>JADMIO012791374.1_pt1 | contig 33434 bp, 33 predicted proteins | sample 8958161 | NCBI WGS metagenome assembly JADMIO01 (sample SAMN16585339, study PRJNA669376) | soil metagenome | isolation source: Crop rotation soil | place: USA: Cullars Rotation, Alabama | collected 2011 | reverse complement strand
CTTTCCCCGCGCAGGATGCGCCCGCCGGCGGTGCCTTCGAAGTCGTGATTGAGCTTGTCGAGATGCTCCGGTTCGCCCGGGGTACGCGCGGTCCAGGCGTCGCTGGACACGGTGTCGCGCACACTGCCGCTCAGGTCGTTGCCGCCCTGCTTGGTGATCACGCTGACCACGCCGCCCGTGAAGCGCCCGTATTCGGCGGAGATGCCGGCGGTGAGCACGGTGGTCTCCTGGATCGCGTCTTCGATGAAGAGGTTCTGCGGCTGTCCGCGCCGCGGCTCGGTGACCACCGCGCCATTCACCAGGTAGAGGTTCTCGAACGAGTGCGCGCCGTGAATCATGAGCTGGCGCCGCGGCCCCGCGTCCTGCACGCCGCCGGCGAGCTTGGTGATGTCGAGGATGGCCCGCCCGATGGGAAGGATGTTGATGAAATCCTGGGAGAAGTTGGCCGTGACCTGCTGGGTCTCGATGCCGGCGAGAGGCGCGGGGGTGACCTCGATGGCCTCGCTGAGGATCGCCTTCAGGTCGGCATCGACGCGGGTGGTCTCGGCGAGCTGCAGCTCGGCCGACTTCACCACGGTCTGCAGGCCGGACATGGCGAAGGTCACGCGGTAGAAGCCCGGCGGCACGGCGGCGAAGTTGTAGGTCCCGTTCACCGAGGTCTCGACCGTGCGCGCGCCCTGAAGTGCCGGGGAGGTGATCGTGACGATGACGCCGGGCAGCGCCACCAGCCCACTTGTGGCGCGCCCGACGAGCACCGCCGTCGTCGATTGCGCAAATGCCGAATATGCCGAAACGAACGTGAGAACCGCGATCCACCACTTGCGCATCGACGACTCCTGCGGCCTTTTTCATTCGAAGACGGCGGCCCGCGCGCGCTTATTACCAGCTCTGATGGGTTTGCGCCGTGCCATCATTCGTCCGATGCATGCCCTGCCGGATCCGCTCGGTGAGGCCGACGAGGTCATCCGCCGCAGCCTGATGAAGCGCCGGGGAATGTTCGATCCCGACGACTTCGAAGACCTTCGTTCCGAGGTGATGCTGCGGCTGGTGCGGCGCATGGAAGACCCGGGGGCGGAGCCGATCGCGAGCTTTCCGGACTACGTCGCCACGGTTGCGTTCCACGTGGTCGACGACTACGGACGGAAACGCTACCCGGACCGCGCGCGCCTGTCGAACCGGATCCGTTTCACGCTCACGCGCGATGCGCGCTTCGCGCTGTGGGAGATCGGGCGCGAACTGGTGGGCGGGCTTCGGGCGTGGGAAGGGGAGCGCCCGCGGAACCCTCCGCTCGGCGCCGTCGCCGATGCCGGCGACATTCCGGAGTCGCTGCTGCGGATCTTCCGGCAGGCCGAGGGTCCGCTCGGCTTCCACGCGATCGTCTCTCTTTTCTGGAAGCCGGGACGCCCGCTGACGGCTGTACCGGCAGCGGCTCCCGTCGCGCCGCCGGAGCGCACGGATGTGAGCGACAAGCTGTGGAAGGAGATCCGCGAGCTGCCGCTGCGCCAACGGATCGCGCTGCTGCTGCACTTGCGCGACGACACGGGCCAGAGCGCGATGATCCATCTCGGCGTCAGCCCGCGGGAGATCGCCGCGGCGCTGGAGATGCCGGACGCGGAGCTGGAGGCGATCTGGGAGGCCCTGCCGCTGGACGACAACCGCATCGCCGCGCGCCTGAACGTGACCCGGCAGCAGGTGATCAATCTCCGCAAGTGCGCCCGGGAGCGGCTGGCCCGGAGGATCGCCCGATGGTAATCCGGCGCCCGCGCGCGCGTCTCTTTCCGGCAGGCATGTCCAAGGCGGAACAACTGGCCCGCGAGCTGGCGGCGGCCGAGCCTTTCCATCCGGAGTTCGAGCTGCTCGCCCGCGTGGCCGAGAAGTCGGCGGATGCCGTCGACCGCGAGATCGTCGAGACCCACGCCGCCGGCTGCGCGAACTGCCGCGCGGAGCTGCAGGACCTGCGCGCGTATGCGCGGTCGATGAATCGCGGTCCGGCGCGGCCGCGGCTGGCGGCACTGGCGGCGGCGCTGACGATTGCCATCGCGGCGGCCTGGTTCGTCGACCGCTCGAACGACACACCGAAAGCGCTGCAGATCCCGAAGCTGGCCACGGACCTCGCGGCGAACGAGCGCCTGCTCCGCGGCGGCGCGCGGACGCAGCGCGACGTCGGGCCGCTCTCTCCGGTCGGAGCGATGGTGCTCGACGACCGGCCGGTGTTCCAGTGGTCCGGCGTGCGCAACGCGAGGTATCGCGTGGAGATCTTCGACGAGGCGTTCCACCCTGTGGCCGCGAGCCCGGAGCTGCTGACCACGACCTGGACGCCGCCCCGCGCGCTGCCGGGCGGCAAAACCTATCTCTGGCAGATCACCGCCGTCATTGCCGGCGAAACGTTCACCGTGCCGCAGCCACCCGCGCCGGAGGCGCGCTTTCACGTGATCGACCGCCGGTCCGCCGGCGCGATCGAGACGCTGGAGCGCGAAGAGTCCCGCCCGAGCCTCGGCCTCGGCGTCGCCTACGCGGAAGCAGGCGCGCTCGCGGAGGCGCAACGGGAGTTCTCCGCGCTGGTGGCCGCGAACCGCGAGGCCGAGCGCGCGCGCACGTACCTGGCGACGGTGCAGGCCCACACGCCGTGATTCTGGCGCTGGTGTTGGCAGGAGCGATGGGTTTGGGTGGGGGTGATGGGACCTATAGGACTGATGGGACAAACATCAGTCCCATAGGTCCTATCGGTCCCATCAGTCCCATTGCTGCTACCGCGGACCAGGCCATCGAACTGGCCAACGCGTGGCGGCTCCCTGACGCGGAGCGTCTGGCGCAGGGCGCCCTGGCAGAGGCCGTGGCTTGTGACGACGTACCCGGCAGGGCACGGGCGCTGGAGGCAATTGGGATTGTTGCCCGTTTGCACGGCAACACGGACGAGGCGCTGTCGGCGACGCTGGAGTCGCTCGCGATTGCGGAAATGCTTGGCGATCCCGACGTTCTCGGAAGGGCCTGGAACGCCCTCGGCCGCATCCGCTCCGATCTGCTCGGCGATCCCGACGGCGCACGCGAGGAGCACGAGCGGGTGCTGGCGCTGCCGGTGCGTGACCGGCGCATCGCCGCCCGCGCGTTGAACAACCTCGGCAACCTCGCCGTCGCGGAGCACGATCTCGTCACGGCGCGCGGCTTCTATGACCGCGCGGCGGTGGAGTCCGGACGTGCGAACGACGATACCGGCCTGCTCGCGGCGACGCACAACGCCGGGCTGGTGCTGTCGCTGAGCGGCGAGGCGCGGGAGGCGCTCGCGCATTTTGTCCGCGCGGAGCAGATGGACCGCCGTCTCGGCGGCGCGCAGCGCGCGCGGATTCTGCTCTCGCAATCGGAGGCGCAACGCGCGCTCGGCAACACGGCCGCGGCGTTGGCGCTGCTCCGGGACGCGCGTGCCGCTCGCGGCGACGCGGTGACGATTGCGATCCTTTCCATTCGCGAGGCGGACGTGCATCTGGAGCGCGCCCTCTCAACAAAGCACGAGCATGCCAAGGCGGAGGACGCACTCCGCGAGGCGCGCCGCATCGCGAGACGACTCAACGACTCCTCGCTCCTCGCTCTGGAGCAGGCCTATCGCGCCAAGCTGCGGCTGGCGCAGGAGCGTTACGCCGAGGCGGCGGAGCTGGCGACGAAATCCGCGCGCTCCGCGCGGGAGCTGGGCGCACTCGACGTCGCCGCGCAGGCGAGCTCGATTGCCGGTACCGCCCACCGCAAGCGCGGCAACCGCAAGGCGGCGAAGGCCGCGTTCCGCGCGGCGATCGACGCGGTGGAGCAGCAACGGCAACGGGTAAGCACCTCGCTCGAAACGAGGCAGCGCTTCTTCGAGCGCGAGACCTATCCGTACACCGCCATGCTGGAGCTGAGCGTGGAGGAGGGAAACGCGGAGGCGGCACTGGAGTACGCGGAGGCGGCGAAGGCGCGCGTGCTGCGCGACCACTCGCGCACCGCGGCCCGCCTGCCGGCGGCGATCGAGTTCGCGGTCACGGAGAGCGCAACCTACGCCTTCACGATCGCGAACGGACGAGTCTCCGTCGCCACGATTCCGATCCGGCGGCAGGAGCTCGACGAGCTCACTTCCCGCTTCGCTCGCGACATGGCGCTGCGCAATCTCGGCTTCCGGACTTCCGCACGCCGTCTCTACGATCTGCTCCTCGCTCCGCTCACCTTGCCGGAAGCACGGCTGCTCATCGTGCCCGACGGCGCGCTGTGGCGCGTGCCGTTTCACGCGCTGATCGGCCCGGACGACCGCTACGTCATCGAGCGCTTCGACGTCGCCTACGCGCCCTCCATCCATCGCACGGCAACACAGACGAACGTGTCGGGCGCGGTCGTGCTCACCTCTTCGATCGAGGAGGCGGCGCAGGAGATCGCGGAGATCCGCGCCATCTGGGGGAAGGCACGGGTGATCCCGGCGAGAGAGGAGCAGGTCCGCGCCGCAGCCGCGCGCGCCGGTATCGTGCACATCGCCGCGCACGGTGTTTACGACGAGAGCGATCCGATGCAGTCGCATCTCGTGCTCGACGACGGCACCCTCACCGCGCGGGAGCTGATGCGGTTCCGGCTCCCGTCGTCGCTGGTCGTGCTCTCCGCGTGCGAGATGGGTGTCGGCCGTCCCGCCGCGGGAGAGGGATTGGTCGGAATGTCGTGGGCGCTGCTGCTCGCCGGTGCGTCAGCGGTCGTGGCCGGGACATGGGACGTCGACAGCGAGAGCACCGCGCGGCTGATGATCGCGTTCCATCGCCAGCTCGCGGCCGGCGCGACGCCCGCAGCCGCGCTTCGCCGGGCGCAGCTCGGCTTCCTGCGCAAACCGAACGCGCATCCGTTCTACTGGGCCGGCTTCGCCGTCATCGAATGACGCCGCCGGCCTGGTTCGGCGCGATGGGCCGGCCGAGGACGTCCGTAGCGGCGGTGCTGTTCTTCAGGCCCTGCTGCGCCTGGCTCGCCCGCGCGGTACGCTGCGAGGCAAACTTGTCGACGATCTGAAAGGAGCGGACGAAGCTGAGGAACTCCGGCATCGACTCGCGTGACGGCGACGAGTATTCGAGCGAGTAGACCCGGCCCGAGCACGCCACCCAGCCGTCGATGAAGGTCTTCTTCCCGTCTTCCTCGACACGCGTGTAGGCGTAGCGCACGCTCGGGAAGATCGGCGACGTGGCGCGTTGCTGCATGTAGTGCTCGAGGCGCGCGGAGTGTGCCTGGGCGTCGCGCGTCAGCGCCGGGAGCAGCTCTTTCAGCCAGCTCTCGTCGATGCGCGTGTTCGACGGTGCCGAGGCGTAGACGGTGAAGCGCTCGCCGCGCGGCCCCTGCGCTACCCAGGTCTGTCCGTTCGCCACCTCGGTCCAGCGCCAGCCCGCCGGCGCGACCACCGAGTAGTTCAGGCCGCGGTTGACGAAGCGTTCCTGGGCCGCGAGCATTCCGGCGGTCACCATCACGAGCAGCAGTACGAGTCTTCGCATCGCCGTCTCCTCGCGTCATCCCTCGGGCAGTTCGTCATCGACCGCGGTTCCTTGCACGAGCTTTTCCAGGACCATGGCCTGCGTTCTCGTGGTGACGACGTCGTCGCTCGGATCGTCGGCCTGTTCGAGCGCCGAGGTGAGCGTGAGCGAGGTCTTGGTCACCTGCTCCATGAACGTCGGCTCCGGCGGCTGGACCACCGCGAGCTGTTCGGAGAGCGTGCGGCGGCGCGAGGCACGGTCCTCGGCATCGCGGAACGCCGACTCGAACCCGAGCAGGGTCTTCTCCAGCTTCAGGTAAAGCTCGCACGTGGCCCGCACGTCTTCGAGGCAGTAAATGGCGATGTCTTCGTGCCGGCCGGCACGGTACAGCGTCTCGACCGCGCGCCCGTCCATCCCTTCGGTCTTCGAGCTGACGATACCGAAGGCCTTGCAGGCCAGGTCGAGGTTGAAGCGCATCTGCCGGGCGTTGATCGTGCCGTTGAAGTTCAGCACCTCGCGCAGGTCGCAGTTCGGGTGGAAGCGGTAGCGGTTGCCGATCAGGTCGCGCTTCGGGGTGATTCCGTGGATCGCCGAGCGGATCATCAGGAACGGCCCGTCGAACTGCCGGCCGTTGAAGGAGATGAAGCGGTCCTCGCGGTCGAGGTAGTCCCAGAACTTCTCCAGGATCTGCCGCTCGGAGCCGGAGATCATGGTCCGGTTGCCCTCCTTGCGGGTGATGAGCTCCATCTGCCCCGGCACCTCGTACATCGCGCACGAGCGCCCGGTCTCGGCGTTGACGACGCCGATGGCCACGATCCGCCCCGTGAACGGAGAGAGCGCCCCGCGCCGCTTCTCCTCCTCGGCCTCCGCCTCGTTCATCCCTTTGATGAGGTACTCGCGAACGTAGGTGTCATGTTCTTCCCAGGGAGTGCCGACGGTCTCGATGTCGATGACGAGCTTTTTCATAGGGTGGGCTTCCGGCGTGCGTTCAGTGTAAACCTGTAACACGCGGGCGGGGGATGGGCTTCCGGGAGGGGGGAGGGGGGATGGGACCTCTGATGGGGGAGTACGCCCACCTACACCCCAAGAAGCTTCAACAGCGTAGCGGTCGTGAGTACGCCATTGGGAAAAGCTTCGTAGTCGCGATCATTCGTCCAGATCGGAATTCCAAGCGTCAAGGCCAGTGCGGCGAGCGCAACGTCATCCTCATCGCGGTGGGCAAGCATGCGTCGGGCGGCCGGGAGTTGGCCCGCATACTCGTGCTCGGCGTAGATCTGGATGGGCAGAAACCCGAGGGTCTCCACGAGTAGCTCCTCCGGCAACTCGTACCGTGCAGCGAAGTGCGGTATGTACTCTCGCACCTCTTGGACGTTGTACTCGGTTGTGACGACGATGAGCTCCGTATTCTGAAAGACCCGCCGAGCAGCCCGGCCGGCGACGGCGGAGAGCAGAACGTTGCTATCCGCGGCGACGCTTCTTATGTTCACCGAACTCACGCTCGATCTGCTCGTCAGACACGCCGCGCGCGTCGAGTTGCTCCGCGATCTCTCCAGCCATCGCGAGATAGAGCTTTCGCCGAACCTCGAGCGGGATCTTCGCGGGGTCGCTGAGCGGATAAACGACAGCGGCCGGCTTCCCGTGCTTCGTGACGATCACGGACTCGTCACCCGAGATGAGCTCCGCAATGTTGCTGCGAAATTCACGAATGGTTGCCTTCTTCACACCGATATCTCCGATGGCATCTTCCCCTTGAGAGTACACAATTGTGTACACAAATTCCCAAGACGTGGATACCACCAGTCCGCGATAGGACATGAGACCACCATCCGTCCTATCAGTCCCAGAATGTCCTATGGGTTCTATCGTCTTTACGCGGCCGCGGTCTTGAGCTTCTCCACCAGCTCTTTCACGGCATCGGCCGAGTGCTCGAGGGCGGCGGCTTCGTCTTCGTGGAGCTCGATCTGGATGATCTGTTCCATGCCGTTGCGGCCGAGCTTCACCGGCACGCCCACGAACAGGTCGTTGAAGCCGTACTCGCCCTGGAGGAAGGCGGCACAGGGGAGGATTTTGCGTTTGTCTTTGAGGATGGCTTCGACCATTTCGACACTCGCGGCACCCGGGGCGTACCAGGCCGAGGTCTTGAGGAGGTTGACGATCTCGGCACCGCCGTTCCGGGTGCGGTCGACGATGGCGTCGATGCGCTCCTTGGAGATCAGCTCGGTGATCGGGATGCCGGCGACCGTGGAGTAGCGCGGGAGGGGGACCATGGTGTCGCCGTGGCCGCCGAGGACGAAGGCGTGGGTGTTCTCGACGGAGACGTTCAGCTCCATGGCGATGAAGGCGCGCATGCGGGCCGAGTCGAGGACGCCGGCCATGCCGAGGACGCGCTCGCGGGGGAAGCCGGAGACGCGGCGGGCCACCTCGCACATGGCGTCGAGCGGGTTGGAGACGACGATGATGATGCAGTTCGGGGAACGCCGGGCGATCTCGCGGGTGACGCCGGCGACGATCTCCTCGTTCTTCCAGAGCAGGTCGTCGCGGCTCATCCCCGGCTTGCGGGGCAGGCCGGCGGTGATGACCACCACGTCCGAATCCTCGGTGCCGTCGTAATTGTTGGTACCGCGGAGGATGGAGTCATATTTCTCGACCGGCGCCGTCTCCATCATGTCGAGGGACTTGCCCTGCGGCACCCCTTCGACGATGTCGACCAGGACCACGTCGGCCAGCTCTTTGAGTGCAATACCCTGCGCGACGGTGGCGCCGACGTTGCCCGCGCCGACCACAGTGACTTTGGTTTTCATGGGGTTACCTCGTTTCAGGTGCGTAATTTGCGCGGCGGATTCTATCGCCAATGCTTTCCGACTTCACAAAGACAGCCAACGCCATCGCCACCACCACGAAGAAGAGCGAGAAAGAGCGCCTTCTGGCCGGATATCTCCGCTCCCTCGACGACCCTTCCCTCGAGCGCGCCGTCGTCTTTTTCTCGGGGTCCCCCTTTCCCCGGCGCGAGGAGCGCGTCACGGGGGTCGGCGGCGCCACCATCGGCGACGCGGTCGCGGAGGCGACCGGGCGTACGGCCGAGGAGGTGTGGGAGCCGTGGCCGAAATACGCCGACCCGGGCGACACCATCGCCGAGTCGTTCCCGGACGACCCCTCCCTGGACGTGACCCTGCTCGAGGTGGCGGAGACGTTCGAGCGCCTCGCCGCCACGCAGGGGACGTCGGCCAAGAAGGACGTACTGGCCGGGTTGCTCCGGAAGGTGAACGCTCAGGGCGCCCGCTACATCGTGAAGATCCTGACCCGCGAGCTGCGCATCGGCCTGGTCGAGGGGCTGGTGGAGTCGGCGATCTCCAAAGCGTTCGGCCGGACGCTCGAAGCGGTCCGCAATGCGAACATGTTCACCGGCGACATCGGCGCGACGGCGCTGCTGGCCAAGAGCGACGCCCTCACCACGGCGAGGATGTCGCTCTTCCAACCCTTCGCCTTCATGCTCGCCCAGCCCGAGGAGGACGCCGAGGAGATCGTGGCCGCCCTCGGCGCGGGCGCCTTTGCCGACGACAAGTACGACGGCATCCGGGCCCAGATCCACACCGACGGGAAGCACGAGGTGCGGATTTACTCGCGCACGCTCGACAACGTCACCCACCGCTTTCCCGAGTTGGAGGCGGCGGCGCGGGAGCTCGGGCGGAGCGTGATCCTCGACGGCGAGATCGTCGCTTTCCGCGACCGCATCCTTCCCTTCGCCACGATCCAGAAGCGGCTCGGCCGGCGGCAGGTGAGCGCGAAACTGCTGGCCGACGCGCCGGTGGTCTTCTTCGCCTTCGACCTGCTCTACGACGGCGAGCCGCTGTTCGAGACGCCGCTGCGGGAGCGGTTGGTGCGGTTGCGCGAGGTAGTCCAGCAAGGCGCGATCCGCCTCGGCTTCCAGAGCACCGTCCGCGACGCCGCGCACGTCGACGCGCTGTTCGACGCGGCCCGGGAGCGCGCCAACGAAGGGCTGGTGGTCAAAGATCCGGAGTCGATCTACACGCCCGGCCGCCGCGGCAAGTCGTGGCTGAAGTACAAGAAGGCGCTGGCCACGCTCGACTGCGTGGTGACGTACGCCCAGTGGGGAAACGGGAAGCGGCGGGCGGTGCTCTCGGACCTCACCTTCGCGGTGGTCAAGGACGGGGAGCTGGTGAACATCGGCAAGGCCTACTCCGGTCTCACCGACGTCGAGATCGCGGCCATGACCGAGCATTTCAGGAAGACGACGCTGGAGCTGCACGGGCCGGTGCACAAGGTGGAGCCGACGATCGTGCTGGAGATCGCCTTCGACCGCATCCAGGAGTCGAAGCGCCACAAATCGGGCTACGCTCTCCGTTTTCCGCGCATCGTCCGCATCCGCGACGACAAGACGGTGGAGCAGATCTCAACCATCGACGAGGTTCGCCGTATCTACGAAGGACAGTTGAAACGAGAGATGAGCGATGAGAGATGAGCGATGAACGATGAGCGAAAGGCGGTCCTGGTTCATCGCTCATCTCTCATCGCTCATCTCTCGTTCGGAGGAGAAAACTCAAATGCCCCTTTATCGTTCCCGCCGCAACTCGATCATCGCCGGGGTCTGCGGAGGTATCGCCGAGTGGCTCGGCTGGAGCCCGACCTGGGTGCGGCTCCTCTACATCCTGGTGTCGATCCTCTCGGTCGCGTTCCCGGGAATCGTGGTCTACATCATTCTCTGGGTGATCATGCCCAAATCGCCGTGATGCCTCACGCGTCCTGCCGCGAACAGCGGCTGCGGACGTAGGCGGCGATGTCGACCGGGTCGACCGGCTTGGCGAAGATGGCTTTGACGACGTGGCGGTCGGCGGGGTCGGCGAACAGGACGCGGTCGGGGTAGCCGGTCACGGCGATGACGGCCAGGCGCGGCGCGGTACGGGCGATATGGGTGACGACCGATGAGCCGTGGACGCCCGGGATGAGCATGTCCAGGATGACGCAGCAGTACCGGGCCGCGTCGTCGTTGAGGGCCTGCACGGCCTCGCGGCCGTCGACGGCGAGATCGACCTTCAACTCGGCGCGCTCGAGCGCGATCTGCATCGCGTAGCGGAGGCCCTCATCATCTTCCACCAACAGGACTTTGTGCTCGGTCGCCATCGCGGCGCGACTATACAGCACGCTCTCTTTGCTATGCTCGCCCGCTCATGCCGTTTTACGAGAGAGTAGGCGAAACCTTTCTGGCCGAGCCGCCGAAGGAGCTCGTCCTTACGGACGGCTTCCGCTTCACCCACGGGCAGACCATCGCCCCGTTCACCATCGTCTACGAGACCTTCGGGACGCTGAACGCCGACAAGTCGAACGCCATCCTGGTCTGTCACGCCCTGTCGGCGGGAGCGCACTGCGCCGGCAGGTACACGGCCTCCGGGGACGAGAAGCCGGGCTGGTGGGACGGGATGGTCGGCTTCGGGAAGGCGATCGACCTCGACCAGTTCTTCGTCGTCTGCGTGAACTTCCCGGGCTCCCCGTTCGGCACCACCGCCCCGAAATCGGTGAATCCGGCGACCGGCAAGGCGTACGGATCGCGGTACCCCTGGCCGACCATCGAGGACATGGTGGAGTCCGAGCGTCTGGTGCTCGACCATCTCGGCATCACCCGCCTGCTCGCCGTCGCCGGCGGCTCCCTCGGCGGCATGCAGGTGCTGATGTGGGCGGCGCTCCACCCGGAGCGCGCCTGCGCCGTCATCGCCATGGCCACCGGCCCGGCCGTCCCGGTGACCGGCATCGCCTGGCACATCCTCGGCCGCAAGATGGTGGAGAGCGACCACCACTTCCAGGGCGGTGACTATTACGACCGGGACGAACCGCTGCGCGGCCTGCAGGTGGCGCGCATGCTCGGCCACATGACCTACCTCTCCGCGCAGTCGCTGCAGCGGAAGTTCGGCCGGCGCCGCCGCGGCACCACCCGGCAGTTCGAGATCGACTCCTACTTCGAGCATCAGGGGAAGAAGTTCGCCGCGCTCTATGACGCGAACTCCTACATCCGCGTGCAGGCGGCGATGGACGAGATGGACCTCGACGAGCAGTACGGCAACCTCGAGGCGGCGTTCGCCCGCTGGAAGGGACACACCCTGCTGGTCTCGTTCGACACTGACTGGCTCTTTCCGCCGCGCGAGAGCGAGCGGGTGGCGGCGGCAATGCGAGCCAACGGCACGCGCGTGCACCACGAGGAGATCGCCTCCGCGAACGGACACGACACGTTCCTCATCGACTACGACCTGATCGAAGGACTGGTGCGCGACTTCCTCAGCGAAAGCGCTCGTCCGGCTCGCTGAGCAGCTCCACTTCCTCCAGCGTCGCGATCCCGGTGCCGCCGTCGATGAGCCGGTAGCCGATGGCAACGGTCCCATCCTCGAGCCGCTCCGCCTGGATGATCACCACCGGCGTCGGCTCCCCGACTCCTTCTTCGCTGACGATGGCGCAGGAGGGAAGGTCGAGCTCCACCGGCTCGCCGCCGACCGCGAACACGGCCCGCCCGGCCTCGACGTCACGGTCGTTCGCCGCCCGCCCCTCGGTGATCGGCGTCTTCCGCCACTGCTTCAGATCGATCGGTCCCCACAATTCGCTCACGCGAAAAGCATAGCGCGAGCGCGGCCAGGGCCATCAACCCCGCCGCGGCGTTGAACGCGACATCGCGCAGATCGTAGTAACGGGAGGGGAGCAGGGCCTGGATGCCCTCATCGATCCAGCCGGCCGCCGCGACGAAGACGAACGCCGCCACGTACCGGTGAAACGACGCGTACGCGAGCAACGCCACAACCCCGTATTCGATGAAGTGGATCTTCTCCTCGGGGGATTTCATGGGGAGGATGACCAGCGCGTAGGCGACGGCCACGCCAGCCAGCATGGTCACCATGCGCCTCGTGCGATTGCCCGGGTTGCGGAAGATCAACGTCAGCGCCGTAGTAGCTGCAACGGCAAAGGCGACGGCCACGCAGATGCGCAGGAGGCCCGCATCGCGCAGGGCGTTGGTGATGGTGCGCACCACGCCGAGCGTCGAGTAGATCGCCAGAAGGCAAAGCGCGAGCGCGACCCGGGCGGTGCGGGGAGACATCGCCGGTTGATACGGGGGCGGCGGCTCACCCGTCATCGGACTGATAGGGCTATAGGACTGATGGCAGGGTCGGTCCCATGAGTCCCATCCGTCCTATTTGTCCCATCAGTCCTATCGCCCTTACTCGTTCGCCGCAGCCGGCGGTGTGATCGGCTGCCGGTAATCGCACTCCGGGTTGTTGCAGTACTCGATGTGCCCTTCGCGCTTGGTCTCCTTTTCCAGGAGATACGGCGCGTGGCATTTCGGGCACTCCCGGGCGACCGGGCGGTTATTCAGAGTGAACTCGCACTTCGGGTAGCGGTTGCAGGAGTAGAAGACCCCGCGGCGCGAGATGCGCTCGACGAGCTCGCCTTCCTTACAGTTCGGGCACTTCACGCCGGTCGGTTTCGGCGGAGTCGAGGACTTGCCGCCGCGGCCGATCTTGCGGATGGTCTTGCAGTCGGGGTAGCCGGAGCAGGAGTAGAAGGGGCCGTAGCGGCCGCTCTTCAGCACCATTTCCTTACCGCAGTTCTCGCAGGGCGGCTGCGGCTCGCTCGGCAGGTTCGCGGCCTGCTTCATGAGGCGCGGGTCCTTGGTGTTCTTGCAGTCGGGGTAGCCGGTGCAGGCGAAGAACTGGCCGAAGCGGGAGCGCTTCAAGGCCATCGGCTTGCCGCACTTGTCGCAGATGATCTGCTCGTCGTCCGACGTCGCTTCCGCGGCGTCGCCCTTGGCCATTTCCTTCGTGGTCTTGCACTCCGGGTAGTTCGTGCAGGCCAGGAACTCGCCGAAGCGGCCGAACTTGATGACCATCGGCGAGCCACAGTTCTCGCACTTCTCGTCGGTCTCGATGCCGGTGCCTTTGACCTGGGTCAGTGCACCTCGGTATCGGGCGTAGTTCCCAGAAAAATGCAGGATTGGGCGTTCGCCGCTGAAAACTGCGACATACCAACGCTGAGCATGGTTATGCCGGTGCTGGTCAGTCCGCCTCGTCGAGATAACGGCGAGCACCGGCCAAGAGGATTTCGGGATCCACTTCTACACGAGAAGGCTCAACACTGATGCTGCCGCCGTATTTTGCGTGCGGCTTCTCTGCGTACATCACTTGGACATCGCTGACGGGGAAAAAGCAGATTTGGCCCAAACGGAAGCCTGGAGCGATTCGAATAGGTAAGTTCCCTGAATTGATTAGCTCGAACGTTAGGTTGCCGTCGTAACCAGGGTCGACAAATCCCGCCGTAGCATGTACCTGCAGACCCAGTCTGCCTAGAGAACTTCGTCCCTCAAGTCGGCCGGCTATATCTCTAGGAAAACGGAAATATTCGAGCGTTGATGCGAGCACGAACTCACCAGGATGAAGGACGAACTCTCCGTCTGCGCCGACGCGCTGCCGTCGAAAGTACTGGCGCTTCTGGCGTTCGAGTTCATCGCGGTCCGCTTCCAAATCCAAGTGCGACAAGGACGATGTTGTGGTCACGTAGACGTCCGTGCCCAGTCGGACATCGAGAGAACTCGGACCAAGTTGAGTCGAAGTACTGACCAGAGGGCTAATGAACAGAAGTTTGTTGTCGTCCTCGTCAACTAACCTATCAAGAATTTGGATGTCGGATAACAGCGACTTCTCTCTCTTCTTTGCTGTTCCGGCATGGCTGGTGAGATTATGTGCCGACTGCGCATTTTGCGATGTACGCGCTACTGCTTGGTTTGCCGTGCGCCGTTTAAGAAGTCGGTCATGTATAGCACTGCCGTCGATCGACGTCCGCAGCAACGAGTCTGCACGGTCAAGGCGCACACAAACCGACACCGCCAAAGGAACATCCATCGTTTCGGCATCCATTGAGGCCTGGGTTATTAGTTTGTTGCGATGGACATACCCACTCAATAGAATCGCGGCGACTCCTGTCGGCTTTTCCTCAAATTGCTCAAGCAAAGCGTCGAACTGCTCTCGCGTGGTCGCCTTGCGGCCGCGATACTCACGCACAGCACGTGTCAGCAACGACCGTGACTTGCCTTGCGCGGCTACCGGCAGATTTCGAGCGAGCCTGCTGGAGTGACGCGTCAGAGTGCCATCATCAAGTGAGAAGTCTCGAATCGGAAGAACTTCTATCTCTTTGATGATCTCGGACGCCAACGTTGCAATCAGGCGATCAAACACCCGTTGCTCGTTCGCGGCTGCGGTTGCAGCACGCGTAGGTCCCAACAACAAATCGGTACGAAAGCGCCAGGCCGATTCGAAGTCATCGACTTCTTTTTTCAGCGATGCCAGCTCCCCTGTCTTTGTTGTTAGGTAGTCATAAACGATTCGCGCGCGCCACCGCGTGGTAGGGTAGACACGTTCATTTCGGCCCTGCAATCGTGGTGTTGGGTCCCACTCGACCGCCTCCTGTGGCAACAGACAATAAACGAAAGAAAGTAAAGCGAGCGGGGCCGCCGGCCCAATGGCCTTTGCCGCAAGGAGGTCAGCGGTCATCTCCTCACACATATCGCGAATTAGAGCGCGCAGCCCAGGGTCTGTTCCAGGTCCTATACGAGTCGCAATTCGCTCCGAAATGTTCTGGTCGAAATCGATGGCATGCCCCACCTCGTGAGCTAATAACGGCCACGCTAGAGGAGCAGAAACATCCACCGAAGGCAATTGAAGAACAATATTTCGTTCAGATGGAGCCGCGAACACCTGTAACGACGCGAGACTACTCGTAAGATGCCTTACGAAATCAAACTCAAAGGCGTTGAACGAACTTGTCAACAGCACTGATGGTTCGTGTCGGCGAAACTCCGCTCCAAATGTAGACTTCAGTGTGTGAATTGTTTCTGGACGTATCGGTAGTGGAGGAAAATACGCGAAATACTGGTGAATCGTCGAAAATGCACGTGAGAATACTTCGAGAGCGTCGAGCAGAATTTTATGGTCAGCAGCGTCAATGGTGTCGGAACGGGTTTGACGTACTGCTGCGGCGGCAGTTGCTTGGAACTGATTTAGCGCAGAGTTTATCGTGCGGCTGAGCTGAACAAACTCATTCGATTCGCCAGGGCCGATTTGCTCTAGATAGCGGCGGATCTTTTCTGAACGGTACAGAAGTTCAAAAAAGATGCGCCCAAAAACGCGTTGCGCTGTCGTCACTTGGAGTGGTTAGCTGTCTCAAGCGTATCAGGATTATAAAGTGGAGCTGGCATAGGGCGATTTAATCGATTCAGCAGAGCGATCAGCTCGGTAGCATCATCTGCAGTAAGGTTGCTACTTACAAATCGCTCAAGATATCCGACAAGCAGTCGGACATTCTCTTCGTCGACAATCTGCCGCGGAGCGCATTCATACGTGGAAAGAACCGTCTGTAGTATCTGCCGCACTTCGGCTCGCGGCACCACATCCTCGTCGAGAGGAACACGTTCTCGAGCCTGTAAGCTCTGTTTGTAGTAGTCGCGTAGCACAGATGCGTGAGAAATATCTTCGTCGTCAATGGCTTCGTCAGAGTGCTTTCGCTTTAACGCCGCAAGGCCGACGCGACTTTTGGCAAGCCGAACCGCGAGTTCCGTGGCGTCTTGCGCAACTTTGTTCTCAGCTATCGCTATCATTCTTCCTCCACCAACGTCACCTGCGGTTATTTGGAAGTGTCTGCGAGTTCGCTAATAACGTGTGGTTTGCGACGCAGTTTCGCAAGTTCGACGTCATACCGTCGACGGATGCCGGGGTTCTCGCGAACCTGCGCGTCCACATACTCACGGACGGCTGAGCACATCACGTTTGGAGCTGGAGGTTCGTCCGCGGCAAAGCGATACGCGGCAAGGCTGAAGGCCACATCCGACGGGAGGTGGACGATGTGGACGGTAAATACATCGTCGTCTTTGGCATCGAGGTAGGTCTGGAGCGCGTCCAAAACCGCAGCTGTTCGCGTGCTGCCGCCTCGCTTCTCGTCTAGTCGCTGAAGGAGCTCGACAGGCAAATCGATTGGTAGTCGAGCCACCTCGGTTCCGTCGCGACGCGTTCGAACGGTGTACTTGTCAGACATGTTCATTCATACCCACGAATGTACATCAATGTACATCCATGTGTGTCAATGTGCAAGATTTTCTGCCCTTACTCGTTCGCCGCCGCGGGCGGCGTGATCGGCTGCCGGTAGTCGCACTCCGGGTTGTTGCAGTACTCGATGTGCCCTTCGCGCTTGGTCTCCTTCTCCAGGAGGTATGGCGCGTGGCATTTCGGGCACTCCCGGGCGGCCGGGCGGTTGTTCAGGGTGAACTCGCACTTCGGGTAGCGGTTGCAGGAGTAGAAGACCCCGCGGCGCGAGATGCGCTCGACGAGCTCGCCTTCCTTACAGTTCGGGCACTTCACGCCGGTCGGTTTCGGCGGAGTCGAGGACTTGCCGCCGCGGCCGATCTTGCGGATGGTCTTGCAGTCGGGGTAGCCGGAGCAGGAGTAGAAGGGGCCGTAGCGGCCGCTCTTCAGCACCATTTCCTTACCGCAGTTCTCGCAGGGCGGCTGCGGCTCGCTCGGCAGGTTCGCGGCCTGCTTCATGAGGCGCGGGTCCTTGGTGTTCTTGCAGTCGGGGTAGCCGGTGCAGGCGAAGAACTGGCCGAAGCGGGAGCGCTTCAAGGCCATCGGCTTGCCGCACTTGTCGCAGATGATCTGCTCGTCGTCCGACGTCGCTTCCGCGGCGTCGCCCTTGGCCATTTCCTTGGTGGTCTTGCACTCGGGGTAGTTCGTGCAGGCCAGAAACTCGCCGAAGCGGCCGAACTTGATGACCATCGCCGAGCCGCAGTTCTCGCACTTCTCGTCGGTCTCGATGCCGGTGCCTTTGACCTGGGTCATCTCCGTGGCGGCGCGGTCGAGGTCGCGGTTGAACTTCACCGAGAACTCCTTCATCGCGTCGGTCCACTCGAGCTTCCCGTCCTCGATCTCGTCGAGCTCCTCTTCGAGCCGGGCGGTGTAGGTCTCGTCGATGATGTCGGCGAACGACTGCTTGAGCAGCTTCACCACCAGCGTGCCGAGGTGGGTGGGGTGGAACTTCCCTTCGTGCTTGTAGGTGTAGTCGCGGGCCTGGATGGTGGTGAGGATGGCGCCGTAGGTGGAAGGGCGACCGATGCCGTTCTCTTCGAGCGCCTTCACCAGCGTCGCTTCGGTGAAGCGCGGCGGCGGCTGGGTGAAGTTCTGTTTGGTGTCGAGCTCTACGAGCTGGAGAACGTCCCCTTCGTTGAGCGGCGGAAGGGCCTTCTCGTTCTTCTTTTCTTCTTCCTCTTCGTCGTCCTCGCCGGGCGCGTCCTGGAAGACGGCCAGGAAGCCGGCGAACTTCTGCACTTCGCCGGAGGCGCGGAGGGTGAGGTTGCCGACGGTGATATCGGCGTCGGTGACGTCGAACAGCGCCGGCTTCATCTGGGAGCCGACGAAGCGGTCCCAGATCATCTTGTAGAGGCCATACTCCTCGCGGGTCAGGAAGTCCTTGACCTTCTCGGGATCGAGCTCCATCGACGTCGGGCGGATGGCTTCGTGCGCATCCTGCGCCTGTGCAGCTTTTTTGACACGATAATAGTTGGGCTTTTCGGGAAGGATATCGTCACCATATCTGGCGGCGATATAAGTCCTCACTTCGGCGAGCGCTTCGTCGCTGATGCGCACCGAGTCGGTACGCATGTAGGTGATCAGGCCGGCGAAGCCGAAGCTGCCCAGCTCCTTGCCCTCGTACAGTTTCTGCGCGACCTGCATGGTGCGCTTCACCGGCCACTTGAAGCGGTTGTAGGCGGTGCGCTGGAGGGTGGAGGTGATGAACGGCGGGGCGGCGGACTGCTTGCGCTCCTTGCGCGCAACCTCGGTGACGACGTACTGGCCGCTCTTCAGCGCGGCCTCGATCTTCCGGGCCAGCTCCTCGTTCGGGACCTCGGCCTTCTTACCGTCGATCTTCGAGAGCTTGGCCGTGAACTGCGGTGGGACGCCGGCGGCGAGGCGCGCGGCGAACGACCAGTACTCGACCGGGACGAACGCTTTGATCTCCTCCTCCCGCTCGACGATCATCTTCATCGCCACCGACTGGACGCGGCCCGCGGAGAGACCGCGGCGGACCTTGTCCCAGAGGAGGGGCGACAGCTTGTAGCCGACCAGGCGATCGAGAACGCGGCGCGCCTGCTGGGCGTTCACTTTGTTCATGTCGATCTCGCCCGGCGTCTCGATCGCCTTGCGGACGGCGTTCTTGGTGATCTCGTGGAAAAGGATCCGGCGGACCTTGCTCTGGTCCTTGCCGAGGAGGTTCATCACGTGCCAGCCGATGGCCTCCCCTTCGCGGTCAGGGTCGGACGCGATGTAGATGGTGTCGGCCTTCTTCGCGGCGGCCTTCAGCTCGCTGACGACCTTCTCTTTTCCCTCCAGAACCTCGTATTTCGGGAGGAAGGTGACCTCGTCCACGCCGAGATCGCTCTTCGGAAGATCGCGCACGTGGCCGACCGAGGCCTTGACCACGTAGTCCTTCCCGATGAACTTGTTGATGGTCTTCGCTTTCGCGGGAGACTCGACGATGACGAGGTTCTTGGCCATTGCGGAATGCCCAGAAGATGAATGCCGAGGTGCCTTATTCCGCGGCGCACCTTAGCAGAAGGGAGGGGAATCGCCCAAATTGCTACGGTGCGTAGAGTTACGACGGTTGTCCGTGATCCGTTGTCCGTTCAGGGAACAGCCTCGTCCAGGCGGACCAGCACCCGGGACGGACAACCGACAACGGACAACCGCTCTCGGGCAGAGCGTGACGCTCGGAAGCTACTCCTCGTCTTCGTCGTCCCCGCCGGCGCTCTTGTACTTCTTGGTCTTGTTGTAGAGCGTCTTATAGGAGATGCCGAGGATCTCGGCGGTCTTGCGGCGGTCGCCGTCGGTCATGTTGAGCGTCTCTTCGATGACGATCCGCTCGACTTCCTCCATCGGCTGGCCGAGGGGGATGCTGACGGCGTTGCGGGAGCGCTTCCGGCGGTTGCCGATCAGCTTGTCCGGCAGGCATTCGACGGTGAGGGTGTCGGTGCGGGCCATGATGAAGGCGCGGTTGATCACATTGCGCAGCTCGCGCACGTTGCCCGGCCACTCGTAGGCCTGCAGGGCCTCGATGAACTCGGCGTCGATCTTCTCCACCTTCTTCTCTTCGGTCTCGTTCAGCTTCTGCAGGAAGAAGTGGGAGAAGAGGGGGATGTCCTCGAGGCGCTCGCGCAGCGGCGGCACGTCGATGGGGAAGACGTTCAACCGGTAGTAGAGGTCCTCGCGCATGCGGCCGTCGACGATGGCCTTCTGCGGATCGCGGTTCGACGCGGCGATGATGCGCGCGTCGATGTTGATCTCGTGATTGCCTCCGACCCGGCGGAACTTGCCTTCTTCGAGGACGCGCAGCAGTTTCACCTGCAGCTCGATCGGCATTTCCGTGATCTCGTCGAGGAACACCGTGCCGCCCTTGGCGAGCTCGAAGTATCCCTCGCGCTGCTTGATGGCGTTGGTGAACGCACCCTTCTCGTGACCGAAGATCTCGGACTCGATGAGGGTGGGGGAGATGGCGCCGCAGTTGAAGGCGATGAACGGCTTGTTGCGGCGGCGGGAGAGGTAATGGATGGTGTTGGCGACGACTTCCTTGCCCGAGCCCGACTCGCCGACGATGAAGACGTTGGCGTCGGTGTTGGCGACCATCTCCAGCTCCTCGAAGAGGCGCTGCATGCGCGGCGACTTGCCGACCAGATGGCCGAGCGCTCCCATCTTCTGGAGCTGCCGCCGAAGCTCGATGATCTCCTGCTTCATCATCTGCTTGTCTTCGACGGTCTTGAGGATGACCTGCAGGCGGGGGAGGTCGACCGGCTTGGTGACATAGTCCTCGGCGCCGACCTTCAGCGCCTTGACCGCGGAGTCGACGGTGGCGTGGCCGGTGAGGATGATGACCGAGACGTCGGGGAAGCTTTCCTTGATGCGATGCAGCAGGTCGAGGCCGGAGCCATCGGGCAGCTTGAGGTCGACGATGGCCACGTCGGGGAGCAGTTTGTTGATGGAGCTCCAGCCGGCTTTGACGGTGTCGGCCACCTCGGGCTCGTAGCCCCATTCCTCCACGACATCGGCCATGCCGGCGCTGGTGGCGCGATCATCATCAACGATCAGGACTCTTCTCATCTCGCTCCCAGAGGAAAGGACAACCGTAACGAGACCTTATCACGATCCCCCACGGCATTCAGCTCGCCACCATAAGTCTCGGCGATGAGCCGCGCAACCGCGAGCGAAAGGTCGGCGTTTCCCTCAGCGTCGGTGTAGTAGAACTTGAACAATTTGGTCGGCTCGAAGTCTCCGGCTTCGGCGCGGCCGGCGGCCGTCAGCGTGTACCAGTGCGGGTCGCGGCTGGCTGACGCCGTCCGCCCTTCGCTGGCGAAGAGCTTCGCAGCACCCTCGAAGAACAACTTGCAGGCCTGCCGGATTCTCGGCTCGTGACCCTCCACCAGGGCCGGCCCGTCCATCTCCGGAGTGACGCCGAACACCGACGAGGCGTCGACGCAGATCGGAGCGACGTCCACCGCCGAGGGTGCTCCCTCGTTCTTCGGCGGCGTGGAAAGCAGGAAGTAGGCGTCGAAGATGCGTCCCATCCGGCGCAGCTCGGTCTCGATCGCGCGCGTGTAGCCGGTCATCTTGGCGTCGTCCTCGGGGACGAGCTTGCGCAGCCGCATGCGCAGCAATTCGAGGTTGAGCACCGCCACGTTGAGCGGTGTCTTCAGGTCGTGCGCGGTGTCCGCGCTGCGCTCAAAGCACGCGCGTGCAAAGCTCTCGAGCCAGGGATCCATCGGATTTTCGAACCGATGGTACCGCGATGCAAACCCGAGGCCGGTACTGGCGGGTTGATGGGACCGATGGGACCTATAGGACTGATGGGAGGGCGGGGGACCCCATACGTCCCATTCGTCCCATCAGTCCCAGGTTGTTCAGTCCCGGTGCACGCTGATCATCGCGATCGACTCTTCCAGCCTGGCCTCGGCGAGGGCGAAGCCGGGGTCGTGGCAGGAGAGGTCGGCGATCTCGCGCTCGGCTTCCCGGCGCTCCTGCTCCGCGGCGACCAGGTCGATCTCGGTCGGGAGGAAGCCGCGCTCGGCGAGGACGATGACCCGGTCCGGCAACACCTCGGCGAAGCCCCAGGAGATCACCAGCCGCTCGACTTTCGCGCCGGCACGGTAGCGGAGCTGGCCGATGCGCAGCATCGCCAGCAGCGGCGTGTGACCGGGCAGAACGCCGATCTCGCCGTCGCTGGCGGGCAGGATCACCTCGTCGACCTGGGCGTCGATGATCTTCCGTTCGCGGGTGACGACGGTGAGGCTGATTTTGGTCGGGAGATCGGCCATTGATTGCTGTCCTTACGCCGCGTCGCGCTTCATCTGTTCGTACTTCTCGATGACCTGCTCGATCGTTCCCTGCAGCAGGAAGGCCTGTTCCGGGATCTCGTCGTGCTTGCCTTCGACGATCTCGCGGAAGCCGCGGATCGTGTCGGCGATCTTGACGTACTGTCCCTTGATGCCGGTGAACTGCTCGGCCACGTGGAACGGCTGGGAGAGGAAGCGCTGGATCTTGCGGGCCCGGGCCACGATGACCTTGTCCTCTTCGGAGAGCTCGTCGATGCCGAGGATGGCGATGATGTCCTGGAGGTCCTTGTACTTCTGCAGGACCGCCTGTACCGCGCGGGCGGTATTGTAGTGCTCGTCGCCGAGGATGCGTGGGTCGAGAATCTTGGAGGTCGAGGCCAGCGGGTCGACGGCCGGGTAGATGCCGAGCTCCGCGATCTGGCGCGAGAGAACGGTCGTCGCGTCGAGGTGGGCGAACGCGGTGGCCGGCGCAGGATCGGTGAGGTCGTCGGCGGGAACGTAGATGGCCTGCACCGAGGTGATGGAGCCCTTCTTGGTGGAGGTGATGCGCTCCTGCAGCTCGCCCATCTCCGTGGCCAGGTTCGGCTGGTAACCGACGGCGCTGGGCATGCGGCCGAGAAGCGCCGACACTTCCGAGCCCGCCTGGGTGAAGCGGAAGATGTTGTCGATGAAGAGCAGCACGTCCTGCCCTTCCTGGTCGCGGAAGTACTCGGCGACCGTGAGGCCGGTCAGGCCGACGCGCAGGCGCGCTCCGGGCGGCTCGGTCATCTGGCCGTAGATCAGCGCGGCCTTCGACTTGGAGGGATCGCCCGGGGTGATGACGCCGGTCTCCTCGAACTCGAGATAGAGGTCGTTCCCCTCGCGGGTGCGCTCGCCGACACCGGCGAAGACGGAGAAGCCGCCGTGCTGCTTGGCGACGTTGGTGATGAGCTCGAGGATCAGAACGGTCTTGCCGACTCCGGCGCCGCCGAACAGGCCGGTCTTGCCGCCCTTGGTGTACGGCTCGAGCAGATCGATGACTTTGATGCCGGTCTCGAACATCTCGATCGAGGTGGCCTGGTCTTCGAATTTCGGCGCTTCGCGGTGGATCGACCAGCGATGCTCGGAGTGCACCGGGCCACGCTCGTCGACCGGCTCGCCGAGGACGTTCAGGATGCGTCCGAGCGTCTCGCGGCCGACCGGCACGGAGATCGGCGCACCGGTGTTGATGGCCTTCATCCCGCGCACCATGCCGTCGGTCGGCTTCATGGCGATGCAGCGCACCTGGTTCTCGCCGATGTGGTTGGCCACCTCGGCGATGACGTCGATCCTGACCTTCCCGAGCTCGCCTTCGTCCACGATGTGGATGGCGTTGTGAAGCGCCGGAAGATGCCCTTCCGCGAACTCGACGTCGACGGCCGGGCCGATGATCTGAACGACGCGGCCGATCTGCTGTTTGCTTGTTTCCGTCGCTGTTGCCATGTTGTTCTCCGAACTGGTTGTCCGTTGTCCGTTGTCGGTTGTCGGTTGTCCGTGCCTTTTCGCCTGGGCGCTACTGCACGGATAACGGACAACGGATCACGGACAACCTCATTTAATGTCCCGCTGCCGCGGCGCCGCTCACGATCTCGATGATCTCCTTCGTGATCGACGCCTGGCGGATGCGGTTATAGGTCAATGTCAGGTGGGCGATCATGTCGGAGGCGTTCTTGGTGGCCGACTCCATCGCCGTCATGCGCGCACCCTGCTCGGCGGCCGCCGATTCGAGAAGCACGCGGTAGAGCTGAAACTCGATGTGCTTGGGGAGCAGGTCCGAGAGAATCTTCTCCGGGCCGGGCTCGTAGAGGTAATCGATGGCCGGCGCGGTGGGATCGGGCTCGACGCGCGGAAGCGGCAGGAGCCGCTCCAGCGTGACCCGCTGGGCCATGATCGACTTGAACTCGTTGTACAGCACGTACACGGCGTCGAACTCGCCGCCGATGAAGTCGTCGATGATCCCCTGCGCGATCTCGCGCGCGGTGTCGAGCGAGAGCGCCTGGTAGACCTGCGCTCCCTGCCGGCGGATCGGAATCGTCCGGCGCTTGAAGAAGTCGATGGCCTTGCGGCCGATCGGCAGCAGCTCGACGTGCTGCCATCCCTTCTCGGCGATGGCGTTCTGGGCGTTGCGGATGATGTTGGCGTTGAACGCGCCGCACAGGCCGCGGTCGGCCGTGACTACGAGCAGGAGCACCTTGCTCTCCGTCTCGTGCTCGGCCAGCAGCGGGTGGCGGGCCAGGTCGACGCGGCCCGACAGCGACGCCAGCACCTCGCGCAGGGCGGCGGAGTACGGCCGCGCGGCCATCATCCGCTCCTGCGCGCGGCGCAGCTTCGCCGCGGACACCATCTTCATGGCCTTGGTGATCTGCTGCGTGTTCTTGGTGCTGCGGATCCGGCGCCGGAGGTCGATTGTGCTGGGCATGTCTGATTACGCCGCGAGGACGTTGGCGTTGTCTTTCACGTACTGCTCTTTGAACGAGGTGATGGCGGCGCGCAACGGCCCTTCCACCTCGGCGTCGAACTTCGGCGCGGTCTCGAGCTTGTCGAGAAGCGGCGCGTGCTCGTCGCTGAGGTACTGGTGCAGCGCCGCCTCGAACGGACGGACCGCGTCGACGGTGAGGTTGTCGAGGAAGCCCTTCGTGCCGGCGTAGACCGAGACCGTCTGGAGGCCGACCCGCAGCGGAGCGTACTGCCCCTGCTTGAGGATCTCCACCAGGCGCTTGCCGCGGTTGAGCTGGTGTTGGGTGGTCTTGTCGAGGTCGGAGCCGAACTGCGCGAACGCGGCAAGCTCGCGGTACTGGGCGAGGTCGAGGCGGAGCGTGCCCGAGACGGAGCGCATCGAGCGCACCTGCGCCGAGCCGCCGACGCGCGACACCGAGATGCCGACGTTGATGGCCGGACGGACGCCGGAGTGGAAGAGGTCCGTCTCCAGGAAGATCTGTCCGTCGGTGATGGAGATGACGTTGGTCGGGATGTAGGCCGAGACGTCGCCGGCCTGGGTCTCGATGATCGGCAGCGCCGTGAGAGACCCGCCGCCGCGCGCGTCCGACAGTTTCGCGGCGCGCTCCAGCAGGCGGGAGTGGAGATAGAAGACATCGCCCGGGTACGCCTCGCGGCCCGGCGGGCGGCGGAGCAGCAGCGAGATCTCGCGATACGACGCCGCGTGTTTGGAGAGGTCGTCGTAGATGACCAGCGCGTGCTGGCCGTTGTACATGAAGTACTCGCCCATGGCCGCGCCGGCGTACGGAGCCAGATACTGCAGCGGCGCCGCTTCGGAGGCCGAGGCGTTGACGACGATGGTGAAGTCCATCGCCCCGTACTGCTCCAGGGTCTTCACGATCTGGGCGACGGTCGATTTCTTCTGGCCGATGGCCACGTAGACGCAGATGACGTTCTTGCCCTTCTGGTTGATGATCGCGTCGATGGCCACGGCGGTCTTGCCGGTCTGGCGGTCGCCGATGATCAGCTCGCGCTGGCCGCGGCCGATCGGGATCATGGCGTCGATGGCCTTGATGCCGGTCTGCAGCGGCTCCTTGACCGGCTTGCGGTCGACCACGCCGGGCGCGAGGCGCTCGATCGGGTAGAACTCGGTCGTGGCCACCGGGCCCTTGCCGTCGATCGGCGCGCCGAGCGCGTTCACCACCCGTCCGACCATGGCCTGGCCGACCGGCACCGACATGATGCGTCCGGTGCGCTTGCACTGGTCGCCTTCCTTCAGCTCGTGGTAGTCGCCGAGGAGCACGCAGCCGACGTTGTCTTCCTCGAGGTTGAGGGCCAGGCCGACCACGTCGTGCGGGAACGTCACCAGCTCGCCGGCCATGACCTTCTCCAGGCCGTAGACGCGGGCGATGCCGTCGCCGACGGAGGTGACGGTGCCGACCTCCGCGACGTCGACGCCGCGGCCTATGCCGGTTAATTGCTGACGAATAATCTCTGTGATTTCTTCTGCCTTCAAATCGACAGCCATTTTGTTCTCCGATTTCGCGACGTGAATCGTGTCTGCAATCGCGTCAGCTCAGCGACTCACGGAATTTGTTGATCTTGCCGGCGACCGAAGCGTCCCAGATCTCGCTTCCGATCTTGACCACGAAGCCGCCCAGCAGCTTCGGGTCCGTGGTGATGTCCAGCTCCACCTTCTTCCCCACCTTCTTCGACAGGGTGTCGGCGAGCTGCTGGATCTCGTCCGAACCGAGGCTCTTCGCGCTGCGCACTTCCGCCACGGCCACGCCGAGGGCGGTGTTGACGTACGCGGCCAGCGCGGCCAGCACGGCGTCGATGTCGTTGATGCGGTGGTGCCGCAACAGCACCTCCAGCGTGCGTCCGGCCAGCTCGGACGCTTTCATCCGGCGGGCGAGCTGGCTGGTGATCGAGAGCTTGGTGGCCTCGTCGATGGCCGGGTTGGCGTAGAGATCGCGCAGCTCGGCCGAGCCGCGGAGGGCGTCGGCGAAGCGCAGCAGCTCCCCGCGCAGCTCGTTGGCCTTCGCCGGCGATCCGGCGGCGTCCATGATGGCGCGGGCGTAGGGCCGGGCGAAGCGGCGGATCATGAACGCACCTCACTCACTTCGCGAAGGCTCTCCTGGAAGAGCTTCTTCTGGTCCTGGTCGTTGATCTTCTCGCGCAGGATCTGCTCGGCGCGCTCGCTGGCCAGCTGGCCCGCGTATTCGGTGAGCTCGGCGCGGGCATGCTTGAGGCGGTTGTCGACTTCGGTGCGCGCCGCGGCGAGGATTTTCTGCGACTCGGCCTCGGCCTGGGACATCAGCTCCCGCTTCTGGCGCTCCCCTTCCGCCTGGGCACGCTCGTGGATGGCCCGCACCTCCGCTTCGATCGCGGAGAGGCGGGCCTGGATCTCGCCGGCCATCTGGTCGGCGCGGGTGCGGCGCTCGCGGGCTTCCTGATTAGCGGCGCGGATGGCCTGGCCCCGCTCGGCGAAGGCTGTCTTCACCGGGCCGCCGATGAAGTACCCCAGCACGCCGATGAACAGCAGCATGTTGGCGGTCTTCAGGATCCAGCCGGGGATGCCGAAGTAGGTCTTCTCGTGGTGCTCCTCGGCCGCGGCGCCGTGCTCGTCCGGATGTGCAATTTTGTGCGCTTCGTTTTCGGCACCGTGGGCCGCGCTGCCGCCGCTCTTGTCGACCGGAGCCACGGTATCGGTCGCATGCGTGCCGGTGGCGTGCTGGGCGAAGAGCGCCGGCGCGAGCGCCAAGAGGGAAATGAGCAACATCCTGCGCATCTAGACGGCCCTCCCGAGGATCCGCTCGGCGGCCAGGCGGGCCAGGCCTTCGGAGTCGCGGACGATCTTCTCGCGCGCGGCGGCGACGTCACCCTGCAGCTTGGCGTCGGCCTCGCCGACGATCTGCCGGGCCTCGCCGTTCGTTTTCTCGACGACCTCCTGCCTGTAGACGCCGGCCTCGCCGCGGTAGCGCTCGCGCAACTGCGATGCTTCGCGCTTGGCCGCCTGGAGCTGGGCCTCGGTCTGCGCGGTCGCTTCGTTGAAGCGGGCCAGGGCATCCTCGAACAGTTTCTCGGCCGACCGCGTCTCCGTCTCCCGGGCTTCCAGAACCTCGTTGATCGGACGCAGGAAGAACCGGCGCACGACCATGTAGTTCAGGATGAAGATCACCATGATCGCGAGCAGAGATAGATCGGGCGCTAAGTTGATTTGCATAAGTTTGTGATCGGGTCAGGGGAAGTGGCAGGAGGGCTCGCTGGAGCGCACACCGACTCCCGAAAAGCCGTGGCTGTATACCACATCGGAAAGAAGGTTGTCACGCACCGGCGTTGTGTCCCGGCAGTGGCGGACGACAACTACAAATCGATCCTGGACCGCGCCGATCGGCACTTCGCCTCGGTGATGGAGACGCAACCGCAAAACCTCCGGTGCGGCGCCGGCTGTTCCCTCTGCTGCTACGGCCTGTTCGAGATCGGCTCGGGAGACGTCCCGCTCATCGCCGAGGGCCTGGCCGCCCTCCCCTCCGCCCCTCGCAAGAAGATCATCCGGCGCGCGCTCGAGATCGTGGAATCGAGCTGCCACCCGAACCTCCGGGAGTGCTCCGCCGGGGAGAAAGAGGCCTTCTTCGACCGCACCCAGTCCGTCCCCTGCCCCAATCTGGACGAAGCCGGCCTCTGCATGATGTACGAGCACCGCCCCCTCGTCTGCCGCACCTTCGGCCTGCCGCTCCGCGAAGGCCGCAAGTACCTCGGCGACGTCTGCGAGCTCAACTTCACCGACGCCGGCCGCAAAGAGCAGATGAAGGCGGCCTGGAACCTCGAGTGGGAAGACGTGCTCGGAGTGGAAGACGAGTTCACCATCCCCGAGGTGATCGTCATGGTGGCCAGAATGCGGGGGTGGGTGTGATGGGACTTATAGGACAAACCGCATCAGTCCCACTCCCATAGGTCCTATAGGTCCCATGAGTCCCATAGGTCCCGCGTTCCCTTACGCTTTGGCCGCAATATTCGTCACGTTGCCGCCACCCGCCGCCGCGCCCCGCTTGTCCCCCATCACGCAGTTCCCCTGGAAGATGGCGCCTTCCTCGATGATCAGGGCAGGGGTGTCCACGTCGCTGTAGACCTTGCCGTTGCGGTGGATCTCCACGCGCTGGTCGGCGATGATCTTGCCGACGACGGTGCCGCTGATGGCGATGCGGCCGACGTGGATGTCGCCCTCGATGTGGGCGCTCTCGCCGACGATCAGCTCGTTCTTGGAGTGGATCTTTCCGTTGAACTTGCCGTCGATGCGCATGGTGTCTTCGAACTCGAGCTCGCCCTTGAAGGCGGACCCGCGGTCCAGGAAGCCGTTCAACTCGCCTGATTTCTTCATCTGCGTCTCCCCATGATTTCGTCGACGAGGCGGATCAGCTCGTCCTCGCTGCCGAAGCGGACGTGAATGACGCCGCCGCGGCGCTTCCTGTCGATCTCGACTTTGCTGCGCAAAGTCCTGGTCAGCTTTTCTTCCGCGTCGCGCGTGAAGATGTCTTTCTCTTTCTCCGGCTCGGCCGCCTTCGGCGAGCTCTCCGCCGCCAGCATCTCGGTCTGGCGGACATTGAGGTTGCGCTTGACCACCCGCTCGGCCAGCTGTTCCTGCTTCTTCGGCGAGTCGACCGCCAGGATGGCCCGGGCGTGGCCCATGGAAAGCTGGCCCGCAGCCAGGAGCTTCTTCACCGGGTCCGGCAGGCGCAGCAGGCGAAGGAAGTTGGCGACCGTGGAACGCTCCTTCCCCACCCGCTTGGAGATTTCCTCCTGGGTGAGGCCGAACTCCTCGTGGAGCTGGTGATAAGCGTAGGCCTCTTCGATCGGGTTCAGGTCCTCGCGCTGGATGTTCTCGATGAGGGCGACCTGGAGGACGTCGCTGTCGGTCATCGTCTCCTTGACGACGACCGGCACGACGGAGAGACCGGCCTTCTGGGCGGCGCGGAAGCGGCGCTCGCCGGCGATCAGGCGGTATTTGTTATCGCCGGTGCGGGTGACGACCAGGGGCTGGATGATGCCGTGCTCGCGGACGCTGCGGGCGAGCTCCTCGATCGAGGCGTCGTTGAAGGTCCGCCGCGGCTGGTAGGGGTTGGGCGAGATCTGTTCGATCGGCACCATCCCGGGGCCGCCCGGAACGTTCGCGGCAGCCGGGGGCGGCGGTGCGGGCTCGGCAACCGGACGCGAGGGAATGAGGGCCCCCAGTCCGCGGCCGAGCGCTTTCTTCTGCGTGCTCATGTCAGGACGGTCTCCGCGCGCTGAATGAACTCCTTGGCCAGGCTGACATATGCCTCGCTCCCGCGGGAGCGGATGTCGTAGAGGATGATCGGCTTGCCGAACGAGGGGGCCTCGCCGAGGCGGACGTTGCGGGGGATGATGGTCTTGTAGACCTTGTCGCCGAAGTGCGTGCGGACCTCTTCGGCGACCTGCCGGGCAAGGTTCATCCGTTCGTCGTACATGGTGAGGGCGATCCCCTCGATCTCCAGCCCGGGGTTGAGCATGTCGCGGACCCGCTCGACGGTGTTGACGAGCTGGGCGACCCCCTCGATCGCAAAGTACTCGCACTGCATCGGGACGAGCACCGCGTGGGCGGCGGTGAGTCCGTTGATGGTCAGGAGGCCGAGGGACGGCGGGGAATCGATGAGGATGTAGTCGTAATCCTTCGCCACTTCCTGCAGGGCCCGGCGGAGGTAGAACTCCCGGCCGATGGCGTCGGCGAGCTCGAGCTCGGCCGCGACGAGGTCTACTGACGAGGGAGCCACATGGAAATTCGGCAGTTCGGTCTGCTTGATGATCTCGCGAATGCTGAGGTTGTCGGTGAGGACGGGATAGATCGACTTCTCGTCGTTCTTGCTGAGGCCGACGCCCGAGGTTGCGTTTGCCTGGGGGTCGAGATCGACGAGGAGCACGCTGCGCTCGCACGCCGCGAGGGATGCGGCGAGATTGATGGCCGTCGTCGTTTTGCCGACGCCGCCCTTCTGGTTTACCAGCGAGACGATCTTCGTCATGAATGTTCCACGTGGAACAGCAGAGTCACGAGGTAATTGGATGCGCCGCGCGGCAGCTGCACGGCTCTTTCCCGCCGGAACCCCGCCATTTCCGCGACGTCCGGTGAGCCCTGGAAGAGCGCGATCCGCGCCCCATCCTCCAGGTGCTCCTTCAGCGACGGCACCCACTCCTCGGCGAATCCGACCGCGCGCGAGACGACGAGCGAAAACCGGAGATCGGCGGGGAGCCGCGGCAGAAGGCGCGACAATCTATCACCGTACACACGGGAGCTCAAGCCGCACTCCCGCACGATGTGCTTCAGAAACGCCCATTTCCGCTGGTCCGCCTCCACCAGATGGAACCTTGCCTCCGGCGCAATGATCGCCATCGGAATCGCCGGCAGCCCCCCGCCCGAGCCGAAATCGAGCACGTCCCCGCGCGGCTGCAACAGCTCCGCGGCGGCCAGGGCCTCGGCGATGTGCTCGTCCAGGTGCTCCCTGGCCTCCGGGCCGATCAGGTTGACCTTGGCGGTCCACTTGAGCAGCTCGGAGCGGTAAAGGGCGAGGGCGTCCATGGCAACGTTTGTCCTATTGGAACCATCCGTCCTGTCAGTCCTGTTCGTCCGATAGGACCTATGAGACCAGAGGCCTCCGCCGCAGGTGCATCCGCACGATGGCCACCGCCGCCGGCGTCACCCCCGGGATCCTGCTGGCCTGGCCCAGAGACATCGGCCGCACGTTCGACAGCTTCTCTACCATCTCCCGGGAAAGCCCCGGCAGGGTGTAGGTCATGCCGGCCGGGATGCGCAGGTCTTCGTCTTCCACGAGCTTCTGCGCTTCTCTCTGCTGGCGTTCGATGTAACCGGCATAGCGGAGGCGGCTGACGACACCCTCCTGCTCTTCTTCACTGAGGGCACCGAAGGCGGCGGATAGTTCCGGCAGGCCGGTCTCCGCGGCTCCCAGCAGGCGATCGAGGTCGAAGTTCGGGCGCTGCATCAGCTTCCCCACCGTCGTCTGCGCCGCCAGTTCCAGCCCACCGTCGGCCAGCCAAGCCACGGTCTCGCGGTCGGGACGGAGCTCGCTCTCCCCTGCCTCGAGGGCCCGGCGCATGCGGGCCGTGCGCGCGTCGATGCGGCGGCGGCGCTCCGGGTCGAGAATGCCGATCCGTGCGGCCACCGGCGCGAGCCGCTCGTACACCGAGTCGCAACCGAGGAGCAGGCGGTGCTCGGCGCGGGAGGTGAACATCCGGTACGGCTCGTTCGTGCCGACCGTGACGAGGTCGTCGATCATCACCGCGGCGTAGGCCTGGTCGCGGCGGAGCACGACCGGCTCGCCACCGCGGACCGCCTGCAGGGCGTTGATCCCCGCCATCAGCCCCTGCGCGCCCGCCTCCTCGTAGCCGGAGGTGCCGTTGATCTGGCCGGCGAGGTAGAGACCGTCGATGCCGCGCACCCGCAGGGTCGGCTCGAGCTGCTCCGGGTGGACGAAGTCGTACTCCACGGCATAGCCGTAGCGGGAGATCTTCGCCTCCCCGAAACCGGGGAGCGAGCGGACCACCGCGTCCTGAACATCGGGCGGCAGCGACGTCGAGATGCCGTTCATGTAGAGCCACGGATGCCGCAGCCCCTCCGGCTCGACGAACACCTGGTGGCGCTCCTTCTCGGCGAAGCGGACCACCTTGTCTTCGATCGACGGGCAGTAGCGCGGGCCGGCGGCCTGGATCTGGCCGGAGTACATCGGGGCGCGGTGCAGGTTGGCGCGGATCAGGTCGTGGGCGAAGGCGCCGGTGTAGGTGAGCCAGCAGAGCACCTGCGGCTGCTCGAGCCGGTCGGTGAGGATGGAGAACGGGCGTGGACGCTCGTCGCCCGGTGCTTCCTCCAGCTTCGTGAAGTCGACGGTGGTCTTGTCGACCCGCGGCGGGGTACCGGTCTTGAGCCGGCCGAGCCGCAGGCCGAGAGCCCGGAAGGAGTCGGAGAGGGTCTCGGCGGACGGCTCGCCGAAACGGCCGCCCTGGGTCTTCACCTCGCCCGAGTGCATCAGGGCGTGGAGGAAGGTGCCGGTGGTGACGATGACGGCGCGCGCCGCCAGCCGGGTGCCGTCGCCGAGGACCACGCCGCGGACGGCCGAGCCCTCCACGATCAGCGAGGAGACGGAGCCTTCGACGATGGTCAGGTCCGGCTCCGCGGCGAGGAGGTCCTGAACGGCGGTGGCATAGAGGTCGCGGTCGCACTGGGCACGCGGTCCCTGAACGGCCGGACCCTTGGAGCGGTTCAGCACCTTGAATTGGATGCCGGCACGATCGGTGGCCTCCCCCATCAGTCCGCCGAGGGCATCGATCTCCTTGACCAGGTTTCCCTTGGCCAGTCCGCCGATGGCCGGGTTGCACGACATCCGGCCGATGGCGTCGCGGAGCATCGTGACCATGGCCACACGCGCGCCACCGCGAGCCGCAACCCGTGCGGCCTCAGCTCCGGCGTGGCCGCCGCCGATCACGATGATGTCGAACATCGCAGACATGTTCCACGTGGAACAGTGGAGAAGCGGATGCCGTTCCCGGGTCACTTGCCGATGCAGAACTTGCCAAAGATCTCGGTGAGGACGTCCTCGCGAGTGATCGCCCCGGTGAGAACGCCGAGAGCGTTCGCAGCGCGGTAGAGGTCGACGACGACCACCTGCTCGTCCATCGCGGCCGCCACCGATTCGAGGGCGGCTCGCAGCGCCGCCTCGCATTCGGCCACGGCCAGCCTCTGCCGTTCATTGACCAGGGAGCCCTCCGGCGCGGCGAAGCGTTCCCGAACGAGCTCGTCCAGCCGGGCGAGCAGTGCGGCAATCCCGTGGTCGGACACGGCACTTATGGAAAGATCGGCGGCGGGGGCGGTGGCCAGATCGGCCTTGGTGTGAATGACCAGAACCTGGGACCCATGGGACTCATGAGACCTATGGGAATGGGACGGGCTTTCCTGTCCCATTCCCATGTGTCCCATAGGTCCCATGGGTCCCACAGGTCCCATCAGCCCTGCCAGCTCCTGCCGGTCTTCTTTCCAGCACAGTGGGATCCGAAGCTTGGAATTCACGTGACTTGAAGTCGCGGCC
>JADMIO011456528.1_pt1 | contig 33434 bp, 34 predicted proteins | sample 8958161 | NCBI WGS metagenome assembly JADMIO01 (sample SAMN16585339, study PRJNA669376) | soil metagenome | isolation source: Crop rotation soil | place: USA: Cullars Rotation, Alabama | collected 2011 | reverse complement strand
ACAGGTCTCGTGTTCCAACTGAGTGTATAGAGAAAATTGAGGCCATTCTTAAGGCCGTCTTTCGGATCACGCCGTGTTGCTGATCCTGCCATTAATGGCGAGGTGGGGCGTCACTTTGCGCTCGCGCAGGTCTTCGACGAAGTCGGTCACATCAAAACCCTTGTCCGCGCCCAGCGTGATGCGGCCGCTCCTCTCGCGGCGATCGAGCATGACAAGGGCGGCTTCCCGTTCCGCCGTGCCGGTGGCGCATGTAAGCGTAGCGTCGACCGCGAGCCCGTTGCGGTTCTCCATCAGCACGTGTCCCATGAAGCACAACCCGCTTCCGCGGCGTCCGCCTTCCGATACAGCCGTGCATCCGGATCAGTGGTCGAAGCATGCGTCTCGTTCGAGCGCTTCTCCTTGCGGAAGTTGCGCTCACCATTTCGCCCTGGCGAGGGCGGCTCGCCCGAACCGTCTTTCGGCCGGAAGCTCTTCATCGAGGCCCAGGCATCGATCAGCGTACCATCCACCGAGAAGTGCTCGCTCGACAGAAGCTTCTTCACCTGCGGCAGCCTCAGCAACGCCGCCAGAAACTCGTGCGCCACCTCCGTCTCCAGCAAGCGGTCGCGGTTATGCGTGAACACGGTGGCATGCCAGACCTCCGCATCCATTGGCAGGCCGACAAACCAGCGGAACAACAGATTGTAATTGATTTGCTCCATCAGCATCCGCTCGGAGCGTACGGAGAAGAAAGCCTGCAGCAACGTCGCCCGCAGCAACATCTCCGGTGGGATCGATGGACGACCCATCGAGGAATAGAGACCCTCAAATCGCTTGTTCAGCGAGAGCAAGGCCTGATCGGCCAACGCCTGGATCGGTCGCAGCGGATGATCCGACCGGATGCGTTCTTCCAATCGTACATACGAGAAAAACCCCTCAGATCGATCATCTAGTCCGCGCATGGCAAATCACCTCGTGGCTTAAATTCCACGGAATCACATGTCATCATCGCCGTCGAGCAGAGTTTTTCAGCGGCCTGCTAAGCCGGAGCTGCTCCAGCAGACGGCGTAGCTCGGGATAGGGCTTTATACTGTCCTGCCAACGTCTACGACTTGGCCGGTCTTAAAATTGGGACTGACATCCTCGATCCCGCGATTGCTAGAAAGAAGTAGCATCCGCGTGCTGCTATTTGAAAAGAGAAGCGCGGATCGGCCCAGAGCACCGGCAGGTACGGCACCGCCTTTTCCGCTGTGGGCCCGAGAGAGCGGCCTGCGGGAGTCTGCGACGCTGCAATCCGCGCAATTGAGAAACGTACAAAGCTCGAATTGGTTTCTCCGACTTGAACACTTATTCAAGGCCCAGTCACACTTGGCTTAGCCGGTCTTTCCGGCATAGACACCTTCTCGATTTCAGCGCGCCTTATACCGATGCCCTCATCAGGGCGTCATGAGCATGCCGCATGTGTTCGGCGGCTTCCGCTGGGAGCGTGCCGGCCTCCAAATGGAATTGAAGACGATCAGCCATGATCACGTACGCGCGTGCACGGCCTGCTCTTCCACCTGCGAATTTCTGGGACACGACTGCGTTCAACGCAGCTGCTGAACGTATGTTCCTGGTTGCCTAGCGCAGGCTGACCGGCTTGCAACAGTCGCCAGACTGTGAGGCATCAGGGGGTAAAAACGAGCGCAGCCGAGGCGGAGTTACGCACCGCCCCGGCCACTTGCCACTAGGGCCATTGGGGGGCCACCAGTGAGCCTCAGAACAAGCGCGCATATGGCGCTGCGTTCCCGGTTCCGACCGCCAGAGCGAGACGCAAAAACAAAGCAGTCCCGGCTGTTGCGGTCGCTGCCGGAGCTACTTCGTCCAGGGTCGGATACGCATCCGACGGCCCAACGCGTGTTCAAGGAGCGCGGCTATGGGAGTGCCTGGTTAAGTGGCCTTGACCAGTGCCATCGCGGGATGCCCTGGTGACTGCCGAGGCTGATCGGACATACGCGATAACTCAGCTCCGGGATGACGGCCGGAGAGAAGGGGCGGCGAGTGCAGAACGCGTCGAGGGGGAACTTTTCTTGCTTGCGGGTTTGAAGCGCGGCGCAGGACGGCGCTTTGATCTCGGGCTATTTTTTCGCGGTTGCTGCTGTACTCCCGGCGTCGCGAGGGAGTCGATAAGCGCTCGGGTGAACTCATCGAGTATTTCCGGACGTTTGATCGGCACAGCAAAATCTCAGAGGCACTCCGACTCTCAACGCAGCCGCATATGAGACGTTCCTGTATAAATGCTCGACAGGAAGCGGCCCCAGCCACGCACTCAGTCCCGCAGCACCGGCCAGCGGCGGCACGGCAAAACACCGGGCAGCACGACAACGAAACGCCTTCCTCTCTGCCTGCGAAGGTTGCGTTCCGCAAGTCCCGACCAAGATTTTGCTCGGTGGTTTGTTCAGTCTAATTATCTTTTGCGTTTATGTTTTGATTGGACTAAGCGGATTTGGGTCGGTAATACTCTTGGCGATATTTTATGAACCGCATGCCTACAATCTGATGTTGCTAAACCGATAATTTCTATTAGGCTGAAATTCGAATACAGCAATTCATGACCTTCCTATCTTTTTCAGCACAATGTCTCGCAACCGTTGCGGGTCAGTTTCCCCCTGTTTTGCCGTCTCAAAAATAGCCTCGGCAATCATCATAGCCATCGGGTCGTTGCGGTTCGTGAGACGTAAAGTAGCAAGCACCCCCTCAAAAGCTTGCACAATATTCTTGATTTCCTTTGGTCCAAAGGCGTGCTGCTTCTCGCCGAGGATTTTCACAATTGGCATGACTTTCCTCCCTGAGAGAACGCCAGAGCGACCCTGTCCGACTTAGCCTTGTTCGCCCGTTGAATGGAACTTGTATGTAGCGGCAGTGAGACGCTTGCGCGAAAAAGTGTGGAATACCATGGCGATTATGGGGAACATGCCTGCATAACATGGGTTAATCGGAAAAGGGGAAGCCATTTCATGTCCGGTCAGCAACAGGCGGATGAGGACCGCCAAGAATTGGAAGAACTGAAAGGTCAACTGGGGACATGCAATGTTGCTCCCCCAGATAGTCTCGGCTTCGGAAGGAGATTCGCTGAGATTATTTCTCGGATTGGCGAGGTGAAAAAGGCCAAACCAGCACGTCCTAAAAAGAAAAAAGTTTAAGACCATGCTTTCCAACGTCCAACAGTATTTGAGGAATGCCGACCATTGTGAACGAATGGCGTTAGAGGTTCGCGATGAAGAAGTACGTAACATGTATGCAGATTTAGCAAAGCAATGGCGTGACTTAGTGTGCCACATCTGCGAACTGGAACAGAAATCGGCAGCCTAAAGCCTTGCTATCTTGCCCCGCTCATGTTCTTTGGCTCTATGCGGGTTTGTTGCCGGTCAGAAAAATCTTTTTTAGCCGATACTCGTTTGATGTTCTGTTGCGATATTTCAATGATTGTTCGTGTATCTTGGATTTGTTGATTCAAAGCCGCAGTAAGCGTTTGGGTTACTTCAATTAAGTTGATGGTCGTACTAACAGTTGGCGAGCGTGGCGTAGGTTTTTGGGTTGCTTCTAAAACTTCTGTAAAGGGGCGCTCAATAATAGATTTCCATCAGTATCGGAAATCTCAAACCTATGCGTGGTCGGGTCTTCTCCGGCTTTAAGTAGCTCGCTCCACATATCCTTGGGGGGCGTCTCCCTGGTCCCTTCGGTCCGAAGGCCCAAGAGATGCGCTTTTTTCGACGTGATGATGAGGCCGATCCCAGTTCAGGCAGGTTGAGTCTGCGTGCGAGCGCCAGCAGCAGCACGGCGAAGGCGAGCATAACTAAGATGCTGCCGAAAAGAGGCTCGGTATGGCCGTGTTGCTTAAGGTTTCGCAAACTCTCTTCGCAGTCCGCTGCACGATCATAGCTTTCAGCGGAGGCTTCCGCGCCTCGACTGATCTATGATGACATTAAGTTCCAGGGGACGTGGTCAGGTTGAGGCGTCAAGACTCTACGGGCACACATGTAAAGGAGGGAAAAACATGGGGATAGTTACATTGGTCGTTTTACTCTTTGTGGCTCCAGCCGCCTTTGGTGCATGCGATCCCTCAGACCTAGAAGAAAATGTGAGATGGTGTACTGTAAATGCGAGACTTGATGTGAAGGCGGCGTTTTGTAGAGAACTGGCGGAGGATAATGTGGGCCAGGCGTTCAGTTCCTTTAATGATTGTGAGCGGCACGAAGGCGACCATGATAAAATTATGATGAATGCTCAGGAATGTTCACTTAACTCGCAAGTTCCGACTGTTCTCGACTTAGTAAGGAAGCATCGCGCAAATCTGCCGTGTGATTAGGCCGCAACGGCTATTCGCAGTCCGTGGCGCTTGCGTGTTTGTAGGGCATTGGTGCGAGAACCCTCGCCGGAATTTTGGGCGAGCAGCAGGCGTTACTCTCGTTGCGTTAATCTGTCGCGCATGCGGAACAATCTTCCCGCGACCCCTATTGCTCTGGTTATGCGCACAAGACTTCACGCCTATGAGGAACTCGTATTGCCAGCGACATCAGTGTTGGTCTTCTGTCCAAGGAGTAACGGTTATGAGTAAGTACGTGAATACGACTGGGTTGAGAAACCCCGATTGGCTCTGGGCGACTCTAAAAAAGAATCCCGAAGGTTTGCTCTTCTTGGCAGCAGGATGCGCGCTGCTGTTGCGGAGAGGTCGGTCAATAGAACGGATAGAACAGGCCAGGAGCGATGCGCAGGAGTATCTCGGACATCGGGAAAGCATCTCGGATGACATCCCACGTCAGAACCCCGTGGGTGAGTGGGCGAAGGAGGCATCACGGATCGCAGAGAATGCCCGCGACCGCGCAGCGTCTCTGAGCCAAAAGATGAGCGAAACTGCGGCTGATTATGCTGGTGCAGCGAGCGAATATGCACGCGATACACGAGAGAAGGTCGTTGACCAATCCAGACGGCTGGCTGAGAAGGGCCAAAGGACGGTGCACAGCGTGATGCAGGAACAGCCTCTAGCTGTCGCTTTGTTTGGTTTGGTGGCTGGAGCCGCTGTGGCAGCCGCTCTTCCAACGACCATACCGGAGCGGCGGGTACTCGGCCCAGCTATTCAATCTCACGCCTGAATGGCGACGCTTTTGCGGCGTCTCATCATTCCTGTTGCTCCGACGGCTCTGGTATGTTCGTGATCCGCAGTTGCGGGTGCCGCAGCTGCGGCTGTTGCTTCTCTACCCATTCCACTGTTGCGGTAAGGGAGTGCAGCGACGCCTCCAGCTCCTGAGCGATCTTCTGTCCTTCGTTCTCAAGCTTCTGTTTGTGCGCGTCCACGCGTTTGCGGATGCGATCGAGCAAGGCGGTGGCTTCCTCAACGATCCTGTCGAGAGCTCGACACGTATCGCCGTGTGCCTGAGTGATGGCGTTCTTCACGATCTCCTCGATGTGGCTCATGTTTGCGCTATTGCCGCGGCTGATCCCTTCCGTCTGGATGGCCTCGCGAATGGTGTCCTCCACCTTGTCAATCATGTCCGCTGGAAAGGCGTTGGCTGGGGGTTGTGGTAGCGCGGCATTGCGACGTACGAGTAAACCGGGACGGTCATTCATATTTGTGGCTCCTCTGGTTTGTTGCCGGGGTTGGGTAAGGAGGCGGGGCCGGATGCTCGGCATTCAATCGAGCGAGGCGGCGTTTTTGTTCTGCTAGCTGGGCCTGCGCCTGCAGCAGCTTCACCATGTGGGTGGGATCATCTTTCTCAGCCTTGGCCAACTCGCTCAGAGCAGCCACAACTTCGAGCGCACTCTGTACATGCCCCCTCCGTGCCCCACGCAGCACGTCGATCCGCGTCTCGTTTAGGGCCATAAGGCTATCCTCCACCTTCCTGCGGTTTGCTGCTGAAGGCAATTGCCAGGTGTTCAAGGGCCGGTGACCGGGTGGTGACCCTCGGTGACCGAGGGTCCGAATCACTGCGGATCGAGGTCTTTCTTCGCCGCTCTTTCGGACAGATTGGCCATTTGCTCATATCGTTTTGCGAGTTTGAGCATTCGCCGTTTGGAATATTTGTGCGTGACGCCAACGGCACGGCTCCGCGCTCGTTCGGCGCGCTCTTGCCAAATCGTCCAGTTATCTCCCCAGTCGGCATGAAGCGCCGGCATAGTCATCCCCTAAGTCCATATTGATCCAGGGAGCCGAGCGTACGGTGTCCTTCGTGGCAGAACAGAGATCATCGAAAAAGTTGCGAACTGTGTTTCCGACGCCACAGTCTCATTCACCGCAACCGATCTGGCTCAGCGCGAGCGGACTGTTCGAGTTCGCCCACAGTGATCCATAGAGGCGGGTTTGCCGCGCTCGAAAATCAGCAGGCCTGGCCTGCGTGCCGGTGAGATTGAACGGCGCGTCCCGAGGGTTCTGCGCTCTCTATGTCCGCGGCATCGACGGAGCCGAGAAACTCACGCGGTTGCGATTGAGGACCACGCGCGTCGCCGTTTGCTCATATCTCCGCAAAATCTGCAGATTGTTGCCCCGCCTGTTGCCCCAAGCCGATTTGCGCCTCGCCTGACCCACCTGGCCACCTTCCGATCACCGCCCGGTCACCGCAGCCGCTTGGTCTCGCGGTCGGGGCCGGTCCCGGTAAGGGAAGTTCTCGGCAGTGTGACATAGCCGCAAAGTCCGGACGGACCAATGTGTCCGGCGCGCAACATGCGTCGAAGGCTGCCAACTCCGTTTTGGCATTCTTCGAAGAAGGTTGGCATTCTTCGAAGATCGCCAATGATGTCAGTCAGGCACATGTTGGCGCCCTTCGGGCGGGAGAGCCCATGACCATCCGCCAGCCAACCCGTTTTTGCTCGGCTTGATCTGCAGCTGTTTTTGCGCGCGCTGCACGGTGCGCCACGCCACTCCAGCGCACTTTGCGGCTTCCTTAATTTCCTTTGCCGGCCGGGGACCTTCCGCGAGTTCCTCCCGGAGGAAATCCAGTGCTTCGCAAATCGACACTGACTTGCCCTCACCAGTTGCCGCCAGCACTTCGTTTGCGGTCATTGTTACGGGGGCGCAGTCCCACATGACGTGAGATGCAACAATATTGCCGGTGACTATTGTTTGCTGAAGACGGAACCCAAGCCCTGGCGCGAGCGCGCCGAGATTATTTTTGATGGGCAGAAAAAGGCGCCTGTCCGTTCCCGGCTCTTCGATCGCCAAGAATGCCAATCGTGCCGCTGCAATATAGGCGAGGCTACCGGTTGCGCTGTGAATAGCTTTGGTTTGGGCGGCTTTCGGCGGATGCGTAATTCCGAGCACTGCGACGTTGTGCTTTGAAGCGAAGAGCGCCAGCGGTTCCAGCACGGATCGCACGTCCGTGGTTCGATGCGAGTCGATCTTACCGCCCATGTAGGATGTGATCGGGTCAATGATGACCAGGCTCACGTCGCCAAGCTCCTCAATTTTCTTACCAAGGGCATCTAAGTCCGTTTGCAAGCTGAAAATGGAGCGGCCGTGATCCGACAGGACGGATTGCAGCACGTGGACCTTATGCAGGTCCGCGTCTGCCGCCTCGAGCCGTGGGCGGAGCGTGTCGTCTGCGCTGTCTTCCGCAGACAGCAAAATAACCGAACCGGGCGGAGCGCTGCCGTCATCTGTCCATCTTCGTTTGTTTGTGACCGTTGCGGCCATGTCTAAACTGATCTGAGACTTCCCCACGCCGGGATCTCCTATCAGCAATGTGAGCTTTCCCCGAGCGATCCGGCCGGGCCAGATCCATTCTATTTGTCGCGGCGCAATGTCGGCCATGCAAGAAAACTCAAGGACCGTCTGTTTTTCCGCACTACCGCCATTGACGGCGCGCGGGGCCGCAAATCGTCGTACCGCGTCATGGCGCAGTCCATGGCGCCTCTCGATGAATGCCGCCTTCTTTTCGCAGGCAGCGTCATGGCGTCTCTCTGGATCGAGCAGAGCATGAGCGCGACGCATTGCCTCGTTGATAATGATCGCGACAACGCCCTCAGTTGTGTCCTCGACTAGTCCGACGCGCTCCGAAACGTCTTCGAGCGTCTCGCGCGCTTCCACTTCGGAAATGAGCCCTTCCCGCACGAAATTGGACGCAAGCTGCGCGAGCTCCTTGAAGGCCTCGGCCCGGCGTTCGCGCGGCTCAGCTGCAATTTGCATCTGGCGCTGAGCAATTCGAGACCGAGCGCCAGACCACGTCTGTGCGGTGTCGGGAATCTTTGCTATCGGCTGGCTCATCACGCGCGCTCCCCGCCGATGATCAGATCGAGCGCCGCGCCTAATGCTCCCGAAGGCCGGCCGTGACTGTCTCGGCACAACGCGTGGCGGATCGCATCTGCATCGGCGCCGTGCTGAACGGCGAAGCTGAAAGCGATCGCTGCATCGCGCGCGCTTACGTCCGCGGCGCTGTTGGACTTGTGATTTGAAAGAAATAGCTCGGCGATGCTGCCGTCGGGGAATGTTCCATACGTACACACGTATCGCAGGCCGCCGACTGTGAACTCGACTGTCTCGGCTAGGCGTCTATTAGCGAGCCGCCGGCGCGTCATGGCGCGCCTCGGATTGGGCTAACCCATTGAAAGTTATGGCGTTTGGGTCTAGAATTAACAGCGTAACCGTATGGAAACACTGTTGATCTCTGGACCCGGGTGCCGGCGGCGGTGGTGCCCGGGTTTCTCATGACTGAATCTCATGGCTTTCCTTCGAGAGTGGCCGATCTAAGTCTGCGCGAGATCATGGTGGGCCACGCTGCGACGATGCCCTATAAAAAGACTTATGAGCAGCGCTCGTCCGGTTTTGCGAACGGCTTCTAACTATTTGATGCGATTGAGGGCCGTTAAGGTGAGTTTTGCAGCTAACTATTTGAAAGTCTTCGCGTTGAATGAGATGCCGCAGCTCTTCAACGTACTGCAAGGCTCGATGTCGCTGGTTGGCCCGCGTCCCCACCCTTTGCGCATGAGCGCCGAGGGCAAAGCGCTCAACGAGCTCGTGGAATATTACGCGTCGCGTCATCGCGTGAAAACCGGCATGACCGGATGGGCGCAGGTCAATGGACTGCGCGGCGAGGCGAACTCGGCTGCACAAATCAGGGCGCGCGTCGATCACGATCTTTATTACATCCAGAACTGGTCGATTTGGCTCGATTTGAAGATCCTTGGCCGCACCGCAGCAATGCTGATATTCGACCGCCGGGCCTATTGAGCTTGCCGCGCAATGAGACTTTACACTTACTGGCGCTCGCAAGCTTCGTTTCGGGTCCGCATAGCGCTCCGCCTCAAGGATATTGCGGTGGAGGCAATCCCGCTCGATCTGCTCAAGGGCGATCAATTCGACGATGCATACCGCCGGCTCAATCCAGAGATGGTGGTGCCGACCCTTATTGATGGCGACGGTCCGCCGCTGGTGCAGTCGCTTGCGATTATCGAATATTTGGAGGAGAGATATCCGCAACCGCCTTTGCTGCCGTCCGATATTCGGGCGCGTGCGCATGTGCGCGCGCTCGCGCAAATGCTGGCCGCCGACGCGCATCCTTTCATCGTTCCTCGGGTGCGGAAGTACCTGCACCACGAGCTTGATCTTGATGACGCCGCGCGCATGAAATGGCTGCGGCACTGGCTTGATACGGGCAGTCGAGCGGTTGAGGATTTGCTTGCGCGCGATCCGCGTACCGGGGAGTTCTGTTACGGCGAGCAGCCCAGCGTTGCCGACATCTGCCTGGTGGCGCATCTCACCAGCGCAAAAATGCTCTGCGACTGCGATCTCGATCCTTATCCAACCGCACGGCGCATTCTGGATGCCTGCATGCGCATCGAAGCCTTCGCTCTTGAACACCCGCTGCGTCAGCCTGGCACGCAGCTGACGCTCTCCATCTGATGAGTGTAGCACCGATGCGCATACGAGGCTCAAAGGGGCAGCTGCCGCGGCTTCGGCCCGATCTGGCGTTATGCTTCGGTCTTCCTACCAGCGCAGTGGGCAGCAGGAGGCGCTGAAAAATGCAAAATCCCATGACTGCCGCGGGGATCAAGGTGCATGCCGTGACTGCGCCTGAGCAGGCGCCCACCATTCAGCAAAATGTCTCTGCAGTATACGTTGCGACCATTTGGTTGGGATCTCAATTCACGATGCCGCTTGCGGATTTTGAGCGCTTTCCATTCTACATTGTATTCACCGGTCTGATGTATCTTTTCTTGCCCATCCGGGCGATCTTATGCTCATTTTTGCTCCTGGTGATCCTCGTCACTTACGAGGTCCTCAAATGCGTTCAAGCAGATTTTGCCTTCACGTCGAAGGGCGTTCTGGGTCTTATTGCGTTTTCGTGCGTGATGTCGACGACGCATTTTGCATTGCTGACGGTGCAAGACTGCTCCGCGACGCAGCTCGGCCGCTGGCTCCGTCTGGTCATTCTGGTGATGGCTGCGGGGATGAGCGTTGAAATCGGCCTTACAGGCCTCGGCCTGGCTGAGCCGGTGTATCAGAACTACATTTTACCCCTTCCTGCTTTCAGCGGGCTTTTTACCGAGCCGTCCCACTTTGCTTTGGCGCTGTCGCCGTTACTTTTCCTGGCTGTCAACCGGTCCAGTGTATTCCGGCAGTACATTGGAACGAGATATCTCTGGGTAATGGCGGGAATGGCCGCGCTATGCCCATCGGCCACTCTCATTGCCATCACTGCACTCGCCGCCTGCATATCGTTCTCGGCTAATGCGCTACGCCTGCGAGCAGGAGGGATCGCAGCCGTTCTTGTCCTCGGGGTGGTAGTCGCCTTTGCGATCGTCGTAGTCCCGCAGATTTCAGAGCGAGTGTTCGGGGTTCTTTCCGTAAACCCTTATGATCCGCTCGGCGAGCAAAACCTTTCAGCCCTTCTGTTCGAGAAGGGGAAGCAGATGGCCGAATATGCGTTTCTTAATTTTCCTCTCGGCGTGGCGTTCCTTAACATGGTTATTTTGGCGCCGGAGGCGCCGGTCTCCTATGTAGCAGACGCTGTGTTCTACATGAACTCGCAGGACGGATCCTCTATCCTGTTCAAAGGTATTTGCGAGATGGGCATTTTGTTTGTTCTCTTCTCGGTTGTCTCTTTTATCAGCTTCTTCAAAAGGAGTACGCGCGTGAACTCGCTCTCGAGTCTCATTGTCCTTTCTTTCCAGTTCGCCTTCTTTGCTCATTTCATCCGGGCGGGTTCGTACTTTCAGGGCTGCTTGGCCATTGGTCTTTCGGCATGCATATTCGGTTTGCTCGAACTCGGGCCCTTGCGGCGCTTCTACAACATGGGGCTGGGGAGGAGCAGGTCGGCCGGGCAAGCGCGATCGGCGCAGGCTGCATTTCGCGTCTAGGCACAACGGGCGATGCGCGTACTGCACGTTACGCAACGTCATGAGTTTTCATGTGGGGGCCTGACTACGGCAGTCAATAGCCTGATGCTCGCCATGTCAGGCCTGGGACACGAGATGGCAGTGTTCTCAGTTGGTGCACGTCCCGTACTGCCCGAGGGAATATCTTCGTATCAATGCAATGTGGACGGCGCTGGCCGTTTCTGGCTCTGGTCGCCTGTGCTCCGGAAGCGGCTGCACGATGCCATTCAGCACTTTCATCCGGACGTGGTGCATACGCACGGTTGCTGGATGGCTCCCCAACTCATAGCGCTGCAGCTCGCAACCAAGTTGGGCATACCAAGCGTCGCGTCTTTTCACAATTTCCTGGATGCGTGGTTACGCCGGCAGCTTCTGAACGGCATCAAAAAGAACGCCTATTGGACCTTGCTGGCGCGCAATATTTTTGAGCGGGCAACCATTCATCATGCGCTCACGTTGAAGGAAGCGGCGGATATCAAGGAGTATCTGCCGCGGTCTCGCCTGATCCTCATACCTCCTTTGTTGGACGGAGTGCGGGAATCTCCGCCGTTTCGCATACCAAGCACAACTGAAAAGAAACTCGTGTTTCTGGGACGTGTTGCGCCGGTAAAGGGAATTGAGCAGCTCATACGCGGCTTCTTCGTCGCTGATCTCGCAGGCAAATGGGAGCTCGTCATCGCCGGGCCAGTCGAGGACCACTACCTTTACCGTCAGCTGCGCAGCTTGGTCGAGGAATTACACATCACAGATTCTGTTTCCTTCGTTGGTCCCGTTTACGGCGAGCAAAAATGGTCACTCCTGCGCAGTGCCTGGGCAGTATGTGCTCCTTCGCACACCGAAGTTCTTGGAATGACTAACCTGGAAGCGGCCCTTTGCGGTGTTCCAACCATGACGACTCCAAATTCTGGCCTGACCGCCTGGGAAACACATGGCGGTATTTTATCCGCGCCAAATCCTCAAGAGCTGGCGACCGCCCTGAGGCTCCTGACTTCATGGAGCGAGGATGAGCGTGTCGCCCGCGGAAACAACCTTCGCAATTACGTGCTGAAAGAGTTTGGGAGCGATGTAATTCGATCGAAATGGCTCGAATGCTATACCTCGTTGTGCAACACGAGCCCCGCAAGATCTTGCGGCGAGCGGCATCCGCTTGTGCCGGCGCTGAGTGAGGCGCCTTCAATTACGGCTTCCATTCCGCGGACTCAGCTCGGTCCATAACGTGCAGGAAACCTGGCCGCGAAAACGCGCCAGAGAGGAGCGATATGCATCTTCAGAAACGTGTGCTGATTACCGGCGGCTCCGGCTTTCTTGGTTCGCATCTTTGCGAGCGGCTGCTCAACGAAGATGCGAATGTACTCTGCGCCGATAACTTCTTCACCGGTGCCCATCGTAACATCGAGCATTTGCGCGATGACAAGCGCTTTGAGCTGATGCGTCACGATGTAACGTTTCCGCTCTATGTCGAGGTGGACGAAATCTACAATCTCGCTTGTCCGGCCTCTCCGGTGCATTACCAGCACGACCCGGTACAGACCACGAAGACCAGCGTGCACGGAGCGATCAACATGCTGGGCCTTGCCAAGCGCTTGCGGGCAAAGATTCTGCAGGCCTCCACGTCTGAGGTCTATGGCGATCCTGAGGTGCAGCCGCAGAGGGAGGAAAATACTGGGGTCGAGTCAATCCGACCGGCGTGCGTGCCTGCTATGACGAAGGCAAGCGCTGCGCCGAGACGCTGTTCTTTGATTACTGGCGCCAGCACCGGCTGCGCATCAAGGTGGCGCGCATCTTCAACACTTATGGGCCGCGCATGCATCCCAATGACGGGCGCGTGGTGTCGAACTTCGTGGTCCAGGCCCTGCTCGGACGCGACCTTAACTTGCACGGAGATGGCTTGCAGACCCCCGCTTTCTGCTACGTGGACGATCTTATCGACGGGCTCGTTCGCCTGATGCTCAGCAACGACGACATCACGGGTCCGATTAATCTGGGCAACCCCCAGGAATTCACGATTGCGGAGCTCGCGCGTATCGTGATCGACCTCACCGGATCGAAGTCGCGCATCGTGCACCGGCCCAGGCCGGAAGATGATCCGTGCCAGCGGCGGCCGGATATTTCCAAGGCGCAGGAACTCCTCGGATGGCAGCCCAAAATGCCGCTCCGGGAGGGCCTTTCCAGAACCATCGCTTACTTCGAGGAAGTGCTGCGCGAGAAAGGCGTGCGCGACGTGTTGGCGACGAGCTACGCCTGAACGTAGTCGCTCTGCCGGCTCCTTGCGCTTTCCAATCGACTATCGGATGTAGGCTGGCGTGAGCCATCAACATGATCCGATGCATCCCGTCCGCATGCAACCGGCTGGGTTTTTTCGCCGCATCCCGCTTCTGCCGCATCAGATGATTTCGCGGCTGACGACGACGCAGGATATGATCGTGCTCTGTCACCTCGGGATTGCGCATCTCAATCGCGAGACGTGGTCGCTCGCGATTGATGGGCTGGTGCAGCGCCCCAGAGAATTGCGCTTCAACGATCTTGCGGCTTATCCCAAGCACACGATCGCGGCCATTCATCAATGTGCGGGAAGTCCCTTGCAGCCGTTCGAGCCGACCAGGCGCATCAGCAATGTGCGCTGGGGTGGCGCCCGGCTGGCCGACGTGCTGCAGGATTGCGGCGTGCTGCCGTCGGCTCGATTCGTGTGGTCGCAAGGCGCCGACCACGGTAGCTTCGGAGAGCTCGCGCACGCAGCGTATGTGAAGGATCTGCCGATCGAACGCGTCGGTGCCGATGTGCTGATCGGATATGAGCTGAACGGGGAGCCACTGCCGCCCGAGCATGGCTTTCCGGTTCGGCTGCTCGTGCCGGGTTTTTTCGGCACCAACAGCGTCAAATGGCTCACGCGCCTGACGCTTGCAGCAGAGCGTGTGCAAAGCTCCTTCACCACACGTTGGTATAATGATCCCGTGCTCAATTCGGACGGCACTGCGTCCGGGAAGACCATTCCGGTCTGGGCGGTCGCGCCGGAGTCCATCATTGTCGAGCCTGCGCCCGACGCCCCCCTTAGGCGCCGAGCACCCGTGGAGATCTGGGGCTGGACCTGGGCGGATGATCCGATCGAACGTGTCGAAGTGAGCACGGACGGAGGCGACACCTGGTCCGAGGCAAATGTCGAAAGACGTGCGCAGCGCAGCTGGCAAAGGTTCAGTATGTCATGGCACCCGGTAGCGGAGGGAGCGGTTGCGCTTGGTTCGCGCGCGTATTCGCGTGGCGGCGACACGCAACCGCTGAGCGGTCGACGCAACGCTGTCCACCGCGTCATCGTTGCCGTCACGTAACGGTCTCAAAATAGCCGCCCCCGCGGTCTCGAACGAGCCACCAGGAGGCCGCGGTGCCCACGACCGCGTTCGCAATATTCCACGGATCCGACCAGAAACTCGGGCCAAGCGCGCGGCTCGAAATTTCGAGCGTGCCGGCTTTCCAGTAGAGGATCGCAAGATAGCCCGGCAAGGCAATAGCGGCGGCAACAAGCGCTGTCAGCAGTGATTGCGGGACAAAGAAGCGCACGCTCACGGCGTAAAGCAGGCCGGTCAGAAGAAAGGGTATTCCGAGAGCAACATACAACGACGTAAACCAAAAACCCAAATACATGGGCGCGACGAGCAAGGCGCCCGGACCAAGGCTGAAGATGCCTGCAATGGTCAAACGGGGCGAACAAGACCGCGCCCGCGATCGGACCGAGTGCGGAAAATACGAGCAGGATCGTAATGATGCGATCCCCGGACACTACTCGCCGTTCGCTGCTCATCATTGATTGAACGTCGGTGGCGCCGACGCAAGGAAAACCCGCCGTTCAGCATAACTACTCACAGGAAGTGCGCAAAGATTCGTTTATGTCCTTTGCGGACACATACCTCTTACATTTTTGCGGCAAATCAGTATCAAGGCAGGATGACGCCTGAGGAATTGGCCGCGCTGCGCCGCGCGGTGGACACGCTGGAGCATCCGAGCTTCGCCGCGCGCTTGAGCAATCTGGCTGGCAAGCCCGTCCAGGTGATGCGGCGCACGTTGCCCGCGGCCGCCTCGGAAGCGATTACCAAGGCGACGACGCGGGGACTGAGTGCCGCGGTTTCCGCAGCATTGCGCTCGATGCGCAATGATTATCGTCCCCACGCTCCCTGGTTGCACAAGGCCCTGGCGGCGGGTTCGGGCGCGCTCGGCGGCGGCTTCGGACTTGTGGCACTTCCAGTTGAGCTTCCCGTCTCGACCGTGCTCATGCTGCGCGGAATTCTCGATGTTGCACGGGCTGAGGGCGAAAATCTGCAAAGGCCGGAAACGGCGCTCTCTGCCCTGCAGGTCTTCGCCTTGGGCGGCGAGGGTCCCGAAGCAGGCTATTTTGCCGTGCGCGGGATGCTCGCGAAATCCGTCACCGAAGCAGTGCGCTTTATTGCGGAACGCGGAATCCTGACCGAGGGTGCGCCTGTGCTCGTGCGTTTTGTCGCGCAGATCGGGTCGCGTTTCGGCATCGTGGTGAGTCAAAAAGTAGCAGCGCAGGCACTGCCCATGATCGGCGCTCTTGGGGGCGCGGCCGTCAATTACGCCTTCATGGACCATTTCCAGGAGGTGGCAAAAGCACATTATCTCGTCCGGCGGCTTGAGAGAATCTACGGCCAGGACCCGGTGCGCGCCGAATACGAGCGTTTGCGTGCGGCGACGGCATTCGCCGCGTAGCAGAGCCGATCATGCACCCACGTGAGCGAGTGCGCTTTTCACCTATCGTGAAACGGGCGCCGCTGCGATTTCCTGACGGCCTCCGGCTGGTGGTCTGGCCGGTGCTGGCGCTCGAGGATTGGGATATATCGCGCGCCATGGCGCGCACTGTGATTTCGCCGCCGCAAGGACAGTCGCAGCTTCCCGATTTGCCGAACTGGAGCTGGCACGAATACGGCATGCGGGTCGGGTTCTGGCGCCTGCGCAAAATGTTTGGTGGGCTGGATGTCATGCCGACGGTGACCTTGAACGCGCGTGTCTGCGAGACATACCCGGAAGTGGTCGAAGCGTGCATCGAGCAGGGCTGGGAGCTCAACGCGCACAGCTATGACCAGATTCCCATGCACAAGCTTGAAGATCAGCGCGCGGTGATCATGCGATCCATGGACATGATAGGGAAGTTCTCGGGCAAGCGGCCGCGCGGCTGGTTCGGTCCAGGTCTGACCCAGACATTTGAGACGCTCGATTACTTATCCGAAGCCGGCGTCGAATATATCGGTGATTGGGTGCTCGACGACGAGCCCGTGAGCTTGAAAACAGCGCACCGACCCGTGGTGGCTTTGCCGTACAATTTCGAGCTGCACGACATCGTGTTGATGGCGCTGCAGAACCATCCATCAGACATGATCTACCGGCGCACGCTCGATCAGTTCGAGTGTCTGTACGAGGAGTCGCACGAGCGGGCGAAGATCATGGCCATTGCATGCCATCCATATTTGTCGGGCGTGCCGCACCGCATTGGACATGTGCGGCGCACGTTCGAGCACATTCTGAGCAAGGAAGGCGTTGCCGCCTGGGACGGCGTCCGGATCCTCGACTGGTATCTGGCGCAGCAGCATCGTTAGAGCATGATCCCGAAAAATGAGAACCGGTTTTCTGAAAAGATCATGCTCCAATAGATAAATAGAGCGGGTTAGCAATACGAAGAAAAAGCCATCCCGATCGGGTCCGGTCTACAAAGCGCTGCCGAGAGCGAGCGACGAGCGAGCAAAGCGTTCGCAGGCACTTTCGTGCGCGGCCAACACATCCTTATCTATTTCGGGCACATAGCCGGGCGACAGGACCAGATCGCCCCTGTCGAATTTCAACGGCTCAACGAAGAGCCGAACCTTGGGTTTGAGAAACCCGTTGAACTCTCCGGCGTTGCGAATGGTGCGGCTTGCGACGCAGGCCTCCATCCAGCATCCAAGCTCGCTCGAGAGCCCGTCTCCGAGCACCGGCTCCATGCCGCAGGCGCGCACCAGATCGAGTGCCTCGCGCAGCAAATTGAGCCCGCCAAAGCGTTTCAGTTTCAGCTTGCAAAAACGCACATTCGGAATGTCTGCCGCGCGCCTGACATCCGCAACCGCGCAAATCGGCTCGTCCAGCATGACGGGGACTGTGGAAACCTGCGCGACGTGCGCATTGGCCTGCCAATCTTCGGCGGGGCAGGGCTGTTCGAACAGCTCGATGCCCGCCGGTTCGAGCGCCGCTGCAAAACGACATGCATCGGCTTCGCTGTAGGCCCGATTGGCGTCGATGCGCAAAATCGCACGCCCGGCGGCCGCGTGCTGAATTTGCTGCACCCGCATGAGGTCTGTATCGGCATCTTTTCCCACCTTGATCTTGAAGGTGCGGAAGCCATCGCGCAGCCGGCTCTCCACCTCCGCTTCGATGTCGGCCGGAGTGGAGCTGTTAAACGGCGTCAGCAGAGGCAGCCTGATTTCGCGATCGACATGCAGCAGAGGGTGAGGCTCGAGCATTTCGATTGCGGTCAACAGGGCAGTCGCCGCAACTTTGCTCGATGCCATATTTTTCATGATGAGCGATTTCACCTGCAGCGTGTCTTTGCCGACGGCAGCCGCGGCGTGCTCGCAGCAGAACATCCAACCGCCCTCGCGCGTCTCGCTCGATGAGCCGGGTGAAATGTGTCCTTCGCCGAACCCTATGCGCCCGTCATCGGCGCGGACCTCCACAATGATGGGCTCGAACTCGATAAAGGTGCGGTAGGACAACACGTAGGGACGCACCAAAGGCAGGCGAACGTTCCTGACGGTGATCGCTTCGAGCTTCATTGATTTCAATCTACCCCAATGCCGATCTGTTTGATCACGCGGCCCCATTTTTCCACTTCACTCCCGACGAGCTGCTCAAGATATTGAGGCGAGCTGCGCTCAGGAGAAACCGGCTCTCCTCCGATTTCCTTTAATCTGTCCTGCACGGACGGAATCTTCAGCGCCGCAACCGTGGCTTCGTTAAGTTTTTGCACGACGGAAGCAGACGCACCCTTCGGCAGGAAGATTGCATACCAACTCGGAATGTCGAAACCGGTGAGACCCTGCTCGTGCGCCGAGGGCAAATCGGGGAGCAGCACAGAACGTCTTATGGACAAAATGGCAATCGGCTGCACCAACCTGGCTGCGATCTGTGGAGCCGCGACCGGCAGGGAAGGACATTGATAATCAATACGCCCGGCGATCAGGTCGTGCATGGCCTGCCCGCCGCTGCGATAAGGCACGTGTGTTACATCAATCCCGATCGCGGAATTGAGCAGTACACAGGCGAGGTGGTTAGACCCTCCCGTTCCCGCTGAGCCGTACTGGATGCTGCGCTCGTTCTTCTTTGCATACGAAACAAACTCCTGCAGGCTGCTCGCAGGAAAGGCTCGCCTTGCCACGAGTACGAGTGACTCATCGGTCACCAGCGCAACGGGCGTGAAGTCCATTGCCGCGTTGTATAACGGGCGTTTGTAGAGCCACTGGTTCTGCGCGTGCGTGCCTACATTTCCCAGCACTAATTGATAGCCATCCGGTGCAGCCTTCGCGACGCGCGCAGAGCCTGTCATGCCGCCCGCGCCGCCCACATTCTCCACGATGATTGGTTGGCCCAGGACGAAACGCAGGCCCTCTGCCACAATGCGGCCAATCACATCGCTGGTTCCTCCGGCCGCGAACGGCACGACCATGGTGAGCGGATGGGCCGGCCACTCCTCCGCTCTGCCTGGATCGATTGCGGCCACCAGAGTTGCAACTGCCGCAAAGACCACCAGCCGCACGTGCACTATGCTGCGCATGTTGCCCGGCATAGTATCTGCGGAAGAAACGCAACAGAACAGGAATCGCGCTCTCATGACTGCTGCGCCAGGCGCGCCCCTTGCCGGCATACGGGTCCTCGAACTGGGCCACATCATTGCCGGACCCACGGCCAGCCTCATCCTGGCGAAGCTCGGTGCGGATGTGATCAAGGTCGAGCGCCCCGGCATTGGAGATCAGGCACGGTTCAGCCGCGGCAATCAGGGCTATTTTCTCGCGTTCAATTCGTCGAAGCGCAGCGTGTGCCTCGATTACAAGGAGGGGCTGGGCCGTGAGGCCTTTCTGCGGCTGGTCAGATCTGCCGACATTATCGTCGATAATTACGGGCCGGGCGTGCTCCAGGCGCAAGGTCTCGGCCCTGACGTGCTCAACAAGATCAACCCGCGGCTGATTCAAAGCAGCCTCAAGGGGTTTCTGAGCGGTCCTTACGAAAGTCGAAACCTGCTGGACGAGCCCGCGCAGATGATGAGCGGCCTTGCTTTCATGACCGGGCCGCGCGGCATGCCGTTGCGCGCAGGCGCTTCGATCGTCGACATCGCCGGCGCGATGTTTTCCGTGATCGGCATACTTGCCGCACTGTACCGACGTGAGAGCAGCCAGCAAGGCAGCCACATGCGGGTGGGCTTGTTCGAGACCGCAGTGTTCCTCATGTCGCAGCACATTGCCAAGGCGGGAATTTCCGGCGAAATCCCTGCGCCTATGCCCGAGAGGGGGGTGGGACGGGATCTCGGCTGGGGGATTTATCGGGTGTTCGAGACGGCGGATGCGGCGCACATTTTCATTGGCGTCACCAGCGATACGCAATGGGAAAGCTTTTGCCGCGAATTTAATTTGGCGGAGCTTTGGGCAGAGGGCGAGCTGCGGCAGAACGCAGGGCGTCGCAAGCACTATGAGCGGCTGACGGAAATCACAGACCGGCTCGCGAAAAGTATGGCGCGCAAGGATTTAATCGCCATGCTGGAGCGCGCCAATATTCCGCACGCGCCGGTCAATACGCCGCTCGATCTCCTGCACCATGCTCATTTGGAAGCGCGCCGGCATCTCACGACGGTGACTGCACCGGACGACACCCGTGCGCCGGTTCCGGCATTGCCTATCGAAGGTGAGGTGGTCGGCGCCTCTTCGGTATTCAACCCACCCAAGCTTGGGGAGCATACGGGCGAGATTATGGTCGAGCTCGGCTTTCATGGACGTGAGCTCGAGGAGCTTCTGCGCGCAGCAACTCCATGAGCGGGTGAATGAAGATCCGGGCAGCGAACAGGAGGAAGACATGACGGCAGTGGATGTGGCGAGCGCGGCTCGAACCGAAATTGACACTCAGATCGATGCCTGGGTTGATGCCACGCGCGCGCTCACCGGCAAGATCGTTGAAGAGCGCAAGCCATGGGTCACGCATGTGACTGAGGATGCTATTCGGCACTTTGCGCAAGGTACCGATGACGACAACCCCCTCTGGATCGATCCTGTATATGCGAGCAAGGGCCGCTTTGGCGCAGTCACGGCGCCGCCGTCATTCATTTTTGCGAACCGTTATCCAATTCTGCACGGCTCGCCCAATCAGGCACCCCTCGCGTCGCTTATCGGCGGCGTTGAAGTCGAATGGTATTTGCCGGTCAAGGCAGGGGACCGGCTGACCTCGGAGCCTCGGCAAAAAGATTTCTACGAGAAGAAGAACAAGGACGGACGGCGCCTCAACTTTGTAATCTCCGAGGTGACATACCGGAATCAGGATCAAAAGTGTGTTGCTGCCGCGCAAGGCACAATGATCATGGCCACTCAGGTGGGGATGCAGACCATGATGGAGCACACGATCCCGCGTTACAGCGACGCCGATCTGAAAAAACTCGAGCGCACATGGAAAGAAGAAAGCCGCAGGGGCGGCGAGGCGCTGCAGTTCGAGGACGCGGACGTGGGCGCGCCTCTGCCGCCGATCGTGCGCGGGCCTCTGACCATCGGCGATATGATTGCCTGGAATGCGGCGATCGGGCCTTCCTACAAGGCGGGCCGGTGGGGCTACCTCGAGCTCTTGCGCGCAATGCATACCGCCATGGTCAACCCGGTTACCGGCTTTCCGGTCAAATATTCGCAGCAGCACGAGGACTTCAACATGGCTGCCGGCCGGGGCATGCCCGCGCCCTTCGACAATGGTGTAATGCGATTTGCATGGGTGGCGCCGTTGATCACCAACTGGATGGGAGATTATGGCGACCTCGTTCGGCTGAGCGTTACCGTGCGTCGACCTGGTCTCTACGGCGATCTCGTGACCTATAGCGGCAAGGTGACGGGCAAAGATGAGGCGCGCGGAACTGTTACGGTTGAGATAACCGGGACGAAACAGGACGGCAGCGTCACCACGGGCGGCCAAGCCGAGGTGCGGCTCCCGCGTCGTGGCTAGTCATTCGGCAGGCTTCGGGACGTAGTTGACGATCGGGAACGGGATCGGCGCAACGCGTTTCGCCTCGCTCCACACCAGCTTGAGGAGCTGCAGCGCCCGTGCGCCTGCGGCCGGGCCATCCGCGTGCGCGCCGCGCACGTACGGGGCGCGCAAAGCCTCGATATCCTCCAGCGCCTCGAGGAGCGCGCGTGCAGCGACGCGAAAGCGCTTGTAATCGATCACCTGCAGGAATTCGGTGTGAATGATGTCGCGCTCCGAGATGGTCAAGCCGAGCACGTGCAAGGCCATATTGGCATAATGGGTGGCAGCCAGCATGGCGCCATCGATCCGCATCTCGTAATCGCGCTCGGTCAGCCGGCCAAGACTCCGCTCGATCCGTTCCGCTTTTTTCAGATGCGCTTCCGGAGACATGATCTTAGACAGCGCTCGCCAGCAGCTGCTCGATCAGCCGCCTGCATTTGCGGTACGCCGCTTCGCAGGTTTGGCAAACCTCGGCGCTTGGCTCCTTGTCGCCGCGCACGTACGGCTCGCGCAGATCTTCGATCTTCTCAAGCTCTCGCGCGAGGGACTCGATTTCCTGCGGGATTTTCCCCTTCAGCGAGTCGAGGCCGGTATGAATCAAATCGCCAGCTTCGGCGAACAGCTCCTGCCATTTTCCGTCTACGGGCACAGGCGCAACATACAGGCCCGGAATTTGATGCGGATAATAAGGGCTCGCCTTCGTGAGCCCGACATGATGCAGGCAGGCATTGAACCCGTTCGTTGCGGCGGTCATGCTGGTCCACATCCACAGCTCGAAATCGTCGACCGGGTCGAGACGGCCGCGCAACTCCTCAAGCCGAGACATTTTTTCGAGATGAATGCTAATTTCCACGGCTTTACACGCTTACTGTCGACCATTTGCTTGATATAGCTGATAGGCAAAAAGCGCCAGTACTGCGGCTCTGCAGTCAAGAAATAGAACGGTCTCATGCGCGTTGGCTTCGACATCGGCGGCACGTTTACAGATTTCGTCCTGGAAGATTCGGAACACGGCCGCCTGTTTTTGCACAAAATTCCCACGACGCCCGCGGACTTCACCCGCGCCGCGCTCGCGGGGTTGGACGAGCTGGTCGCTAAAGGCGAGCTTCAGCCCGGCGACATCGATACCATTCTGCACGCGACCACGGTGGCCACCAATGCGATTCTCGAACGGCGGGGAAGCCACACGGCGCTTATCACCACGCGTGGCTTTCGCGATGTCCTCATCATTGGCCGGCAGAAGCGCTACAACACGTACGATTTGTATCTCGACAAACCCGCTCCACTCATTTCCCGGCGCTTCATTTACGAGGTCGACGAGCGAATAGGACATGACGGCGAGGTGGTTCGGCCGCTCGATCTGGCGAGTGTCGATCGAGCGATTTCGGCAATCAAGGAAAGCGGCGCGGAATCTGCTGCGGTTGCACTGCTGCACTCCTATGCCAACTCCTCGCATGAGCAGGCGATCGGGAAGCGGCTGCGCGAACGCCTGCCCGAACTGGATGTGACCCTTTCCTCCGATGTTTCGCCCAAATACCGCGAGTACGAACGAACCAGCACGACCGTGGCAAACGCGTACGTCAAACCCATCGTCGCCCGTTATCTCGACGTGTTGCGTCACACCCTGGCTGAGCGGCGACTTGCAGGCGACATGTACATCATGCAGTCCAACGGAGGACTGGTATCGCCGAAGCTTGCCCGCGAATATCCCGTCCGCATAATCGAATCAGGACCGGCGGCCGGCGTTCTCATGTGTGCTGCTGCTGGTGCCGCAGAAGGCTTTGATCGAGTCCTGACCTTCGATATGGGAGGTACGACGGCAAAGCTGGGCGCCGTCGATCACGGCAAGCCGGTCATCACTCCCACCTTCGAGGTCGATAACAAACATTTCCGCAAATATTCCGGCCTGCCGTTGAACGTGCCCGCAGTCGAGCTGCTGGAGATAGGAGCTGGCGGAGGCAGCCTCGCCACGACCGATATGGGAATCATCCGGGTTGGCCCGCAGAGCGCGGGCGCGGAACCTGGGCCTGCCTGCTACAGCCGCGGCGCCGACCGGCCGACTGTCACGGACGCCAATGTCATCCTCGGCTACATCAATCCGGAATACTTCAATGGGGGCGCCATGCGTCTCGATACGCGAGCCGCGCGCGCAGCCATTCAAACGCACATTGCCGGCCCGCTTGGCATTGATGCGGGGGTTGCGGCCTGGGGCATTCACGCGGTGGCCAACAGCAGCATGGAGGCTGCCATGCGGGTTATCTCTGTCGAACGCGGACGCGACCCGCGGCAGTATGCACTGATTGCTTTCGGTGGCGCGGGGCCGTTGCATGCCGCGCGGCTTGCGCGCGCGTTGCGCATTCCGGCGGTCGTCGTGCCGCGCGGCGCGGGCGTCGGTTCCGCGCTCGGCCTGCTGAGCGCCGATTCGCGCGTGGATGTTTCGATCACTCGCATCGTCCGGCTGGAGCAGGGCTGTCACTCGACGATTGCGCAGATCTACGAAGCGCTTGCGGAGCGCGCATTGAAAGAGCACGAGCAGTTGAACCCGACGCAGGCGCCCAGATGGGAGCGCTGCGCCTATCTGAGGCATGCCGGACAGGGATTCGAGGTCAAAGTCGATCTGCCGGCGGGTGAAATCGATGAGGGATACGCGGCGAAGATCGCTGAGGCCTTCAATGCGGTCTATGAGCGCACGTACGGCTACCGCGACGCCAACGCCACGATCGAAGGCGTCGATTGGCAGCTCGTCGCGCGGGTAAGCACCGGCAGAGCCGGGCGGGCCTTCTTCACATTGGGTGGAAAACCGGGCCGTGGCAGAAACGGCCCGCAAAAGCGCACAGCGTATTTTCCGGAAGTTGGCGGCTTTGTCGATTGCAACATTGTGGATCGGTATGCGATGAGCCCGGGCCAAACCGTCGTCGGCCCCGCCGTCGTGGAAGAGGCCGAGGCAACCACGGTCGTTCTGCCGGGAGATGTCATCACGCTTTCCGCGCACGGAAATCTCATCGTCTCCATTGGCCGAGGGACGCGGCAATGAACATCGAAAATGCAACCCAGTTTGGTGAAGCGTCGGCGGCCGCGCAGGGCATCGATCCGGTCACCTTGTCGGTGTTGTGGAACAGGTTTTTGTCCATCACCGAGGAAATGGGCAGCACGCTGCGCAGCACCGCGTTCTCGGAAGCGGTGCGGGAAGGTGATGATTTCTCGACCGCAATTTTCGATCGGCATGCGCGGTTGATTGCGCAAGGCAATTTTACGCCGGGCCACACCGGGTCCATGCCCTTTCTGGTAAAGAGCATGCTCGACTATTTTCCCCCGGCAACCCTGCGGCCCGGCGACGCGCTCGTCTCGAATGACTCGTTTCTCGGCTCGGGACATTTTCCCGATATATTCATGGTGATGCCGGTGTTCCGCGACGAGCGCATCGTTGGCTATATGGTGAACATCGCGCATCACATTGACGTCGGCGGCGCAGCTCCAGGATCGCAGGAAGTTGCAGGCGTGGTTTCTGCCGTGCAGGAAGGATTGCGCATCCTGCCGGTCCGGCTGATCCGCGCGGGAGAGTTCGACGAAGAGCTCCTGCGGGTGATTCTGGGTAACGTGCGCGTCCCCGACAAGCTCCTGGGCGATCTCAAGGCGCAGCGCAATGCGAATTTCGTGGGCGGCTGCCGCTTCCTCGAGCTATTCGACGAATACTCCGAGGAAGTAATCAATCAGGTCGTCGAGGAAATCTTCGATCGATCGGAGACGCGCATGCGCGCGCACATTCGAGCGCTCCCCGACGGCTCCTACAGCTTTGAGGATTGGCTCGACGATACCGGCCCGGGCACTCCGCCGGTGCGCGTGCATGTCGAAATTCGCATTGCTGGCGACGGCCTCGTAATCGATTTTTCCGGCAGCAGCGATCAGGTAGCCGCCGGAATTAACTCTTACATCAATTATACGCGCGCCTACAGCGCGTTCGCGGTCAAAGTGCTTGCCGACGCGCTGCTGCCCCAAAATGAGGGCGCTGCACGACCCATAAAGGTGAGTGCAAGAGAAGGCTCTTTCTTCAACCCACGGTATCCGGCGCCGAGCGGGGGCCGCGCCGCCGTGCAAATCAGGATTTTCGAGGCGGTCAACGGGGCGCTCGCCAGGGTCATGCCGCACCGGGCCATGGGAGCGCATTCGCACTGGTCGAACCCGAACATCAGCGGCATCGACGACCGCACCGGCCGGCAGTTCGTGCAATACGACCTCGTGTTCGGCGGACTGGGTGCACTCGCTTACAAGGATGGAGCCGAAGCAATGGCTCCGGTGATGAACTGCTCCAACATTCCGGTTGAAGTGCTCGAATCCAACAATCCGCTTCTATTTCACCGGATCGAGTTCATTGCGGATTCGGCCGGCGCGGGCCAGTTCCGTGGCGGATGCGCCGTGCGCAAGGACGTGGAAGTGCGCAACAGCGCCGCGTTCGTGACTCTGTTGGGTGACCGCCACAAATTCCAGCCTTATGGGGTTTTTGGCGGCCGGCCGGGAGGCCTCGCAGAGACCATTCTGATACGGGACGGGCAAGCGATGACGCTCGCATCAAAACAGTCGCTCGCGCTTCGACGCGGAGATGTCGTCAGCTATCGCCTTTCTGGCGCGGGCGGCTACGGAAACCCGCGCAACCGGGATCGCCGCGCAATCGAGCGGGATCTGCTCGATGGCTATATGACGGCCGCGGGTGTTGCGCGAGATTACGGCGGCTAGTCCACACGTTCAAAGCGCTGTCTCTGACTGAGCTGTGCGGCACATTCTGTAGCCACGGCGAGCAAAGGTAGAGGGACCATGACACGCGTGATGTTTGCTCTCATGGCTGGACTTGCGGCAATGGCGGTGTTCGCGCAGGAAGAGCATGCGCGAAACCCTGCTCCTGGGGACCTGAGCACAAACGCCCGGAGTCCGCCTAAGTCCGCGGTATCAACGCTAAGTGGCATATCCCGGAAGGACGCCGAGGAATTCGTCGACCAAGTCGAGCGGGAGCTGCCCATCGAGAACGAGCACGGGAACCGCGTCGCCTGGATCGCTTCCAATTTCATAACTGCGGATACCGAGTGGCTCTCGGCGAAAGTTACGGCCGAGCGTGCTGCCGCGGCAGTGACGCGTGCGAAGACTGCGGCGCGTTTCGACAGCACCGAGGGTGATCCTCTCACCCGGCGCAAGCTCGACCTCATGAAACGAGGGCTCACACTGGCACCCCCGCAGGAAGCCGGTGCTGCGCAGGAGCTCGCGCGTCTACAAGTAGGTCTGGAGACGGCCTATGCCACCGGCAAAGTTACGCATCGCGGCAAGCAGATTTTCCTCGATGATATCGAGGACATCATGCGCAGCTCGCGTGACCCGGACGAGCTCAGGTCAATATGGGAAGGCTGGCACGCGATCGCCATTCCCATGCGCGAGGGCTATTCGCGCCTGGTGGAGCTTGCCAATTCGGGAGCCGGCGCGCTCGGCTATTCCGACACGGGCGCATTGTGGCGGTCGTGGTACGACATGCCGGCCGGATCGTTTTCAAGCACGACGGAACGGCTCTGGTCGCAGCTCGCGCCGGTGTACCGGCAGTTGCACTGCTACGCTCGCGCACGGCTCAATGAAACATATGGCGCTGCGGTGCAGCCGCGTACCGGTCCGATCCGCGCCGACCTGCTCGGTGATATGTGGGCGCAATCGTGGGGCAACGTCTATGACCTGCTCGCGCCAAAGAACGGTTCGCTCGGTTATGATCTCACCGAAGCGCTCGTGCGGCATGGATACGATGCGCTGAAAGAAACGAAGGTCGCCGAGGCGTTCTATGTCTCGCTTGGCTTTCCAGCCTTGCCGGAGTCGTTCTGGACGCGCTCCCTATTCGTGCGACCGCGCGACCGCGAAGTGGATTGCCATGCGTCCGCAACAAACATCGATGCCAAGGAGGACGTGCGCATCAAGACCTGCCTGCGGGTGAATGCGGACGACTTCTATACGGTGCATCATGAGTTGGGGCACGTTTATTATGATCGTGCGTATCAGCATCAATCCGTCATATTCCAGGACGGCGCCAACGACGGCTTTCACGAGGCAGTGGGCGATTTTATCGGTCTAAGCTCGGTCACGCCGGCTTATCTGCACAAGCTCGGCTTGATCGACAACGTGCCGGGGGAGGAAGCGGATATTCCGTTCCTGTTGCGGATGGCGCTGGAAAAGATCGCATTCCTGCCGTTCGGCTACATCGTCGACAAATGGCGCTGGCAGGTCTTTGCGGGTCAGACTGCGCCGGCGGATTACAACAGCGCCTGGTGGGAGCTGCGCACGAAATACCAGGGCATCGCCTCGCCTGGCCCGCGACCGCCTGATGCCTTCGATCCGGGCGCCAAGGCGCACATTGCGGGCAGCGAGCCGTACATGCGCTACTTTCTAGCCATCATGTATCAATTCCAATTCCATCGCGCGGCATGCCGCGTGATGGGATGGCAGGATCCGCTGCATCGCTGCTCGATTGCGGAGAACAGGGAGGTCGGGCGGCGCTTTCAGGAAATGTTGCGGCTTGGCGCCTCAAAACCATGGCCGGAAGCGCTTGCGACCTTCACGGGCGAGCGCGATCTCGATGCAAGCGCGATCGCGGATTACTTTGCGCCGCTCGCGGGTTGGCTCATTGAGCAGAACCGCAACGAAAGCTGTGGCTGGTGAGAGTTGCATACCGCGCACAACGCTTATCTGGGGGCACCACTGCGGGAATACGCGCGCGCCTTGCACCCTTCCGACGGGCGCAGTTCGAGATGGGCAATCGTCTGTACGCGTCGTGCGACGAGCACGACGCGATCAGGGCTGCGCTACTGAGCGGTGATGGCGTGCTCGCAAGCGAGCGTATGCGCGCCCATGTCAATGCGGTGCGATTGGTTTCGGCCCACTATGTCCGCAGCCTGGCGTCAAGCGACGGCAAACACCGCGGGACGCAGCGGCGCGCATCCATGTAGCCGGCTCGCCCGCGCGTGCGCTGCGGGCATGAAACCAACCCTCGTTGGCTCACATGCCCGCAGCGGCAAGCGCAGGAGGTAGTAGCGAGAGATCAGCCCTTCGTCACGACAGGCGGAGGAGCCTTGCCCTTGCCAACACCCGCACAGCCGGAGACGCTCACAGCCACGAGAGTCGCCAGCACAGCGAAAAGTACCTTTTTCATCGGAGCCCCCAAGTTTGAGCCTCTGGTTAGGGGCGCGATCTAGCCAGCAAATGCGACCTTCCTCTAGTGCTCACAAGCCACAGTGGACATTAAAGCGCGGCTCGGGGAAGCTGCGCTCCACCATGACCCGGGAACTCAATAGGTGATGCGGCGGAAGTCTCGCGTAAAGCGTCTGGCGATCGGGACGGCGATGGCCGTGGTAGCCCTGCTGCAAATTGCAGCCGAGGAGCCGGATCAGCTTTTCGTTCAAGCCGTCAACTATCTCTTCACCGGCAGAATCAATCCTCCGGACGGGCCGGAGATTATCGACACGAGCTCCTGCATAGTCCTTGTGCCGGAGCCTAAATTCAATCGATATGCCCGGTACTATTTGAATCGCATCAAGCTCGACACTGCGCGCATCAGCAAGAAATACGCGGGGGCGCAGGTCACTTACGAATGGGAGGTCGAAGGCGACGACATCATCTTCGAATACCTCAAACCCGACAAGAAGACGGTCGACTACGGCTTCCGCTCCGCGCACATTCCGCTGCCGGGCAATGTCGACCAGACAGAACGAGCGATTGCACTCATCTATTCAAAGTACTGCAAACAGGAAAATTCAAAACCGCCCTTCTAAGCCTGGACGGGCTCTTCGTGGGACGGCAGCGGCCGGCCACTCGGGCCTTGCTTGACAAGCATTGTCGACATTATCCCTACTACAGCGCAGATCGTCTGGGCTCAGCCTCAATCCAGGAGGAACCGCCATGCTCATGCGCCGCAGCCGGAGAGAAGTGTTGCAAACCTTGCTGGCGGGTTCAGCGGCGTCGCTTGTCGGCGCCGATCGCGGCACGGCCGCACCTACCAACATCGTTGCAACGAGCTTTGCCGGCGTCTGGCAGGATGGACTGAAAGCGGGGGTGATACCTTGCTACAAGGCAAAGAACGGCGGCGACGTTGCGCTCGTTTTCGGCACGCCGAGCGATTTCGTGCAGAAGATAATGGCGACCCGCGACCGGCCCGCCATCGACGTGGTGATCGGGACCGACCCCGACGTTTTCCAGAATGCGCAGCTCGGCATCATCGAGAAGCTCGATATGAGCAAGGTGCCGAACGTGGCCAGGCTCGTGCCCATCTTCACGGATCCGTACGAAGGCTGGGCGTTTGGCTACGACGGCGGGCGCGACGGGCTTGCGGTCAACACGAAGAAGATAAAGGACGTCCCAAAGAGCTGGATCGAGTTCACCGAGCAGGTTGCCAAGGGCCGCTATGGGCGCGCGGTGACGTATCCGCATCTCACCGCCACCGACGGTTACGCCACAACCTGGCTTCTCAATCGCGAGCTGGGCGGCAACCTTAACAATCCGGAACCTGCGATCAAGCGCCTGCGGGAAATGAAGCCATACATCACGAAGTTCTGGACCAGCAATGCCGAGCCCGGCACCGCACTCACGAGCGGCGAAGTGGACATAGCCGCCTGGACCGATGGCAGAACGTTCGGCGTGCAATCGGCGGGGCACCCGGAGATCGAATTCTTCCTGCCCGCGCCCGGCAGCCCCATGCTCACCATCTGCTTCATGAAAGTGAAGAGCGGCGCCGAATCCGGCTGGGAGTATCTCAATTGCGCGGCGGATGCGAAGAACCAGGCCGCGTGGAATCAGTTCTTCCCGGGTTATTACGCGAGCAGCAGAGACATCGAGTATCCGCCTGCATCGCGCGAGAAGCAGGATCCGACGTCGCTCGACAAGAGTTTCCGCAACTGGATCCTGCCGCCATGGAAAGAGCTGGCGCGCGTGCGCCCGCAATGGATGGAGCTGTGGACCAAAGAAATCGGCGCCTGATCCTCGCCGCTTCGCAGGTGAGGGATTGGCGTCTTTATGATTCTTTTTATTATCCCCATCCTCGGTTTCCTGCTCGCGTTCTTCGTGCTGCCGTTCGGAGTCATGCTCTACCAGAGCTTGTTTCTTTCACCTCTGATCGCCCCCGAAAACTCCGAACCGACGCTCGCAAATTACATCAAGCTATTTGGCGATCTTTTTTATCTGAAGATCGTGCTGCAGACGCTCGCGCTTGGGGCTGCAGTCACGCTGCTTGCGCTCGTGATCGGCTACCCGGTTGCGTATCTGCTCGCGCGGGCGCGCGCGCGGCAGCTCCTGATCTTTCTCATTATTTCACCGCTTGTGGTCAGCGTGGTGATCCGCTCCTACGGATGGATGGTGTTGCTCGGCCGCGCCGGGACCGTGAACAGTCTCCTGCAGACGGCTTGCATCATCGAGCAGCCGCTCGCACTGATGTACAACTGGTTCGGCGTGACCGTGGCGCTCACGCATGTCCTCCTCCCCTACATGATCCTCGCGCTGGGGAGCGTCATCGAGGGCATTCCCGAGAGCCTCGAGGACACTGCAGCCGTGCTGGGCGCCGGCGCCTGGGCGCGATTCCGCTACGTCCTGTTCCCGCTCAGCCTCGAAGGCGTGGGCGCGGGCGTCACCCTGGTATTCATGCTGGCGATCGGCAGCTTTGTCTCGGTCCTGCTCCTCGGCGGCAGTGATACGCTCATCCTGCCGCTGCTGATCTATCAGCAGGTGCTCCTCATCAACAATAACTTCGCCGCCGCACTTGGCACCGCATTGCTGGCGATCTCGCTCATCCTGCTCTACGTGCAAGCGCGCGCGTTCCGTACCAGGGCGTTTGCATGATGGCCGGCCGCACCGGCGGGGTGCTGCTGCGCGTCTACTGCGTCGCGGTGCTCATTTTCCTGAGCCTGCCCATTCTGGTCGCCATGGGCGTCGCCTTCGGAGCCGACCGTATTGCGCGATTTCCTCCGCGCGGATTTTCTTTGCACTGGTTTGCAGCGGCGCTTACCAACGACACCTTCATGGGCGCACTCGCCACGAGTGTCGAAGTTGCAGTCCTGACCACTCTCGGCACGATTGCATTGGGCTTGCCGGCTGCCGTTGCGCTCGGGAGAGGCGCCTTGCCCGGCAGCGCCCCGCTCGAGGTTTTTCTCCTTTCTCCGCTGACACTGCCCGGGGTTCTGTTCGGCATTTCGATGCTGTTCTTTTTGGGCGCGACAAGGTGGGGATTGAGCTGGTGGGGTCTCCTCGTCGCGCATGTGGTGATTGCCCTACCTTATCTTCTGCGCACTACCCTTGCCGTCTATCGCGGGCTCGACCGGGGACTTGAAGAGGCCGCACTGGCGCTTGGAGCGAGCCCGTGGCAGGCCTTTCGGTACGTCACCCTTCCTCTGCTGAGACCGGGCCTCGCGGCAGGTGGCCTGTTCGCATTCCTGACCTCTTTCGACAATGTGCCGGTTTCCATTTTCCTCACCACCGCCCAGAATAATACGCTTCCCGTCACCATCATGAGCTATCTGGTGAATCAGGATTTCGATGCCACAGTAGGCGCAATCTCGGCCATCCAGGTGACCATTGTGCTCGCGCTGCTTTGGCTGCTCGACCGCGTCTACGGCATTGGTCGACTCACATCGCTGGGAGCGTGATGGCTCAAAGCGTGGCGGTTGAGCTCCGCGGCCTGCAGAAGCGCTACGGCACCGTGGTGGCCGTGCACTCGCTCAACCTGCACGTCGCGCCCGGTCAGCTTTTATGCCTGCTCGGCCCGAGTGGCTGCGGCAAGACGACGACCCTGCGCGCAATAGCCGGCCTCCTGCAGCCCGACTCGGGCGAGATCCTCGTTGATGGCCGTGTCATTAATGATGTGCCGGTGCATCGTCGCGGCTTTGGGCTGGTGGCACAGAACTATGCGCTGTTTCCGCACATGAGCGTCATCGATAACGTGAGTTTCGGCTTGCGTATGCGCGGGTGGGCGCGGGAGGACGCGATGCGCCGTGCCCGTGAGGCGCTCGCCATGGTTCAGCTCGCCCGGATGGAGGATCGCTATCCGGCCCAGCTTTCCGGTGGCCAGCAGCAGCGCGTTGCGCTCGCGCGGTGTCTCGTGATCGAGCCGGATGTTCTGCTGCTCGATGAGCCGCTCGGCGCTCTCGACAAGAAGCTGCGCGAGGCGATGCAGGTCGAGCTAAAGTCGCTGCAGCGGCAGGTGGGCATCACCAGCATATTTGTGACGCACGACCAGGAGGAAGCGCTGACGCTCTCCGACCGCATCGCCGTTATGCACGACGGCGTGTTGCAGCAGGTCGGAACGCCGCAACAGATTTATGAGACGCCGCACAACCGTTTCGTCGCCGACTTCATCGGCATCTGCAACTTCCTCGACTGCGTCGTTACCGGACGCGAGGAATCCTCACTGCATTTGCGCATGGACGATGGCACTTTGACGGTTGCGTCCAGCTCAGCAAGCCCGGCGCAAGGAGCGCGCGTGACGCTCGCCCTGCGCCCCGAGAAGCTGATGGTCGAATCCATGGACCACCCCGGGGCGCCTGCATTGCCGGCGCAGATCGAAGCCTTGGTCTATGTAGGCACCGCAGTTCACATTCACCTGCGCACCGCAACGGGCACGCGCCTGATTGCCTATCGGCAAAACACGACTGCGCTGCCACCGCACCTGCATGCTGGCGCGCGTGTGCAGGTCTCGTGGGAGCCTGGCGTAGCGCGGGTTCTGAAATAGGTGGACGTTTTCCCGGCTTCAGTGACGTGGCCCGACTCCGCCAGGGTTTGGTTGCCGCTTGCAGCCGACAGATCAGGCTTGTCGACGGCGCGGCGGGGTGCAAGTGTTCCGACAAGGCACGTCCCGCAGCAGGGAC
>JADMIO010921798.1_pt1 | contig 33434 bp, 34 predicted proteins | sample 8958161 | NCBI WGS metagenome assembly JADMIO01 (sample SAMN16585339, study PRJNA669376) | soil metagenome | isolation source: Crop rotation soil | place: USA: Cullars Rotation, Alabama | collected 2011 | reverse complement strand
GCGACAACTTGTCCACGTGGAATTCTAAGCTTAGGATCCCAATGTGCTGGAAAGGATGGAGAACGAACTGGCAAAACTGCCGCCGGGAGACGAAGTCGCGATCGTCGCGATGAACATCGGCGAAGATGAAGGCTCTGTGTGGTTGACCGAGTTCACGAACGACCGCGCGAAGATTGCCGCCGCGCTCGAGCGCGTGCAGAAAATCGCCTCAGACCCGAATGCTTCCGTACCCGAAAACACTTCCGAGCCAAAGCCCGAACAAAGCACGGCGGAACAGGCGAACGCCAAAGAAGTCGTTCATACAGAAACGATCAAAGGACGCAACGGCGCCACCGTGACGCGTGAGACGATGCGCGACGGAACGGTGCACGTCAAACGCGTCAGCAAAGACGGCAAGGTCGAGGTCGATATGGGCTCGATCTACGACCTCTCAGCCGCCGTATCTGAAGCTACGCGCAAAGCGCAAACGCTTCGACCCAACTCGCAACTGTCTCTCGTTTGGGTGTCGGACGGCATCGCGCCGATATTTTTCGAAGACCGTGATGCCACCGAGGAGATACTGATTCGCGACAACGTGATCTTCAATTCGCTCACTGTTGAATTGCGCACGTTGTTTAAGTTTCTCTTACCGATCGGGAAGCCGATTGCGGGTTGGGTCGGATTGAGTCTTTACGGCAGTGCCAAACACCTGGCCCAACGTTCTGGTGGCGAAGCGGTGAAGGTAGGGCGCGTGAAGGATTACGGTGCAGGACTTTCGCGCATCATCGGCAATCTCACGGCTCGTTACAGCCTCGGCTTCACGCTCGCCGAGAACGAAACGGACGACGGCCGCATGCATCAATTGGAAGTGCGTGTGAAAGCGCCGGATGAGAAAGGCAAGAAACGAAAACTCCAGGTCAGCTCACGGCAGGGTTATTACATGGCGTATCCGCCGATCACGCAGAACCCGCCGAATACGCGGAAGCAATAACCGGATCGCCGCGTTTGGCTCCGAGGTGTTCGGCCGCGGAGCCGCCGTTGACGGAGAGTTCGAGAAACCCGGCGCTGCCCCAGATCGCGAAGATCTGGTCTTTCGTTCCGTCTTCATCCGCGTAAAACTGGCGAAACGTTGTTATCGCCTTCCCATTAAGTAGCAACTGCCTGGTTTCTGAGTCAGGTAAGTCAGCGCGCGTGAAGTTGGTGACGCAGTTCCCGAAGTGATCGACGTTGATAATCCGTCCTTCTATCTCACCTTCGCGCGCCACCGGCGCTAGCGGCGCCAAGCGCACTTCGTCTTCAATCCGTGGCCCAAACTTGTGCGGCTTCACGCTGTCCGCGAGTGCGGCGGCAACCGGAGCAAACAAATCCCTGCCGTGAAAAGTCGAACTTCCGGCTTCACGAAAGTACTTGCTCTTCGTGATGAGAAAAGTCTTGTGCTTCGGTTCGTTGTCGAGGACGTAACTGAAAAGCCCGTTGTCTGGTCCAACGAAGTAATGTGAGCCGGCTTTTACAACAATCGCCCGCCGCGTTGATCCCACACCGGGATCGACCACCGCGACGTGAACCGTTCCCTTCGGAAAGTCGCGGTAACACGTCAACAAAGCAAACGCGCCGGCTTCGACGTCCTGTGGCGGGATTTCGTGGGTGATGTCGACGAGGGAAACTAGCGGATTACTCGTCAGGATTACACCTTTAACTGCTGCGACGAAGTAATCCGCTGTGCCGAAGTCTGTGAGTAAAGTAATAACGGGCTTTTTCTTCACAGAACGCCCGTGTCGGTCGAAGTGCGAATCTTCAGTTGCTGACCGCGTTCGAGGCGAATGTCTTTGCCACGTTGAGTCATCACGCCGGCAGTACCGGCGCCGCCACCGATGATCGCGCCAATCGCCGCGCCCTTACCGCCGCCGGCAATCGCGCCGATGATCGCGCCCACACCTGAAGCAGCACCAACCTTGGCCGCATCGTCTTTCGTGGAGTCGCGACCTTTGACGCCGCCTTCTGAATCGACCTGTGGTTCGTTATCGCCACCGACCGGCATGATTTCGATCAGCTCCGCGTTCAGTTCGGCACTGCGATTATCGGGCGAACGAATCTGATCGAAAGCGAGTTGGAGTTGCGCGACGCCCTTCACTTTACCCGGGCGCCTAACCTGCGCTAGGTGTCCGTCGACGACGTAACCGGCGTATTGGGCCGGTTCGAGAACCCGCGCCTGAATCCGGTCGCCACGAACGCTCGCATCGGTTGAGACCGGCGTGATCAGTTCGAGATTGAGAATCGTGTTGCGTGGAATCGCGAGCGAGCCACCGGTTGTATTGGCGGTGACGTCGACGTTACGGTCGTTGTCGTTAACGGGCGCGTCGTTGTTGTTGACGGGCGCGCTTTCGTTTGTGGCAGGCGTGCCCGTAGTAGCAGCTGGTCCAGCGGCGCCGCGGCGACGGAAGCCTGTTGGAAGCGAAGAGTTGAACTGTCGCTGCTCGTAACCGGCTTCGTATCCGGCTTCAAAACCCTGCTGGTAACCGTCGCGGTAATCTTCGATTGGACCCCACGCTTCGTTGAACGAGCGATCGGCTCGTTGATAGTCTTCTTTATTCTGAAAATCGCGCGGCGCTTTGTCGGTAACATCCTTGAAGCCCGCAGTGTAGCCGTCTGAATAACCTGTTCGATAACCGCGCTCGAGCGCAGTGGATTGTCCCCCCTGCCAGGAATTGAAGGCACCGACCGGGACCGTGGTCAGCAGTCCGCTAATGCAGATGCTCAATAGAACCACCAGGGGAATTTTCGAATATTTCATTGGTTACGTCCTTCCAAAGAATTTACGGCCTCGGTAAAGGCGTATCGTCTTGGGAGAGCCAACCTCGTAGCGTGCGCATGCTACCACCGAATCCGCGAATTTACACAAGAAAAGAATCAATTTTGGTTCGCTTGACGCTCCAGAGTGTGCGACCCTAGACTCCTAAAGAACTGGTTGCGCACCAATAGCGCCGCTCGAAACTGCCCTTCAGATGCAACCTTCGGCAGCAGAGGTTGCGGCTTTGGATTGAACTTTCATGCCGGACCGCAGGATTTATCTGGATCACAGCGCCACTACGCCCGTGGACCCGCGCGTTGCGGAAGCGATGGCGCGTTCGCTGACCCAGGTTTTTGGAAATCCGTCCAGCGTTCATGGCTTTGGACAGCAGGCACGCGCGGCAGTGGACCGCGCCCGGCGCGAGGTCGCGGCGCTAATCAACGCGAGGCCAAACGAGGTGATCTTCACGTCCGGCGGGACTGAGGCAAACAACCTCGCGATTCGCGGCGTTTGCCAGGCTTCAGCAGCACACGGCCGTCACATTATTACCTCGTCGATCGAACACCCTTCCGTACGTGGCGTTTGTGCCGCGTTGGAAAAAGAAGGTTGGGAAGTGACGCGGCTGCCGGTTTACCAGAACGGCGTCGTGCGTGTTGAAGACGTCCGCGAAGCGTTGCGACCGGACACGGTTCTCGTCACGATCATGCTCGCGAACAATGAGATCGGAACGGTGCAACCGATAGCCGACATCGGTGCGCTGATTCGCGAGAGGCGCGCCGCCGGTCAGAAGAATTTGTTCCTGCACACCGACGCGGTGCAAGCGGCAGGAAGGATGGGGGTTAACGTCGAGGAAGTCGCGTGTGATCTGCTCACGATGTCGGCTCACAAGATGTACGCGCCGAAGGGTGTTGGCGTGCTTTACGTGCGACGTGGCGTACGTCTCACCGGTCAGAACATCGGCGGTCATCAGGAACGAGAAAGACGCGCGGGGACGGAAAACGTTCCCGGCATCGTCGCCTTCGGTGAAGCCGCGAAGCTGGCCCGCGAAGAGTTGGAACCACGGATTGCACATGATTCCGTTCTGCGCGATCGATTTGAACAACGAATCGCGGACCTGATTCCGGATGTCGTCTTCAACGGCGATCGCGAACAACGACTGCCGCACCTCTCGAACATCTCTTTCCGTTACATCGAGGGTGAAGGACTATTGATCAATCTCGACCTACGAGGCGTCGCAGTTTCAACCGGCTCGGCCTGTTCCTCAGGAACACTCGAACCATCGCCCGTGATCCTCGCGCTCGGCGTCGACGACGAAATCGCCCGCGGCTCAATTCGTTTCAGTTTCGGGAAGGACAATACCGAATCGGATGTGGATTACGTTGTTGAAGTCCTGGCCCAGGCTGTCGAGCGTTTGCGCGCTCTCTCTCCGTTGAATCGTCCGCTCGCAGTTTCCTAAACTCGTGCCCTACTCAGCTACGTTCAAAGATCATCTCGCACATCCTCGCAACGCCGGTGAGTTGCCGGAAGCCAGCGTCGTCGCCGAACAAAGCAATCCCGTTTGTGGTGATCGTCTGCGGCTGTCACTAATCGTCCACAACGATCGGATCGAAACAGCGCGCTACCTCGCGTACGGCTGTCCGCCAACGCTCGTGTGTGGTTCGGTTTTGACTGAATTGATTACCGGCAAGACTACCGCGGAAGCAAAGAAACTGACGCGAAACGATCTACTGGACGCGATTGGCGGCTTGCCGTCGCGAAAACATCACGCCGCCGCCCTCGCAATCGAAGCGCTCAACGCTGCGGTGTCCCAACTACCCTAGGCCGCGCGGTCCCGGAGGGTTCGACGGTCTTGCCCGTGTGATATTGCGGCCCGCAGTACTTCCTCGGCTCGGTCCCGCGAACGAACGTCTTCGTGCGAATGATCGGACAGGTCTCCGCGGCGATCAGATTCGTGGTGGGATCGATGTCTATCGTAATCGTTGTTTCGAGACCGCTGTCGGGAACAACGGACGGTCTGCGCGGAGATGGTAACGGTGATGGAACGGGCAACGGGTCCATCGGTTGTGGCTCAATCCCGGGCGTTGGCTCCGGCAATTCTGGCGGCGTGGCCTCTTCGGTCGGTTCCGCGGTGGCATGACTTGGACCAGTGCCGTTGATGAAAAACTCGATCCGCTTTTCAGTATCTTCAGGCGCCGACGGTTGACCTGTTCGCGGATTGATTTCGACTTGTTCGATGCCGGCCGGCATTTCCCAATCGCCGTCCCACTCAGGATGTTCGGCGAGCGCCACCGACATGAAGTCGGCCCAGATCGGCAACGCCGAATTCGCGCCGGTCAAACCGAGTTGCGAACCGTCATCAAACCCGACCCAAACGGCGCACACGAGATTCGGCGTGTAGCCTGCGAACCAGCCGTCACGTGACGTACCGGTTTTACCCGCGAGCGGCGCTTTCAAACCACGCGCGCGCACTTTCGCGGCCGTGCCGCGATTGACCACGTCTTTCATAAACGACGTCATCACATACGCGACTTCCGGACGCAGTACTTCGTTCTTCTGCGTTGTCGGCGCAGCGATCGTGACGCCACTTCCGGTCGTGATGCGATTGATCGCGATCGGCGTGGTTCTGGTTCCGAGATTTGCAAAAGACGTGTACGCCGAAGCGATTTGCAGCGGTGTCGCTTCACTCGTGCCCAAGGCCATCGCTGGATAAGCTCGCGGCGGCTTCGGTAGTCCAGCTTTCGTCGCAAGGCTCATCACGCGGCCGATCGTCACATCCATTGCGACTTCAACAGTGACGACGTTGAGACTATGAACGAGCGCGTCACGCAACGTTACCGGTTCATGGCTGTACGTCTCACCAAAGTTGCCGGGCGAATATTCCTGGTTGTCGTACGTGAACGTCTTCGGTTCATCCATGAACGTGGAAGACGCTGTGATCACGCGCGGCACCGGATCGTAAGCCGTGTTCAGGGCGGTCGCGTAAACGAATGGTTTGAAAACCGAACCCGGTTGGCGCATCGCGTCAGACGCGCGATTTAGCTGGCTCTTCGAGTAATCACGCCCGCCAATCATCGCGACGATCTCGCCTGTCTTCGCGTTCATCGCCACGAGGGCCGCCTGTAATGTTCCCGGCTCAACACGTTTCGATTGGATCTTGTCCAACGCCGTGAGCTGTTTTGACAACGCCGCATACGCAGCGCGCTGCAAATCCATGTCGATGGTCGTGTAGATGCGCAGGTGTTCGGTCCCAGCCGAGCTGGCGATCATGTCGCCGAGCTGGTTCTGCACGTAATCGGCAAAGTAAGGCGCATCAGAGACGTCGATTCTTCCGCGCACCGCAACAACCTGTAACGACGACTCTTTTGCTTTTTTCGCTTCGTCGGCGCTGATCGCGCCTGCTTCCGCCATCGAGTCGAGCACTTGATTCCGTCGCGCAGTGGCCGTCTCGATCTTCGTGTACGGGTTGTAACGATTCGGACTGCGAATCAGTCCTGCGAGAAATGCCGACTCCGCCAGCGTGAGGTTAGTCACGTCCTTATTGAAGTAGGCACTCGAAGCCTCGCCGAAACCATTGATTGAGAAGCCGGCCTGTTGGCCCATGTAAACCTGGTTGCAATACAGCTCGAAGATCTTTTCCTTACTCAGGCGCGTCTCGAGAATGATCGACATGTACGCTTCGGCCGTCTTGCGCCGCCATGTCTGCTCCGGCGAAAGCAGCAGGTTCTTAACAAGCTGCTGAGTAATACTCGAACCACCCTGGCGCGCGATCGGTGAATTCGGATCGGAATCCACGCGCCTGACAAACGCGCGCACGATGCCGCGGATGTTCACGCCATAGTGTTCGAAGAAGGATCGGTCTTCCGTGACGGTGATGGCTTTAATCAGGTGCGGCGGCAGATCGCCGAACCCGATCACTTTGCGCTTGGCTCGCTCCGTTCCCGTGACCGAACTGATCAATTCCGGTTCGAGCCATGCCCGTTCGAGCGCGGAACGATTGTCGAGATCGTAAAGCGAGCTGATTGCTTTACCGGCGCCGTTGAACTGCACGCGCACGTGCGCAAACTGTTGCCGGCCGTCAACACTGGAAGCACCACTCGGTTCCACCTCGACGGTAGAGCCGTTAACGAGGTAACGCCCGCGAGACGTGTCGGCCTGTTGAGTCTTTTCCACGTATCCGGCGCGCTTCAGAAACCCGATCAGGTCCGCCTGCGAGATCGTTTCGTTGACGCGAAGCTGTTTGGGCGCGGCGTAAATGCCCGCCGAACGAGTGAACACTTCACCCGCGAGAAGATTGTCGATGCGACCCGAAAAAATGGTCCAGTAGTAGATCAGGATTCCCAGGACAACGGCGCCGATAAACACGAGCGGGATAATCACCGGGGCACTCAACAAGCGCCGCAGCACGCGTCTGATGAAACTCGGTTCGTGTTCGACGTAGGAGACAACCCGCGGATTGCGCCCCGGCGGTCTTGGGTTGGGTGGCGGATAACGTACAGGCATAGAATCCAGCGGGAGAGCCTTTAACTAACAGCTACATATTACGCTAGTTTCGTCGTGCGGTTCCTCCGGTCTTTAGTTTGACAGTAGTACCCGCTTTGGTTAACGTGGCTTCCCTGCCATGGCCACTGTGATGCCATTCTTCTGGTATGAGTCTACCATCCCGTCCTCGATTACTTCTCACCAGTCGCGCCCGAATTCGGCTCGGCCTTGCGGCGGTAGGCGCATTACTAACGATCGGCACTGTGGTCTTTCACCTGTTGGAAGGGTGGTCTATAACTGATAGCTTGTATGTGACTGCCCAGACTGTGACGACAGTCGGGTTTGGCGATCTTTCGCCGAGCACTTTCTATGGCCGAATTTTCGCCAGTGTCTTCATGCTGTTGGGCGTCGGCGTCGTGCTTTACGCGTTAACGAGCACGGTGCAATCGATCGTCCAGTCGGAAATGGTTTTGACCTTCGGGCAATTGCGACGTTCGCTGATGATGAGCAAACTGCGGGACCATTTTATCATTTGTGGCGCAGGCCGGGTCGGGTCGCATCTGATTCGCGGCTTGCTGGCCTCGAACGATCAGTTCATCGTGATCGAGAGCGATCGGGCGCGGGTCGAGGATTTGACGGACCGCGGCATCCAGGTGCTCGCACGCGACGCGACGCTTGAAGGTAGTTTGCGCGAAGCAGGCGTCGAACACGCGCGCGGCTTGGCGGCTTGCCTGCCCGACGATGCTGACAATGTTTACGTTGTGCTGACGGCGCGCGATTTAAATCCAAACTTGCACATCGTTGCGCGAGCCGCGGCTGAAGAAGCGGAAAGTAAACTGATCCGCGCGGGGGCGAATCGTGTTGTCGCGCCGACGATCATCGGCGGTCACCGGATGGCGATGGCGTTGACTAAACCCGCAGTCGGAGACTTTCTCGATTCGATCAGTGCGAACGATCTCGAGTTGGGTTTTGAGCAAGTCGAAGTCGAATCAGGATCGAAGCTGGTCGGCCGCAAGCTGAGTGAAACCCACATTCGTTCAGAGTTGGATATTGTGGTGGTCAGTATTCGACGGAACAACGGTGAGATTGTTTTTAACCCGGATGGCGAAGCGCAGATCAAAATGGGCGACCTGTTGATTGCGATCGGAAAGGCCGACGCGCTCAAGAAGCTGAACGACCTCGCAGGCGGGCGTGCTGCGGTGGAGAGCAAGGTGTAAATGAAGACTCTTGTTACGGGCGGTAGCGGTTATCTCGGAACGTACGTACGCCAGTTTTTCTCAGCCGACGATTTTTCCCGTCGTTTAGGCTTCAACATTCTCGAGGAACAGGACGCGGAGCGGGTGCGGGATTACGATGCTGTAATCCATCTCGCCGCGCACTTCGATAAGAGTCCGGATGGAGCGCAGCAGTGTTTCCTGACTAACGCCGAGGGGACGCGGAACCTGCTTCGCTTTATGCGTCCGGGTTCTGTGTTTATCTACGCTTCGACGAAAGATGTTTACGGGAGTAACGCGAGCGCGACCGAAGACGTAACGGAAGACACGAGCACTGAATACGCCGGGCAGTCAGCGTTTGAATGGTCGAAACTGATCGGCGAGCGTTACGTCGAGTACTACGCGAAGCAAAACGGCTTTCGCGCGTGCATCTTTCGTATGTCGACTGTGTTTGCGCGGCCTTCGGAAGGCAACGATTACGGGTTTGTCACTCACTACGTTGAGTCGATCAAGCATCGCCAACCGATTCGTTTACCCGCCGGCGTCGATCCGACGCGCGACATTCTTTACGTTGACGATTTTTCGCGTGCGTGTCGCCAGTTCATGACGCGGGAGATTCCGTTTGGACTCTACAATCTCGGCGGCGGGCCCGTGAATGCGGTGACACTGCGCGGGCTCCTCGGGCACATCAGTCAGAAGATCGATATTGAACCGATCATCGAAGAAGATCCGCGACTGCCTGAGCCGGTGCCGTTGCGTTACGTTTCCGATCTGACGCGGATTGGGAAGGAACTCGATTGGCGGCCGAATATCGGCGTCGGTCACGGGCTGGCTCTGATTTTGTAGTTTTATGGCTGAAGTTAACGCCAGTGAGATAAAGCGAGTGGTCGTGCGCGGCACGAACTGGGTGGGCGACTCAGTGATGACGTTGCCTGCGCTGCGTGCGTTGCGGCGGGTGTTGCCGGAGGCGAAGATCACACTGGTTGTGCGGCCGAGTGCGAGTGGGATGTTTGCGGATGTCGATTTTGTAGATGAAGTTTTGACGTATGACCGGCGCAACGTGTGGTCGGTTGTACCGCAGATAAAAGAGTGGCGCCGGCGGAAGTTTGATCTGGCGATTCTGTTTCAGAATGCGTTTGAAGCCGCGTTGATTCCTTTTCTCGCGGGCGTGCCGTTGCGGATGGGATACGCGACTGAGGCGCGGCAGGCGTTGTTGACACATCCGTTGCCGTTGCCTGATTGGCGTTCGTCGCGTCATGAGGTCTTTTATTATTTGTACCTCGTGACGGCGCTCGAGCAGATGCTGTTTGGTACGAGCGCGATCTGTGAAAGCGATCCGGATGCGAGCCTGACGATTTCCGAGGCGCGTAAAACTGAGGCGGAGAATTTGTTGCGCACTTACGGAGTGCGCACGGGCGAACCGGTTGTCGTTCTTTGTCCCGGTTCGATTAACAGCCGCGCGAAGCGCTGGCCTGCGGAAGCTTATGCAACCTTGGCCGATCGACTGATTGAGTCAAAGCGGCACGTGGTGTTGATCGGATCGCCAAACGAAGTCGACGTCTCGCAGGAAGTTACGCGCCGCATGCAACAGCAGCCGATCGATCTGACGGGAAAGACTTCGCTAGACCAGATCACCGCGCTGCTTTCGGTCATCGATCTGATTGTGACTAACGACACTGGACCAGCGCACGTTGCCGCCGCACTCGGCCGGCCGACGCTCGTGATCTTTGGACCAACGAATCCGTTAACGACGCGACCGTTTGCTCCGGAAGCTGAAGTTCTGCGTCACCCGCCAGACTGCGCGCCGTGTATGCTGCGCGATTGTCCGATCGACCATCGCTGTATGACTGCGATTACGGTCGACGAGGTCTTCGAACGTTCGAATGCGTTACTCAAACGCGCCAGCTTTGCGAAAACCGTGAGGAGTCTTTGCGATTCAGTCGCCTAAACCGCAGATGAAAAGGCCCGCACTCTTTATGGATCGCGACGGAACCATTTCCGAGGAAGTCGGCTACGTTAATCATCCGTCGCGGTTTCGTTTGTTTCCCTACTCGGCTGACGCGATCAAGCTGCTGAACGATAACGGTTGGCTCGCGATCGTCGTGACGAATCAGGCCGGCGTCGCGCGGGGTTATTTTTCCGAGGACGTAATCCTGAAAGTTCACGAGCAGATCCGGCATGATTTGGAAAAAGCCTCGGCTAGACTCGATGCGATCTATTACTGCGCGCATCATCCGTCGGTCGGCGAGCCGCCTTATCGTTTCGATTGCGATTGCCGTAAACCAAAGACCGGACTGATTGATCGCGCCAGTGCCGACTTTGAAATCGATCTGGAACGGAGTTGGATGGTCGGCGATCGTTACGGCGATATCGAACTGGCGCGAAATGCGAAACTACATTCGGCGCTGGTTTTGAGTGGTTATGGTCGCGGTGAGTGGGAATACCAGCGAGGTTCGTGGAGTATCGAGCCGGAGGTTGTGGCTGAAGATCTATTGGCAGCGGTGAGAATGATTATCGATCGCGATGCAGGAAAAACTGCTTAACATCATCCGGAGTTTTTCGCAGCGTAAGCTGCTGATCGTCGGCGATAGTATTGCCGACAAGTTCCTCTACGGCGCGATCAGCCGCGTGTCGCGCGAGGCGCCCGTGTTCATCTTGCGCCACGAGCAGACGGAAACTGTGCCTGGTGGTGCGGCGAACTGCGCGTTGAACCTCGCAGCGCTGGGCGCGAACGTTTCGTTGATCTCGTTAGCGGGCAAGGATGAAGCCGGCGTTGCGTTGCGAGACAAGCTCGAGGCCGCTGGTGTGAACGTTGACGGGTTACTGTTGTCAGAAAAAGTTCAGACGACGACGAAGGTGCGCATCTTTGCGGGACATGCGCACGCAAACAAACAACAGGTCATTCGCGTCGATTATGAAGACGCTCCTTTAAATAATCTCGAGTTGCGGCAAGCTATAAATGCAAACTTGAAGGGCGCGCTCGACTCCGCCGACGCCGTAATTCTTTCTGACTACAACTACGGGCTGCTCGATGAACAAGCTATCGCCGCGGTGCGAGACACGCAGCGCGCAAGAAACATCCCCGTGCTCGTCGATTCACGCTTTCGACTGTCGGATTTTTCCGGCTTCACGGCAGCGACGCCGAATGAGGACGAAGTCGAGCATCTGGCGGGCGTGCCGATCGACTCAGCAACGAAGCTCGAAGAATCAGCAGAAAGCTTGAAACAGAAACTGCAATTTAAAGCGTTGCTGGTCACGCGCGGCAGAAGCGGAATGATGTTGTTACAGGCTGGCGGACCAGTAGTTCACATTCCCGCTGTTGGCGCGAAGCAGGCGGTTGACGGCACCGGAGCCGGCGATACCGTTATCGCGACATTCGCACTCGCGCTCGCGTCGGGTTCGTCATTTAGCGAGGCGGCGCATTTAGCGAATCACGCCGGTGGCCTAGTCGTCATGAAAAGCGGAACCGCATCCGTAACCGCAGCCGAACTCGAACACTCAATCAATGATTCTAAGTCGTGAAGAACTGGTAACACGGCTCCGCACGGAGCGGGAAAACGGAGCGCGAATTATCTTCGCCAACGGTTGTTTCGACGTGTTGCACGTTGGACACGTGCGTTACCTTGCCGGCGCGCGCGAACTCGGCGACGTGCTGGTCGTAGGAGTTAATTCAGACGAGCAGGTGGCCCGGCTCAAGGGTGCAGGCCGACCCGTGCTGCCCGCGGGGGATCGCGCCGAGATCGTTGCGGCGCTTGAATCGGTAAGTTATGTCACAGTTTTTGACGAGCCGACGGTTGAGCAGCTCTTGTTGGCGTTGAAGCCGGACGTGCATGCGAAGGGCACCGATTACACCGAAGACTCTGTGCCGGAGCGTGACGTGGTACGATCCTACGGCGGCAAGGTTGCTATCGTGGGCGATCCGAAAGATCATTCGACCTCGGAGATTCTGGCCCGCCTGGGAAACACTGGGAGGTAACGTTGAGACTGCGAATTAAAGTTGTAACGCTCATGACTGTGTTGTTGGCGCTCGGGATCTCGGCCCCAGCGCAAAGGCGCCAGCAATTTAATCCGGATGGATCATTTTGGATCGTCGGGCAGCCGCCGGATGGATTCTCGGATTTCGGGGCTATAAATTTGAATGGCCGGCGCTTGCGGCATATTCCGTCGCAGGGATTGCAGCTGATGAATGGGCGGACGTTTCACTTCAAGAGTCTCGTGGTCAAGCGTGCTGACTTTCGCTTTACGACGATCGCGCTCCGCGGTGTCCATTACACTTTTTCCGGGCAGTTTCTGCGCGGCGGCGTTTATGCCGAGCTCGGACTTGACGATGAGAAGCCGGTGCTTGAAGGTGTGCTGACGAAGTATGTGCGAGGCAAGAAAGCTGCTGAGGCGAAACTCAAGTTTAGTTACTTCGGCGGCACCTGAGTTTTAAATGAGAGTTCTGATAGTTAAGCTGGGGAGTATTGGCGACATCGTCCACACTCTGCCTGCTCTGGCCGCCTTGCGGGCGGCGATGCCCGAGGCGGAAATTTCCTGGGTCGCGGAAAGGTTGTCTTCGGAAATTTTGAAAGACAACCCGATTTTAGATCGCCTCATCGAAGTCGACACGAAGGCGTTGAGGCGCGGGCTGATGTCTGGGGAGACGCTGCGGGCACCGCGCCAGCAGTTACGTCGGTTACGCGCCTCAGCCTTCGATGTCGCCTTAGATTTCCAAGGATTAATTAAATCGGCTTCGATAGCGCGCCTCTCGGGCGCGCGACGTGTTTTTGGCTACGCCCGCGCCGGACTGCGCGAACCGGCCAGCACCGTCTTTCTTTCGAAGCGCATCTCGATTCCACCGCATACTCACGTCATCCGCAAAGGCTTGCTTCTGCTTCAAGGCGCGTTGGGGGTTCCCTTGCCGCCGGACCTTTCGTTTCCCATTGGCGTCACACCCGAGACGGAGGCCGAGGCCGACCGCGCGGCCGGAAGCGGTCAGTTCGCGATTCTTAATCCTGGTGGCGGATGGCCGACGAAATTGTGGAGCGCGGAAAAATTTGGCGGATTGGCCGACCTGTTGTGGGCCAATTATGGAATGCGGTCGTTAGTGACCTATGGCCCGGGTGAACTCGAGCTGGCCGAACGCGTGCAGCGAGCGTCCCAGTCCGGCAAGGCGGTTCCGGTTAATCTTTCGTTAAAGGGTTTTTATGCACTGGCGAAACGCGCGCGCGTTTACGTCGGTGGGGATACGGGTCCAACGCATATCGCAGTTGCGGCGGGTGCGCCGATCGTAGGTTTGTTTGGACCAACCGAGTGGTGGCGTAACGGCAGTCCGTACAGCCAGGATATCTGCGTCGAACGCAACGACATCGATTGCCGCGTTGATTGCCACCGGCGGTCGTGTTCAAAATGGATCTGCATGGACATTGACGTTGGGCGTGTTTTTGACGCAGTGACTCGTAGACTCGATCTTGGTGAGAGAACAGTTAGCCACGGATAAGACGGATGAGAAGAGGCGGGACCTGGATTCAGCGTTGGCGGGTGCCACTCGGTTTTTTATGCGCCGCAGTATTTTTACTGCTAGCGAAACCGACGCGTCCGGCTCTGATTGCGGGTGCTTGTGTCTCGCTGGTGGGACTTGCGATTCGCGCGTGGGCCGCAGGTCACATTCGCAAGAACGCTGAGCTCGCCGTTTCCGGACCGTACGCGTTTACACGCAATCCGCTTTACCTCGGTAGTTTCCTGCTCGGGCTCGGATTTACTGTTGCGTCTGGCCAACTGATTTTGGGCTTGCTGTTCGTAGCCCTATTTCTTGGCATCTATTTCCCCGTGATGCGCGTCGAAGCCTCGTCGCTGACGCAGCTTTTTGGCGAAGAATACGAGGTTTACAGGCAGGCGGTGCCGCTCTTTTTCCCCCGACTGAAGCCGTTCAAGCAAAGCGCGTTGGCGCCGGTTAGGTTCGATGGCTCGCTTTATTTGCGTTATCGCGAGTACCGAGCAGCACTCGGGTTGGTAATCGCGTGGGGACTACTTTTAATTAAGACGTACTATCAATAACTAAGGCATTGAAAGCACTACGACCAATCAGTTTAATTCTGCTCCTCGCGCTAGCGGTTGTTGCGTTTATTTCCACCCCAACCGGCTTCGCGCAAAAAGCATCCTCGCATGCCAGCACTAGCGGCCACCCCTTCGAACCTCTCGAGGAACTCTACTTCGAAGCTGAGTTCACCCGAGCCGTCTTACGCAAACTCGACGTCGCGGATCTAAAGTTTCGCGCCAAGCGCGATCAGAGCACCACGACATTGACCTTCAACGCCGAGGTCACCAGCAAAGGATTTTTCGCACGCCTGTTCAACCTGAAGTTCCGCGAGCGCGTCGAATCGATCGTCGAACCGCACACTTTCACGATCAAGAAAACCACGATTCTCGACGAACAAGGCAAACGAGTCCGCCACACTGAATCGACCTTTGACCAGGGCAAGATGATCTGGACGCTGCGCGATCCAAACAATCCCGGCAGCGAACCTCGCCAGGCCACCGCGGAATTCTCCGGGCAACTACAAGACGTCCTTTCCGCAATCTACTTCATCCGCACGCAACCGCTCGAAGTCGGCAAAGGATTCGACGTCTTTATCGGCGATGGCGGGCACGTCTACACAACGCCCGTGAAAGTGATCGAGAAGAAGCGCATGAAGACCGTCCTTGGACGCGTCGACGTCTTTCGCGTGACGGCGGAACTGTTCGGACCCGAACGGCTGATCGATCGCGAGAAGGGCGAGTTTTCGATCTGGATCACGGATGATGCACGCCGAATTCCGGTGCGCGGACGCGTTAAGACCGATTACGGTACCTTCGACATCAAGCTGAAGAGTGTCAACACCACCGCTCCTGCCGTAAAGTAACTTCCTTAAGTACAATCGAATCATGCGCGAGCCACTGATCATTGGCCATCGTGGTGCGGCCGCGGTTGCGCCTGAGAACACGATGGCGTCGTTCGAGGCGGCAATCGCGGCCGGAGCCGACGGGATCGAGTTTGACGTGCACCTGAGTCGTGACGGTGAGCCGGTGATCATTCACGACGACACGTTGCAACGGACGCATGGGTTGCGCAAACGCGTCGCCGATTTGACGGTGGCTGAGTTACGCGAGGTGCGTGTGCCGAGTTTGCGTGAGTTCTTCGAGTTGATGGTCCAGAACGATTTGTTGCTTTGTCTCGAGCTGAAAGGTAGTTCGGCGAGTTTGGCGGAAGAATGTGGTCGCCTCGTGAGTGAATTTTCGCTGAAGGACCGGGTGATTGTTGAGTGTTTTGATTTGCGGGTGCTACAGGAAGTAACAGAGCTGAAGACCGCGGCGTTGTTTGGACGCGGGATCTACACGGATCAAGGAATTGTTGATCGGGCGTTAGCAGTTGGAGCGTCAGTGCTGGCGCCGCATCACTCACTCGTCAGACGGTCGCTGATCGAAAAAGCAAAACTCGCGGGATTGACGGTTGTGGTTTGGACGGTTGATAGTCCAGCCTGGGTCGCGCAAGCACGCACGATGGGTATTGAAGCATTGATCACGAATGATCCAGCGACGATGATTGAAGCCTACGATCGTCTCGCGTAGAGTTGAGGGGATGACTCGCCGCCAAGATCAGGTCAAACAGTTGGCCCAGTTCAACCGGTTCTTTGTTTCGCCAGACTTTTCGGTTTCTTATCGCCGGGCCAAGCAGCTTCAATGGCAAAGTCAGGCGACATCAGGTTATGCGCTGCTCGCCGTACTAAACGGAAAACTCACCTACGCGCTCGACGGAAAGCTGCTCGAGCTCACCGCTTCCGAGTTTGTTCTCTTTCAACCCAATGTCAGCATCACCGCTAACGCTAGCCGAGCCGAGCTGCTATTCCTGACGTTTTCTGCCTCGCTTGTCATGCAGCACGCCGAAGCGATGCGTTTGACTCCGCCGAAATCAACGGTCACGTTCAAAGAGGGACCGCAGACCCACGATCAGAAGCTCGCCAATGTGTTCGCGGAAATCGTGGCTGAGTTGACGAGCGAAAAACCGGGCCAGGAGATCGTGCTGAACGCGCTCGTCGAACAGCTCATGGTCCATGTGCTGCGCACCTACGCACAACCGCGGCGCTCGGACGAACTGGAGCTCTCGCGCGTCGGGCTCGTCGATCGGCGAATTCGTCGTTCAGTTGAGTTGATGCACACGCAACTAGACCAGGATCTAACACTGAAAGCACTCGCCGCCGCTTCTTATCTCTCGCCGTTTCACTTCGCGCGCCTGTTCAAAAAACTCACTGGCTCAACGCCGCACAACTATCTCGCCGGCATACGCGCGGCCCGTGCGCAGCTCCTGCTCGCCGAAACTGAATTGTCCGTTACCGAAATCGGCGCCCGCGTCGGTTATCTCAGCGCCAGCCATTTCACCAAAGCGTTTCGCCTCGCGACCGGCACCACCCCGCGTGAATTTCGCAAAGCCCTCATCTCCACCTCAGCAAACGAGCGCCATTAATGCGCAAGATCCGTCGGTTCGGTTCACGTTTCCGTTAGTATTATTACTCGAACAATTCTAAGGAGAAACGCGAATGCCTGTTGCCAAGCAAGCGGAAGTAAGTCCGGCTGAAGGAAAACTCGGTGTGTTACTGGTGGGTCTCGGAGCTGTGAGCACGACCTTCATCGCCGGTGTGGAAGCGATCAAGAAGGGTTATGCCAAACCGATCGGCAGTCTCACTCAGATGGGCACCGTCCGTCTCGGCAAACGAACAGACAATCGCGTTCCGCTAATCAAAGATTTCGTACCGCTTGCGCAACTGAAAGATCTCGTCTTCGGCGCGTGGGACATCTTCCCCGAGTCAGCCTACGACGCGGCTCTTAACGCCGGCGTACTCGAAAAAGAATTACTCGCTCAACTCAAAGAGCCGCTGCGGAAAATCAAACCCATGACCGCGGTCTTCGATCAGACCTATGTGAAACGACTCAGCGGCACCAATGTCAAAACCGGCAAGACCAAATTCGACCTGGCCCAACAACTCATCGACGAGATCGCCGAGTGGAAAAAGAAAAACAAGTGTTCGCGACTCGTGATGATCTGGGCCGCCTCGACCGAGATTTTTCTCAAACCACACGCCGTACACAAAACTCTCGACTCGTTCGAGAAAGCGATGAAGGAAAACCACAAGGCGATCGCGCCCTCGATGCTCTACGCCTACGCGGCGTTGAAGTCGGGAATTCCCTTCGCCAACGGCGCGCCAAACCTGACGGTCGACATCCCCGCGCTGATGACTCTCGCCGACAAAAACAAACTCGCGATCTGCGGCAAGGATTTCAAAACCGGTCAAACGTTGATGAAAACCATCATCGCTCCGGGACTTAAGTCGCGCATGCTCGGATTGCACGGCTGGTACTCAACCAACATTCTCGGCAACCGCGACGGCGAAGTGCTCGACGATCCTGATTCATTCAAAACCAAGGAAGAGTCGAAGTTGTCAGTGCTGGAGTACATCCTTCAGCCGGAAGTCTATCCGGATCTCTACAAAGACTTCTCGCACGTCGTACGCATCAACTACTACCCACCACGCGGCGACAACAAAGAAGGCTGGGACAACATCGACATCTTCGGCTGGCTCGGTTACCCGATGCAGATCAAAATCGACTTCCTCTGCCGCGATTCAATCCTTGCGGCGCCCATCGTTCTCGACCTCGCGCTGTTTCTCGATCTAGCGCAACGTGCAGGTATGAAAGGCGTGCAAGAGTGGCTTTCTTTCTACTTCAAATCGCCGCAAACCGCGCCCGGTCTCTATCCCGAGCACGACATTTTTATCCAGCTAATGAAACTCAAAAACACGCTGCGACACTTGCGCGGTGAAGATCTGATTACTCACCTCGGTCTGGAGTATTACGACTAAGACCTTTTGATTCACTAATCACCGAAAACGTGCAGTTCGCTGCTGCGAGACTCGCGTCACGACAACTATTTGTCAGTCGCTGTTTGACAGGAAATGTCAGGCAACCCGTAACAGTTGTCGTGACAAGTACTTCGTACGAATAGCGATTGTGCAATATTTTTTAGTGACAATCGCTGCTGTCTACTATATATAGCTTCCGAAACGTGGGAGTTTTGGCGCTAAAATTCCTGCCGGGAAACTTCGAATCTTTCAAGCGCATCAATTTAACGTGCGGATCGTTCCTTGCTTGTAACCGAATGGGCCAGCAATTTTGGGCCTGTTGATTCGGAAAAGAGCCCCGACGGATGGGCAAGGAGCAAGCCGATGTTAGCTGAGATGGAAATGACAAGAGCGATGAACAATACGGGTACGGTTTTCCTGGATCCCGATCAAAAGAGCCCTCGTGCTCAGGACTTTGAAGAGCGGCTTACTTCTCGCATCGTGGGTCAAGAACGCGCCGTCAGGCGCATGAGTGGTCTCTACCAGATTTTTTTGGCGGGCATGAATCCGCCAAACCGGCCAATCGGCACGATGTTGTTTCTTGGACCGACTGGTTCCGGAAAGACTCGCGTCATCGAAGCCGCCGCTGAAGTTCTCTACGGAGATCCCAACGCGGTCGTGAAGATCGATTGCGCGGAGTTTCAACATTCACACGAAATTGCCAAGCTGATCGGCTCGCCTCCGGGGTACCTCGGCCATCGCGAAACTTCGCCGATGCTGACCCAGGAAAACCTCGATCGCATGCACACTGACGACATGAAAGTCTCTTTGGTGCTGTTCGACGAGATCGAAAAAGCTTCCGACAGTTTGTGGCAGCTGTTGCTCGGTATTCTCGACAAAGCCACGTTAACGCTGGGCGACAACCGTCGCGTCGACTTCTCGAAGGCGATGGTTATCATGACGTCAAACCTCGGCGCGCGCGAGATGTCGGAGTTGATTTCCGGTGGTATCGGTTTCGCTCCGGGCAAAGGCACCAAGACGCCGAACGATACCGAAGTCGATCAGAAGATCTACCGGACTGCGGTCGAAGCTGCGCGGCGCAAGTTCTCGCCGGAGTTTATGAACCGCATCGACAAGGTTGTGGTGTTTCGTTCGTTGAAAGAACACCACCTGCGACAGATTCTCGATCTCGAGCTGCAAGCGGTCCAGGATCGCATCATGCAGTCAGCCGGTACCAAGTTTGTCTTTCAGTGTTCCGACACGGCGAAGGACATGCTGATGAAGGAAGGACTGGATTACAAATACGGCGCGCGGCACTTGAAACGAGCGGTCGAACGTTTTCTGGTCTATCCGTTGTCGAACCTCGTTGCTACGGGCCAGATCGGTTTGGGCGATCTCGTTCACGTGGACGTGGATGGATTAAAGAACAAGCTGGTCTTCTCGAAGAGCTCTGGCGGTGCGTTGATTCACGAGATGACGCAGGGCGCCGGCGCGACGGAAGATTCGACCGAATCGCTGTCAGGTGGAGTTGGAGTTCCGATTCCGCAACCGGCGAAGGCCGCGAAGAAAGGCCAGGGTCGCGACAAGACCGATAGCTAAGACACAAGAGGCACAAGAAGCACAAAAGGCACAAAGTAGGTATTAGGAGAGTTGGTGTTCTACTCTTCTACCTGCTTTGTGCCTTTTGTGCTTCTTGTGCCTCTTTGTGGTTAGTGGTTTAGCTTGCGCAGTGATTCGTGAGCGAGTTGGGAGAGAAACGGATCTTCGCTGAGTGAGGCGGTTTTGAGGGCGGGGGTTGCGGTTGGATCTCCAATCAGACCCAACGAACGCACAGCTTCACGACGCACGTCAGTAGGCGACTTTTCATTACTTAAAACAGCGAGCAGAGCCGGGACGCCGGCCTTACTTTTTATTTGACCCAAAGCGACGGCTGCGGCGCGCAGGACGAACTCATTTTCTTCTCGTTTGCCTTTCGCGGGCGCGGAGAGTTGCGGCGCCAGCACGCCAACGAGCGCGATCACGCCCGCTTCGTCTCCGATCTGTCCCAGCGCCACAGCAGCAGCACCGCGCACGCCGGCTTCTTTGTCAGTTAACAAATGCTCACTCAACGCAGTGGTCGCGGTTCGACTGCGCGTCGCTCCGAGCGAATAAGCTACTTCGCGGCGCACAAACTCGTCTTTGTCGTTGAGCAACGGCAACAGGGCGGCAGCACTCTCGTCCGGTTCGAGCGAGAGAACCGCTTTGGCAGCCATCACTCGAACTATGGGTGAAAGATCGTTGAGAGCGGGCAAAGCTGCGCGCGACGCAGCTGCACGGCGCAGGGCGGCGAGTCGCATAAGAGCGTCGCGCCGGTCTTCTTCGTCGCCCGAGGCAAGACGTTCCTGTGCTTTCTGAATCTGGATCTCTAGCGGCGTTAGATCGCGAGTCGATTGGGCTGCGACGGAAAACGTGTTGGCAGTCAAAAACAGGAAAGTCAGCACGCCGGCAAAGAACATCGCTGGCGAAGGAGTTAGATTGGGGGTTTGCAGTTCGCGCATTCAGAGGTAGACGCCCACCCGTGCGGCGGCTCGCTTTTCCGCTTTGCGGCGCACGGCTTCCCACTCAAAAGCCTGGCGCGCGCGCTGGTTTTCAAGGGCGTCTGCTAAAACCGACAACACCTCATCTTCCCATGCGGGTGAAACGGTTCTCGAACGGCGCGTAGTTTCCATAGCCGAAATGTACTCTAAAACCTCGCACACTTCAGCTTCATTTAGCGTCTCGAGTTTCTGGGCTAGAAACTGGCGCTGGTTATTTGTTCTGCCCATATCCGTGCTCCTTTCGGGGCGACGAGTTTTTGCGACGGGGCAGCAATATACACGACGAAAAAGCGGGGAGGCAAGAATCCAGGCAAATTGAAAACGGCGGGGGGCTAATCGATCCGCGACGCGATGCCGTGCACGGTGTCGACGATCAGCACTGCAATTGGCGGGTAAACAATCAGGTCAGGGATCATTATGGCCACCCAGGCATACGCGAACATGCTCGACTGCACCACGCCGACGCGATGGCGAAATAAGAGGGTTATGTCACTGAAAAAATCCTGCGCGTGCCAGCCGATGTAGAGTCCGATGCCGACGCTCAGCGCGTAACCAACCAGTAAAAACGTATAAGCCGAAAATCGTGTAAACGGCTGTTCCGGCAAACTCGCGCCCCGCATGATCGAACCCTGGATCAGGTCGGGCCGGTAAGTGTAATGAGCGAGATATTCACGCAGCCGGTTCGCGAGGTGCCACACACCGATCACAAAAAGGGTGAGCACCATCACCTTCCCCCACGTTGAAAACACCGTCCACAGTTGCGGCCGCATCATCGCCAGGAAGAAAGTCGACAGGAAAAGCGAAACAGTCGTGAACACCGCGCGTTGCCGTTCGCGATTCTCGAGCCGGTCACGTTCCAGCACTTCGTCCACGAGGCGGTCCCACTTGGCCTGGACCGCAAGATTCCGCGCACGCTTCGCGTGCGGATTATTGGAGTCGAGAATGGAATAACTACGATTCTTCTGGTTGTTCAACTGATCGTCGTAGTAGGCACGTTCCTGCGGATCGGCGAGCGTGTGATATGCCTTCGACAAGAGGGCAAACTGGCGGCCTGCTTCGGTATCGGGATTTAGATCGGGGTGACTTTTGCGCGCAAGTTTCCGATAAGCCGACTTGATCTCGGCTTGCGAGGCATTCGCCTTAACGCCCAGAACTTTGTAGTAGTCGATCACTGTGCTTCGTTGCACTCCTGAAAGCCAGCGATGAATGCCGTGACCGGTTTGAGGAGAAACCGCTCGGCTGCGAAAAATTATACCACCTTGCGCAAGTGTTAACTGACCGTTCGTCTTGCTACTCAGATGACTGGCTCGGCAAAAAGGTTACGTAAAAGGTCATTGGGTGGTTTCAGAAGGGGGGTGCCAAAGGGGAGCCGGGATAATAACCTCGAGCGGCATTCGAGGGGGCGAGGACTTTATGATTAAGGCGACTCGCACCCTTTGGCGATTGCTCTCTGACACTACAACCGCCATGCCATCCCCCAGATCTTTCAAAACTGCCCGTAAAATGAAAATTCGCTTTGTACGCGACCGGACAAGTGTCGCCGCTAGTTCACACTAGTGTCTACGGCTATTTACACCTCCGTATTTACACACGGTCACTTCGCGCTGGCTCGGTCTACGATCCGCAGCAGAGTTCGAACCGCAATCCCCGTCGGTCCCTTGGAGCGGTAGGGCTTCGCGTCGTCGCCCCAGGCCGTGCCCGCGATATCGAGGTGCGCCCAGGCTAACCCGTCAGCAAACTCCTTGATGAACGCCGCCGCCGTGATCGTGCCAGCCTTTCGTCCGCCAACGTTCTTGATGTCCGCGATGTCCGATTTGATCTGTTTGGAGTATTCCTTATCGAGCGGCAACTGCCAGAACTTCTCCCCGACTTCTCTGCCCGCCGAAATGATCTCGTCGATCAGTTCCTGATCGGTGCCAAGGACGGCGGCATTGACGTCGCCGAGAGCAATGGAAACAGCGCCGGTGAGCGTGGCCATATCGATCACCCGCGTGGCCCCGAGTTTCTTCGCGTAAGCGATCGCGTCAGCGAGGATCAAACGGCCTTCGGCGTCGGTGTTGATGATCTCGATCGTCTTTCCGGTCATCGCTTTTACGACGTCACCAGGCTTTGTAGCTTTTCCGGAAGGCAGATTCTCAGTGCAGGGAGCGACTCCGAGAATCGGAATCGGCGGTTTGAGTTGGGCAATAGCGCGCATGACGCCGAGCACCGTGGCGGCGCCGGTCATGTCATACTTCATCAATTCCATGTTCTCGCCGGGCTTGAGCGAGATGCCGCCCGAGTCGAACGTCACGCCCTTACCGACGAACGAAAGCAACTCTTTATCGTCGCTTTCAACACCCGCAGGCGTGTACTTGAGGATGATTAGTTTTGCTTCTTCGTCGGAACCACGCGCCACGCTGAGCAACGAGCCCATGCCTTCCTGTTCCATACGCGCTTCGTCGAGCACGTCGATACTCAAGCCAAACTCGTTGGCGATGTCGCGAGCTCGTTCGGCCATGTCCGTTGGCGTCATGTAACCGCCCGGCTCGTTAGCGAGATCGCGCGTGAAATTGATCGACTCGCCCACGATGTTCCCGGCATTCACGCCACTATCAAGTGCCGCCTGATCTCCATCTTCGATCACGACGAGGAGACGGTCGATTGTCTTTTGATCCTTATCGACCGTTCGATATTTGTCCGGATCGAACAAGGCAATGAACGCGCCTTCGACAGCTCTTCGAGCCGTGTCTTCGTCCTTGCCCGAAACACGTGGGACAACCGCGATCGTCTTCACGTTCTTGCTGCGCAGCGAGCGAACCGCCGTTCCGGCCATCTGCGAAACTTGCGGACCTCCGTAATCCTTCTCATCACCCACACCAACCAGCAGGAGCCGGCGAAACTTTATTCCATTGTTTCCGACGAGGTGGAAGTAGGCAGTTTCGCCTTCCTTGCCGGCAAATTCCTCAGCATCGATCGCGGACCGGACGAGTCCGCCCGAAAGATCGTCAAGCCTTTTCAGAAACCCTGCTCCGGGTTTCTCATCCTTAAAAACCGCAACCGCCAGAGCTTGCACGTCCAGCTCTTCAATTCGTCCTCGGTTGGCTTCAACTTGCATGTGGTGGGTTCTCCTGGGATATGAAATGCAAAAACCTTAGTTGCTCATTGGAAACTTCCTTTACGGCTCCGCCGTCCTATCGATTACGCTCTTTTAGCTGTGCTCGTGTCTCCCGCTCAACGGTTCGTTTCATCTCAGCTTCACGCTTGTCGTACATCTTCTTACCACGAGCAACTCCAACTTCGATTTTGATCCGGCGATTCTTGAGGTAAAGCTGTGTCGGGACGAGAGTCATACCCTGCTTCGCTATTGCTTCGTCAAGCTTCGATATCTCACGCTTGTGCAGCAACAGCTTGCGGGTTCTCAGCGGATCGTGATTCTCACGATTACCATGAGAATACGGCGAGATGTGGGCATTGAACAACCACGCTTCGCCATCACGAACAGAAACATACGCTTCTTTCAGTTGTACGCGGCCGTCCAACGCACTCTTCACTTCCGTTCCCGTCAAGGCGATGCCGGCTTCGTACTTGTCGGAAATGTGGTAATTGTGGAAAGCAGCGCGATTTGCCGCCAACACTTTTTCTTCTTTACTGGGCAACGTTGTTCAGCTTCAGATCGAGCACGTCGTGACGAGTAATGATGCCGACAATCCGGCCGTACTCTTCCACTAACACCGCCGGACTACTCTGCAATCGCCGCGTTACTTCACTCGAGCTCGCATCCACGTCAACGGTCGGAAAACCAGTTTCCATTACTTCCTTAACGGGCGCATTGAGCAACTCGCGGTCGCGCACCACTTTCGCGAGTACGCGATTCTCACGCAGGGAGCCGACGCATTTTCCTTCTTCGAGAACAGGTATCTGCGAAAGTCCGAGTTCATCCATCTGCTGAAGCGCGACCGTAACCGTGTCCGCGGGGGCGACCGAAACGAGTTGTTTGGGCGCTTGCGGTTTTTTCGTGCCGCTGATTAGACCCGCAGTCATTCGTTGCGGTTCCAGCAACCGCTTCTCTTTGAGCCACTCGTCCGAGTGATGTTTAGACAGATAATGTTCGCCAGTGTCGCAAACAATAAAAACAACCACAGCGTTTTCGTCGAGATTCGCGGAGACGCGAAGCGCCGCGGCCAAATTAGTGCCGGTCGAACCACCGCAGAAGATGCCTTCCAGGCGACCGAGCAAGCGCGACATCTCAAACGAATCGCTATCCGTCACATTGATCACTTCGTCAACGTACTTGATGTGCACGTTCGGCGGCACGATTTCCTGACCGATGCCTTCGACGAGATACGGAGTCGCTTCGACGATCTTTCCCGTCTCTTTGAACGTCTTGAAGATCGATCCGTAAGGATCGGCGCCGATGATCTTGATCTTCGGGTTGATCTCTTTTAAGTAGCGCCCGGTGCCGGAGATCGTTCCGCCGGTGCCGAGTCCGGCGACGAAGTGCGTGATTTTGCCGTCAGTCTGCCGCCAAACTTCGGGACCAGTCGTCCGGTAGTGGGCTTCGGGATTATTCGGATTGGAGTACTGATCCGGGTAAAAAGAATTTGGCGTCTCGGCGGCGATGCGGCGTGCAGTCGAAACGTAGTGATCTGGTGTTCCGGGTTTCGCGGAAACGGGAGTGATCACGACGTCAGCGCCGAGCGCCTTTAAATAGCGAGACTTCTCGACTGACGCTTTGTCAGTCATGACGAAGATGCACTTGTAACCCTTAACAGCCGCGGCCAGCGCGAGACCGATTCCGGTGTTGCCGGAAGTCGCTTCGATCACGGTTCCGCCGGGCTTCAGGATACCTTCGCGTTCGGCGGCTTCGATCATCTGCACACCGATTCGATCCTTAACTGAATAGCCCGGGTTCAGACTCTCCATCTTGGCAAAAATCTGGGCTTTAACTCCTCGCGCCAACCGGTTCAGTTTGACCAAAGGCGTGTTCCCGATTAGGCCGAGAATGTTTTCCTGGAATTCCATCACGGTCTCCGACAAGTCGGTTATGAATTGCGGCTCGATCTATAACAGAAGAATGGATGAACGAGCGTGAGGACGTTACCTTAAGGCAAAACGGCTGAGAATCAAAATGCAGACAAAATGTTAGAGCCCGGATGTGCTCTCCCCTTCACATCCGGGCCCCCACAAGGCCACTCATCTTTCAATGTGTGACCGTACTTGTTGAGTCAATTAGTTGCGTCGGAAGTACCGACGGTTTCTCCAATTGTCTCGATCTCTGTTGTTTCGCAGCTTGTAGGTGTAGAGCGCCGCTCCGCCACCACCGGCTATCGCTCCGATAATCGCACCTTTCTTACCGCCGATCATCGCACCGAGTAGGGCTCCTCCGCCCGCGCCTGCTGCCGTTGTAATCTTGTCGCGATGCCGATCCCAAGTTGACCGGTTGCGATCCCAATTTCCATAACGACCGCCGTCATAACGCTGTTCGTAGCGTCGCGTGTCGTACCTTCGATAGCGCGTCTGGGCTCCTGCTGGAATCGCGGTGACCATTAGCACTACCAAAACAACTAAACTGATTAACCCCTTTTTCATTCCCCTTACTCCTTCGTCCTTCGTGCCTCTCTTTTGGCAATGACCGTGCCAATGAGCGCTCATCCTGATATTGGCGCTTTTTTGCAGTTTTTCGGGAGTTGAGTTAAAAAGTCGGGTCAGGACGTTAACGATAACGTGCGCGATGTGTGGGGTGATTCACCTTTTGGGGTACGTAGGACAGGCATTCTTGCCTGTCGTGCAAGGACAGACAAGAATGTCTGTCCTACTGGAGGAAAAACTGACACTACTAGTACTCAACAACAAGCAAATTTCCCAGCTTCTACCGATGGCCGACTGCATCGAGATCATGTCTAACGCACTCGCGTCGCTCGCTCGAGGTGAAGTCTATCAACCGCTGCGTACGATAATTCGGCCGCCCGAGGCGCGTGGCCTACTCGGCTTAATGCCCGCATATCGTCACGGTGAGTTCGCCGCCTTTGGTATGAAGGCAATCTGCGTCTTTCCCGGAAATCCGTCGCTTGGCAAAGACGCGCATCAAGGCATGGTGATCTTGTTCAGTCAGGAGACCGGGGAGCCACTGGCGTTGATGAACGCGTCGCAAATCACGGCCATGCGAACGGCGGCGGTTTCGGCAGTGGCAACACGTTTACTCGCGCGACCCGATGCGAATCAACTTGCGATCATTGGCGCAGGTGTCCAGGCACGCACGCATCTCGAGGCGCTCGCACTTGTTCGTTCCATAAAGTGTGCGCGTGTTGCCTGTCCGACGCGCGTTCATGCCGAGCGCGTGGTCAACGAGATGCACGAGAAAGTTTCATTTCCGATCGAGGTGGCGAACTCGAACGAAGAAGCTGTTCGCGGAGCGGATATCATCGTCACCGCGACGTCAGCAAACGAACCGGTAATCAAACGAGAGTGGATTGCGGACGGCGCACACATCAATGCGATCGGGACGCATTCGCCACAGTCGCGCGAAATCGATAGCGCGACGATGGCCGCAGCGCGTATCTTTGCGGATCGACGCGAGTCTGTTTTGAACGAGGCTGGTGATTATCTGCTGGCAGCGAAAGAAGGCGTTGTTACGCCGGAGAGCATCGTTGCGGAGATCGGTGAGTTAGTGAATAAAACAAAACAAGGCCGGAACTCTGCTTCTGAAATCACGCTATTCAAATCTTTGGGATTGGCGATAGAGGACGTGACGTGCGCGGATTACCTGTACCGCAAAGCGAATGCGCAACTACGAATTGGTAGCTGGGTCGATTTTTAAAGGAGTTAAGGATGAGCCAGGAAAATGGTCCTTCAGAAATCATGTTGGCGCTTTATCACGGCAAGACGGACCGAGTAAACGAACTGCTCGCGTCCGGAATTGAGCTCAACGTTTACGAAGCCGCGGCCACCGGACAAACCGAACGGCTGCGCGAGTTGATCGCGGCTGATCCTTCGCTTGTTAATACGCATTCCGCCGATGGTTTCACACCACTCGGGTTCGCTGTGTTCTTTCGCCATCCGGAGAATGTTGACGCACTGTTGGAAGCCGGCGCCGACGTGAACCTCGCGTCACGAGAATCGATGAAAGTAGCGCCTCTTGCCTCAGCCTCGGCGGCGGGACAATACGAGATCGCGAAGAAGTTGATTGCGCACGGCGCGAATGTGAATAGTCGCGCATCGAGCGACTTCACGCCGCTACACGAATCGGCGGCGCGCGGTCAGCTCGAGTTTGCCACCTTGCTCCTCGATAACGGCGCAGATCTAAATGCCAAAACCGCGGATGGCAAAACACCGCTCGATTACGCACGCGAACACAACCAAACTGAAATGGTGGAGCTATTGCAGAAGTACGTTCGTGACGAGTAAGTCGTAGGCGTACCAGAAGCCAAAGGCCAGACTGAACACGGCCGCCGCAGCCTGTAGTCGATGATGCAGGCCCGTGAGCTTGCGCGAAGTCAGTGCAAACGGTAACCCGATCAATCCGGACATTAGCAACATACCCGCGATCGATCCCACGCCGAACACCGCGAGATAAAGCAGACCCTGCCAGGTCGATTTGATCTGCGTCAACACGAGCAACGTGAGCGCGCCGGAACCAGCGAGTCCGTGCATCGCGCCGATCAGGATCGGCTTGATACCGATTTGCGAGACAGCATGTGTGTGAGAGCGATGTTTCTCGTGCTGCGTTTGCGGTTCGTGAAAATGAACGTGTGTGTGTGAAACGCCATCGTGGCTGTGTTTGTGAACATGAACGTCGCCGCGTTTGCGCAACGCCCGCCAAAGCGCGGACGCGCCCAGGCCGATGATCATTAAAGCAACACAAAACTCCAACCAGTTGCTGACGCGTTCGGGAATCGCAATCCGCAGAGTTAGTACGAAGATACCGATGACGAGCAACGACGCCGTATGTCCCGCGCCCCACAGTGCGCCCACGAGGGAAGAACGCCAGACGTTGCGATGCTGGCTGACGATCGTCGAAACCGCGACGACGTGATCGACTTCCGTCGCATGCTTCAAACCGAAAAGCAAACCGATAAAGAGCACCGCGTACGTGCTTACTGGACCAAACGTCTCAGGCATAAGCCCGTACTATACACATTAATCAGAGAGCACGGCGAATGGCGCGGCGGACCAATTCGGTAGTCAGGCCGTAAACAAGGTGCGAAACAAACGCGTAGGCGTGGATTGAAGCTGGATATTCGCTGGAATCTCTGGAAAGTCCGGCCGCGGGAACGACCACTTCATCTGCTATCAACCAGACTGCGGCGCCAAACGGCAATCCCTCGGCGACAGTCGCCGCCGGCATCACTTCCGCGACCGCTCCGTAAATCGCGCCGGACGTCGCGCCCATCGCGTAGTGAGCAACGGCTCCCGCCGTCTCTTTTTCTGATTTCGTGAGGTGGTGATCGAAAACCAGTTCGCTGACAGCATTGCCGGTGCGCACCGCGGCGTTGTCATCAGGCTCGTCGACGCCGCGTTCCGCTAACTCGCGGCCGATACCATGCTCGGGAGAACCCTGCTGTAGCGACTGCGCACCATGCGGCCGCACCTCGTTCTCCATCAACTTGCCCCAGACCTTTTGGAATTGGTTCATCGTCAGTGAACCAACCAGACCACCCGCGACACCCGCGGCAACGCCCTTGTAGATGTTCATGGCGCGAGTATACAACCCGCTAAAAATCAGATCAGCCGGTCGCCCTCAAACGAAACAGAATCTTGACGATAATGACATCCACGACTCTGCCGGTTGTGCTGCGCAGCCTGCGCGACGATCAGTGCGACTTCAACCGCGTTACGCAAGCCGATCAAACCATCGGAAAGTTTCGTCGTGCGATAAAACGTCTCGATCTCATTCCACAAGTGGCGCAACTCGCGAATCGCCCGCGACAAACGCTCGCCACTGCGCACGAGTCCAACGTAGTGCCACATGATGTTCTGAATCGTCTGCATGTCGCCCTGGATCAACGCCGGATCCGGATCGGAGCTCAATCCACTTTCGTCCCACGGCGGAATACCATCGAACTTCGGCTGCGGATCGCCGGACGACTGGTCCAACGCGCGTTCGATCTCAATCGCGACGCGATTTCCCCAGACCAAACCTTCGAGCAGAGACGTCGACGCAAGCCGATTCGCGCCATGCACTCCCGTGCAACTGATCTCGCCGATCGCGTAAAGATTCTCGATCGTCGAACGCGCCCACTCATCCACCAGCACGCCGCCGCAGAAGTAATGGGCCGCCGGCACAACCGGCACCGGCTCGCGCGAGATGTCGAGACCGACTTTCAAACACTCGTTGTAGATAAACGGAAACCGTTCGCGAATCGCTTCGGCCGGCATGTGCGACGCGATGTCCAGCAAGATGTACGAGTAGCCGTTGGCTTCCATCTCGTGATGGATGGCCCGCGCGACGATGTCACGCGGCGCGAGGTCTTTCCACTCAGGCGAGTACTTGTGCATGAACGGCTGGAGCTCCGGCGTTAACAAAATGCCGCCTTCCCCACGAACCGCTTCGCTAATCAACATGCCTTCAGCGCCGGGCGCCGCGAGCGCGGTGGGATGAAACTGCACGTACTCCGCATTCGCGATGCGCGCTCCCGCGCGATGGGCCATCGCGAGTCCGTCGCCACGCGCGCCCACGGGATTCGTAGTGTTGCGATAAATCCTGCCCAGTCCTCCGGTCGCCAGCACGGTAGCGCGCGCCAAATAGCGATGAACTGTGCTCTCTTCGCGATCGAAGACATAACAGCCGTGACACGAGATCGGACGGTAGTTGTCGATCGGATCGCGTGAGTGATGCGGGAACGTGATCAGGTCTACCGCCGTGGCGTTCGCTTCGATCTTGATGTTTGGATAGTCGCTGAGTGTGCTGATGAGCCCGTTGATGATCGCGCGGCCGGTTGCGTCGCCGACGTGCAGGATACGGCGGCGCGAGTGCGCTGCTTCCTGTCCCCAAACCGGCTTGCCCGCTTCGTCATGATCGAAAACGACTCCGGCCGTTTGTTCGAGTACTTCGTTCAGCAGCAGCGGTCCTTCAGTGGCGAGGATTCGCGCTGCTTCCGGCGAGGTCACACCAGCGCCCGCGGCGATGATGTCTTCGTACAACAACTCCGCGGTGTCGTCGGGTCCACGTCCGATGATGCCGCCCTGCGCGTAACGCGTGTTGGATTCGTGTGTGTCGGGCGCACGGGTGATGAGGGTGATTTGGCGATGGGGATTGCGCGCCAGCCGGAGAGCAGCGGTTGCGCCCGCGATGCCGCAACCGATGATTAGCACCTCAGTTTCAGCCATATTCAGTCTTCGCGACCGATCTGGAGCATGCGCTCAACCGACCGCAGCGCTCGTACGCGCACATCTTCATCGATCACGATCTCAAACTGTTCCTTCTTCAGCGACTCAAGCGTGTCTTCGAGCGTGATCTGGTTCATGTGCGGACAACGCACGCTGCACAAGCGCAACATCTCCTTATCAGGATTCGCGGCGGCGATGTTGTCGCCCATCGAGCATTCCGTCAACAGGAGATAACGCGGCGCGCGCGTCTTCTCGACGTAACGAATCATCGCGGTCGTGCTGCCCGAGTAATCAGAAGCCGCGACGACTTCCGGACTACATTCGGGATGGGCCAGGATCACAACGTCGGGGAACTGTTTGCGCACGTTCTGAATATCTTCAACGCTGAACTTCTCGTGCACTTCACAACGACCGGGCCAGCCGATCATCTGGTAGTCCAGATCGTCGGGAAACTGTCGGCGTGGTTCTCGGGTTGGATAAATGACGCGCTTCCCTGTTTCGCGCGCGACATTGCCCGCGAGATACTCATCAGGAATAAAGATGACTCGATCCGTGTTTAGCGAATTAACAACGTCCACCGCATTCGACGACGTGCAGCAGATGTCGGTCTCAGCCTTCACATCCGCGTAGGTGTTGATGTAAGTCACAACCGGAACGCCGGGAAAGCGCCGCTTCAATTCGCGCACGTCTTCCGCCGTGATACTCGCAGCCAGCGAACATCCGGCTTTCTCCGACGGTATCAGGACCTTCTTGGTGGGATTGAGAATCTTCGCGGTCTCGGCCATGAACTTCACGCCGCAAAAGACGATGATGTCCTTCTCGGTCTCGGCGGCTTTGCGGCTGAGTTCGAGCGAGTCGCCGACGAAGTCCGGGATCGAGTGAAAGAGCGCCGGCTCCATGTAGTTATGGCCAAGGATCACGGCGTTCTTTTCGACCTTAAGCCGGTTGATCTCCACCGCTAGTTCGGATTTCAGACGCAACTCGAAGTCCGGCACCGTATCTGATAGCAGTCGCTTCAGCTTTTGGTACATCTGTTCTGTTGCGTCGGTAGTCATCTCAGTTACTTCAATCATCTCTATCCACGAACTCCAAACTCACGTCAAAAACCCGGGGCGAATGTGTCAAAGCACCAACGGAGATGTAATCCACCCCCGTGCGGGCTACTTCGAGCACATTTTCCAGCGATACGTTGCCAGAGGCTTCCAGCTTTGCCCGTCTGTCTGTAATCTGAACGGCCTCACGCATCAAATCCAGCGACATATTATCGAGCAAGATCCGCTCCACACCGAGCGCCAAAGCCTCCCGAACGTGCTCGAGCGTGCGCGTTTCAACTTCGATCTCTACCTTTACTCCGGCTTCGCGCACTCGCGTGACGGCCGCGGTAATCGAACCCGCGAAGTCGATGTGGTTGTCCTTTATTAAGACCATGTCAAAAAGTCCGGTGCGGTGGTTCTGCCCACCGCCGGTGCGCACTGCGAGTTTGTCGAGAAAACGCAGGCCGGGCGCGGTTTTGCGAGTGTCGAGAATAATGGTTTGGGTCGCCGAGACCGCATCAACAAATCGCCGCGTGAGCGTAGCGATGCCCGACATGCGGCCGAGGAAGTTCAACGCCGTGCGTTCCCCTGTGAGTAGCGCGCGGGCTGGACCACTAACTTCGGCGACAACGGTTTTATTCTCGACTTTTGCGCCTTCGGAGACTTTAGATGTGAAAACAATCTCGTCGTTCAGTTCGTGAAAGACAGCCTCGGCGATTTGCAGTCCGGCCACGACACCGCTCTGCTTCGCGACGATCCGGCCCCGCAGGGATGCATCCCGAGGAACGATGTTGTCGGTGGTTACGTCACCAGTGCCGATGTCTTCTGCGAATGCCAGCCGGATGCTCTGTAGCACTTCAGCGGGCAGGACGGATTGGTTTGGCGGGTTCTTTAGCAAAGCTTATTCTAGGCGCTTATCGGACGGTGATCAAAAGGTCGCGACCTTCCTGCGCCTCGTTGCCGTTGAAGTCCTCGGCGATGATCCTCACTGTGTAATCGCCGGGTGGGAGTTTTGCGGTGTCCAAAAGATCGCGATTGGCGCGCCCGTCACGCACCCCTTTCCAGCACAGTGGGATCCGAAGCTTGGAATTCACGTGACTTGAAGTCGCGGCCGCACTGACCCTATAGTGAGTCGTATTAATTTAAATCATACCAACATGGTCAAATAAAACGAAAGGCTCAGTCGAAAGACTGGGCCTTTCGTT
>JADMIO011644074.1_pt1 | contig 33437 bp, 31 predicted proteins | sample 8958161 | NCBI WGS metagenome assembly JADMIO01 (sample SAMN16585339, study PRJNA669376) | soil metagenome | isolation source: Crop rotation soil | place: USA: Cullars Rotation, Alabama | collected 2011 | reverse complement strand
GCCGCGACTTCAAGTCACGTGAATTCCAAGCTTCGGATCCCACTGTGCTGGAAAGCCAATCGTCTGAAACTCCGGCACGGCCGGCAGGCACACGAAGATCGGATCGATGGCCATGGCGCTGATGGCCGAATACGGCGATTGCTGTCCCGGAGCCATCTCGTTCAGCGGGAGCAGCTGGAGGATTCGCTGACCTCCGTCGCGCAGCCACCGCGCCATCGGCACGAGATCGCCAATGTCCCCGATTCCCCAGCTCGTCGTCGACGGAAAGGAGAAGAGCGGGATCAGCAGGCCCGAATGGCGGCGGCTTGCGAGGTCGGTCATCGGGTCACGAGGCGGCGTAGGCGAAGTGGCGCAGGAGCCGGCCCACGCCCTCGGCGAACGCGGGTTCGGGGGTGAGCAGGCTGAGGACGAGGAACGACTCGCGCGGAAAATCGAAGAAGTATCCCGGGTGAACGAGAACCCGGTTGCTGGTCAGCAGCTTCACCACGAGATTCTCTTCGGTGTCGAACGATGGCACTTCGAGCACGGCGTACCATCCCCCTTCCGCGCGAAGCACGCGGCACCCGAGGCTCGAGGCCGTGTCCTGCTGGAGACGATGGTAATTGACGGCGATTCGCGCGGCGATTTGCGCGCGCGTGGCGACGCCGCGCGCGAGCAGATCGGCGGCGGCGAGCTGGACCGGCGTCGACGCCGACAGATAGCTGTCGCAGATGAGCTCGAGTCGATCCAGCGCGTCGCCGACGAGCGGCGGCGGACCGGCGACCGCGAACCACCCGAGCTTCACCTGCGGAAGACCCACGGCCTTCGACAATCCGCCGAGAGAAAAGCTCAACGCCTGCTCCTGTCCGGCGACACGCGCCGCCGCGAGCGCCGCGCCAGCCTGGAGCTCGTAGTCGGCGAACACCTCGTCTGCGATGATCGCGGCGCCGCGTTCGGCGGCCATTCGAGCCAGGCGGTCGAGCTCGCGCGGCTTCAGGAACGACCCTGTCGGATTGTTCGGCGAGACGACGAGCACGGCGCGCGTCGTCGGCGTCCAGGCGCGCTCGAGGCTCTCGAAGTCAATCGTCCACCCGGCGTCCGGGCCACCGTATTCGAGGTCGTACGGCTTCGGCTCCACGAGATCGAGACGGGTGAGGTGATCGAAGAGCGGGTAGCTCGGACGCGGCGTCAGCACATGATCGCCGGCGTCGGCGAGCAGCTTGAAGAGCAACGCGTAGCTTTCGCTCGTGCTCGCCGTGAGCACCACCGCTTCCGGAGAGACCGGCTGACCGCGCTTCGCGTAGGTGTCGGCAACGGCCCGTCGCGCGTCGAGCGCGCCGAACGGGGTCGGCGCGTACGTCAACCCCCTGGGATCGGCGAGCGGCGCGAGCGTGTCGGCCGGATAGGAGAACCCGGCGCGCGTCGGGTTCGACTCCGTCAGATCCACGAAGTCGCGTTGGGTGGCGCGGAAATGTTCGATCGCCCGCGCGAGCTGGTTGGCGCTCAGATCTGCCGGGGTTCTGGACGAGAACATGCGAGTTGCGCCACCGACGAATGCGGCCTCAGGGTCTCAGCCCGCGCCCGAGCGCCGAGTACTCGAGCATCTGCGCTTTCAGGTCCATCGGATACGAGATTGACACGTCGACGATCGTGCCGTCGGGCCCCTTGACGGGCTCGAGCTTCGGCATGACGAAGCCGGTGTACGAAGGAAGCCGCAGCGTATCGACCCGCCTGACCACCTCGTCCCGCAGCGCGGCGTCGAAATGCACGCCGTAGGTCTCGAAGAGCCGCTTCGCGGCCTGGTAGTCGCCCTGCGCCTTGATGCGCTGGACTTCCGTGAGCAGCCGGCGGACGCCGTCGTGAAACGATTTGACGTTCGTCATCACGTAGAACGTCTTCTCGTCGCGCCTCCGCACTTCGATCGCGTCGGTGTTGGCGATGAGCCACTGCACGATCATCTGGCGGTTTCGCATGTGGTCTTCTTCGAGCTGGGTCCCCTCGCGTACTCTCCGCAGCTGGACGAGCGCCGCGCGCGTGAACCCCTCGAAGTCGGCCTGCACGATCTCGTCGTGATCGCCCTCGGCGATCAAGCCGAGCTCGACGAGCTTTCGATCGGGCAGAAAATAGAGCGCCACGAGATCCGCCCGCGACTCCTCGAGCGCCGAGTACTGCTCCTTCAGCGCCTGCTGCGGCTGTCCGTTCAGCCACCCTTCGACCTTGCCAGATCCGTGGCCGATCACCTCGTGCATGTTGGTGGTCAGCTCCGCCGCAAACGCGCTCCACTTCATCGCACGCGCCGTCTCTTCGGCGCTCCAGGCAAACTCCCGGCGGTACTCGGGCAACTCCGACTTCGTGTAGGCCTCGCCGATATTGGTGAGCGACACCGACTTGCTGCCGAAACGCTCCCGGACGATCTGGTCGTTCGGAAGGTTGATCCCGACCGGCGTAATCGGCCCGGAATCGCCCGTTTCGATGACAACATCGATGGCGTTGGCGGTGACGCCCTGAACGCCCTGCTTGCGGTACTTGGGATCCCACGGCATCCGGTCTTCGAACCACTGCGCGTTGGCGGCGAGCTTCTGAATGCCGGCGGTCTTCTCCGGATTGACGTAATAGACGAGCCCCTCCCACGCGCCCTTGATCCCCCGCGCGTCGAGATAGACCTCGACGAAGCCGTTGATCGTGTCGACCGGCGACGCCTTGTCCTGGACCCAGGCGACGTCGTAGGCTTCGCGGTCGCTCGTCTCGCCCGTCTCGTAGAAGCGGACGAGCGCCTCGAGCGCCGTCGCCATCGGCGCGGGGGCGAATGGAAGCGCGTCGCGCAGATGCCCGACGATTGCGGAGATGGCGCGCCCGTACTTTCCTCCGACCCGGTACACCTCTTCGACGACCTTCCCGTCCACCTTCACGAGCCGGGAATTGAGCGGATGGCGCTCCTCGAACCCCTCGACATCGGACATCGTGACGCCGTGGTACATGTTGTTCGCACTCGCCGAGAGGATGTCCGTTCCCGGCGGCGGTGTCTTCGTGGTGACCTGGGGATCGACCTTCGGGTCGAAGAACATCGGGCCGAGCCGTTCGAGCAGCGACTCGAGCGACTCGCCTTCTCGTAGCCGAAACGTTGCTCCGGAGGCGGCGGCCGCACGCGCCGCGTCGGCGAACGCTTCCGGCGTACACGTCAAGACAATTTTTCTCGCCGTCAGATTGTTGAAGGGGCCGCTGTTGATCCAGAACAGCTTGGTGTATTCCTCGATCGCTTCGAACACACCCGGGTCGATCGCTTCCGAATGGACGACGATCTCCTCGAGCAGGTCTCGCATCTCGAGGTTGCGCTCGTGCTTTTGGTCGTAGAAGATGTCGCGGCCGGCCAGCGCCGCAAGATACAGATGCCAGGCCAGCACCTTTTCGCCGAGCGGCAGCGCTCGGAAGCCGTCGGCGTAGACCTGGACGACCGACGCTTCGCCCACACGCTCGAGGAGAAAGACGCGATCGGCGTGCACGGCAGCCTCGGGCGGCGCCGCGGTCGCCGGACCGGGTGTCGTGCCTCGCGCCAAATCGTCTCCCGAACCCGCCGCTCTGGACATTCACCTATTGTAACGTCCGACTGTAACCTTCGCGGCGTTGCCGATTTGTCACATCTCGAGCGCAACGCGTTCCAGGTACTTGGGGACGTAGGTCTGCCACCCCCGCTCGGCATGAATGCGCTCCGCGAGCGCCTGGAGCGCAGGCGGTTCGCCGTGAACGAGAAACGTTCGCGCCGGCGGCCGGGCGAAGCCGCCAAGCCAGCGCATGATCTCCTGTCGGTCGGCGTGGGCCGACATCGAATCGATCCGTTCGATCCGCGCCGCCACAGGCACGTCGTGACCGTGCAGCTTCACGTGGCGCGCGCCGTCGCACAGCTGACGCCCGCGGGTCCCCTCCGCCTGAAATCCGACGAAGAGCACGGTGTGACGCGCGTCGGGGAGGAGCGCCTCGAGATGGTGCAGGACGCGGCCGCCGGTCGCCATGCCGCTCGCCGCGATCACAATCGACGGCTCGGTCGACGCCATGACCGCCTTCGACTCCTCGGGTGAGGAGACGACCGTCATGCGGGTCGTGCAGAAAGCGGTCACCGCGCGCTCCCCCGGCGCCGTCGACAGCGGATCGAGTTCCGACAACCGGGCGCGATAGAAGTCCAGCGCCGCGGCGGCCATGGGGCTGTCGATGTAGACGGGAAGGATTGGAATGCGCCGCTCGTCCTCCAGACGTTTCAGCCAGTAGATCACTTCCTCGACGCGGCCGATCGCGAAAGACGGGATGAGCAGCTTCCCGCCTCGCGCAACAGAATCGGTCACGATCTTCGCCACCCGTGCTCCCCCGTCGTCGGCCTCGTGCACGCGATCGCCGTATGTCGACTCGAGGAGCAGGATGTCGGTCGTTTCAACGGGCGACGGATCGGGCAGAACGGGACGTCCGTAGCGGCCAAGGTCGCCGCCAAACAGAATCGTGTGGCCGTCGAAGGTCAGCCGCGCGTAGGCGGATCCCAGAAGATGTCCGGCGTTGATGAACTCGACGTCGACATCCTTGGCGACCGGCACGGGCCTGTTGTAGCCCACCGGTTGAAGCCGGTCGAGGGCGCGCGCGGCGTCAACTTCGGTGTAGAGCGGAAGCGCCGGCGCATGTTTCGTGTAGCGGTGCCGATTGGCCTGCCGCGCGTCCTCTTCCTGGATGTGCGCGGAATCGGGGAGCACGAGCGTGCACAGATCGTTCGTGCCCGGCGTGCAGAACACGCGGCCGCGGAACCCCTGCGCCACGAGCCTCGGCAGATAGCCGCAGTGATCGAGATGCGCGTGCGTGAGGACGACCGCGTCGAGACGATGCGGGTCGAGCGGAAGGGCGGCCCAGTTTCGAAGGCGCAGTTCCTTCAGGCCTTGAAAGAGACCGCAGTCGACGAGGACCTGGCGGTCGCCGAGATCGAGCAGATGCTTCGAGCCGGTTACGGTGCCCGCTGCGCCGAGGAATGTCAACGTGGCCATCGCATGAATATACTTGGAGACGTGCGCGGTCACCTTCGGGGCCGTCCTGCGCCCTCCCTCCTCAGGGCTCTTCTCGCGCTTGCGCTCGCGTTCTGGCTCGGCCACGACGTGCGCGCCCAGCAGCGGCTGCTGACGCTCGACGACATCTACGACCCGCGGGGAATCGGACGGTTCGCGGGGACCTCGCTGTCCGGCCTCGCGTGGATGGACGGAACGACGATCGTGTGGCCGCGGCGCGGAACGAACGGCACCGAGTGGTCGAAGATCGACGCCGCGAACGGCGTACGGACGCCGCTGTTCGATCCCGCGAGGATGGAAGCGTCGCTTGCAAAGCTGCCCGGCTTCTCGGCGGCCGACGCGCGTCGCCTGGCGTCGAGCCGAGACCTCGTTTTCGACGAGAAATATTCGGCGGCGCTGCTGACATTGGCGTCGGATCTGTATGTCTACATGCCCGCATCGGACCGCGCGGTCCGCCTGACCTCCTCGCCCGGAGAGAAGAGCCTCGCGTCGTTCAGCCCCGATGGCCGCGTCGTCGCCTTCGTGTGCGACAACAACCTGTTCGTCGTCGACGTCGCCTCCGCGCGGGAACGTCAGCTGACGACCGACGGGACGGCGAAGGTGCTGAATGGCATCCTCGACTGGGTGTACGAGGAAGAGATCTATGGCCGCGGCAACCGGCGCGCCTACTGGTGGAGCCCCGATTCGTCGCGCCTCGCGTTTCTGCAGATTGACGACACCCTCGTGCCGACCTCCACGACCGTCGATTCGATTCCCTACGAGCCGACGCTCGAAAGCTTCCCGTACCCGAAGGCCGGCGACCCGAATCCCATCGCGAAGCTGGGCGTGGTGCGCGTGGCGGGAGGACCGGTATCGTGGGCCGATCGCACGAAATACAGCGCAAGCGACTCCCTGATCGTGCGCGTGTCGTGGACCCCCGACAGCCACAGCGTGGCGTACCAGGTTCAGAACCGCACGCAGACGTGGCTGGATTTGAACCAATGGGCCGTCAGCTCCCGTTCGGTACGAACGATCTTTCGCGAAACGTCGCCGCACTGGATCGCCTCCGACGATGCGGAGAGCCCGACCTGGTTGAAGGACGGGTCGTTTCTGTGGCTCAGCGCGCGATCCGGGTGGCGGCACATCTACCACTACCGGCCGGACGGCACGCTCGTGAGACAGATCACGGAAGGACCATGGGAAGTTCGCACGCTCCACGGCGTGGACAGCTCGGAGACATGGCTCTACTTTTCGGGAACCGAGCACAGTCCGATCGGTCTCGACGTCTATCGCACGAAGCTCGATGGCACGGGGCGCCAGCGTCTGTCACCGACCGACGGGACCCATGTGGCGCGGTTCAGTCCGACCTTCACGACGTTCCTCGATCGCTGGAGCGACGCGATGACGCCGCCTCAGCTCTCCGTGTGGAGGAACGACGGCCAGATCGTTCGGGTCATCGAACGCAATCCGGTCGCGGCGCTCGCCGAGTACCGGCTGTCGAAGCCTGAATTCGTGCAGGTGCCGACGCGAGACGGATTCGTGATGGAGGCGATGATTCTCAAGCCCCCCGATTTCGATCCGGCGCGGCGCTATCCGGTCTATCAATTCGCCTACGGCGGACCCCAGATGCCGTCCGTGCGCAACGCATGGGGCGGGAGCCAGTTCCTCTATCACCAGCTGCTGGCCGAGCGCGGCATCATCGTCTGGGTGTGCGACAACAGGAGCGCGAGCGGCAAGGGCGCGCAGTCGGCGTGGCAGCTCGATCGCCGGTTCGGTCAGCTGGAGCTGAAGGATATCGAGGACGGTCTTGAATGGCTGAAGCGTCAACCCTACGTCGACGCTTCACGCGTGGGCATCGGCGGGTGGAGCTATGGAGGCTTCCTGACGGCGTATGCGCTGACGCACAGCACGAGCTTCGTCATGGGGATCGCCGGCGGCACCGTGTCGGACTGGCGCGATTACGACAGCGTGTACACCGAGCGGTATCTCGGGCTCCCCCAGGAGAATCCCGACGGCTACCGTGAGAGCTCGCCGCGATGGTCCGGATCGAATCTGCGCGGCGCGCTGATGCTCGTCCACGGAGAGATGGACGACAACGTTCACGTGTCGAATACGCTGCAGCTCGCGCACGAACTCCAGATCGCGCAGAAGCGGTTCCAGATGATGATCTATCCGAAGTCGCGGCACGGCGTCACAGACCCTGCGCTGGTCCGACACCTCCGCGCGGCCATGCTCGAGTTCACGCTCGAGCATCTCAAGCCGGGCACGGCGCGAGACTAGGCCGGCTGGCCGAAGAGGCCGACCTGCCCGCCGGTATGCCAGAAGAGAACCGTCTCGTCGGGACCGAAGCGTTGGTCCCGAATGTACGAGATGAGCGCCGCCATCGCCTTCCCGGTATAGGTCGAATCGAGAAAGACTCCTTCCGAACGCGCCACCATCTCGATCGCGCGCTGACCCGCTACCGTGGGGATGGCGTATCCGTCGCCAACGAACCGATCGTCGACTTCGATGCCGTCTGCGCCGGGCAACGCCTTCCGATCGATGGCGAGCAGGTCGGCGATGCCGCCGATGAGCGCTGCGACGGTGGACTGCACGACGGGCGCCGGATCGTCCGCGCTGATCCCGATGACGCGAGTCGGCCAGCCGAGCAGCCGACAACCGGCGACGATCCCGGCCTGCGTGCCGCCGGATGACGTCGCGTGAACGATCGTCGTCGGCGCCGGAATCTGATCGGCGACCTCGGCGACGGCGAGCGCGAGCCCGACAGCGCCCAGCGGAATGGAGGCGCCGATTGGAATCACCAACGGCCGTCGCCCTTCCTGTCGAAGGCGATCGGCGATCTCGTCCATCGTCGGCGCGCGTTCGTCGCGCGACGGCACGAAGACGACGTCGGCGCCGAGCAGGCGGTCTAGCAGCAGGTTGCCGCTGTCGCGCGTCGGCGGCGGGCCGTTGACGACCAGCACTGCGCGCATGCCGAGCGACGCAGCGGCCGCTGCCGTGACGCGCGCGTGGTTCGACTGGATGCCGCCCGCTGTCACGAGCGTGTCGACGCCGTCTGCCTGGGCCCGGGCCGCGACGAGCGCCGCCTTCCTCACTTTGTTGCCGCCGAACCCGAACGGAATCGTGTCGTCGCGCTTGATGAGGAGACGCGGGCCGCCGCCGAGCGCCGACGACAGGTTTGCGAGCGGGTGGATGGCGGTCGGCGACGGCGCAAACCACGTCGAGGGAAGAGACGACGCGGCGCGTCGCAGGTCCGTCGGCGTCAGCGGGCTCACAGAGCGCATTGTATAGTGGTTCGTTCAGGCGTCCCGCGTTGGTCGGGTTTGTGCATTCAAGGGCTCGCGGTTCTCGAAATCCCGGCTCGTATGAGTGATCTTCTTACCGTTCTTCGATCGGGCTCGTCCGTCGTGAGCGCCGAACTGAGGCCTCCACGGGCCGAACTGGCGACCAGCGAAGGCATGGACGCCTGGATCGACACGTACCACGCGGTGAAGCGGCTCACCCGACAGAACACGTTCGTCTTTCTCACCGACAGCGCCGTAGGCTCCCAGGAGGAAGACAATCTTCGCCATCTCATCACGAACCTTGGCCGGGACGTGCCGCGGGAACGGATCGTTCCGTTCCTCACGCTGAAGCACTCGCTCGAGTACTGCCTCTCGTACGCGGAACGCGCGCACCAGAGCGGCTTTCCGGCGCTTGTGATCCTGGGGGGCGACAAGAGCGTGGGGACGCCGCGCTGCTTCGAGCACGCCTGGCAGCTCCGCGAGCTCCTGCGTCGCGAAGACCATACGATCGCCCTCGGCGGATGGGCGAATCCCTACGCCGATCCCGCGCGGCAGGTCGATTTTCTGACCGCCGATCACTTTCACGGCGAGTTTTTCCTGACCCAGGTGGTGAACCACCACCGAATCGACGCCGTCGCCAGATTCATCGAGGAGGCCGACACGCGCGGCGTCACCCTCCCGGGCGTCTACGGCGTGTTCTATTACCGCAGCGCCAACCGCCGCACGCTCGAGGCGCTTCGCAGCTTCCTGCCGGTGCCGATCGACGAGCTCACCGCGGAATTCGAGGCCGGCGCTGCTCCCGAAGACGTGTGCGCCCGAACGATTGCATCGCTACTGAAGCTCGGCGCCCGACATTTCTACATCAGCAACCTTCCCGTCGCTCGCGCGCAAGCCGTGCTCGAGCGAGTCATGAGCAAAGTCGGCGGCGAACAACGCCTGCTGCAATAGCCCGCCGGCACGCGGATCCGAAGCGCACAATTCGCAGATCGCCGCGACTAAGCTCTGGGCCCGCGCCGACACCCGCCGGCGCGCGTCGCTCGATTTACGGCCGGCCGGTCGCTCTAAGTCGTTGCCCGTCAAGCCGCTGATCGCCCAGCGCGGCGCGCGGCCCCCCGATGGTGACCGGTTTGCTTTGCATCGTGCGAGCAACTTCGCCCGCCAGGCGCTTGGCCTGCGCGGATCGGACGCGACTTGGAGGAGAGAGACATGCGCAGAGTTCTGGCGTTCTGTGCCCTGGGAATCTTCGCTTCGGTGGCACCGAGCTTCGCCACGCCGTCGCAGTGCGACGCGGTGGTTGGAAACCTCGTGATCAATTGCGGGTTCGAAACCGGTTCGACAAGCGGGTGGACGACGTCGGGCAACATTACCGCCACGACGGGCGTGACGAACACGGCGCCCTACGTCCATACGGGCACGTACGGCCTGGAGGCGGGTCCGGTCGGCAGCGACGGCTTCATCAGCCAGACAATCGCGACCACGGTCGGCGCCGTGTACGACTTCAAGTTCTATCTGGAAAATGACGGCGGGGCGACCAACGACTTCACGGCGTACTGGAACGGCGTCGCCGTGTATGGCCCGGTCGTCAACGGCGGTTTCTCGGTTTATACGCTGCACGACATCCCGAGCCTCATCGGCACCGGCAGCGACACGATCAAGTTCGCATTCCGGCAGGACCCGGCGTACATGGGCATCGACGACGTTTCGGTCGTCCAGACCGCGGCATCGTCGGGCAGCTACGGTCCGATAGGGCCCGCACCCGTTCCCGAGCCGGCGTCGTTGACGCTCCTCGGAACGGGACTGGTTGGCGCCATTCTCCGCTACCGCAAAGCGGTCAAGGCGTAGTCGGAATCGATCCCGCTCCCCCCAACACCGCCGTTGGCGCGCGACCGAACATCGCCGCCAGCGGCGGCTCTCCGTTTGCGGGGAGTGCTTCTGGAGCTTTTACGTCTGGGGGACAGGCGGCAGGCAGACCTGCACCGTCGTTCCGACGCGCAGCCGGCTGGTCACCCAGACGTACCCGCCGCTCTGCTTGACGATCCCGTACACGGTCGACAACCCGAGCCCCGTGCCTTTGCCCACCGGCTTGGTGGTGAAAAAGGGCTCGAAGACGCGCGCCCTGGTCGTCTCGTCCATGCCGACCCCGGTGTCGGCAACCTTCAGCGACACGTACGGTCCCGGCACCACATAGGGATGCCGCGCGACATCGGCCGCGCCGAGGACGACGTTGCTCGTGGAAATCGTGAGCGTGCCGCCGTCGGGCATCGCGTCCCCAGCGTTGATGACGAGATTGAGGATGACCTGATCCAGCTGGGTCGGATCGACCCTGACGCGCTCGACGTCCGGATTGAGATCCAGCACGAAGGTGATGTTGGCGGACACGAGCCGGCTCAGCATCGAGTGCGCCGTCCGGACCGCTTCGTTGATGTCGACAATGCGAGGCTGCAGCACCTGGCGGCGGCTGAACGCGAGCAACTGGTGCGTGAGCGCGGCGGCGCGATTGGCGGCTTTCGCCAGTTCATCGAGCGGATCGTTCGGATCGATCTTGGAAGGCGTGTAGTCCAGCCTGAGCAGGTCGACGCACCCGATGATGACGGTCAACAGGTTGTTGAAGTCGTGCGCGATTCCTCCCGCCAGCTGACCGACCGCCTCGAGGCGCTGAATCTGATTCAGCCGCTCCTCGAGCTCTTTCTGGGCGGTGCGGTCGGTGACGAAACCGGTAATCTGGACCAGCTCGCCGCGTTCGTCGAACGCGCCGACGGCGTTCATCGAAACGACAACGATCCCGCCGTCCCGCCGCCGCAGCTGGAGCTCGCGTCCGGCGATGCGACGGCTGTGCCGCAGCTCGCTGAGAAACCGATCGCGATCGTCGGCGTTCGCGTAGATCGTCTGTGCGTCGGACGCGAGCGCCTGGTTCACCGACTCGAACCCCAACAGGGTCGCAAACGCGCGGTTGCACGCGAGCAGTCCGCCGGTGGGCGCGCTCACGAAGTTCGCGCTGACCGTCTGCTCGAACAGGTCGCGCGCGGCCGCAAACAGTCGGCGGTTCTCGACGCTCAGGCCGATTCGGCGGCCCAGATCCTGAATCCACGGCAGGTCGTCGTCTGAATATCGCCCCGGTTCGCGGCCGACCAGCGTCAACGCGCCGAGAACCTTGCCCCGCGCGACAACGGGCACGCTCACGGAGGAGCCGACGCGGGCGCGGACCAGGGCAGTTGAATCGGACCCCGCGCCGATCGCCGCCGCTCGCTCGCGAGCGATCACGGACCGGCCGGTTCGAATCACGGATGACGGTCCGGTGAGCGACGCCGTCAACGCGGCGCTGTCGTTCCGCAGCTCCGCCTCGATCGCGGAGTCGGCATGGACCAGCGCCGCCTGACGCAGGTGATCGCCTGAGACGAGGTGCAGGACAACCCAGTCGGCGAACGACGGCACGAGATGTCGCAGCGCGATCTCGTGGACCTCGGGATCCTCGAGTCCCTCGGCCAGGACGACACCGATCCGCGTGCTGACCGCCCAGCACGCGACCGCGTCGCGCGCGCGCGCCCGATCCCGTCGACGGAGGTGCTCGAGGGTCGCGATCCCCACCACGGCCGCGGCTGCGACGACAATGAGGGCGAGGAGCATGTGGCGATGGATTATTTCACGTGACGGCCGCCGTCGACCCGGATGGTCTCCCCGGTGACGAAGTCGCTGTCGAGCAGCGCGAGCACCACTTTCGCGATCTCCGGCTCGCCGCCCCAACGCCCGAGCGGCGTCGCCTGTTCGACGGCGCGCGATTCGTCGTCGGAGGTGTCGGGGGGCGCAAGAATGGGCCCTGGCGCGATGGCGTTCACGAGGATGTTGTCGCCCGCCAGCTCCAGGGCGAGCGCCTCGGTGAGGGCAATCACTCCGGCCTTGGCGACGTAGTACGGCAGATAGCCGACGTACCTCGGCCTGCCGCTTCTCGCCACCCAGTCGCTGAAGTTCACGATCCGGCCCCCCCCCTGCTTGCGAAAATGCGGGACGGCGGCGCGCGCGCAGAGAAAGGCGGCGCGCAGGTCGACGGCCGTCGCTCTGTCCCAGTCGACCGCCGTCAGTTCGTCGAACGGCTTGTGGACGTACACCGACGCCATGTTGATCAGGATGTCGAGCCGCCCGAAATCGTCGGCGACGGTGCGGACGAGCGCGTCGCACGCATCGGGGTTCGCGAGGTCCGCCGCGATTGCGGCGCCGCGGCGCCCACGGCTCCGGACGTTCGTCGCGGCCTGCTCCGCTTCGGCTCGCGATCGCGAATAGCTCAGCGCGACGTCCACGCCTCGCGCGGCAAGTTCGGCGGCGATCACCAGTCCGATTCGCTTGCCGCCGGTGATAAGGGCGACTCTGTTCTGTAGTTCCATATGGTCGGGCAGCGGCGGGCGGCGCAACTGACGCGCGAGTCGACGCTGCGAGATAATCACGCGGGCGAGGCGATGCCCGCGGAAGGATTGTCGCACGTGGCTGACGTGATTGGTTTCATCGGACTCGGGGTCATGGGAAAGCCCATGGCGAGGAATCTGCTTCGGCACGGACACCCGCTCGTCGTGCACAGCCGGAGCCGGGGGCCGGTCGACGAGCTCGTCGCCGACGGCGCAACCGCGGCATCGTCGCCGGCGGAGGTCGCCAGCCGCGCGCGGGTCGTCGTCACGATGCTGCCCGACACGGCCGACGTCGAGCAGGTCATCGGAGGAGACGACGGGGTCCTCGGCGCGCTGCAGCCCGGCGCCATCGTGATCGACATGAGCACGATCTCGCCGGCGGCGACCAGGCGGCTCTCGGCGGCGATTGCGGCCCGCGGCGGCTCGATGCTCGACGCGCCGGTAAGCGGCGGCGACATCGGCGCGATCAAGGGGACGCTCTCGATCATGGTTGGAGGCGACGAGGCCACGTTCGACCGGGCGCGGCCGGTTCTCGAGTGCATGGGGAGCGCCGATCGCATCGTCCACATCGGAGCGTCGGGCGCGGGGCAGGTGTGCAAGAGCTGCAATCAGATTGCGGTCGGCGGCGCGCTCGCAGCGGTTGCCGAGGCGTTCGCGCTGGCGAGGAAGAACGGCGTCGACCCGGCGCGCGTTCGTGCGGCGCTCGCAGGGGGCTTTGCTGGGAGCCGCGTGCTCGACGTGCACGGGCAGCGAATTCTCACGGGACAGTACGAACCGGGATTCCGGGCACGGCTCTTTCAGAAGGACCTGCGCATCACGCGCGACACTGCGGCGGCAAGCGGCGTCGCGATCCCGGCGACGACAGTGGTGGCCGATCTCTTCGATGCGCTGGTTGCGGCGGGCGATGGCGATCTCGACTGCTCGGCCCTTGGGCTGGTGCTCTTTCGACGTTCAGGGTTGAGCGATATTCCGTAACGGCCGGGAAGACCGGGCGCTAGGCGGGCCGGGCGCTTTCGAGGATCTCGATCAACTCGGCCAGTTCTTCCACTTCGTTCTTCGCGGAGTAGAGAATGGCGCGGCGCTCCTGGAGCGTCGGCTCGCTCCAGTCTTCGTCCTGAATCCGCACGCGGCCGTCGCGCGCCACTTCTACGACCACGGCGTCCATCGGCTCCACGTAGAGGCGCATCGCGACCCTAGACGCCGGTCGCGGCCGCCGCTCGCATCGCATCCTCGACACCCAGCACGATCGTCGCGATCGGACTGATGTCGGCGCTCCCGCCGTACGCGTACTCGATGTTGACGTTCGCGTCGGCGACGAGCCGCAGCGCCGGCGCAAGCGCACCCGCGGAATTCGGCACGCTCAGCGCCAGGACGTCGCGTTCGGTGATCTGATGGTTGTGTTCCCGCAGGAGCGCCGCCGCGTGGACGTGGTTGTCGACGAGCAGCCGGAGGTGCCCGGTGCCTTCGAGGGCCATGGCGAGAATATTGACGCGTTCGTCCGACAGGAGTCGGCAGACATTCGCCAAGGCGCCCGCGCTGTTTGGAAGCCGAAGGTTGATCTCGGTGCGAACTGCCATGCGGGGAAGAGTAGCAGAAAAGCGGACGACGGAGGACACGGGCGATGCCAGAGGAGGGCGATCCTGTGAAGGACGGCGTCTCTGGACAGTCCCCGTGGCCTCCGAATCGACGCTTGCGACGATCGGAGCCGCTAGGCGAGCACCTTGATGACGACGCGCCGGTTCTGGGCGCGGCCGTCCCGCGTCTTGTTCGGCGCGATCGGCTTGTCCTCACCGTAGCTGATGACGTTCATCTTGTGCAGCGGAATCTGGTACTGCTCGTACAGATAGCGCTGGACGGCCTGCGCGCGTTCGAGGCCGATCTTCTCGTTGAGCGTCTTGCCTCCGACGTTGTCCGTGTGCCCTTCGATCTCGATGTAGACGTTCTTCGGATCGTCCTTCAGCTGCTGAACCATCGCGTCGATCCGCTGCTTGGCTTCGTCGGGCAGCTTCGTCTTGCCGAACTTGAAGTTCCCCTCGTCCTCGTTCAACACGACTTCGTACACCAGCCGCCGGCTCGCCTTGTCGAGCGTGTCGGCCTTCTCGCCGGCCACGTTCGCCACGTTCCGCGCGTCGAGGGCTGCGGCGTTGGCGGCCTGGGCCGCGCCGCTCGCCTGCTGCGCCGCGACGGTGGCGTTCTGGGCTTTCTGATCGACCTGGACGATCCGTCCCTCGTTCTGGCGGGTCCGCTCCTGGGTCTCCTCGACGGACCGGCCCATCGAATCGACCTTGTCGTTGACTTCGCCGACGCTCGTTCTCACGAAATTCTTCGTCGCGCACGCCGTCGAACCGCCAACCGCCAACACGGCGATCGGGACGGCGAGAATGTACTTGCCGAACATGAGCTCCTCCTACTCTGAACTGGGGCGTGATTGCCCCGCGATATATCCGTGCCGGGCGCGCACGGCGAGATCCTTGTTCCGCGTGCGCACCACGAGCGGATGCCACCCCGGCCGGCCGCTCGATTCAAAAGCAATCAAGTACTCGTGTCGCAGTTCTTCGACGATTTGCCGCGCGGCGGCGGCACGTTCGAGCGGCGAGCTCGCGACGAACAGCCGGCCACCGGTCTGGCTCGCCAGATCGGTCAACGCGCCGGCAGGCCTCGCGCGCTCCCCAGGCGATGCCGCATCGACCAGCGCGGGGCGATCGATCGACTTCACCAGGAGGACGATGTAGATCGGAACGTCGATGCCGCTCGCGGCGTGCGTCACCTCGAGCGGCGAGAGGCGGCTCGCGTTGTCGCGGCCGTCGGTGAGGACGATGACCGCACGGCGCTTCCCCTCGCGCGTGCCCACCCTCCCCGCGCTTTCCGCCATCGCGTCGAGCAGCGACGTTTCGCCGAACGGCACGACAGCAGCCATCGACGGCGTCAGGATGGCGAGATCGCTCGTGAACGACGTCAGCTGGCGCAGACCCGTGTCGAACGCGAGCACGCCCGCCTCGTCGCGGTTCGGATCGAGAGAGCCGAAGACCTCGCCGGCAGTCTCGCGCGCGCTGGCGATCTCCGCTTCCATGCTGCCGCTGACGTCGAACAGCACCGCGAGGCTCACGCCGCCGAAGTCGCGGCGGAACTCGGCGATCGGACGCACTTCGTCGCCCTCGAGCACTTCAAAGTCGCGGGCAGCGAGATCGTCGACGAATCGGCCGCGCCGGTCGCGGACGATCGCCGAGACACGGACGAGGTCGACGCGCGCACGAAACGTCGCGACGGCGTCCTGATCCGTCGAGTCGGTCGATGGCGTCTGGTCCGCCGCGACCGCGCCGAAACCTGCCGCTACGACGAGGAGAATCGTCGAGAGTCCCAATTTCGCCGACATCCGCATCCCGCCGTGCACGAGCGGGCTGTTCCAAGCGTCCTGCCATCAGTACAACTGATTGATTTTATTAGCGTTGCTGGCTTGACCCTTACGAAGGTTGACGAATTGTGTCAGCGGGAGCGGTAAGAATTACGCGATTCCGAGCTCGTCAAGAGCGCTTTGGGAGGCAATTCTTACATTTGAGCTCGGTCAGCTCTGGAAATAGGACCGCAGTCGATTCCGTAAACGATTTACTCAATGACGGTTAGCGGCACATGACGAGCACTACAGTGGGCCGGTGGTCTTCGCTCCTGGCCACTTCATTTGCTCGTATTGACGTTCAGGGCACGGTCTTCCGGCGCGGTAAGATGGCTTGGTGGCTGTCTCCAGACCCTCACGCGCCGCCATCCCCGTCGCTCCCCGAATCGGCCGCTTCAACTATGCGATCCGCAACGTTGTGGTTGAAGCCCAACGCGTCGAGGCGGCCGGCAAACGCGTGCGCTACCTCAACGTCGGCGATCCGATCGCGTTTGGCTTCAAGACTCCGGAGCACATGATCGCCGCCGTCGAACGCGCCGTTCGCGACGGGCACAACGGGTACGGACCGTCCGCCGGCATCGCCTCCGCTCGGGAAGCGGTCGCGGCCGATTTCAGCCGTCGCGGCTTTCCCGTTCCACTCGATCGTGTCTTCATCACGGCGGGGACATCGGAGGGGATCGAGATCGCGCTGACAGCGCTCGTCGACGACACAGGCGAGGTGCTCGTCCCGTGTCCGACCTATCCTCTCTACACGGCGGTGCTCACCAAGCTGAATGCGAGAGCGCGGTACTACCGGACCGATCCGGCCCACGGGTGGATGCCGGACCTCGATCACGTCCGAAGCCTCATCACGCCGGCCACCCGGGCGATCGTGGTCATCGATCCGAACAACCCGACGGGCGCGTCCTATTCAACCGCCGTTCGACGGGAGCTGCTCGCAATCGTCGAGGATCACGACCTCGCGATTCTTGCCGACGAGGTGTACGGCGACCTCGGCTTCGACGGATCGCTGCCGCTCCTCGGCAGCCTCGATCCGGAGGCGCCGATCATCTCTTTCTCGAGTCTGTCGAAAGCGTACCTCGCTCCTGGATGGCGAGCCGGGTGGATGGGAATTGCGAACACCCCTCGCTTGAACGATTTCGTGGCATCGGTGAACAAGCTGGCCGACGGCCGCTTGTGCGGAACCGTTCCGATGCAGCACGCCGTCACGGCGGCTCTCGTCGGCGACAAGTCGCACCAGGTTTCCTTTCGAGCGGCGCTCAAAGAACGCGCGGCGCTCACCGTCGAGCGATTGAACGCGGTTCCCGGCATGACGTGCGTCGCGCCGACCGCCGCCTTCTACGCGATGCCTCGCGTCGCGCTGCCGCCGGGGAAGACCGACGAGGACTACGTGCTCGGGCTGCTTCGGGAGACCGGCGTCCTGTGCGTGTTCGGTTCAGGGTTCGGCATGCCTCCCGCCGACGGCTTCTTCCGGATCGTCTTCCTCGCCTCGCCGGGTGAGCTCGCCGAGATCTACGGATTGATGGCGGACTTCACGCAGCACTATCTGGCGCGGGGCTAGCCACGTCCGATCAGCAATTCACGCGTCGCCTCCTGCAGACCGTCGCGACCGTCGCGGCGGCCGCCACTGTGCTGTGGGCGCTGTGGGCGGCGCGCAGCGCGCTGATGCTCGTGTACATCAGCGGCCTGGTCGCGATGGGCTTTTCGCCGCTCGTCCGCGATCTGGAACGCCGACCGTCGCACGGACGCGGACGCGTTCCCCGGCCCGTCGCCATCCTTGCCATCTACCTGACCATCGTCATCGTCGCCATCGCGCTGGGGTTGATGGTCGTTCCGACGCTCGTCGTGCAGGCTGGCGAGCTGTGGACCGCGCTGCCGCAGAAATTCGACGAGCTCCAGCGATTCCTCATCGGGCACCGCCTGATGACGCACCGGGTGACGCTCCGGGAAGCGGTCCAGAACGCGCCGGCGGGCGCCGGCGGGAATGCGGTGACGACCGTCCTCGGCGCGATCTTCAGCGTCCTCGGCGGAGTCTTCGGCCTGGTGACGATCGTCATTCTCAGTTTCTATCTGCTCATCGAGGGCGATTCGCTGTTCACCTATCTCGTCCGATTCGTGCCGGCGCGGCGTCGAGCGGCCGTTTCCACCGCCGCCCGCGAGGCGGTGAAGAAGGTGAGCGCGTGGATGCGGGCGCAGTTCCTGCTGGCGGGCTGATGGGCGAGCCGTATTTCTTCGTCGTGGCGCTCGTGGCGGCCATCGGCGAGACGATTCCGATTGTCGGACCGATCGTCGGCGGTCTCACGGCGGTGGGCGTGGCGCTCGCGACGTCGCCGCAGCTCGCTGTGTGGGTCGGCTTGTACTTTCTCGTGCTGCACCAGCTCGAAGCCAACATCCTCGTCCCGAAAATCATGGAACGGCGCGTCGGCGTCAGCCCCGTCACCGTCATCATCGCGCTGCTCGTCGGCGGCGAGCTGTGGGGGTTGATAGGCGCGATCCTCGCCGTTCCGACCGCGGCGATCCTGTCGATCATCGTCGAGGAATTCGCGGCCGCTGGAGGCTCCGCCGACAAGGAGGATCGATAGCGTGCGCGCCGATCCGCTCGCATATCTTGGAGCCGAGCTCGACGCGCTCAAGCAGCAGGGACTGTATCGCCGGCCTCGCGTGCTCGAGGACGAGCAGAGGGCGAGGACGCGCTTCGACGGCAAGAGCGTCGTCAATCTCTCGTCGAACAACTATCTTGGACTCACCACGCATCCGCGTCTCCGCGAACGCGCGGCAGCCGCCCTCCAGCAGTTCGGCGTCGGCTCCGGTTCCGTTCGGACCATCGCGGGAACGATGGCCGTTCACGTGGAGCTCGAGCGCCGGCTCGCCGCGTTCAAGAAGGTCGACGCGGTTGTCGTCTTCCAGAGCGGCTTTGCCGCAAACGCCGGGACCGTCGCCGCGATTCTCGGCAAAGACGACGTGGTCGTGTCCGACGAGTTGAACCACGCGAGCATCATCGACGGCTGCCGTCTGAGTCGCGCCGAGATCAAGGTGTTTCCACACAAGGACGTGCGCGCGGCGCGCAAGATCCTCGAGGCGCCTCGACCGACGGGACGGACGCTCCTCATCACCGACGGCGTCTTCAGCATGGACGGCGACCTCGGCGCGCTCCCGGAGCTCGCGGCGCTCGCCGAGGAATTCGGCTGCATCATGATGGTGGACGACGCGCACGCGAGCGGAGTGTTTGGGGGCAACGGGCGCGGCACCGTCGACCATTTCGGTCTGCACGGGCGGGTCGACATCCAGGTCGGCACGCTGTCGAAAGCGATCGGGGCCCTGGGCGGGTACGTCGCAGGCTCGCACGCGCTCGTCGATTTTCTGCGCCACCGGGCGCGCCCCTTCCTGTTCTCCACCTCGCATCCGCCAGCAGTCGCCGCGGCGTGCCTCGCGGCGCTCGACGTGCTCGAAGAAGAGCCGGCCATCATCGACCGGCTCTGGGACAACACGCGGTTCTTCAAGGAAGGGTTGACGGCGCTGGGATTCGACACCGGCTCGAGCGCGAGCCCCATCACCCCGGTGATCGTCGGCGACGGCGCTCTCGCGATGACGCTCTCGGACAGGCTGTTCGACGAAGGCGTCTTCGCGCAAGGCATCGTCTTTCCTACCGTTGCACGCGACAGGGCACGCGTGCGGACGATCGTCACCGCGACCCACACGCGTGACGATCTCGGATTTGCACTGGCGGCGTTCGGCAAGGTCGGCCGGGAGCTGAAGATCATCTAAAGGAGCCGCACGCCGCCGTTCTACAGCGCTCTTCGGCCGTAAGCCTTGGTATGATCGGTTGGATATGGACACCGTCACGCTAACGATCGACGACCGCGAAGTCACCGTCGCCAAGGGGACGTCGGTGCTCCAGGCCGCGATCGAGCACGGCATCTCGGTTCCCTACTACTGCTATCACCCCGGGATCGGCGTCGACGGTTCCTGCCGCGTCTGCATCGTCAAGATCGAGAAGATGCCGAAGCTCCAGACGTCGTGTTCGACGATCTGTTCGGATGGGATGATCGTCCACACGCGGACGCCGGAGGTCGTGCAGGCGCGCGCCGGCGTCTTCGAGCTGCTGCTGATCAACCACCCGCTCGACTGTCCCGTGTGCGACAAGGGCGGCGAATGCCCGCTGCAGGACTTCTCTTACACGTTCGGCCCCGATCAGAGCCGCATGGAGTTTCCGCGCCGGGTCTTCGACGGCGAAGGGGTGAGAGGCGACGTCGACTTCGGACCGACGCTGATGCTCAACCGGCAGCGCTGCATTCTGTGCACCCGCTGCGTCCGCTTCATGCGCGACGTCGAAGGCGACGCGCAGATCAATATCATCGACCGCGGGAGCGGCAGCGAGATCGCGACGTTCCAGGAGGAAGGCGTCCACTCGCTCATCTCGGGCAACCTGATGGACGTGTGTCCCGTCGGCGCGATTACGACGCGCGACTACCGCTTCAAGGCCCGTCCCTGGGACAACCCCGAAGCGACCGACACGATCTGCACGCTCTGCTCGAAGGGGTGCAACGTCACCGCATGGGTGAAGGCGAAGCCCGAATGGGCGAAGGGGTCGCGGCTCGTGCGCTTCACGCCGCGGTTCAACCCCGAGATCAACGACTACTGGATGTGCGACATCGGGCGGTTCGAGTATCACTGGATCGAGGGCGACAAGCGTCTCCGCCGCCCGCTGATGCGCTCGGCGTCGAACGGCGAATCGCACCTTCACACACACGCTCCCTGGCAGGACATCGTCACGGCGCTCGGGGAGCGCCTGGTCTCGGCCGCGCAGCGCCCCGGCGCGGTGCGCTTCCTAGTGTCGGCTCACGCTTCCCACGAAGAAATGTTCCTGGTCCTGCGGGTGGCCGAGCAACTGTTGGGAACCGAAGCGGCGGGCGCGATCTCGGTGACATGGCCGTATCGGCCGAAGCATCAGCCGGAGCACACCAAATTCGTCGTCCCGGCCGTCGACGCGCCGAACGTCAATGGCGCGCGCCAGCTCGGCCTCGCACCCGGCCGTGTCGGCGACGAAGCGTCCGAAGCCGACCTGTCCGATTTGAAGAGCGCGGTCGCCAGCGGGCAACTCGCGGCGCTCTTCGTGCTCGACCCCGGCCCTGCGGGGTCGCTTGGGTCCACGGAATGGATCGTCGACGCCCGCCGGCGCGGCGCGCTGCCGCTGCTCGTCGTGCAAGGGGTACTCATGACCGAGCTCGCCGAGGCGGCCGACTTCGTGCTTCCCGGCGCATCCTACGTCGAGAAAAACGCGTCGTACACCAATGATCAGGGGCGGCTCCAGGGCACGGCGCGCGCGATTGCGCCGCCGGCGGAAGCGCTCGAAGACTGGGAAATTCTCGCCAGAATCCTCGGCAGTTTCTTGAGCCTGGCGCCTCCCTACTCGTCGGCGGACGACGTCCGTCGGGAAATCGGCGCGAGGTTCGGCGGCGTCAAAGGTCTGGAAGAGATCGGCGTGATGACGTTCAGCAGCCCGCTCCCCGCCGACAACTGGCTGCACGCGTCGAATCCCTCGGAACGCTGGAAATGGGATTTCATGTTCCAGGACCTGCCGCCCGTGAAGGGAAACGTGGATCCGACGGCGCTGCCGTTGCCGCCAGGAGCGATTGCGCTACGAGAAGTGAAGTGAGCCCCAGGCTGTTCGCTCTTGTGTTCGGCTGCGCCTCGACCGCGATCCTGGCGCTGACGATGCAGCCTGCCGCCGCGCAGCTTCGCCGCCCGTCCGCGACGCTGACCCCTCTGGTCGAGAGCGACGGCGTCTCGCCGGGAACGATCGTCCGCGTCGCGCTGCAGGTGTCGCTGCCCGAAGGGCTGCACACGCAGTCGAACAAGCCGCGCGATCCGACGCTCATTCCAACCGTCCTCACGATCGACGCACCCGACGGCGTCACCGCCGAGGAGATCGTCTTCCCTCCCGCAACCAATTTCAAACAGGTCGGCCAGGAGCAGCCGCTCGCCGTTTTCGAGCACGAGTTCGCGATTGGCGTCCGCCTGGCTCTCGCATCGAGCGCCCGCGGCGGTACAGGCGACACCTTGATGGTGCCCGCTCATCTCCGGTACCAGGCCTGCGATGCAAGCGTCTGCTATCCGCCGTCGACGGGCGACTTCGAGTGGGTGCTTCGATTGGTCCCCGCTTCTCAATCCGGTCGAAAACAACACGCCGAGCTGTTCGACAAGATCCAGTTCGGTCGTGGCGAAAAGGTCGTGGCGACGCTTCCTGCCGCCGGGCGGCCCGCCGCAGCCGCGACGGGTGGCGCCGACCTCTCGGCGCTCGACGACTTTCGCGTGCTCGGCACGACGGGCGGCTACCTCGGCAGCCGCGAATTCCTGACCTTCGTGCACAACGCCGAAACCGGCGTGAAGGAGGTCGGGCTGTTCGAGGGCCGCGGACCGCTGGCGATCGTGCTCATCGTCTTTCTGGGCGGCCTTGCCCTGAACCTGACGCCGTGCGTGCTGCCGATGATTCCAATCAATCTCGCCATCATCGGCGCTGGCACCCGCGCCGGATCGCGCGGCCGCGGGTTCGTGCTGGGCGCGGTCTACGGCGGCGCGATGGCGATCGTATACGGCGTCCTCGGCGTCATCGTCATCCTGACGGCCGGCACCTTCGGCACCATCAACGCCTCGCCGTGGTTCAACGCGGGCATTGCGGTGCTCTTCGTCGCGTTGGCGCTCGCGATGTTCGACCTCATCACCATCGATTTCTCAAGCTTCTCGAGCGGCTTCCGCGTCGACGACTCGAGCCGCGGCACCTTCGTCGTCGCCTTCAGCATGGGCGCCGTCGCGGCGCTTCTAGCCGGCGCGTGCGTGGCGCCCGTGGTCATACAGGTCGTCCTGTTCTCGAGCAACCTGTACGCGACGGGAACGCCTCTGGCGCTGGCGCTGCCCTTCGTCCTTGGCGTCGGCATGGCCGTCCCGTGGCCGGTGGCGGGCGCAGGTCTTGCGGCTCTGCCAAAGCCCGGCGCGTGGATGGTCCGCGTCAAGCAGCTCTTCGGCGTGCTGATCCTCGCGATGGCGGCGTACTACGGCTACGAGGCCTACAGTCTCTTCGCGAACCGTTGGGTCGATTCAACGGCAGTGGCGTCGAGCGTTCAAGACAAGTTGAAGGAAGGGTGGCAGAGCTCGCTTGCGGACGGACTCGCGACGGCGAAACGCGAAGGGAAGCCGGTGCTCATGGACATGTGGGCGACCTGGTGCAAGAACTGCCTCACGATGGACAAGACGACGCTCGAAGATCCGTCGGTGAAATCGGCGCTTGCCGGCTACGTGAAGATCAAGTTTCAAGCCGAAGATCCCGACGCGCAACCGGCAAAAGCGATCATGCGCCGCTTCGATGCGGTCGGGCTTCCGACCTACGTGATTCTTCGGCCCAAGTAGCTGCTGTATCGCCTGGCGTCCGTCGTTCACAAACAACATTCGCGATGAATTTCGACGGCTCGAGGAATCAGACTTCGAACTTCGAAGTTCATATGGTACGCTGCCGTGATCGTTGCCTGATGAGTATTCCATGCGCGTAAACGTCGCGAGACTCATGGTAGGCGCGGTGGCGTGGGCCGCCATCGCTGCAGCGGCCGTCTTCGTCTTCCGAACCGAAAAACAGATCGCTGCTTCCCTCGTGATGCTCCGCGCCTTCGACGTTCAGGCGCGCGAGCTCGCCGATCGCGTGGCGGAGCTGCGCCCGGCCGAACAGGCGTACGTGGCGCAGGGTCAAGGCGGCGCGTTCTGGATGCTGAAGGTCGACAGCACGCTCGATGCGATCGCAAAGGGCGTGACCACGCTCCGCGAGCTCGCCAAGAGCGAGGACGGACGGAAGACCCTCGACGAGGCGGCGAGCACCGTCGCGGAGTTCCGCGCCATCGACAAGCGATCGCGCGACTATCTCAAGGCCGGTCAGCTGCTGATGGCTGGCGACGTCATCTTTACGGAAGGGGGTCAGACCGCGGCGACGCTCGCGCAGCACGTCGAAACGGCCCGGAACGCCGAGACCGAAGCCCACGACCGCTCCGAGGCGGCGCTCCGCCGTCTCGAGATGGCCGCTCTTGGCGGCGCGGCCGGGATTGCGACGCTCATAGTCCTCGTGCTGATTCCGAGAGCGAAGCCTCGCGAAGCCGCCCACGTTACCGACGCGACCGACGCGACGGCGCCGGTCGCCGAAGACGCCGCACCGGCGTCGGCGACGGCGCTTCTGCAACGCCCGCCGGCCGCGCAGCCGGTGTCGGGTGTCCTTCGCACGGCGTCCGAGCTCTGTACCGATCTCGGTCGAGTACGCGACGCGAACGACCTCGAAATACTGCTCGCCCGAGCCTGCGAGGCGATCGACGCCAGCGGCATCGTGGTCTGGCTCGGCAACGCGCAAGGCGCCGATCTGCGTCCGATTCTCGCGCACGGGTACTCGGCGCAGGCTGTCGCGCGGATGCCGAGCGTTCCTCGAACCGCCGACAACGCCGCCGCGGCCGCCTACCGGAGCGGCGAGCTTCGCATCGTCATGTCCCGTCCGGGGGATGCGAACGGCGCGATCGTCGCCCCGATCTTCTCGAGCGACGGATGCATCGGCGCCCTGTCCGCGGAAGTTCGCGGCGGAGGCGAAGCGTCCGAGAGCGTTCAGGCCATCACGACGCTCATCGCCGCCCAGCTCTCGACGATCGTCGCGAGCTCCGCGTCTCCGGATTCCGCTGCGGAACCGGCAAGCGACCGCGCCGCCGCCTCGTCCTGAGGGAGAGGCTCCGCGCGCGAGTTTGCGAACGGCGTCTTTCAGCCCGGCCTCTGTCTCGCCCTTCTCCACTTGAACGGCGCGCGTTCAGCTTCGAATCGCTGCGCGCGGCGATGAGCTCAAACGAGGTCACCGGCGCGTCTCCCGCTCAGGACGCCGCCGGTCGGCGTCGGTTCGTTGGCGGTGATTTTTTCGATCGAACGATTCGGTACGCAACTTGATTCAGTTGGCTGCGGATCGCGTCGTGTCAACGGGATGCGTAACTTCAGGCAGGCGCTGGCATCGCCGTATCCCGTCCGTCACCTCACGATGCGGCGCGGTCCATTTCACTTCTCGTGGGGCCCCACCCCCACTCGCCGATGCGCTCGACCCGCAGGTCTCGCGCATATCCAGAACAGGGCGTTCGAGAGGGCCGCATCACCATCCGATGCGCTCCTCCCGCAGGTCTCGCGCATATCCAGCACAGGACGTTCACGAGGGCCGCATCACCATCCGATGCGCTCCTCCCGCAGGTCTCGCGCATATTCAGCACAGGACGTTCACCAGGGCCCCATTACCACCCGATGGGCTCCACCGGCAGCTCTCGCGCATATTCACCACAGGACGTTCACGAGGGCCGCATCACCATCCGATGCGCTCCTCCCGCAGGGCAGGTCTCGCGCATATCCATAACAGGGCGTCGAGAGGACCGCATCACCATCCGATACGCTCCACCCGCAGGTCTCGCGCATATTCAGCACAGGACGTTCACCAGGGCCCCATCACCACCCGACGCCCTCCACCCGCAGGTCTCGCGCATATCCAGCACAGGACGTTCACGGGGGCCCCATCACCACCCCACGCCCTCCACCCGCAGGTCTCGCGCATATTCAGCACAGGACGTTCACCAGGGCCCCATCACCACCCGACGCCCTCCACCCGCAGGTCTCGCGCATATCCAGCACAGGACGTTCACGGGGGCCCCATCACCACCCCACGCCCTCCACCCGCAGGTCTCGCGCATATTCAGCACAGGACGTTCACCAGGGCCCCATCACCACCCCACGCCCTCCACCCGCAGGTCTCGCGCATGTCCAGAACAGGGCGTTCGAGAGGGCCGCATCACCACGCGATGCGCTCGACTCGCAGGTCTGTCTCGCGCCTATCCAGAACGCGGCGTCGCCACCGCCGTCGCGCCCGGGTTGCTATAATCCGGGCCAATGGACCTGACGCTTCCGTTCGACTACGCGGCCATCGAGCGCATTCTTCCGCACCGCTATCCGTTCCTGCTCGTCGATCGCATCATCGAGCTCGAAGTCGATAAGCGAATCGTCGGCATCAAGAACGTCTCGCTCAACGAACGTTATCTCTCGCGGTCGGCCAACGGGACGCCCGTGTTGCCGCCGACCATTCTCACGGAGGCTGTCGCGCAGGTTGGCGCGATCCTGGTGCTCGCCAAGCCCGAAAATCGCCAGCGCCTCCCTTTCTTCGCGGGCATCGAGCGCGTCCGCTACCGCCGCACGGTTCATCCCGGCGACATCGTGGAGATTGAAGCGCGGGTGGTCAGGCTGCGGCGCCGGATGGGACTGCTGACGGGAGCGGCACGAGTGAACGGGCGGGTCGTCCTGGAGGGAACGATGACGTTCGCGCTGGGACCGAAGCTGCCGGCGACCGGAGAAGCGCCCGACGCCGACGACCAGACGTAGGGCTCAGGCGACGGCCGATTCGACCGACAGCCGCACGCAATTACGCCCCTGATCCTTGGCGCGGTAGAGCGCCGCGTCCGCGCGGCTGACGAGAGCCTGCGCGTCGATTTCCGATGCGTGGGCGACGGTGACGCCGAAGCTCGCGGTAAACGTGACCGTCTCCCCTCCCCACGCCACTTCCACTTCGGACAGCTCTCGACGAAGCGTGTCGGCGACCCGTTTGGCGCCTTCGAGCGGCGTTTCGGGCAGGAGGACCAGGAATTCCTCGCCGCCATACCGGCACTTCACGTCGCTCCCTCGCAAGATTTCGCGCATGCGTCCGCCGACCGCGGCCAGCACGGTGTCGCCACACAAGTGGCCGAAGCGATCGTTGATCGTCTTGAAGTGGTCGATGTCGAACATGATGAGCGACAGCGGCATGTGAGACCGGCGCGCACGGCGCAGCTCGGTGGCGATCATCTCCATTCCGTGCGTCCGGTTGAAGCAGCTCGTCAATCCGTCCCGCAGGCTGTTTTCCTGGACATCGCGGAACAGCTGCGCGTTGCGGAGCGAGATGCCGAGCAACGCAGCGCCTGCCGCAAGCACCCTGCGGCGCGCCTCGTCGAAGACCGTCGCCGACACGGGCATCGCCAGCACGCCGACCGCGTAACTCCCGGCGGTGAGCGGAATGCAGACGTGATCGTCGATCTGCACCGGTTCGGCAGACGCGGACCCGGACAAGGCGGGCGCTCCCGGCGATCCATGGTGGCTGACGGCGCGATCGGCGATGTGCTCGCGCGTGCGCAGCACTTCTTCGCGATTGCCTTCGGCCGCCGCGCCCATGATGGTCTGCCAGTGACCGTCGAACCGCATCATCACCCAGACGTCTTCGGTACCGGCGAGCTTCGGCAGATGCTGGATGACCACCTCGCGGATGGTGTCGAAGGCGAGCGATCGGCCGAGCGCCTGGCCGAAGAACACGAGCCGCTCGAGCTCCGCCGTGCGGGTCTGCGCCTGCAGCGCCTCGACTTCGAGCGCCGCGGCTTCCGTCTTTGCTTCGTGCCGCTTGGCTTGCTGATGAAAGATGAAGACCAGGCTGAGGATGATGAGCCCGGGGATGAGTGCGAGGCCGGTGTGCTGCTCGACGTCTCGCGCGGCGTCGAGGACATACCGCATCGGCCGGGCGAAGACCACCATCACGGCTATTGCCAGGCCGATGAGCAGGACACGATCGCCTCGCGTAACCAGATTCACGGCAGCTGAATCGCTTTCGCTGGGGTCGACACGGTAGAATGTTTGGTCGTGGGCCGAAAATCCAATCGATCGCAACCGCCCCCGCCACCCCGTCCCGCCCCAAAGGGGCGCTCGTTTCCGGTCGTATTGGGTGCGACGGTCCTAGCCCTCGTCCTGCTTATCGGCGGCTTGGCGTACTGGCGACAGAACGCTCAGCCGGAGGCAGCGCCCGCCGCGTCCTCCCCGGCGGCGGTCCCTGCCGCGCCTCCACCGGTCGCCGAGGTGCCCGAAATCAACAAAAGGCCGCATCCCCAGGCGAAACTGCCTCCGTTGCGCTTCCCGGGCTACCCCATGGCGCGCTCCACCCAGGAAGTTCAGGCCGCTTACAAATTTGCTGCTGAACATCCGGAGGTCCTCAGCTACGTGCCGTGTTTCTGCGGCTGCGAGCAGAGCGGTCATCGCGGCAACGAAGACTGTTTCGTGCAATCGCGGGACGTGAACGGCGACGTCCTCGAGTGGCAGGACCACGGGATGGAGTGCAGCATCTGCCTCGACGTCTGTCTGAAGTCGGCGCAGATGTACGCGAGCGGCGCCAGCGTCCGCGAAATTCGGGAGGCGGTCGAAAAGCAGTTCTCGCCCCACGCGACGACGCATACCCCCACGCCGCCGGCGCCGTAGAGGCGAATCGCGCCTCTAGAACGGCATCGAGCGCCGGCAGCACCCCCGCTTCGGTCAAAGCCGGACGTCCGCGCCCGCTGCGCGCCGGATCCGTATAATCGCTCCGGTGGACACCCGTGCCGCGGCGTTCGCGCGGCTGTTTGAAGCGGTTCATGAAGGCGTGTACATCGGCGCGTGCCGGCCCGACGCCACGACGACGATCGCCGCCAACGCGCATCTGAAGCTGATATTCGGCTACCCGGGGGACGCCCCTGAAGAGCACGTCCGCCCCTTCGACGCCGATCGTTTCGTCGATCCGCTCGCGCGCGCGGCGCTCCTGGAACGGCTCGCCGCCCCTGCCGGATGGAACACTCCGCGTCGAGGCGCTCGTGCGGGACGTCAGCGAGCGGAAGAAGCTCGACGACGAGACGAGGGATATCTACCATCAGCTGCTCCAGGCGGAGAAGATGGCTGCGCTCGGCCAGACCATTTCAGGCGTCGCGCACGAGCTGAACAATCCGCTGGCGACGATTCTCAGCTGGTCCGAACGTCTCGTCCAACGCTCGTCAGCGGACGATCCGGTGCGACGCGGCCTCGACACGATCTTCAGCGAAGCGGAGCGGGCCGCGCGCATCGTTCGCAACCTGCTCACATTCGCCCGGAAGCGGCAGACGACGCGCGCGATGGTGGACGTCAACCACGTCGTGCGCGAAACGCTGGCGCTTCGCGCCTACGAACAACGGGTGTCGAACGTGACCGTCATCGACGCGCTCGCGGCGGGGCTGCCGCAGGTGTTCGCCGATGGCCACCAGCTGCAGCAGGTGCTCCTCAATCTCGTCATCAATGCCGAACAGGCGATGCTCGGCGCAAACGGGCGCGGCATCATCGTCGTCCGCAGCTGGCACGACGCGGATCAGGAGTCGGTTCTTCTGGAGATCAACGATGACGGGCCGGGAATTGCCTCTGACGTGCAGTCGAAGATCTTCGATCCGTTTTTCACGACCAAGGAGGTCGGCAAGGGGACCGGTCTGGGCCTGACGGTGGCGTACGCGATCATTCAGGAGCACGGAGGGCGCATCCGGCTCGAGTCGAAGGTGTCGTCTGGCGCGTCGTTCTACATCGAGCTGCCGGTGACCGGCGCGAAGCTGCGGGCCGGCGCGGCGCGACGCGGACGAATCGAGCCGGCCGTTCAAGGCGTGCCCGGCGCCTCCGTCCTGGTCGTGGAGGACGAGACCGCCCTTGCGAACGCGGTGACCGACGCGCTGCGCGACTCGGGTTACGCGGTCGAATACGCCGCCGACGGCGGCGACGCCCTCGAGAAAGTCCGCGCCCACACGTTCGACGTCGTGATCTGCGATCTGAAGATGCCGCGGGTCGACGGAAAGACCTTTTACCGCACCCTGGCGGCGACGGCGCCCGACCTCAGCAAACGCGTGATCTTCGTCACCGGCGACGTAGCCGGAACCGACGCAGAGACGTTCCTCAAACAGAGCGGCTGCCGCTGGCTCGCGAAACCGTTTCGCCTCGGCGACCTGCTGAGAAGCGTGCGGGAAGTGCTGGTGTAGCGGCGGAGACCGCGAGACGGACACCACGAGCGCCGGAGCGCCCGTCGTGTCCGTATCGCCGTGAAGTGAAAATCCTATCGCGCCGCGGCGACGGCCGGCCGCTGGCGCGTCATCTTCAAACTCGCCCGCGGCGCAGGACGGCGGGCGACCGGTTTGTACGGCAGCACCACTGCCTGGGGCGCGGCGCTCTTGTCGTCGCCTGCCTGCGGGAGCTGCGCCTTGAGCATGACCGGCTTCTCGACCGCGCGGCTCGCAAAGGCGATCAGCTGGCGACGCATCTCCGCGGCGCGCTGAGGGTTCATCTCGCCGAGGGCGTCCTTGAGTCGGCGAATGGCGCGGGCGTGCAGCTGCGACACGCGCGATTCGTTGACCCCGATCTCGGCGCCGATCTGCTTCATCGTCGCTTCGCCGTAGTAGTAGAGCCCGATGACCTTGCGCTCGCGCCACGGGAGCGATTGGATCGCGACGCGGATCCGGTCGCGGGTTTCGTTCTTTTCGTAGGCGTTGTGCGGAGAGTCGGGTTCGGACGGCACGAGCGCGGGCGGCAGGGAGCTCTCGTCCAGATGCTCGCCGGTCGCGAGGGGCGACGTCGATTCGATGGTGTTGATGCGGACGATGGTGCGGCTGAGGCGCTTTTCGTCGGAGCCGACCCGGGCCGCGAGATCGGCGAGCGACGGCTCGTGGCCCAGCTCGCGCCGGAGCGCCTCGCGGGCCGCGTCCAGTTCGCGGCGCTGGCGGCGGACACCACGGGGCCAGGCGTCGCGGCGGAGCGCGTCGATCATCGCGCCGCGCACGCGCCGCTCCGCGAAGGTTTCGAACTTGATCCCTCGTTCTTCGTCGAAGCGGTGCGCCGCATCGATCAGTCCGATCACGCCGTCCTGGACGAGGTCGCGGATCTCGATCGAATTCGGCATCGACGCCGCCATCCGGCGCGCAAGCGCCTCGACAAAAGGCAGGCTGGTCACAATCCGTCGGTTCTGACTCGCGGTCGCAGCTTGCACGCGCATGGTGTCTCCTGTTTTCTGGCGTGCGGACCGCCTCCGGCGTTCGCGACGCTTCAGATGGTTGCGCAGGTTCGCAACGGCGATACCAATGACTCAGCCGTCCCGTGCCGCGATCGGGATTGCTGTCGTAAGTTATTGATTACAGAATGGTTAGCACCAATTTTGTGAGTCGGACGTTTTGAGCAGGAAGCGGAGAAATCGTCAATGATTTGACGAAATGCCGCCCGCTAGTGACGGTCGGTTGACGGGTGAATTACAGATTTTGCTGAGACGGTGTGGCGGGAAGTCGACCGGGACGGCGTCTCGGAGCCGACCGAGACGTCGTCTAGGAGTCGACGGGGACGTCGGTGATGCGGCGGATTTCTCGAGCGGTGCCCATCGCCTCGAGCGCGCTCGAGACGACCTGCGACGCGCGGGCGCGATTCATGTCGTCCGGCGCCTTGGCCTGAAGCAGCTCGGCATGCGCGAGGATGATGCCGAGCTGGTTGTTGAGGCGGTGGAAGAGCAGCCGCAGTTCCGGCGATTCGTCCATCGATCCCTTCGCGAGAAGCTCTTCGGCGGACACGGCCCGGGCCACGGGCCTAGTTTCCGCGGCTGGTCGGTACGCCCGCCTCGGCGTGCCACACGGACTCCACGGCAGGGCGATTGGTATCGTTGCCGTCGCGCCACAGTGTGTCGACGAAGATTCTGACAGAACCTCCGGCCGTGCGGACGTATTCGATCTTCCCGCTCGAGAGCCAGTTGTAAATGGTCCGACGGCTGACGCCGACGAGCTCGCAGGCCTTCATGATCGAAATCGTTTTTCGTTCCACAGCGTTACGTCCTCCAGAAGTTTCTATCGGTGAGTACCTCGTCGGGGATTAGAGAAGATTTCACGTGTCAGAAATTTGACGCCGTGACGTCAACCGTCCCAGGGGCCTCCCCTAGGCCAGCGATCGCCGCACGGCCCATTGCGAGCACCGCTTCGACGGTTCCACCGCCCACGTGCGGCGTCGCGACGAAATTCGGCAGCGCGAGCAGCTCCGGATCGTTCGGCGGTTCGTCGGCGAACACATCGCACGCAGCTCCTGCCAGCCGCCGGCTGGCCAGCGCGTCCTTCAATGCCCCCTCGTCGACGAGCCCTCCTCTTGCGATGTTCAGAAAGAACGCAGACGGTTTCATCGATTGCAGCTCTCGCGCACCGATCATGCCGCGCGTGGCGTCGTCGAGCGGCACGTGCAGCGACACGATGTCGGATCGTTGGAGGAGCAACGAAAGCGACGTCGGCGCCACGTCAAACTGACGGTAGAAGTCGTCGTAGCTCCGGATGTCGTGCACGAGCACGCTCGCACCAAATGCCCGGCAGAGACGAACGACCTGCTGCCCGACGTTGCCGCACCCGATCACGCCAACGGTCGCCGACGAGAGCTGACGCCCTCCCCGGTGGTGCGGCCATCCGCCGGCGCGCACCGCGGCGGTCAGCATCGGAAGCTCGCGGCACATCGCAATCATGAGGCCGACCGTCAACTCGGCGACCGCCTGGCGGTTGACCCCCGGCGTCCAGCGAACCCGCACCCCTCGCCGCCGCGCGGCGCCGATGTCGATGCCGTCGAGGCCGACGCCGTACTTACTGACCAGCCGCAACTCGGGCACCGCCGCGAACAACGCCTCGTTCAACACCTCGAGTCCTACGATCGCCCGCTCGCACCCCTTCAGAAATCGAACGAGCTCGTCTCCCTCCAGCGGGCGGCCGGTTTCGTTGAAACGCGCGGCTGGATACCGGGCGGTGAGCTCGGCGCGGAGCGTCGTATTCTTCGAAAAGGAGTGCGACGTCACGCCGACCGGTCCCGGCTCGCCCGATAGAGGCCCAGTCACCTCACCTCCCCAGCGCGGGCGGGCCGAAGGGCAGCCGGCGCCCATATTTCGTCGGCAACAAACCGCTCGATGCGTGCGTCTTGTGTCAAGATGTTGGCGCGTTGTAAATGGCTGATTACTCGAAACATGTACTTCTCGTCGAAGACGAAGCCTTGCTCCGCGAGGCGGTCGCCGAGCAGCTTGCCGATCGCAATTACCGCGTCGAGCAGGCCGACTCGGGGGAAGCGGCGATCGCGCGGCTCGCCGACTTCGCGTTCGACGTAATCATCACCGATCTGCGACTACCCGGCGTGGACGGCTCCGCCGTCGTCGAAGCCGCCGTCGCCCGCTATCCGGAGATCGTCGCCATCGTCGTCACGGGGTACGGAACGGTCAAAGACGCCGTTGGCGCGATCAAGCGAGGGGCCTCGGACTTTGTCTGCAAGCCGTTTCAGATCGACGAGCTCCTGCACGCCCTCGACTCGGCGCTCGAACAGCGACGGCTGAAATCGGAGAACGCCTACCTGCGCGCGCAGCTGGAGGAGCGATACAGCTTCGAGGGGATCATCGGCAAGAGCCGGCCGATGAACAAGCTGTTCCAGCTGCTCGAAACCGTGGCGCCCACCAACAGCACGATTCTCGTCACGGGCGAAACCGGGACGGGAAAGGAAGTCGTGGCTCGGG
>JADMIO010809334.1_pt1 | contig 33439 bp, 33 predicted proteins | sample 8958161 | NCBI WGS metagenome assembly JADMIO01 (sample SAMN16585339, study PRJNA669376) | soil metagenome | isolation source: Crop rotation soil | place: USA: Cullars Rotation, Alabama | collected 2011 | reverse complement strand
CTTTCCCGGCGGTTTCACACTCCTTTTTATAGCGGTCACCATCGTCGGCGCGTGGTTCGCGACCTCGAGCCCGCGACTCTCATACTTCGGAGTTCAGTTTGCACTTGCGTTTTTCGTCATCAACCTGCAGGAATTCAAAATGCAGACCTCCCTGACTGTTGCCAGAGATCGCATCATAGGAATTTTGCTTGGCCTATTCATGATGTGGCTGCTGTTTGACCAATTATGGAGTGCTTCTGCGGCTGAAGCGATGAAGAAGTCGTTCATTACCAACCTGCGATTGTTGAGCCAACTGTTCACCGTGCCGCCATCAAAAAACATCAGAGTAGTAACCGAACAAACCTCGTCACTGCGCGAGCAGATCAACGCCAATCTGGACAAGCTGAAGGTTCTCGGTGATGCCGTTCTATTTGAATTCGGATCGTCCCGACAGCAGGATCTTGCATTGCGTGGACAAATCATGCGGTGGCAGCCCCAAGTGCGCGTACTTTTCCTGATGGAAATTACCTGGCTGAAATACCGTCTCCAACTCCCCGGCTTCGAGCTGCCGGAAGGATTAAGAGAAGCTCAACTGGCGCTCAACGATGAGTTCGCTCGCACGCTTGAGTCAATCGCAGACCGATTCGAAGGCAAGAGATCAACCAGGAAGGTGGAGTTTGAGAATTCCTTGAAGCGTCTCGAGCGAAACATTCAGGCTTGCTATTCGCGAGATTCATCACAACAGGTCATGGCTCAGTTACAGATGTTTCAGAGTCTGTGCCTCAAAATCGGAAGCTTGACGATGTCATTGGCAAATGAAATCTGAGGGCCGCAAGAAAAGAGAAAATTCGAGCGGAATTCTGAAAGACTACTGACAGCCCATTGAGTGAAGGTATTGCAATGAGAAACGATAACTCGAGACCCACGACAACAGATGCCGGTATTCCCGTAGCCAGCGACGAGCACTCACTTACTGTTGGACCAGATGGTCCCATTCTGCTACAGGACCACTATCTAATCGAGCAGATGGCCAACTTTAACCGGGAACGAATTGCCGAGCGTCAGCCGCATGCTAAAGGATCAGGGGCCTTTGGATATTTCGAAGTTACCAAAGACCTCAGTGCCTACACCAAGGCAGCCGTGTTCCAGCCGGGAACAAAGACCGACACGTTGATCCGTTTCTCCACTGTTGCAGGTGAGCGTGGCAGCCCGGATACGTGGCGAGATCCGCGCGGATTTGCGCTGAAGTTCTATACGAGCCAGGGCAACTACGACATCGTCGGGAACAACACGCCAGTCTTCTTTTTACGCGACCCAATGAAGTTCCAGCACTTCATTCGTTCGCAAAAGCGGCGTGCTGATAGTGGCCTGCGCGACCACGATATGCAGTGGGACTTCTGGACGTTGTCCCCGGAGTCGGCTCACCAGGTCACGTGGTTGATGGGTGATCGCGGCATCCCTAAGACCTGGCGCAACATGGATGGCTTCTCCAGCCATACGTACATGTGGGTAAACGCGAGAGGCGAGCGCTTCTGGGTGAAGTATCACTTCAAAACCGACCAGGGCATCGAGTTTCTCACGCAAGCGGAGGCCGACCGAACTGCCGGCGAGGATGCCGATTATCACCAGCGCGATCTCTTCGATGCGATTAAGCGCGGTGACTATCCGAGTTGGACACTCAAAATGCAGATCATGCCGTTCGAGGACGCAAAGACCTATAGGTTCAACCCTTTTGACCTTACGAAAGTGTGGCCGCATGCTGATTACCCGTTGCATGAGGTTGGCCGGCTAACACTTAACCGGAATCCGACGGACTTCCACACTGAAATAGAGCAGGCAGCGTTTGAACCGAACAACCTGGTGCCGGGCATCGGTCTGAGCCCGGACAAGATGTTGCTCGGCCGCGTGTTTTCCTATGCTGATGCGCACCGTGCGCGCATGGGAGTCAACTACAAACAGATCCCGGTCAACCGGCCCAAGGCGCCCGTGCACAGCTACAGTAAGGACGGCGCGATGAGGGTTGAGAACGTATCAGATCCTGTTTATGCGCCGAACTCAAAAGGCGGCCCAAAGGCCGATCCGGAGCGCTTTCCCTACGTTGAGAAGTGGGAGGCTAACGGCGAATTCATTCAAGCCGCTTACACGCTTCACAGGGATGACGACGACTGGAGTCAGGCTCGCACACTGGTGCGCAAGGTGATGGACGATGCTGCGCGTAATCGTCTGGTATCTAACGTCGTTGGTCACCTCAAGAAAGGTGTGTCCGCGCCAGTGCTGACGCGTGCGTTCGAATACTGGCGTAACATCGACAAGGAGATTGGCGCCCGCATCGAAAGAGACCTGAACACAGATTGATCGGCGACTCGCTGATCGACTTATGCCACGCTGCGGTTGAACTGGTGAATCTGAGAATAGCTCTCACTATCATTGACCACGCGGTAGTCCTTCACTCTGATTTGAGCTTGCAGAGTACTAGCTCTCCTCCTATTCTAAAAGCGTGAAGATCCGGTTTTATATTGACCCGACAACCGGCCTTCCCCATATTTACAATCACCAGGTTGACGAGACTGAGGTGAAAGATGTTTTGATGAATTCGAACGAAGATCGACCTGGAACCAGAAACTCTCGAGTGGCGATTGGTCGTACTGAGGCAGGGCGAATCTTGCGTGTCATCTACGTGCGTGATCCGAAACCCGACAGTCTGTTCGTGATTACCGCGTATCCCTTAGAGGGCAAACCACTCGTGGCGTTCAGACGACGCATGAAGAAGAAACGCAGATGAAAAAACTAAATCGATTTCCAAAAGGTTGGAATGAGGCTCGGGTGCGAGAAGTTCTCGAGCACTACGAAAGCCAAACAGAAGAAGAAGCCCTAGCCGAAGATGAAGCGGTCTTTCGCAAACGCGATTACACTGTAATGGTCGTTCCGAAAGGACTCGTTCCCACAATCACAAAGCTGGTGGCGCAAAAGAAAGCGGCCGCATCACGCGTCCGAGATAATAAGGCACGTTAAATCCAACGGCGTTCATGCAATTCGTCGCGCGTCAGTCGAGGCGCGTCACCTCTCAATGGGTGTTGCTGCCAACTTTCTATGAGTTCACGCAACGCGCGTTCACGCTCTTCGTCGCTCGTTGCCGTAGCCGACACGACGTAAGGATCGTGCACGGTTATTTCGACTTCCGCGTTTTCCGCCACATTTACATTCTCGCCGTTTGGTACGAGGACGAATGCTCCGTCCTTGTAAATTGCCTTTAGTCGTAGGGACATGGCTCTCACCTGCTTGTAGATTCTAGCATCCTCATTGGATGAGCAACCAACCCGACGAGCAGATTAATGCGCCAACGAGCTAAACTAACCGATTTCTTCTAAGGCTACGAACATGTGGTCGCGCTACGGCCAAAGCCACACGCGAGTTATGCCGCGTCGCGGTTGAGCTCGAGAATCTGAGAATAGCTCTCGCTGTCGTTGGGGAACCTCCCGCTCTTTACGTCGTGATCGTACGAATTAAGCGCAGCCTGAATAATATCGAACGTGTTCGCGTACGTCCTCAGGAACTTTGGCTTAAAGCCTGGATTCAGGCCAATCATATCCTGATACACGAGGACCTGCCCGCTCACATCGGGACCGGCGCCGATGCCGATCGTTGGAATCTTTAGCAGCTTCGTCACTTGTCGCGCAGCTTCGCCAGGTACGCATTCGAGCACCAGCGCGAAACATCCAGCATCCTCAAGTTCACGTGCCTCAGAAGTTAGAATCTTTACCGCAGCATTGGTGCGCGCTTGTAACTTCATCCCGCCGAGTCCGTGGAGTGATTGGGGCGTGAGACCGAGATGGCCCATCACTGGCACTCCTGAGTCAACGATGTGCCGGACGATCTCGGCGTGGCCACGCACGCCCTCAAGCTTGACCGCATGAGCACCCGCGCTCATCAATTCGTGCACCGCATCCATGGCTTCCCTTAATCCCTTCCGATATGAAAGAAACGGCAAGTCGGCGACGATAAACTTGGACGGAGCCCCCCTGACGACCGCGGCTGTGTGCAAGGCCATCATTGGCATGGTAGCCGAAAGAGTATTGGAAAACCCGTGCATCGTCATGGCCACGCTGTCGCCGACCAGGATGCAATCAATGCTCGACTCTGCCACGGCCCACGCGCTCGAGTAGTCATAGCAAGTGACCATTGAGATCTTGCGTCCTTCGTCCTTCATCTTTTGAAAATCGAGCACGTTCATCGCCGAACCAATCCTTTCGCGTTGGCATTGTCCGACATGCTTTAGCTTGTCGTGACGCCAAAATTGAAACTCCCGACAAGCTGAAGCATGTCGGACATAGGACCTTTCCTGGATCGACAATCCGATCAAATTCCAATAGCGCGGAGTCTAACTCGCATGCGGGAACAGTTCTTTCCTGATCCGCGCGAACATGTCGGAATCTTGATTTTGTATGCGAGGTGCACCTAACGAGCGAACTCGGGCTACTTCTCGTAACGCCCGCAGGTTTCTTACATGAGTGATAGTCCGATGAAAGACCAGTGCCCTGGCCGCGATTAAGCTCAGTAAGAGTTTGATCGACGTCGCGGATGTCACCGCGGCAGATCAAGCTGGATTTTTAAGTGTTTGAGAAGGAGAACTAAGATGAAACTATTTGGAACGGTTTTAGGTGTTCTATTTTTGATGGCGACGGCAACGGCAGCATTTGCGGCATCCGTCAAGTCCGACTACCAGAAGGATTTCGACTTTCGCCAGTTGCACACGTTCGCGTTCAAGACTGAACGAACCAGCAATGATCCACTGGCGACCAATACCATTGAAGCCGAAAGGATCAAGAATGCCCTTGCGGCGCAACTGTCGGCTAATGGATTTGCACAAAGCGGTGACAATCCTGACTTCATCGTTGCGTTTTATTCGCGTACCAAACAGCGGACGCAGGTGGAAAGTTCACCGTTTGGTTTTGGACCAGGCTTTGGCTGGGGTTACGGAGTCCCATTTCGCGGTCGCTGGCGTCGGGGATATGGACCTGATATCTGGACCACGACTTACACTGAAGGGTGTGTGATGGCGGACATCATTGACGCCAAGACTCAGGAACTCGTATGGCGTGGTGTAGTGCAGGATACAGTTAACGGCATCGGCCAGACCGACAAGCAGGCTAATAATGCTGCTAAGGATCTAGTCAAACGTTTTCTGAGCGACACACGAAAACTAGAAAAGCGAAACGGCTAAGCGCGCGAACTTAATCTCGCGACTACGATCTCGATAAGTTCGAAAGAAATTGGCCGCGTAATCCGCGGCTGATTTTCTCATTTTGTTGACGGCATCGTCGTTTCATCGAAATAGATCTTCATCGGTTTCATGAATGCGATCAGGATACAGGCGAATGCCGCAACCAGCGCAATCGCAAGATAGGCATCGATATAAGCGAGCGTGTAGGCTTGTATCTTTACTTGTCCGCCCAGCATCAAAGCGGCCTTCGCTTGCGCCTCTTCCGTGCCGCCAGAACCTGGAAACAGTGCATACGTGAGCGTATGCAGCCGTTCGGATGTCAGCCAATATCCACCATCGACGTGTAGACCAATGATATTCGAGTGGAATTTCTCGCGCACTGTTACCAACCTCTGCATGATTGCCGTGCCGGCCTCACCACCGAACAAACGAATGCAATGGATAAACGAAGAATACGTAAGGGTGTTAATCGGGTTGGAGAGTGCTCCCGAGTCAAAGGCGTTTTGCACGAACGAGCCAACGAGAGCGGTGAAGGCTACCGCGAGTCCGAATGAAATAACAATCTGCGAAACCAGGAAATTCCCACCTGACCACGCACTTGTCAGTTGAGCATTGATCAGGCAAGCGATCGCAACCACCGTAAATCCCAGCGCAAACACCAGCCTGTTATCAAATCGCCGCATCAAACGCGACGCGATGGCTCCGCTGAGAATCAGAGGGGGAATCAACCAGAGCAGCACCTGTCCCGTCTCGAGCGGCCTATAGTTCTGCGTTACAGAGAGAACCGCCGGCAGCAGAAGAGCGATGGCCAGCATGACGAAGCGAAAGCAAAACAGGCAGGCACATATAAGCGCGGTGTTCCTATTGACCATGAAGATTGGATTCACCATCGGATTCGGCGAAAGCCACCTGCGAATCACAGTCACGAGTAGCAGGAAAGCTGCCGTCACTAGCAACCCTACGATCACTCCGGAATTCAGCCAGTCTAAACGCTCGCCTTGATCGAGCGCGCCATAGACCAGACTCAAAGCCAGGCTCGCATAGAGAAAGCCTCTCCAGCTCAAGATGGGCTTAGGTCCCTGGCGCGGCGGCGGATTGGGGATGGCGAGGTAGATGCAAAGCATCATCAGCGGAGTTAAGAATACGCTTTGCCAGAAGATCCAGTGCCACGATAAGTGTTCGACATACCAGCCTTCGAGTGATGTCCCAATGCTGGTCGCACCTACAATGTCCATCGAATAAATGCCGATCGCATAGATTACATAGCGCATCGGCAAAGCTCGCAGTGCAAACGTTAACGTCAATGGATAGAACGTGCCTGACGCAAGGCCACTGATCACCTGTAAGCAAAGCATCGTCTGCAAGTTTGGCGACAGTGGTAGCAGGATTGAACAGAGAATGAAAATACTTCCTGAACAAAGCAGCACGCGCCTTGGACCAAGTAAGCCACCGAGGTACACGGAGAATGGACCCATAAACATCAGGGCCATGTTGTAGGACGTGGGGATCCAACTTGCATCATCAATTCCCAGACCGAGTGCTCCCCGAAGATCTGGAAGACCAACGCTGATCAGACGGCCATTCAGGGTAACGATACCGGCGCCGAGGAATACCCCGAGAGTTCCAACATACGGATTTTGAGTGAGCAAACCGATAAATCTTCTCTGCGTAAGCTCTGCGCTCTCTTCGTCTCCGCGGTGAAGGAGAATGCGTTTTACCGCAGAGACGCAGAGCGCGCAGAGCTCACGCAGAGAGTTTGTGTACTCGCTCAACCTTTTCTTGCCTTTGTACTGATCCTGGCAATTACTGACATGCCTGGGCGCAGTCGCGCAGCGAGATCCGGATTCGGATCGAGCACTATCTTCACTGGAATGCGCTGGACAATCTTCGTGTAGTTCCCGGTTGCGTTGTCCGGCGGTAACAGTGCGAATTGCGAGCCGCTGGCCGGCGCTATCTCCTCTACGTGCCCTCGCAATACAACCCCCGGGAATGTGTCTACCGTTATCTCCGCGCTATTTCCTTTAGCCACGTTTGTCAGTTGCGTCTCTTCATAATTTGCCTGCACCCAGATGGTGTTATCGACAAGCGAGATTACTTGAGTGCCTGGTGAAACCAATTGGCCAATTCGCACTTTACGCTCGCCCACTATTCCGTCGGTCGGAGCAAGAATTCGAGTGTAGTCGAGATTCGTTTGCGCGACTTTAAGCGCTTCCTGTTTGCCGTTGAGGTCAGCCTGGAGTTGCTGTTCCTGAGCATCCAAAACCGCTCGCTGTTTGATCTGCGCCTCCAGCTCTGCTGATCTACTCGACAATTGCGCGCGCGCTTGTTGTTGCTCTGCCTTGCGTAGCGAGACTTGAGCGCGCGCTTTCGAGAGTTCTGCGCGCCGGCTTTCAACCAAAGCGCGCGTCTGCGCGACCTCTGCTTTACGACTATCTAACGTTGCCGCGTAGCGTTCCTGATCTGCGACCACCTGCTCGACTTTTTGTTTTGTTGCGGAGCCTTCATTAAGTAGTGCTTCTTGCCGTTTCCTCTCAAGGAGTGTTCGTTCGGCATCGGCCTGTGCAGCTTCAACGGCCGCTTGAGTGTCAGGTATCTTCGCCTGCGCAGCATCGACACCAGCCTGCCCGTTGGCCACGTCAGACTGCGCCGCCTCTATTGCGGCTCCGGCCTGTGCTATCTGGGCGCCGGCAGCCTGCACTCCCGCTTCCGCTTGCATGATTCTGGACGACTGTAATTCCTTCTGCTTTGCATTGTTCTCTAATGCAGCCTGCGCGCCGGCAACTCCAGCCTCGGCCTGGGCCACCTGGGCTTTGAAGTCGTCGTCTTTTAACTGCACCAGCAGGTCGCCAGCCTTCACTCGCTGATAATCAGTGACTGCGACTTGCGCGACTGTGCCGGAAACACGCGTGCTCAGCGGAGTGATATCCGCTCTTAAGAAAGCATCGTCCGTTCGTTGCGTGCTGCCTCCTCCCACGAAACGATTCCAACCACCCGCAATACCGAAGAGAATGCCGCCTGCCAATAACAGAACCAACAGCGGTATGAACTTCTTAAAGTTAATGACACGCTTCCCGCTCGTCTCCTTGATCCTCGTTTGTTGCAAAACCTCTTCAGCCATTTCTATTTGTCCTCCCCGAGCGATTTCTCAAACTCAGCTTTGGCTGTCCAGAATGCTAATAAGGCCTGCTGGTATTCATTGGTGGCTTCCGCCAACGACGCCTGCGACTGAAGTACGTTTGATAACAACACGGCTTGAAACTTGTACTGGCCCGTGCTAACGCGCAAGTTTTCCTTTGCGGAATTCTCGGCCAGCCTGGCTACTCGCAACGCCTGCCCACTCTGCTGCAGCTTTCTAAACTTGTCGCCAACGTCGATCAGCACCTCGTCTTCCGTTTCCTTGAGCGCGTTCTTCGTTTGTTCGACTGCGTTGTCCTTTTCGGCAAGTTGATGCTTCTTTCGACCCCAGTCAAAGAATTCCCAGCTCACCACAACACCTACATTGGCGAAGTTTTTCGGAATGACCGAAGCGTAATTTCGCGGCGTTAAGTAAACGAATCCGGCACTTACGTCGGGGATGTACTCTGACTTCTTGATGCGGCGGTCGAGTGTCGCCTGTTCTATCGCCAGTCTCGCCTGTTGCAGTTCAGGCCTGCGCTCGAGGGCGAGCTTTCTTGCAGCAGTCAGGTCGGTTTCAAATGACGTGAACTCCGGAACACCTGTGACTTCAAATGACGTGTCGACATCTCGACCGAGCAGTGTGTTCAATTGCTCTTTTTGGGTAGCCAGCCGGTTACTCAACTCAAGTTGTTCATACTCGACTTTAGCTAGTCGTGTTTGCACAGCAAGGAGGTCGGCCTTTAGTGCTGCCTGCTGGATTACGTAGTCGCCTGTGACCTTGTCCAACTCGTGGTAAGACTTCAGAGCTTCTTCCACGCTGCTTAGCGAGCTTTTAGTTTGCAGGATGGCGTAGTACGCCTTCTTCACCTTGTCGACAGTTTCGTTCTGCTGCTGGCGCAGCTTCGCCTGGGCCAGCTCGCGCGAGACTTTTTCCAACTTGATGTTGAGTCCGATCCGGTATTGCTGCGTTAGCGGTTCGATAACTGACGCAGCAAATACTGCTGTGGGTTTGCGCTGGTCATTTAGCGTGAAGAAAGGTCCGACTCCAGGAAACAAGTTGGCCGACGGATTAGGCACTTCCAGTTTGTTGTCGGCGAGATTTCCTGAAAAGAGAGTGTAAGCATGCAACGAAGGAAGACGGAAGGTCTTGGCAGCCGAGATGTTCTCGTCAGCTTTATCGACCTCGAGCTGTGCGATCTTCATCGCATGATTGTCGTGCAGAGCAAGCGCAATCGCCTGATCGAGAGTAAGCGTTGACTGCTGAGCTTGAATCGGGCTTCGAATCAAGATCAGTAACAGTAAAACTAAAAGTAGTCTCGCCGGCATAACTCCTAAATCCTGCATCTCTCAACGCGGATTGTAGTGACGAGGTGTCCGTAGCTTCTTCCTGAATTCCACCAGAACCTGCTTGATTCTGCTTAGTAAATGTCCGACATGCTTTAGCTTGTCGGAGTGAGTCAGGAGACCGACAAGCTAAAGCATGTCGGACATTTACTAAGCAGCAGAATCAAGTCGATTCTGGTCTGATTTCGAAAGAACAACTGAGGCAGTTCCATCAGAATGCGCCTGTGAGGGAAAGGACATATGCGCAGTGAAGTGAAAAGACCAAAGGTTGTAATCGTCGGCGGCGGCTTCGGTGGCTTGTCTGCCGCAAAGAAACTGGCAGGCAAGCCCGTGGATGTCACGCTTGTCGACCGCAAGAATCATCATACGTTTCAGCCGCTCCTTTATCAGGTGGCCACATCCGTTCTGTCACCGGGCGAGATCGCGTCGCCACTCCGCCATATTCTGCACCGTGCGCCGAACGTCGAAGTGATCTTGGGCGAGGTCACGGACTTCGAGGCCGATGCACGGCGTGTCCTTTTAAAGGATGGCTCAGAACTTCAATACGACTATCTGATCGTCGCTGCCGGCGCACGCCACTCCTACTTCGGTCACGACGAATGGGAGCGCGACGCGCCAGGTCTGAAGACCATTGAGGACGCCCTGGATATCCGCCGCCGCGTGCTGCTCGCATTCGAGCGCGCGGAGCGAGAGGCTTTTCTAACTGGTCAACACGGGCCACTCAACTTCGCGATCATCGGCGGCGGGCCTACTGGCGTTGAGCTGGCGGGCGCGATCGCTGAGATTGCACGACGGGTTCTCGCCCGTGACTTCAAAGCCATCGACGCGACGAAGGCGCGCGTCATGCTCTTCGAAGGCTTGCCTCGTGTGCTGAGTGTCTACCCCGAAGATATTTCCCGAAAAGCGGAAGAGCAGTTGAAAGAGTTGGGTGTGGAGGTGCGCACCAACAGCATGGTCACGGCCGTCGAGTCGACTCGGCTCAAGGTCGGCGATGAATGGACTCCTACGAGCGTAACCGTATGGGCTACAGGCGTTGCTGCCTCGCCACTCGGCAAAAAACTCGCCGCGCAGGCTCAGGGTGTGCAAGTCGACAGAGCTGGACGCGTTCCCATCGCTCCCGACCTGAGCCTCGCCGGGCGTCGAGAGATCTTCGTCATCGGCGACTTAGCTTCACTCAAGGATGCAAACGGAAAACCTGTTCCCGGTCTCGGGGCGGCGGCGCTGCAAGAGGGCAGGACGGCGGCAGCCAACATCCTGCGTGACTTGCATGGCGAAGCGCGCGTGCCGTTCCGGTACTTCGACAAAGGGTCGATGGCCACCATCGGGCGTAAACGCGCGGTGGCCCAGATCGGACGCTTGCACTTATCAGGTTATTTCGCCTGGCTGATGTGGCTGTTCGTTCACCTGTTCCTGCTCGTCGGCTTCCGCAACCGGTTGATGGTGATGCGCGAGTGGGCGTGGGCGTTCTTCACGCGCGAGCGAAGCGCGCGATTAATCACAGGCGACACGGACGCGCCGGCCTTGAACGCACGACGAATCGAAACCTCCGACGCGGTACACGGAGATTAACCACCATGAGGCCGGACGGAGTTGAGCAGTCGGATGATAAGTCGTTGCTGATTATTGACTGGGAACCAACGCTCGGTGCAATCCGCAGCAGACAGGACATAGCGCGAGCCGAGTTTCGAAAACAGCGCAAACGCCTCGGTGTACTGAGTGCCGAGCAGGAGAGTGCAATCGAAGCCCTGCTCATGACGACAGTAAACAAAGTCTCTATTCGCGCGGTGGCCCAGATGAGGCGTTTGATCGCCACAGCAGGTTGTCTATTGGTCCTGGTGACAGTCGCCACGACACAAAGCGCGCACGCTCAGGACGGACCGTCCCGAACCGAACCTGTCTCGGATGCGCAAATACTGCCGTCGCCATTCAAGCAGGGCCGTTGGTTTAGCAGAGTCGGAGTTCTGGTTGTGCCTTATCACTCGAGCGCGACCATCGCCACAAACGGACAAACAGTTTCAGGCGGCACCGCGAAAGCAAGCAACAACATGACTGTGACGTTCGATGTCGGCTATGAGATCACGAAAAACATTTCCGCGTCAGTAACTCTAGGCATTCCGCCGAAGCCGCATATCACGGGTGAAGGCGCAGTGGCTAACCTCGGCACGCTGGGAAAAGTTCGTTATGGACCAGCTTTCTTCACCGGCTACTACCGATTTCCAAAGTTGGGCCGATTCCGACCTTACGCCGGCGGCGGTGCAGCATACGCCATCATCTTCAAGGACTTCGACGGCAGCGTAAAGAACCTTCAGGTTCACAACAACTGGGGATCAGTGCTGCAGGGCGGCGCTGACTATGAAGTGAATTCAAAGTACACGCTCTTCTTCGATTTCAAGGAAGTGTGGCTCGCGGTCGACGCGCATGGGGTGCTCAGCGATGGCTCGAACGTAAAGGCGCGTGTGAAATTGAATCCCTCGCTGTTCACCGTAGGGATCAAGTTTCATCTTCCGTTTGGCCACGGTCGCTGAATCTTTGTGTGTCCGACATGCTTTAGCTTGTCGGCATCAAGACTCCGACAAGCTGAAGCATGTCAGACATCTACCCACAATTTGGCGCGAGAGATGAGCAGGATCCAGAAACTTTTGCCTACGAGACGAAAGACGGTTCCTTGCGCCTTCTCTAGTATCTCCGACCATGCGGAAACGTCATCACAAGATCCTTCGAGCACTGTTGCTCTTCGCGTTCGCGCTGGCATGCCTGGGTCTAGCGGGGCATGTCGAACCGGCGCTGGGAAATACTGACGGTGTGACCAGCATCTTTCGCCCGCTGTCTCAACCAGCTCAAGAGATCGAAGAAACATCGCTGCTAGTGCTCGCGATCTGTGGGACTATCTTCGCCGTCGTTGCCGGTCTGCTCGTCTATGCGATCGTTCGTTTTCGACATCGCGCCGGAGATGAATTGAGTGAGCCGCCGCAGGTCTATGGAAGTAACCAGATCGAACTTGCCTGGACCATCTTGCCGTTGCTGATCGTGTTCGTACTGATTCTGGTCACGTCGCGCACGATCGCTGACATACAGAACCGCAAGCCGCCGCCCACCGCTGTCCAGGCCACCGTGATCGGACATCAATGGTGGTGGGAAATACGTTATCCGGAATTGGGCATCGTGACGGCCAATGAACTTCATGTGCCGGCGAGCGATGGGCGTGGATCTCGGCCCACCTTTCTGAAGCTCCAATCGGCCGACGTCGCGCATAGCTTCTGGGTGCCCCAGCTTGCCGGCAAGACCGATCTCATCCCAAACCGCGAAAACCTGATGTGGATCGAGCCGACAACACCCGGCACGTACCCGGGCAATTGCGCTGAATACTGCGGCACACAGCACGCACGAATGTTGATTCGCGTCGTTGTACATTCGCCAGAAGATTTTGATCGATGGACCAAAGAGCAACAACAGTCTGCTTCATTGGAGACGAACGCTCCCGAAGGTCGCAAAATGTTCTTCGCCAACTCATGTGTCAATTGTCACACCATCGCCGGCACGTCTGCGCATGGAAAGTTCGGTCCCGACCTGACTCACTTGATGAGCCGCGAGACATTGGCGGCGGGTGCAGCGACTAATACTACAGACAACTTGCGCCTCTGGGTGCGTGATCCGCAAAAGATCAAGGTGGGCTGTCTGATGCCCAATATGCAGTTGACTGATAACGAGGTGGACCAAGTCGTCGCTTACTTGCAGACGCTCAAGTAGGAGAGGAAGCCGAGATGGCAGTTCAGGAAATCGCGCTAACAACCAGCAGAGCACCAGGTCTTTCACTCGTTGATCGATTGCACGGCCTGGTCGTCACGGTTGACCATAAAAAGCTGGGCCTGATGTACATCGGAACAGCGCTCGTTTTCCTGGTGGTCGCAGGCTTGATGGCCGTTGCTATTCGATTGCAGCTTGCCGTACCGAACAACACCCTCCTGGAACCTGAAGTCTTCAATCGTTTTTTCACCATGCACGGGACGGCGATGGTCTTTCTGGTAGGCATGCCAATAATCGCGGGGCTCGGCAATTATCTCGTGCCGCTGATGATCGGCACGCGCGACATGGCGTTCCCGCGTTTGAATGCCTTCGGCTACTGGATGTTTGTATTTGGAGCATTGCTGCTCTACTTCTCTTACTTAGGCGCCCCGGGACTCAACGGTCACGGTTCAGCGCCGGACGTCGGCTGGTTTGCTTACGCGCCTCTCACCGGACGCGCTTTCTCGCGCGGTCACAGCACCGACTACTGGATTCTAAGCCTGCTGCTTACCAGCGTTGGCAGCACGGTCTCGGCCATCAACGTGATCGTGACTGCTCTTACCATGCGCTGTCGTGGGCTGACGTTGATGCGCATGCCGCTCTTCGTTTGGATGATGCTCGTTACGAACTTCATGATCATCCTGGCGCTGCCCTCGCTGTCAGCAGCGCAGCTCATGTTGCTGGTCGATCGTTATCTTGGCGGTCATTTCTTCGATACGCAATCAGGCGGCTCGGCTGTACTTTGGCAACACTTCTTTTGGATCTTCGGTCATCCAGAGGTCTATATCCTGATCATTCCCGGCTTCGCGTGCTTGTCGGAGATCGTCCCGGTCTTCTCGCGCAAACCCATCTTTGGTTACCCGGTGATGGTAGGCGCGACGACGATGATCGCCATTATCAGTTTCGGCGTGTGGGCACATCACATGTTCGCCGTCGGTATGACGTCGGTCGGCAACACGTTTTTTGCGATCTCAACGATGCTCGTGGGGGTTCCGACGGGGATCAAGATCTTCAACTGGCTCGGCACGATGTACGGCGGCAAGATTCGGCTGGAAGTGCCGATGATCTTCTGCCTCGGTTTTCTCTTTCAGTTTCTGATTGCGGGTTTGACTGGAGTGATGCTGGCCGTTGTTCCTTTCAACTGGCAGCTCACGGATTCTTACTTCGTCGTCGCGCACTTTCATTACGTGTTGATTGGCGGTCTCCTCTACGCGCTCTTCGCTGGCTTCTACTACTGGTACCCGAAAGCTTTCGGCAGGCTGCTGAACCGCAAACTCGGGCTCTGGCATTTCTGGCTTTTCACCATCGGCTTCCATCTGACTTTCGACACGATGCACTTCTCGGGTCTGCTCGGTATGCCGCGGCGCATTTTCACGTACGACCCCGGCCGCGGGTGGGAAACGCTCAATCTTCTAGGCTCAGTCGGCGCGATCTTTCAGGCCGTCGGAGTTCTCTGTCTAGTTATTAACATCATTCGGTCGCTGCGGCATGGGCGGATGGCGGGCAATGATCCGTGGGATGCATGGACACTTGAATGGGCCACGACTTCGCCTCCGCCTGTTTACAACTTCGAGACCGCACCCGTCGTTCGCAGCCGCCGGCCACTGTGGGATGTGAAACATCCGGAAGATCCGGATTGGAAGTACGAGGAGGTTTGATTCGATGATCAACGAAGCCTCTTTGCCTTTAGCGATAGAAGCGACCGAGTGGAAACTACCATCGAGCCGTAAGGTTGCGATCGTCTGTCTTATCCTGACAGAGACCTGCCTCTTCTCGATCTTCGTCGTTGCGTATCTCTTCTATCTGGGCAAGAGCTTGACTGGCCCAACCCCTCGTGAGGTGTTGGAGTTGCCTGTGTTCTCCACGATCTGCCTGCTCTCGAGCAGCATCACGATCGTGCTCGCGGAAAGGGCTTTCAAGAATGAGCGCGATCGACTGTTCAACTTCTTCTGGTTGCTGACCATCGTGCTCGCAGCCATCTTTCTGAGCATGACAGCTCGCGAGTGGCATACGCTGATCTACGAGAGAGGGCTAACCATTAGCACCAATCTCTTCGGCACAACTTTCTATTCACTTGTCGGGCTGCACGCGAGCCACGTCATCGTCGGACTATGCCTTTTACTGCTGGTCTTTGTCTTCAGTCTGACAGGATCTTTAACGCAGATGCATCGCGAGCGAATCCAGATGATCTCGTGGTACTGGCATTTCGTCGATGCCGTGTGGGTCGTTGTATTTACTGTGGTGTATGTCATCGGACGTTGAGTTGGGGAGGAAATGATGCTGCCTGAAGCAGAGAGAGCAATGAGACCACCCGACACGGTCGAAGTACCGGCATCGACGCCGTGGCCCTTTGTCACTGCGTTTGGTCTGGCACTCATCTTCGCAGGCTTAGTGACGAGTTTGGCGGTTAGCGTCGTCGGGCTGGTTGTTTTGTTGGCGGGTGCTGTCGGTTGGTTTCGCGTTGTGATGCCGGTGCAGCAGGAGGAGTCAGTCAAAGTGATTCGCACTCTGAGTGCCACTGTGAGGAGCTCAACGCGAAGGGTGGACCATCTCGAACCGGGCTCGGGAGGTCACCGCGTTCGTATTCCTGCGGAGGTACATCCGTACTCGGCCGGGCTAATAGGAGGTGCCGTTGGTGGTGTCGGAATGGCCATCATTGCATGTCTCTATGGATTACTGGCTCACGGAAGCATCTGGTACGCGATCAACCTCCTGGCTGCTGCTGCGCTGCCTTCACTTACCGACGCTGGACCAGAAGTACTAAACACTTTTCAACTGTCAGGATTTATCGTCGCTCTCTTAACTCACGTTCTCTTCTCTTTGTTCGTGGGCTTAATGTTTGCGGCCATACTGCCAATGATGCCGTCACGCTTCACCGCGTTTTGGGGAAGCTTTTTGGCTCCGGTGCTGTGGACGGCTTTGATTGCCTCAACTTTGCAGCTCATTAATCCAGCCCTTAACTCGAAGATTGCGTGGGGCTGGTTCATCGCATCGCAAATCGCCTACGGGTTGATTACCGGCTACATCGTCGCACATTCGCAGTGGGTCGAAACCCAGCAGGATTGGCCACTTGCGGCCCGGGCAGGATTAGAGGCGCCCGGATTGATGCCGGGAGAGGAGAAATAAATGAGGGAACTCTCGCTTGCCGGCATCATCTCTCTCTTTTTACTGACGGGTTGCAGTGCCCGGCTACCGGGTAAGCCAACCGAAGCTGATCGATGGCACGCACCCGCGGACGTATCTGATTTCAGTGAACTGTACACGCAGAACTGCGCCGGTTGTCACGGCAACGATGGCAGGCTTGGCGCGGCGCGCTCACTTAATGATTCGCTGTATCTGTCGTTCATCCCAGACGAGGCGCTCAAACAAGTGATCTCGCAAGGCAGAAATGGCACCAACATGCCCGCGTTTTCGCAACAGGCTGGAGGCACGCTGACCGATCGTCAAATTGAGTTGCTCGTTTCTGGAATACGAGCTTCGTGGTCCAAGCCGGACGATTTCAAAGGAATACAGCTCCCGAGCTATAGCGCGTCTGGATCTGGTAACACCGCCAGCGGCGCGAGTGCTTATCAAACTTATTGTTCAAGTTGTCATGGGTCAGACGGAGCCGGGGGCTCCGCAGGTTCAATCGTCGATCCGAGCTTCCTGAACCTGGTTAGCGATCAAGCATTGCGCACGACCGTGGTGGTAGGCCGGGCAGATTTAGGAAAACCCGACTGGCGTTCGAATCTTCCCGGTCACCCAATGACGCAGCAAGAGATAGATGCGGTCGTCGCCTGGATCGCGTCACATCGAAAGAACTGACGGAGGTAAAGAGAGCATGGCAGTCAAAGAGCTTGATACGAAGATACAGGGAATACCAGCACCATTAACTAAGGAGCTGCCGAGACGCGCTTTTCTGCTCAAGCTCGGTTTCCTACTGAACGGTATTGCTGCCGTGTTTGTGGGTGTGCCGGTGCTCGGCTACCTGCTTTCAGCCTTCCGTAAGGATGGCGGGTTCACATCATGGATAGCGCTTGGCTCGCTCAACAGTTTCCCTGAGAACCAGACGCGCATGGCGAAATTTCGCAATCCTTACACACGCCCATGGGACGGCCAGACAGCCGACATTCCCTGCTGGGTGCGGCGGATGGAAGGCGAAAACTTTCAAATCTTTGCGGTGAATTGCACGCACCTCGGGTGTCCCGTGCGCTGGTTTCAGGAGTCGCACCTATTTATGTGTCCGTGTCACGGGGGCGCTTTCTACGAAGACGGCTCACACGCATCCGGGCCGCCGCCGCGGGAACTCTATGAATACAAATACAAGATTGAAAATGGGCAACTATGGATACACGGCGGCCAGCTTCCGACACTGAATCAGCCGACTTAGCAACGACTCCAGAGGTGGGGGCAGCTGATCGAGGAGAGCACGAAACATGATTGAGAGATTGCGAAAAGTAGCGCTCTGGATTGACGATCGGGTCTATATCAGCAAGATCTTTGCCGCGACCGCGGGCCATACCGTACCCCGCACCTCGGGTAGTTGGTTTTACGTCTTCGGCAGCGGCACCCTGCTCTGCTTCATGATCCAGATCTTGACCGGAATCTGTCTCGCTTTAGTCTACGTGCCTTCCGCGGGCCAGGCTTACACCAGCCTGGAGTACCTGAACTATCAACAGCAGCTTGGTTGGTTTCTGCGCGCCATGCACAACTGGGGCTCAAACTTCATGGTTGCGATCATGTTGGCCCATCTTATCCAGGTCTTTCTTTTCGGCGCCTTCAAATACCCGCGTGAGCTGACCTGGATTTCGGGTGTCGTACTGCTGCTCTGCACACTCGGCATGGCGTTCACTGGCCAGGTGCTGCGTTTCGATCAGGACGCCTATTGGGGCTTAGGCATTGGCGCGGCGATGGCAGGCCGTGTGCCGGGAATGGGGCCGGCGATTGTTCACATGATGCTCGGTGGGCCGATCATCGCAGGTGAGACTCTTTCGCGCTTCTTCACTCTGCATGTCTTCGTCATCCCGGGAACCATTCTCGCGATCGTCAGCCTGCACCTCAGATTGGTGCTTAGCAAAGGAATAAACGAATACCCGGTGCCCGGCAAGCTGGTTAAAAAAGAAACCTACGCTGAGGAATACGAAGCGGAACTCAAAAAGAGCGGCGTTCCGTTTTTTCCGAAAGCGATCAGCAAGGATTTGATTTTCAGTGGTCTCGTGCTCCTGGCCATAATTTTTTGCGCTGCCTACTTCGGTCCGGAAGGTCCGCATGGCGTCCCTGATCCCACACAGATCAATACAGCCCCGAAACCGGATTTCTTTTTCCTCTGGTTGTATGGCGTGTTGTCATTGATGCCGGATTATATGGAAACGGTCGTAATGCTGACGGCCCCCTTCGTTGTCATTGGCATACTCTTCGCCCTTCCGTTCATATCTAATACTGGCGAGAAGAGTCCGCGCCGCCGGCCGGTCGCGGTGTTGAGCGTGCTCCTTATATTAATAGTGCTGGGAGCGTTCAATTACCTCGGCACTTACGCGCCGTGGTCCCCAAAGATGGAAGCCTGGACCAGCGCGGCGACGCCCACGAATTATCTGGCAGGACGTTCGCCACTCCAACGGCAGGGCGCCCTGGTCTTCCATTCTAAACAATGTATCAACTGCCACAGCATTGGCGGCGGCGGTGGCCTGCGTGGGCCTGCGCTCGACAGTGTCGCAACCCGACTTACGCCAGATCAACTTGTGCGGCAGGTAATTCAAGGCAGTGGCAACATGCCTGCTTACGGCAAAAATTTGTCGCCTGCTGAGGTGGCAGCATTAGTTTCTTTCATGCGGACGCTGCACAACCCAACAGAAGTGCCGGCGCGCGACGCAACACAACCCGAACAAAGAGTAGAGCAGAACCAAAGAGCCGCGTCAGCTCAAACTGCGTTGACCCAGAAGTGAACCTTATGAGTGTGAGCAACGAAATCTTAACGGCTGGCGCTATCCGGACGGCGAGTGAATCAAAATCGGTGACTGGCACTTTAAGCGCCCTCATTGTTCTTGCGAAGCCGGAGATCACATTGATGGTGATGATCTCGGCGGGCGTCGCATCACTGATGGCTTCAGATTCGTTGCGAATTATCGTTCTGATCCACAGTGTTGTGGGAATCGGCTTGCTCTCCGCAGGGGCCTCTGTGCTCAATCAATTCTTGGAGCGTGAACCTGATGAAAGGATGCGCCGCACAGCAAGACGTCCTCTACCGGCGGGAGATCTGACACCACATCAAGCACTAGTCTTCGGAGTCGTGCTGTCATTCTCCGGAATGCTCTATGTACTTCTGTTGCTCAATGCGCTGACTGCCCTGCTGGGCCTTTTGACGGTGATCTCCTATCTATTCATTTACACGCCTTTAAAGACCAGGACTTCACTCTGCACATTCGTCGGCGCCTTCCCAGGCGCCGCGCCGGTATTGATGGGCTGGTCTGCAAACACAAATAGTCTCTCCCTCGAAGCAGCAGCCCTATATGCCATTCTTTTCTTCTGGCAGTTTCCACATTTCTATGCGATCGGATTGCTCTATCGTGAAGACTACGCGCGCGCCGGAATGCTTATGCTCCCTTCGTTAGAGGCAAATGATAAAACCACCTCAACTCTCATTTTGATTTCCACCCACCTGTTAATTATCGCCAGTGTGTTGCTGACCGTTATTGCGCACACGGGAATACTCTACTTGGTCTCGGCGATGATTCTTGGCATTAGCTTTTACTATTTCGCTTATCAGGTCTCGTTGTCTCAATCGAAGCTCGTGGCCAAACGTCTTCTTCATGCCTCGGTAATTTATCTGCCGCTGCTCTACCTGTTCATGATCCTTGACAGGATCAACCGATGACGCGTCAAGCGGGCAAGTACGATGGAGACGATTTCCAACGCGCTGTTTGGTTCCTGGGAGCTTAATCCCGGTGTGCTAATACCAACCGCTACCTTCGGTGCTCTCTATGCGCATGGGTGGTGGCGACTCCATCGACGTAATCCGGATCGCTTCAGCTTCTCACAGCTCACAGCATTCTTCGCCGGACTAATCACTGTCGTCTTCGCACTCTGCTCACCACTGCACGAATTAGCCGGATGGCTGCTGACCGTTCACATGATTCAACACCTGTTGTTGATGATGGTCGCGCCTCCATTCATCCTGTTGGGCGCACCTTACTTGCCACTCCTTTCAGGGCTCCCTCGCGATCTTTCGATCTACGGCGTGGGGCCGTTTCTATCGTCTCCCGCTCTGCGAAGCGTGGCTCGTGTCGTGTCACACCCGATCTTCTGCTGGTCAGCATTTATCTTGATGAATATCGGCTGGCATCTTCCCGCAATGTATGAGCTCGCGCTGCGATCTCCGTTTTGGCATGAGGTGGAACACGTCTCATTTCTGAGTACCGCGCTTCTCTTCTGGTGGCCCATCATTCAACCTTACCCGTGGGTCGCGCGCACGCCGCGCTGGATGATCCTCCCGTACCTCTTTCTGGCAGATTTTCAAAACACCGCACTCTCAGCTTTTCTCGTCTTCTGCGACCGCGTGGTCTATCCGACTTACGCGATAGTGCCGCGCATCAGCAGTCTAACCCCGCTCGCAGACCAGGCGGCTGCAGGCGCGATGATGTGGGTCGCAGGATCAGTTTTCTTTTTGGTTCCGGTGGGTCTCATCACTATCGAGCTGCTAAGCCCACGGCGAACAGTCAGACGATCGATCAGGAGGGATATAGGTCCTATACGACCTATAAACCGTCAAATTCCCGACATTTTAAGCGAATGAAGAAAGACTTTGTTCTGACCACCTTCTTAAACTGTCGGATCGCATGAGGTACATGATCGCTATTCTTGGTTTCGTTCTGGCAACCATGATGCTGTGGGATGCGTTCGAGGTAATTATCTTGCCGCGACGCGTCACGCACCGCTTTCGGTTTTCCAGATTGTTCTATCGCTCGACCTGGCAATTGAGGTCGGTCTTTGCGGAATGGATCGCAGGCGATAAACGGCGCGAATCTTATTTGAGCTGTATCTTTGGCCCGCTCTCTCTGCTTCTGCTATTGAGCGTCTGGGCCACAGGCATCATTGCCGGCTTTGCCATGTTGCAATGGGGCCTTCAGGACCGGCTCGTAGGGCACAGCGTCACATCCTTCATGACGTATTTATATCTTAGCGGTACGACATTCTTCACCCTGGGTCTTGGCGATGTACTTCCCTGGGGCAGGGTGGGACGTAGTTTGGTGGTGCTGGAAGCTGGCTTAGGCTTCGCCTTCCTGGGAGGCGCCATCTCGTACTTGCCAATGATCTACCAGACGTTTTCGCGGCGTGAGGTGAGTATTTCACTTCTGGACGCACGCGCTGGCTCACCTCCGTCGGCCGGAGAATTATTACGACGAAACGGCGCGGACATGTCAGAGCTTCGTCGCTTGCTCGTTGACTGGGAACGATGGGCAGCGGAATTACTCGAAAGCCACCTCTCGTATCCCTTTCTCGTTTACTTCCGCTCACAGCACACAAATCAATCGTGGCTGGCGGCTCTGACCACCATCCTCGATACATGTGCACTGGTGATGGCCGGTATCGACGGTGGCCCAAAACGACAGGCGCAACTGACATTTGCCAAGGCACGCCAGGCGATTGTCGAGTTAAGTCAAATCTTCGTCCTGTCGTCGCCGGCAGTGGCACCTGATCGCCTGCCATCCTCGAGTTTGAGTGTTTTGGGAAAGATGCTGGCGGAAACCGGCGTCACGTTGAGAGATGATGTAGCGACTGAAGAGAGACTGCGCGAGTTGCGGCGAATGTATGAACCAAATGTTCAGGCTCTGAGCGATTATTTGTTGTTCTTGTTGCCACACTGGTTCCGGTCTAATGAGACGCCGGATGGCTGGCAGATCAACAGTTGGCAGACTCCGATTCTTTCAATAGCTACAGAAAACAGCGCGATTCAAGAGACGAACGCCAAACGGTTTGCTGAGGGTTAGCGATCATGGACTCTGGATACATCACCGCTTTCGCCGCCCTCGGCGGTGCTGCCTTAGGCGGGCTTACGTCTTTCGCAACGTCGTGGACCACCCTGCGTATCCAAATGAAGTCGCAACGAAGTGCCAGCAGTAAATCTAAAAGACAAAAACTCTACAATGCATTTATCGACGATGCCGCCAGGATCTATGGCGACGCTTTAATTCATGACAAGCTCGAAACAACTGGTTTGATAGATCTGCACGCGCTCGTAAGTCGAATGCGTATAGTTTCCTCTGGTCCAGTCACCGAAACGGCAGTCAAGGTCGTGAAGGCGATAACGGAGACATATAGCCAGCCCAACAAGAGTCCCGAAGAGATAGAGACAATGATTAGCAACGGAAGCGTGGACATACTGCGGAGTTTTAGCGAAGCGTGCCGAGATGAATTTGAACAGAGTCTTGAAATTTAACCGACTGGGTCGCGCCGCGAATCAACCGTTGTACTCTTCGCCGAACCATCTCCCAGTTTCATTGATATCTACAAAAGCCGCCTGAGGAGTGAACGATGTCGCGAGTAATATCCTTTGTCAGATCGCTTTTCTCATAGTGGTATCAACCATTGCTGTAAAAGCACAGAGCCAACAGACAAGCACGCTACAACGGCCAGCCACGCCCTCAGAGGCATTGCGCTTGTTTATTTTCGCTCTAGCAAGAGACGTGATGGTTGACCTTTAACTCCGCCTTGACTCTGCCAATCATAGGTCCTCACCTCATCGGGTGCTTTCGTATATTTGCCTGTAAGTACGATTTATTGCTTATGAGGTGGTGGGAATAAACGAGACTTGATAGATTTCGCAGTTGTTGTGCTCTTCAGGAGACTCGTCGGTAAATCTGATTGTATCTGATCGGTTGAGACAGTCGGGGGCTCGTCTCTGTCACTTGCATAGTCAGCGTCCGCCCATCAGAGCTTACGGTGTAATCATTAACCCTGCGCCCGTCTGCTGACGTGAATGTCTGCACCAGGTGCCCGTCTGACAACTGCATGCTAACGTTCGCCTTTCCTCCGTCAGGGCCAACCCAAGCGATAGACGTACCCTTCGCCGGTGTTCGTAATGTCGGCTGGTTGTCCACAGTGACGCTGATTTCATTCGGAGAAGAACTGATGGCAACCTGGTGGTAAACGGGATTCAGTTTTTTCAGGAGCCCTCGGGCGATAAATCGCTTCAGGACGTTCATCTTCCCCACCGCCTCCTCGATCACGTCATTAATATTGTCACTCTTGGTTTGGTCCAGGGTGTAGGTTCCGTCCAGGCTCGAATTCGCTGTCGCAGCGCGTGCGCCTGAGCCGAAAGAGATCGTGCTGCACAGCAGAACGAGGCAAAGTGTCGAAACGAAACTAGTCATAGCCATTTTGTCGTGGGCCGGTAATGTCGGAGTTCTGTTTTGCATGTCGTTAACACCTTCACTTAATCGATCAGTGATCACCTTGAGTTTAAGAAGGGACGTTATGCTCGTCTTTCGGATCCTTGCCAACTGTTACTCTTTCTTGCCCTCTGGGCTCGAATGCTTGTTAAGTATCTGGGAAATCTCCAGGAGACCTGATAGAGCAAACTGAAGTAGCTGGTAATTCCAGTGATGCAGTCCAAAAGGTGAGTGCAGCAGAACCCCTTGACTCAACCGGAGACTCTACGATCGACGGATCTAATTTACTATGTCAACAATTTCCAGGTCACTGTGACGATGCACTTTGTCTTGCGGAGATCGCGTTAAGCTCAGCCATCGCATACGCTGGGAGTTCTAACGCTGCAGCCCGAAGATTCTCGCGAAGATGTTCGAGCGAAGAGGTGCCCGGAATCAGGAGAATATTTGGAGAACGCCGAAGCAGCCATGCAAGAGCGACCTGTATTGGCGTAGCTTGCAGTGATGCCGCCACTCGATCGAGCGCCGATGATTGCAACGGCGTGAATCCACCCAACGGGAAGAACGGGACATACGCTATGCCTTGCTGAGCGAGAGCATCGATGAAGGCATCGTCATTGCGGTGTGCCACGTTGTAGAAGTTTTGAATGCAAACGATTTCTGTGATTCTCTGAGCCTCTGCAAGTTGGTTAGGGGTGACATTGCTAAGACCGATATGAGCAATCAATCCTTGACGTTTTAGTTCGGCAAGCACAGTAAGCGGTTCTTCAATGGTCCCGTCCGATGGCTCCGAGACTCCACCGACCCGAAGGTTGACGACATCGATTTGATCCAGCGCGAGATTACGAAGATTGTCATGAACGGCATCAATGAGTTCCTGACGCGAAAGCGCATGGATCCATGATTTGTCATCACCGCGACGCGCGCCAACTTTGGTTACTATCACCAGGTCGTCGGGGTAAGGATAGAGCGCCTGCTTGATGATCTGGTTGGTGACGTGTGGGCCATAATAATCGCTGGTGTCGATATGGTTCACTCCAGTCGCGACTGCTTCCCGCAAAACTCCAATTGCGGCGTCAACGTCGCGTGGCGGTCCCCACACCTGAGGGCCGGCTAGCTGCATCGCGCCGTAGCCCATCCGGGTTAGGCTCATTGAAGTGCCAGGAAGTGTGAAGGCACCGCCAAGCTTTACCTGTTCAGTCATCGTCACTTGCCTCCGATCCCGAAATCAGTTTGGGGCCATTATATAAAAGGCGACTGATGATCAGCTTGCTGGATTGGGGGGTGCGAACCGCTGGAGCGGGGTGCGTCCAACCGCGACCCTCGATACCTCACCTCCCCAAATCTCTGCTGACTCTGCCAATCCGATCGTGCTTGCGCAATCTCTTCGGGTGTGCGCGCAACAAAGTTCCACCACATCAGGATCTTTTCCGGAAAGGGAGGCCCGCCAATCAGCAATACGCGACCTCCATCTCTACTTTTGAACTCGATACTCGAGCGATTTGTCCCAAGATAGTAGAGATTCGTCGAGTCAATCGATTGACCATTGATCTCGGCATCGCCTGTCAGCAGCAGTGCTGCATGCTCAAACGACGGGTCCAACCGAAGCTCCAGGCGCCCGCGTGCGTGCAAAGCAATGTCCACCCCAACAACCGGTGAGAAATGTTTTGTCGGAGACGAGCAATCAGGTATAGACCCGGCAAAGACGCTCACCCCTTATAGAAGCGTACAGGCCTCGTTGAATGCCAGCCGCGGCCCTCTTGGGAAGAGTTTCGACTCATCGCCATAGCCAAGGTTGCATAAGAAATTCGACTTGACGTGCCCTGCGGGAAAAAACTCCTGTTCACACCCTTCGCATTCTTTGCCTGCGCCGAAAAATTCCTCATCCACCTTCGCGTTATCAAAACCTGACATTGGGCCACAATCGAGACCAAGAGCGCGCGCCGCGATGATGAGGTAGGCGCCCTGAAGCGTAGAGTTGCGCTTGGCGGTCTCCTCGACGAGCTGCGGATTCTGCGCAAACAGATCACGCATGCCGGGCGCGTGAGGAAACAGCTTCGGCAGTTTTTCAAAAAACAGCAGATCGTAAGCGATGATCGCCGTGATCGGTGCAGTCATCGTCTTCTCCACGTTACCAGGCGCCAACGCTGGTCGCAGACGCTCTTTCGCTTCCGGAGTGCGCAGAAAGACAAGTCGTCCCGGACTACCATTGGCACTGGTGGGTCCCCATTTCATCAAGTCATACAGTTGACGAATCATCTCTTCGCTGATTGGTTTATTGAGCCAGGCACTGTGCGTGCGGGCCTCGCGGAATATTTCATTCAACGCGTCATCTCCCAGGGTCTTTTTCATTTCTTGCTTCTCCCTTCAACGTTGCTCATTACGCTGTTTCATTGATAGCGCGACACAGCAGATTGACAAGAGTGTCGCGGCAGCCAAAGGCAACACCAACGAGCGCCTCAACAGCAGCGTTCCTATCGCTGCTCCAAAGAACATCAGTACAACAGCTAGAAGACGCCGTCGCCATCGTGGACTAGTTCCGCCGGCTAATGTTGAATCGGCTGCGAGACCAGTAATGGTCAGCGTAAGAACTGTAGTTGTGAAATCCGGGATCCCCATCTTGCGAACGGTCGCATTTCGAATTCCCATCGCCACCGCAGTAAGCACAATAATCAAATACGATTGCAACAAGCTTTGCGACGAGTCACGGAAATTGACAGCAGCAAGAGTTGCGACGAGCAACAAAGCTGTCTCCATGGTTAAGGCTATCGTAACCCAATTCAGTCTTACGAATTCTGAAGGACGCGTTGCAAGTCGACCGCCAATCAAGGCGCCGATAAGAAATGCAACAAGCGCGGTGAGCGAACGCATCAACGAAAGGCCTGGTACTCCAGCCACAGCGAAGGCAAGGAAAATGACGTTTCCGGTCATGTTTGCCGTGAACACATGCCCGAGGGCGAGGTAACTTATCGCATCGATCAATCCCGTTACAGTCGTGGCGATGTGTAGCAATAGCGGCAGCGTGTTATTGACACGAGTTTCCGGCGTCATGAGCAACTCTCCGATGGGCTAGAATTTATAACCGGCCCACAGCGCCCAGTAATTAAGGTTGCGTCCCGGTTGCGTGTCCTTAAGAAAACGCCCTGCATAAAAAACTCCGTAATCGGCCTGAAACCAGAGATGAGAGCTGGCCTGCCATCGCAGTTCCATGCCAGGCCTGTGTCCGACAAACCTTTCGCGACTACCGTCTGCGGCTCTAATTAAGGAACCGGGTACGGAGTAAACGCCGTCCTCCAGGCTTTGTCGCCATTGAACAATCCAGTCGAAGGAAGCAGTAACACTATGTGGGAATGCCAGGTCAAACTTGGGATGGAAGTCGATGAAGTTGACGGCGCCTGGGCCAGTTGTGGCTAATACACCGAAGTAGTTCCCTTTCGGAAATAGCGGATTGAATGTTCCAAGTGTGTTTGGATCCGATTTCGGATGATCGCCGCTGGAAACATCAACCCTCACGCTGAACCGAGGTTTCAGCATAACGGACGTAAAACGATAGCCAGTCTCAGACGCCATGGTCCAGGCACGAAGATTTGCCGAGCCAAATGAACCGAATTGCCAGAGCGCCTCGTAGTCAAAGTCCCACCCCGGCTGTTCGGTTGCGATGGGCCGCGAGACTCTTGCGCCTACGCTGTGGCGTACTTCCTGGGACGTGCCTCGCTGAAAAGTTGCATGCTTGCGATTCAAACCGAGGTAATAGGCATCCAGCGACATAGACCTGGAAAGTGGCCGCGTCGCGTACACACCCCAAAAGCCGATCTCGTGGTTAGGAACATTGTCGAAGTATCCAGGCTTGTCCCGATCGGGGCGCATTGCGAATCCGTCGATGCGCCAGGAGTTGAATTTGGCCATCACCTTGATGCCATCAAAGCTGAGCCGAACATTTGGACCTTCACGGACGTCAACCAATCGGCCGGAGCCATATTCCATCTCCTGCCGGCCCGCGCGAATTTTGACCCAGTTACGTGTTCCGGCGGTACTCAACTCCAGAAACGCCGCCTGAAAATCGAGTTTCTTTTCGTCTATCGGACGTGGACCACCCTGACGGTAGGAGTTCAGCCCGCTCTTGAACTCAACGAAGGTGCGAACGTGTTTCCCGAGGTGAAGGTCCAACGAGAGCATGTACCTCTGATTGAGGTATCCGTTCATGAAGGGTTGCTGTCCCCAGTTGTCGTTTCCGATCTGCTCCCAGACCTCACGGGCTTCTCCGCCGATCGTCAGGTACCAATCAGCAGAGGTTTTGCGGAGTGGAATGTATTTGATCTTGTCCCAGGGATCACGTCTCAGACGCGGGTCGCGCAGAAAGCTCCAATCCTCGTCGGCACGCAGTAATTTGTAACTCCGATCTGGAATCTTCGGTTCAGACTCATCGTCGGATTGCGCATGAGCGACAGGTACACAAACAATGAGAAGCAGTGCTAAAACTATAGGCACGCAATGTCCGATATGCTTCAGCTTGTCGGTCATCATTAACTCGTTACTGCGAACCGACAAGCTAAAGCATGTCGGACATTTTCTATTTCTTTACCGCTGAGTGGATCTCGGCGATATAGCCCCCGGGGAATTGCACGAAGCTGGCCTGGCGCTGATCGGCCTGGTATGGACCAACCAGAATTGTCGCGCCGGCAGCTTTCGCTTTCGCGAGCGTGTCGACCAGGTTTGTCACTTCATATCCGGTGAGCTCCCATCCATACGGATACGGAAGCTGACCATCCGTTACGAAGACTGTTAGCTTTCCAAAATTCGATGAGATACGAACCCTCCGATAAGTATCTCGCGGCCGGCCAATCTCAATGCCCGGTGCACGGTCATCGTCAGAGACAATCTCGCCCTTCGAAAACGACAGGAAGCTCCGAATGAACGCGTCCACCATGTCGGGCGACACGTAAACACGATTCTCAGGAATCGTTTCGAGCGGCTTGTACGATGGCGGTGTGGTGTGCCAGTAGAGCTGTGTATTGACGCCACCTGGCCATTGGATTATCGCGTCTTTTCCGATCGGATCATCGAAAGGAGTAACCAAAACATCCGCACCTGTTGCTCGAGCGGCGCGCACCGCCACGTCCATGTCATTCACCAGATAGCCAGTTCGCTCTACGCCAAACGGGTATGGAACCGGTGTCTTGTAGCCGAAAACGGAAATCGTTCCCACCGGCGTCAGTATTAACTGCGAGAGGGTGCTGCTGGGAGTTGGTGTCACGTCTGCCACAACCTGTTTGCTTGTAGTACCGCCGAAAGTTGCTAAGAAGCTCGCAACGAAGCGGTCGAAGTCATCTGGCGCGACGTAAACGTGTGTTGAGTCGTATTGTGGTCCAACGGCTACGTTGGGCGTCGCTGTCTGCTGACCAACGGCGACGGGAATCGTGCCAACGATCAAAAGAATCGTTAAAGATAATGCTCGTATCAATCGCATCGGAATCTCCTTCACTCACGTGTCCGACATCTGAAAATCATTCAGTCGGGCTCCATCCGGATAAGTCCCGCACAGACGGTGCGTGAGCACTTGTCGTCGTTTTTGTAAACGGTGGAGCAATTGTGCTCCGAGTTCAGCGCCTACCATCGGAGCAACTAAGAACACCCAAAGTTTGGCTGTGTGTTCGGAAGCGACCGCGGGCCCAAATTGGCGCGCCGGATTTAAGCTGCCGCCGCTTTGCGTGCCGAGTAGCGCAATCCCGAGCCCGATCAGAATCCCAACCAGCCATGGAACTTTTGGGGCCAGCCGCGGGTTAGAAAGAAAGTAACCAACCAGAAAAACAATCAGCCCCACAAAGATGAGCTCTGCCGCAAACAGTTGTGCCGACGACCAGTCGGGCGCCGGCTGAATCACGGCATACAACACCGGGGGCCGGGCGACGATTTCACCCCAAACTGCCCGGGCAGCAAGCACGCCGAGTATCGACCCGAGCAACTGCGCTGTGATGTAAGGAACTATTTCAACCGCGGGAAAGACACCGAAGCGCCACATCGCAAGCGATATGGCGGGATTCATGTGGCCGCCGCTGACTTTACCTGCACGGCTTATGATCAATAACGACAGCAGCACCGCGACGCACGCACCAACCAGAAATAATTGGACATGGATCTGCGGAAGCGCGCGAGAAATCGGCGACGTGCCCACGACAAATCTCACGATAGTTGTGACGCCGAAAAGCAATCCTGCCGTGAGAATCAACTCCAGCATGCTGTTGCGAATCAACGTACCTAATTGCAGTTGCGACGTCGTACTCATAAGTCGATATCAGAATGCGAAACAATCGCACCCCAGACTCCACATACCCGCTTCACCTAAAACCCAGCGATGCTTATGTGAAGCCTCGGGCTCGACAATAGAACGTGCGGCGCGGCCGCTTATGCCGGCGGTCGATTCCTGCGGTTGCTGATAGCCGCCGTAATGCTTGATCGGCGACCAGTCAAGACTGACCGGAAGCGGCGGCGGCGCATGCCGCGAAAATACTCCCGACGCATAAACGACTTTGCCTCCGACCATCGTCAACACCGATTCGAGTCCCTTGATCTCTTCGTCAGGAATAGAAAAGTAATCAGCCGAGAGTACGGCAAGGTCGGCCAGTTGACCCCGAGCAATCGCGCCCTTCTTCCCTTCCTCACTCGAGAACCAGGAACTTCCGACGGTATAGAGCCGGAGCGCTTCCGCGCGATCGAGGCGATTGTTTTCGGGGTACAGGTTCAGACCTCCAACGGTGTTACCGGTGATGAGCCAGTAAAGGGAGACGAACGGGTTATAGCTCGACACGCGCGTTGCGTCTGTACCGGCACCCACGGGCACGCCTAGCTCTAGCATGCGCCTGATTGGCGGAGTTCGTTCTGCCTGTCGACGGCCGTAGCGATCAACGAAGTACTCACCCTGAAACGCCATCCGGTTTTGAACCGCAATGCCGCCGCCCAGCGCTTTTACACGTTCGATGTTCCGGTCGGAGATCGTTTCACAATGGTCAAAGAACCAGTGAAGACCATCAAAAGGAATCTCGCGGTTGACTTCCTCGTACACGTTCAAAGCGCGCGTGATCGTCTCGTCATAAGTCGCGTGCAAACGGAACGGCCAGCGGTTCGCGACCAGGTGCCGGATTACGGCTTTAAGTTCAGATTCCATCACGGGCTGCATGTCAGGACGCACTTGCAGAAAGTCCTCGAAATCAGCAGCCGAAAAGACGAGCATTTCGCCCGCACCGTTCACCCGGTAGAAGTCGTCGCCTGCGCCTGGCTTCGTCATCCTCGTCCAGTTTTGAAAGTCGGCGAGCTCTCCTTTGGGGTGTTGGGTAAACAGGTTGGCTGCGAATCGGAGAGTCAGATCGCCGCCGCGATGGAGCTCCTCGATTACTGCATAGTCGTCGGGGTAATTCTGGAAGCCGCCACCTGCGTCAATGACACTCGTGAGACCAAAGCGATTTAGCTCACGCATGAAGAGGCGCGTTGAATTTATCTGATCTGAGCGTGACAGCTTCGGACCTTTTGCCAGGGTGGAGTAAAGGATATTCGCGTTCGGCTTTGCGATCAGGAGTCCCGTCGGGTTTCCGTTTCTGTCGCGCTGGATTTCTCCTCCAGGCGGATCAGGAGTGTTCTTTGTATAGCCAACGGCACGCAAGGCTGCCCCATTCAGTAGAGCACTGTCATACAAGTGAAGTAAAAAGACAGGCGTGTCGGGCGCCGCGGCATTGATTTCATCCAGGGTTGGCATCCGCCGCTCTGCAAACTGGAATTCCGTCCACCCGCCGATCACCCGCACCCACTGTGGCGCCGGCGTTCGCGCGGCCTGCTCCTTGAGCATGCGAAGGGCGTCGGCGAGCGAAGGTACTCCGTCCCAGCGCAGTTCCATGTTGTAACTGAGTCCGGCCCGAATCGGATGCATGTGTGAATCGTTAAGGCCGGGAATCACTGTGTGTCCCTGCGCATTGATGAGGCTGGTAAGGGGACCACGCCGCTTGAAAACCTCGCGGTCACTGCCGATCGCAACGATCTTTCCACCGGTAATGGCGACAGCCTCGACGAATGACGGAACTCCGTTCGTGGCAATTTTGGCGTTGTACAATATCGTGTCAGCCGGCATTGAAGTCTCCTTATTTCTTATCGTTTAGTGGAATGCGAGAATCCCCTGGAGCTTCTCGCCGGCTACTGGCCGTTCGGGGTCAGTGCGTAACGGACGGTCTGGGCCTGGATGAGTCCGTCGCGGAAGACGAAGGTGTCGACGCCGTGCTCGGCCCGGTTGGTCCCGGACGTGGCCGACCATTCGAGGAAGAGCACGTCGCCCCCGAACAGCGTCGTCCTCATCTCCCAGTTGGCCTGCGGAAGATCCTTGAACAACTGGATGAAACCCTCGCGGATGCCGTCCCTTCCCCGCCTGACGCCCGCAGGGCTGATCTGCACCGCGTCTTCGGCGAAGTTCGCGGCGAGCCGGTCCACGTCCTCTGCGACCAAGGCCTGCCCGTGGCTAGCGTAGATCTCCTCGGGAGTACGAGCTGATGTGTTTTCCCCGTCATCGGGACGAAAAGCGTTCTTGTGCATAATTGCCATTCCTCTGCTTGAGTAAACTACTCTTCGTTGACGAGGGCTGGGAGATTCCAGCCCTCCGTCTTCTTTTGTGTTAGTGAGCCCCGGCGAGCAAAGGGACTTCGTACTCGGCAAATTTTGAGGCTGGTAGACCATGGACCATGGTGTACGCGTACTCCACACCAATTCCATATGCGCCCATGTGCGTTTTCACGATATCCATGACTGCGTCGTAAGTTTCCTTGTGCGCCCAATCACGCTGCCACTCCAACATCGTGGAGAGCACGGTCACGGGTTTTGCGCCGGCCTGAATCACTCTCTTCATCGCGTTGTCGTGATTGAGTTGGCTCACGTCCCCGCAGGCATCTTCAACGACATAGATTTCGTACCCGTCTTGTATCGCCTGAACGGTCGGAAAGGCGATGCAGACTTCAGTCCAGAGACCGGCCAGGACGATCTTCTTGCGCCCAGTGCGTTCGATCGCCGCGACGAAGTTCTTGTCATCCCAGGAATTCATCGAGGACCGTTCGATCGGATCCTGGTTTGGAAAGACAGCCTTGATTTGGGGCCAGATATTCCCGCTGAAGCTTTTCGTCTCTACCGTAGTGAGCACGACCGGGACATCGAATACCTGGGTAGCCTTCGCGAGTGCCACTGTGTTGTTTATGATCGATTGACGATCGAAGTTACTGACTCCGAACAGCATTTGCGGCTGATGGTCAATCAACGCGACAACGCAGTTGTCAGGAGTCAGGAGTCCTTTTTCGCTGAGTTTGTAACGTGAACCTGATGACATGTTTGTTTTTTCCTTTGCAGACCTAACGGATTCTCAAATGCGAAGAGGCGCCGCGCCACTTCAACTACAAATTCTGTTTCGAGGCGTGTCGACGAAGCGACGCTTCATCTGACTGCGGGAGTGTAGTCACCTGTGGCAGGTGTTGATTTCAAAGTTTTATTTGGAACTGCTGTATTTTGACTGCGGCTCGTTCGTTTCTTGTGGTTGAGGCTTATTTGGTGGTGGCGTAATTCGGAAGTCTTCTCTGCGGTACTCTGCGTATCTTTGCGCCCTCTGCGTTAA
>JADMIO010803671.1_pt1 | contig 33451 bp, 28 predicted proteins | sample 8958161 | NCBI WGS metagenome assembly JADMIO01 (sample SAMN16585339, study PRJNA669376) | soil metagenome | isolation source: Crop rotation soil | place: USA: Cullars Rotation, Alabama | collected 2011 | reverse complement strand
CTTTCCCGGATCCCACTGTGCTGGAAAGAATCGTCCACGCTGTTCGCTTCGAGCATCTGCTGCTCTTTCTCCACACCCAGGCTAAGAATCGAACCCAGGAAGTAAGCCAGCCGCACCGGATCGTCTGCGCCCAGAACGATCAGCCGCACCTCCGGCGGCACCTGCGGCAAATAAGCCAGCGCTTGCTGAATCAGCGATTGCACATTGCGCTTGGTCGCTTCGACCTTTTCCTTGTCGCCGACCTGGAGTTCAGGCAGGACGCGCACGCGTCCGCGCAGATGTGGCTCTGATTGTTCCCAGGCCATCAACTGCACGCGGTCAATGCCCTGCACAATCAGATGGAGCGTGTCCTCGACGCGCTCCATTCGCTTGATCTGAACGAGCGTGCCGATTTCGTAAAGGTCTTCCGGCTTCGCATCGCCTTCGCCGGTTCGTTCCGGCCGCACGCTGATGCACGCGATCAATTTTTCTTCGCTGGAGAGCGCGGCCTCGACCGCCGCCATCGAGCCGGGCCTGCCGACTGATAACGGCACCATGGTTTCGGGAAACAGCGTGGTGTTCTGCAACGGCAAAACGGGAATGACGAAGGGCACGCCCTCGGGTTTCTTTACCGTTGCGTTCGCCGGTTCCTGGGTCGGGTTCGCTTGCTCTTGGTTCGGGTTTTCGTCTGTCATGAATGCTCTTGTGATGAATGTTATCTGCGGGCCGCGCGCGCCTGCTCCTGCTCTTCGCGCTCTTCGCGCAAACGCAGAATTAGAAGGCCGTCGCGATAGTCACGTTCGATGGAGGCGTGTTCGATGGAACGGGGAAACCTGATCATTTTTTCAAATCGGCTATAGGTAATTTCCAGTTGATAGTGCGATACGCCTTCGCCACACGTACCGTCGCGGCGTGACCCGCTGATGCGCAAAAGGTCGCCATCGAGAATCACCTCAACGTCCTGCGGCTTGACGCCGGCTAAATCGACTTTGACGATCCAGCCATCCTTACTGCGATAGACGTCCGCCGCGGGACACCACAAGCGGCCCGAAGGCCGTCGATGGCGGTCATCACGAATCAAGCGAAAGTAACGATCAAGAGACTCGCCAGACATGTTGGTAGCTCCGTTTCCAATTCATCCGAGGGATATTCAGGGTTCGTTAAATGAATTATAGAGGTTTGGCGCCCGGATGTCAGTTCAGCAGCCTTAACGACGGTCGGACCAATGGAAGCCAATAGTGTGTGCCCATTGTGGCTTGCCGCTCTCCACTGTGGTACGGCTCGCCTCACCGCCATATTATGAGAGAGGCGTCGAGGCTGAGCCGCGACGCCGTTGCCTGTGGAAGTTGCTGCAGGTAAGCAAGCCTGATCGCATTGGGGAGCGGCAAGCGGCTAATTCCGGCGAGACAGGGATCTGAACTGCTCGCCTCTCAATACAGCCAGCCGCTACTGCTTGTTCTTCACCGGATACGCCGGGCGCTGCGGCTGCTTCGGTGGGTTCTTCTTCAACTCATCCATCACCAACTGGATCGCCTTTTCCAGTTGCGGGTCGTGACCGTTGATGACGTCAGCCGGCGTCTGTTCGACTTCGATGTCGGGCGGTACGCCAGTGTTCTCGACGACCCAGCCTTCTTCCGGCGTCCAGACCGCAAAGTTCGGCGCGGTGATCGTGCCGCCATCCATAAGCACCGGAAAACCGAGGATGCCTACCAGGCCGCCCCAGGTGCGCTTGCCGACCAGCTTGCCCATATTGAAACGGCGCCACATCCACGGCAGCAGGTCACCGCCCGAACCGGCAGTTTCATCGATGATCATGACCTTCGGACCCTGAATTGACGCGGCCGGCGTTTTCAGATCTGCGCCATAGCGCATCGCCCAGTACGGACCCAGAGGCCGGCGCAGCAAATCGATGTAGTAGTCCGCGTAAGCTCCGCCGCCGTTGAACCGCTCGTCGACGATGATTGCGTCCTTGTAGGCCTGTGGGAAAAAGTACCGCTTGAAGTACTCGTGACCTGCGGTTGCCGTATTGGGAACATAAACGTAAGCGACCCGGCCGCCGGTGGCCTGATCGACTTTCTTCAGATTACCTTCGACCCAATCGCGATTCCGGAGAGCGCCTTCGTTCGCAATCGGCACAACCTGGACGGTGCGCGAGCCCGATCCATCAGCGTTTGGACCCACCGTGATCTCGATAATCTTGCCGGAAGTATTCTCGAACAAGCTGTAGATGTTGGTTGGCGGCTTGAGGTCCTGGCCCCGGACCGCAATCAGGTATTCACCAGCCTTCACGTTTACCCCGGGCTCAGTCAGCGGCGACCGCAATTCAGGATTCCAATTCAGTCCGCCATAGACTTTCTTGAATCGATAACGACCGTTTTCGACTGAGTAATCTGCGCCCAGCAATCCGCCCGGCACGGTCTTCGGCTGATAGAGCGTGTCACCGCCGCCACCTCGGTGATGTCCGACCGACAGCTCGCTGCACATCCACTGAATTACCCGGTTGAGATCGCCGCGACTGCTCAGGTCGGGAAGGAACGCCGCATACTTGTCTCTCATGGCCGACCAATTAACGCCGTGCATATTCGGCGCATAGAAAAAGTCGCGATTGATGCGCCAGGCCTCGTTAAAGATCTGGGTCCACTCCGCGCGCGGATCGATTCGCACTTCGATGTCGTCGACATTGATGCGGCCGGTGCCCGGTTGCGGCTTCGGCGTCACCGCCACGATCGAAAAGTTCTGGTTACTGCGGAACAGGATCTTCTTCTTATCGGCCGATACCTCGTAGTCGGTCACGCCGGGAATGAACGCATCATCCTTCCGCTTGTTGAGGTCGTATTGGTGCAACACCGATCGTTCCGGCGCGCCCGGAGTCGGATTTGGATCGTCAGGAGATTGAATGTAGTAGAACTGCCCGGCCGTGCCCGGCTGAAGATTGCTGTAATTGCCGGCGGGCAAAGCGATCGAGAGAATGCGGTTGTTAATGCCTTCGATATCGATGGTGAAGGGTTCCGCCGTTTTAGGCGGCTCCTTGGGCTTTTCTTCTTTGCTGATTCCCTTTTCTTCGTCGCTCTCCTTTGCCAGCGGGTTCGGCAAATTGTTCCGCAAGACCGCCAAATAGAACGAACTGGTGAGGCGCATGTCCTGGTTCGATTGCGCAAACCATTCCTTAACCGGACCGGCGTTGGTCGATCCGAGGAAGTAGAGATACTTGCCACTCTCGTCGAAGATGGGTTCAGTGACTTCGGTCAACCCGTCAGTGATGGCAAATGACTTGTCCTGATCGAGTGAATAGGCGTAAACAGTTTGGATATTCGCTTTGGTGCTCAGCGTATAGGCCAACCACTTCGAGTCAGGCGACCACGAGTGATAAATCGTGCGCGTCCGCGCCGGGCCATACAGGTACTCAGTGCCGACTTTCTTCGCCACGCCGCTTTTTACGTCCAGCCAATAGAGGCTCCATGAATTGTCGGTGTAACTGATTTTCTGACTGTCAGGGGACCAAACCGGATCGTTATAGAAACCGGCGCCCGACAGTTTGATCTTGCGCACGTCACCCTTCCCGTCCTGACTGCGAATGTGCATCTCGTATTCGCCCGACTCGTCAGAAAAATACGCGATCGATTTGCCATCAGGTGACCACGAGGGGGAACGCTCATTTGCGGCTACAGTGTTCGTCAGGTCGCGCACGTCTCCTTTTTCGGCAGGTACGGTGACGATCTCGCCGCGAAACTCAAACGCCACACGCGCGCCAGTCGGGGACAGCCCACCGTTACGGATGTAACGTGCGCCCTTGACGTAGCGCGGACGTGTTTCGGGAAGATCGGCGCTGACTCCCACGGTCAATTTGGTACTGCGGCCCGAGCGGGGATCGAGAAGGTGCAGATACCCGGCTTGCTCATAGATGATCTTGTCACCACCAGCCGAGGCATTCAGCACCGGGAAGTCTTTGTGATCGGTAAGCTGTTTGATCGCTTTCGATTTCGAATTGTAGGAAAAAAGATTGAACTCGCCATTGCGATCTGACCGAAAGTAGATGTTGTCGCCCAGCCACATCGGATCGACGTCATTCGCGCGGCTTTCAGGCTGCGGGATTTTTTCCGTGCCGTTATCACTGAAGTTGTAGAGCCAAATCGTCGAGTTCAATCCACCGCGATAATGTTTCCACTCGAGGAAGGCGGGCGACAAAGGGTTGTACGCCAGTCGCGACCCGTCCGGCGAATACGTTGCCTCAAAAGCGTTAGGCAGCTTGAGTGGCTCTTCAATCCCACCCTTCACCGGAACGGTGAAAAGTTGTGAGTACCTGTTGTTGGAGACCGCGCGCGCTGACGTAAACATCACCGCTGAGCCATCCGGCGTGAAGCTTTGTACCACGTCCGCGCCCGGATGCCACGTCAGTCTGGTCGGCACGCCGCCCGTGACCGGCACCACATAGACATCAAGATTGCCATCGTATTGTCCGGTAAAAGCGATCAACGCGCCGTCAGGCGAGAAAGCCGGATTTAGCTCGGCGCCCTCATCAGCGGTCAGCCGCTTCACATTCCTCCCGTCAAGATCGGCGACCCACAAATCGCCGGCATAAATGAAGGCGATGTGGTCTTTGCTGATGGCCGGCTGGGCCAATAGTCGCGTATCGTTGATGTCCACACCCAGCGCAATGACCGCAGATGACAGAACCAGAAGGGCTGCCAGCGCGCCATGCAGCAGGCGACCTGGAGTTAGTCCACACATACGATTTTCATCTCCTCAGGGTGAAATGTAACCGGGAACAATTTGCGTCGCTCGGAGAGCGCCGAAACTACTTGCCGTCATAGCTCTATTGGTTCGCTCGTGAAGCTTGCCTGCCGCTGTGAAAGGCAATCACGCTGGTGAGAATGCCTTCAAGATCCACGCTCGGAGCGAATCCAATATGTTGATTCGCTTTCGCGACATCCGGGACACGTCGGGCCATGTCTTCGAAGCCTTCTTCGTACGCTTCGTCGTAAGGTACGAGCACGATTTCAGAGTCAGAGCTGGTCAGTGCCTTAACTTTGTTGGCTAGCTCAATGATCGAGATTTCCTGGTTCGACCCGATGTTGAAGACCTGGCCGACCGACTTCTCGTTGTCCATCAGCTTGATCAAGGCGTCGACCACATCTCCCACAAAGCAGAAGCAACGCGATTGAGTGCCGTCCCCGTAAACCGTGATGGGACGGTTGGCCAGCGCCTGTCTTACGAAAGTCGGAATCACCATGCCGTATTGACCGGTCTGTCGCGGGCCCACCGTGTTAAAGAGCCGTACGACGATGGTGGGCAATCTCTTTTCGCGCCAATAGGCCAGGGCCAGAAACTCGTCGATGGCTTTCGAGCAGGCATAGCTCCAGCGACCTTTGGTCGTCGCGCCCATCACCAGGTTGCCATCCTCGCGAAACGGCACTTGAGTGCTCAGGCCGTAAACTTCCGAAGTCGACGCGACCAGGACCTTCTTCTTTTTCTTGTTCGCCAACGCCAGCACCGTTTCAGTGCCGCGCACGTTCGTTTCGATCGTGCGCACCGGACTTTCAACGATCAACTTCACGCCGACGGCCGCAGCCAGATGAAAGATGACGTCGCATTGATCGACGAGTTCCGCCGTAACCGGCTGGTTGTGCACGCTGTCGATCGTGTAATGAAACCGCGGGTGGTCCTTCAAATGACGAATGTTTTCAAAACTGCCGGTCGAGAGGTCGTCGATGATGAATATTTCGTCGCCGCGCTCAAGGTATGCGTCAGAGAGATGTGAGCCGATGAAACCGGCGCCGCCTGTTATCAGTACTCGCAAATAAGCCTCTTCAGTTAAGGTTGATGATTGCCGGTTAGTCTAACATGACATCGGGCTTCAAACCGCTTATGCGGGCCGGCTGGCCGTGAAGCAACTCTTCGTACACCGCGGACATATCGGCCAGCAGTCTTTCTTTCGCATAATTCTTGATGACAAATTCTCGGCCGCGCCGGCCGAGTTCGTCGCGCAGTTCGTTATTGCGTATTAGATAATCAAGCCCCTGCGCCATCGCTTCCGCGTCTCCGCTGGCGACGCCCAGGCCCCGCTCATGAACGGCGACCCGCCGATCATCAATCGCCGAAATTTTCTGTCCCAAAAGGTCGGCGACCCCGCCGACAACTGTAGCAATAACCGGCCGCGCGTTCGCCATCCCTTCGATGATGCTTAGCGGAGTTCCCTCGTTGAGACTTGTCAGCGCCACGACGTCGAGCGCCGGATAGAAATTCTCAGGGTCGCACCGTGAACCCAGGAACAATACGTGCTCTCCGATTCCCAAATCGTCGACTCGCTGCTCGAGCGATTGACGCAGATGGCCGTCGCCGATGATCACGAACTTTACTTTCGGGCGTCCGAATTTCTGAAACTCAACTGCGGCGTCGAGAAACATCTCGTGGTTCTTGATCTCGGTCAGTCGCCCGACGATACCTATCAGGGTTTCATCGGCGGCAACTTTTAGTTCTCGTCTGAATTCCTGTCTTCGCCTCTGCCAATCTGAGTAAATCCCCAAATCAATCCCCAGGGGAATCACCGCAAACTGTTCAGGCTTTCCCACGCCAAACGATTCGTTTATTTCGCGTCGCTGCTGTTCGGTGATAACCACGATCCGATCGGTAATGAGCCGCGCGAGTATCTTTTCAATCGTTAGAAATAATCGTGTCCTGGCGGCGCCGTAGTAACTGTGAAAGACGTGGCCGTGATAGGTATGCACAAAGCGGCAAGCACGCGGTTTGCCGATGAGAGTGGCCGGCGTCAACCAGCGGTACATCGCGCCGGCCAAGCGTCCAACCGTTCCAGCCTTCGCGGTGTGAGTGTGCACCAGGTTCGGCCGCTCGCGTAACATCAGACGAAACAGCTTCCCGACAGTGAGCGCGTCCTTGATAGATATCTCGCGGCTCATATCAGGCAGGATCAACGGCGTGACGCCGGCCTGAGTTGCCACGTAGCTCATATCATCTTCACCCGGCGGTACGACGCCCGACACCAGCAGCGTCTCGTAACCGTATTGCTGCATGCCGGTCGTCAGCCACACCACGTGCCGCGCGGGGCCGCCGACATTCAGACGTGCGATGATGCGAAGGACCTTCATCAAAATCGTTTTGCCGGAGGCGGGGAAAGCCGACTGCCAATCACAGAGATGTAGGTTGAATTAGGACGCTGTCAGATTAGATTGGCAGTCGAGCGGCCGGTCAAGACCCTGACTACGACCGACCTCATCAATCGATAAATCGCTCAAACCACAGTTCCAGCATCAGCAGTGACCACAGACGATGATCATGACCAATCTTGCCGCTGACATGCTGATCGATCAGCTGTCGCACCCGGTCGCGATCGAACAATCCTCGTGACAATGCCTTTTCAGACAACAGGGTCTCGCGCAGGAATGATTGCATGCGTCCGCGGAACCAATGGCCGATGGGAACGCCGAATCCCATCTTGGCGCGATTAAGATTCTCCTCCGGCACAAACTTTTTAAGGACGCGCTTGAGCAGGTACTTGGTGGTCATCCCGCGCAGCTTTAGGTGTTCCGGCAGACTCGCGGCAAATTCCATCAGATGATGATCGAGAAACGGCGAACGTGCTTCGAGCGAAACCGTCATGCTGGCAATGTCCATTTTCACCAACAGGTCGTTCGGCAGATAAGTCATGGTGTCGGTCAGCAGCGACGCGTCAACTATGCCCGCGCCGTTAGCCTTCGCGAACCACGGTTCGATAAATCCTACAGTTGAGAAGGCGGCGGTTTCGTGGCGGAAGGCACTGGAATAAAGATTCTGCTTGGCTTGTTCGTCGAAGGCACTGACCCAGCGCAAATATCGCTGCACCGGACTCAACGAAGCAGCGTCCAGAAATCGTTGCGCCTTCCGCAGCGGGTTCTTGCGCGATTGGGCCTGCGGTAAAGCATTAGCGATATTCCTAATCACGCCGTTGCGAATCGCCGCCGGCAAAAGCTTCACGTAACGTTGCGCGACATTCATCGCGGCATATCGCTCGTAACCGGCGAAACATTCATCTCCACCGTCGCCGTTTAGCGCGACCGTCACGTGCTTCCGCGTCTCGCGCGAAACGTAATAACTGGGGATGGCCGACGAATCTGCAAAGGGTTCGCCGTAATGCTCAACCAGTGTCGGCAGAATCTGCATCGCGTCCGGTTTGACGGTGAACTCGTGATGATCCGTGCCCACGTGTTCCGCGATGCGCCGCGCGTGATGCAATTCGCTGAAGTCCTGTTCTTCAAAACCGATCGAAAAGGTCTTGACCTTCTCGGAGGACTCCTGCGCCATCAGCGCGACTACTGCGCTCGAATCGATGCCGCCCGACAAAAATGCGCCCAGCGGCACTTCCGACATCAAGCGAATGCGCACGGCTTCGCGCAGCAAATCGACGACGCGCTCTCCGGCTTCTTCTTCGTCGCTTTCCCTCTTGTGCGAGAAATCTAGTTGCCAGTAGCGTTCGAGTTTGATCTCGCCATTCTTCCAGAGCAGCCAATGCCCCGGCGGCAGTTTGCGGATCGATTGATAAGCCGTGAGCGGCGCCGGCACGCAGATGAACGAAAGGTAATGGTGAATTGCTTCGTAGTTCACATCGCGGCTTACGTCCGGATGTTGCAGCAACGCCATGAACTCGGAGCCGAATATCAGCTGCCCATTCACATGGGCATAAAGCAGCGGCTTCTTGCCCACGCGATCGCGCGCCAGGAAGAGAGCCTTCTCGCGCTCGTCCCAAATAGCCAGCGCAAACATGCCGCGCAAGTACTTAGGACAATCAGTTCCCCACTCGTCGTAAGCATGGACGATGGCTTCGGTATCGCTGTCGGTGTAGAAACGATGGCCGCGGCTCTCGAGGTCTTTGCGGAGTTCGCGATAGTTGTAAATCTCGCCGTTGTAAACAATCCAGGCCGTGCGATCGGCGTTGTGAATCGGCTGTTGACCGCTTTTCAGATCGATGATGGCCAGGCGCCGCATCGCCAATCCCACGCCTTCGCTAAAATAGAAGCCGTCCTCATCGGGGCCGCGATGGTGGATCGCCTCGTTCATGCGAGCCAGCAAGTCACGGTCGACCGGCGCGCCATCTCTACGAACATATCCAGTAATTCCGCACATTTTAGTAGCTGCATCGCAAATCTATCTTAACCGTCGAGACATAAGCAAACACGCGGTCAGCGCATTCCGACAGGCACTAATCACCACGCGGACGCTCGCTCGTGCCGGGTGACTTTAAAGCCGTGCAGTCTTAAGATGAGGCGCTTCGTATCGCCCGAACATAAGAGGTAGAGTCAGAGTGAACGTCAGAGGCAGAATTCTGATCGTAGTCTTGTTGAGTCTCGCTATTTGGCTTGGGCTACTTGCGGGTGGTCTCTGGAGTTACACCGTCACACCTGAAGCAGGTCACTTGTCACGGTCATTTAATGGCTGGGCCACGTACCCAGCTTCGCGCCACGTGTTCTTGATGGAATTCGAGCCGGGCGATTACTCGCAGGGAAAAGTTTATATTTCGGGAACGTATGCATTTGTGTTCACTAACTTTTTGTATCTGGCGCCGTTTCATTTCCTGCTCGGCGTTCCCTATGACGTGGCGCATAACTTTTTTCCGTACTTCTACGTTTTTGGTTTGATCCTACTGCTGGTGCTGAGCACCAGGAAACAACTGCGCGAGATTTCTGAGCAGCGAAACTCGCTTTTGTGGTTGCTGATGTTCATCTCGCTGGGAATTACGATTACCGATCCGCTGCCGTGGGTTTCTTCATTCAATGCCAACCGTGACAATCCCTTCATCCTGGCGGCCGGACTGTTTTGTTATCTCTCGACCTGGGTTTTCTATGATGAAATGCCGCGGACCGAGTTATTCCTGGTTGGGATTTTCCTCGCGCTATGGTCGCCCATGTTCATCCCGGCGTGGATTCTCGCGGCTTTATTTTTTCAACGCAGCCTGGTGCTTGAGCGTAAAGGGATTGTAAAGATCGCGGCAATAACTGCGCTGGCGGCAATCAGCGCCGTAATACCGTCACTAATTGTTCGCTGGGCTGGGCTCACGACGACCGGCAGCGGTCTGCTCTTTCGTTCGGGACTGGACGGTTCGCAGGAATACATGACCAGCATTTTTCAGGCTGTGTTACGACCATGGGCTCCCCGGCCCTGGCCTACCGGCTCGTATTTTCTGCTGGGTCTGGTGTCGACGATTTTCTTTCATTACTTCTTCAAGGGCCGCAGTCGCTTTCGCTCGTTGTCCCAGGCTTTCTTTCTGTTAATTCCGTACGCGACGTTTGCGATTCTTCTGCCGCAACTCACGTCGATACACCCTTATCTCACCGACGTGCTCCTGTTCGTTCCCGTCACTTTCCTGCTGTCGTTCTGGTTCTTGCAGAAACCGTTTTGGGAAGCGCTTAGAGGTAATACCTACGTTGCGTGGCTTCTCTTCGCTGGGCTAGTCCTGATGACAAACCTGCTAACGCTGGCCGGAATGCGCCGATTCACCGCGGTCGCGAGATTTCGAGTCTTCATACCCGTGATGGCAGTTCTTTCCATCGCGCTGGTCTATTCAGCCCTGGCCCTGTGGCAGCGATTCGGTCGCGCAGCCGAAAAATGACAGCAGATTTCGATGGGCGATGTTCATTTGCTTTGCGAGATCGATGCCGGCTGACAGTTCATCAAAGCGACGGCGGAACCGGCGCAAGCTGAATTGCGGGTTGTCTGATCCGACACACGTGCGCTCGTCGAAGTTCTGAAACAGGTGGCGGATGTCCGCGTCAACTGACGTACCCTCGTACCTGCACATCGTAAAGGAAACGTCGAGCAGTACGTTCTTATAAGGACGGATGAGCTGCATCAAGCGCAGCGCGTTCACATCCGAGCCATGCAGCAGAATCAATTTTGATTCCTCAGGCAGCTCGCTCAACAACGGCTCAAAATCCAGATACGTGCACTGACTTACGGCTGGCTGCCGGTAAAGAAAGGTACACAGCAGCACCGGCAGCTTGCGCGCGCCGGCCTCATTTAAGACCTCGCGCAAACCGGGACTGCGTAAATGAATGCGCGAAAAGCCCGGGTGAATTTTGATCGCCGCATACCCACTGCTGGAAATCTCATCTAACTGTCGAGTGATTTCGCGTGCGTTGTGCGACTCGTGGAAATCGTAATAAGCAACCGGCAGAATTTTTTGCGACGCCGTGCGAATGTAGTCGGCATACGCTTGCAACGCGTAACCGCCGATATCTTTCATGCCGACGGCGCAGGCCCAACGCACGTTGCTTTCGGACATAGCCGCTTCGAGTTCACTGAGCGTGTTATCGCCGGGCGTTCCGGTGATCCAGCTTCCATCAAGCGTCGGGTGGGTAAGGCTGTCGAACAGCGGCAGGTCAGGCATATATAACGCGCAACTCCCGTTCAATCTGGTGACGCAGTGCCTGCAATTCTTCGGGAGAGTTGGCGGCCGCGATAAACGATCCTTGCCGGGCCGACCCATCTCTCGCAGGTTCCAGCCGCTGCCCGGGCGCTATGTTCACCGAAAGATGCAGCAATCCAGGAAGTCCGCGCACGCGCTCGATGCCTTCAACCGAACTGACCACACCCGGCGGAAAATTGAAGAAGCTAATCATCGCGAAGCTGTACTCGCCGGCAGTCTGCGGTAGCGCATCAATTCTCTCTCCCAGACTCATTCTGATCAGCAATTGATTTGTTTCAATACCCGATATCGCCGGCACTACATGTGACGAAGTGTTGGCGCCGCCACCACGCGCCGCCACTTCCACCAGATAGAATTTTCCGCCCGCGACAATATACTCAGCGTGCGTGATGCCGAAACTCAATCCCATATCTTCCACCATTGAGTTGTGCTGCTGCCTCAGCGCTTCAAAGTCAATATCGTCGGCGTTGAGAGAGTAGAACTGCGCGGCGCCAAGCATGGGATTGTGGGCGAAAGTCTCTCGGCGCGAAACTGCCAGCGAGTAGTGCCGGCTGTTGGTTTTGAATCCTTCCACGGTGAGCGCCTCACCGAAAATAAAGCGCTCAGCGATCACGTCACCGTCACGGCTGGCTTGAACCGACTCGGTATATCGGCTGCGCAATTCCGCCTCGTCACCTACTCTGAAAACGCCGCGGCTACCCTGGCTGGCTGGTGGCTTGATCACGATTGGGTATCCGATGTTCGCCGCCAGATCCAACGCGTCTTCTGGTTTCCGGCACAAGCGATACTCCGGCGCCGGATATCCATGCTGATGAAGAAACTCTCGCATTAGAAACTTGTTGGTAAAGAGTTTCGCATGGGCCGAACCAATCCCTGGCAGTTGAAGCTGTTCGCAGAGATAGGCAACCGTGGGCACCGCAATATCGGTTTGGTCGGTCACCACACCGTCAGGTTTGTATTCGCGAGCGAAGCTAAGATTCGCTTCCATGTCCAGGACATCGGCGACTAATCCGACGTCGGCATGCTTAAAGCCGGGCGAATCAGGATAGAGATTCGAATTCACGACGAAGAGGCCCATCGATTTCGCGGTGCGAATCAGCGGCACTTGCCATTCTCCGCCCGCTATAACCATTAGTCGCTTCTGCTGCATACGAAGGTATGGGATTCAATCCGCAACGCGAGTATATTACTGCAGACCGCAACCACAGCCGATGGACCTTTCCATAGTCACGACCGCTTTCTACTCAGCGCCGCACCTGCACAAATTCTATCTGCGCAGTGTTGGGGCGGCGGAAAAGATTACCCAGAGCTTTGAAATCATCATCGTCAATGATGGCTCGCCGGACAACTCACTGGAAACGGCACTCGAAATCGTGCGCCAGGATGCGCGCGTGCGCGTGATCGATTTGTCGCGAAACTTCGGCCACCACAAAGCGCTGATGACAGGCCTGGCGCATTCCGTTGGTGACCTGGTCTTTCTGGTGGACAGCGATCTGGAAGAAGACCCTGAATTATTGGAAATCTTTTACCAGAAATTAAGTGCCACGGGAGCTGACGTCGTATTTGGCGTGCAGCGAAAGCGCAAAGGAAAACTATTTGAGCGCCTGAGCGGATTTCTGTTCGTCAAAATCTTCAATGCGCTCTCGACGCACTCTCTGCCGGCAAACTTCATCACCGCGAGACTAATGACTCGGAGATACGTCTCCGCTCTGTTGCAACATCGAGAACGAGAGATGCTGCTGGCGGCCTTGTGGGCTGTGACGGGCTTCACCCAGATTCCGGTCACGGTAGAAAAGCACTCGAAGGGCTCCAGCACCTACAACACGCGGATGAAGCTCGCCCACGCCCTCAATGCGGTCACATCTTTTAGCAACAAGCCGCTGGTCTTCGTCTTCTACCTGGGCTCCTTCATCCTCGTGCTCTCGAGTCTCGCGGCACTGTATCTAATAATTCGAAAGATTTTCTTCGGCACTCTACTGCTGGGTTGGGCTTCACTCATTGTCTCGATTTGGATGCTGGGCGGGATCACGATTTTCTGTCTGGGCATCATTGGCATCTATCTCTCGAAAATTTTTATAGAGGTCAAACAAAGGCCCTACACTATCGTCAAAGAGATATACGAGCATCCAGGTGTCGCACGGATGAACGAAACGCGAGTGCCCGAAGTTGCTCACGCAAGAGACAGCCGCCGGACGGAACCGCAACTTGGAGTGGTTGAATGACGCAGCCTCGCGACCGGATCCTGCAGCGTAAGCGGGAATATTACGACCAGCAAATTCAACGTCACGGATGCACGGCGCTGGCGGCAGGCTGGAATTCGCAGGAATCGCAGGAATTGCGGTTCCGGCAACTACTCAAGATTGCAGATCGATCAACCCCATTTTCGATCATTGATTTTGGCTGCGGCTACGGCGCTCTCGCTGATTATCTGCAAACCGAGGAATACTCGTTTCAGTATTGCGGCTACGACATTTCCCCTGAGATGATTACTAAAGCAAAGGAACTGCACGGTAACACTGATCACATCTCATTTGTCGGTTGTGAAGCTGACTTGAAGCCCGCCGATTACACCGTCGCGAGTGGTATCTTCAACAGTAAATTCGAAACCTCGACGCCCGAGTGGGAAGACTACATTCTGGAAACTCTCACAACCCTGGACGGCTTAAGCCGGAAGGGCTTCGCCTTCAATGTTCTTTCCAAATTTTCCGACGAACACTTAAAGCGTGCCGAACTCTATTACGCCGATCCCGCCTTCCTGTTCGAATACTGCCGGAACAATTTTTCGCGCTTTGTGACTCTGCTTCACGATTATCCTCTCTATGAATTTACCATCCTGGTGCGCAAGACCTCCGAGCCAAGATGAATCGTAAACCGAACCTGCCAAGCAAAAACAAGAGGGTCCTCTTTCGGCTTATTACCCTGTTAATTCCGGTCGTTTCGATCGTATTTCTGTATCTTGCGTTTACCGCCTACCGGGCCACCGCCGTTTACGAATACGTGAAGAGCAATCAGCGCGGATGGCGCGGCGATGTTTATCGGCCGGACCCGGAGCTTGGGTTTGCGCCGGTCCCGAATTCATTGGGAGCCGAAACGTTTCCGATTGGTGACGACATCCCGGCGCGTTTCGACAGTAACGCCTTTCGTGTTCCGCTCGACGATCAGAACCAGACATCTGGAGCGCGACCCATCGTGCTTGCTCTTGGCTGCTCGTTTACTTATGGCGCGGCAGCACGAGCCGAAGACACGTACCCATACCTCGTCGGTCGCAGTCTCGGCGGCACGGCTCGAAACGCCGGCGTGCCAAGCTATGGCCTTTCGCAGATGCTGATTCTGGCCAGGCGGCTGACGCCGGCCCAAAGGCCTGATTACCTCATGGTTCAGTATTCTCCCTGGTTGGTTGAGCGCGCCCAGAACCCTTTTGCGCCAACTTACTTTGGCCGGCTGCCGACACCTTATTTCTATAACAGCGAGCAGGGACTCGCCCTACAACCACCCGTGTTTCGGACAAGGATCTTTGACCTGACCATCGATCGATATCGCAATGCGTCTGGCGGCGCCGGCAACGCCATTTCGTTTGAATGGAACGTAGGCTTACCGTTATTCGCTCATGACGATTTCCACATGGGCGGCTTTGTAGTCAACCGTCTGCTGGGACGTCTTCCGAGACCCGCGCCGGATCAAAGTCAGATAATCAAATATGTCTACGGAGAATTTGCCAGAATCGCCAGGGACAACGGCGCTCGATTGGTAATCGTTGTTTTGGGAAACGACGTGAGTCCGGTACAGATTCACCCGGACTGGTTTCCGGCCGATGCGATCCTGGTCAACGCGCACGATTCATTGTTGCAACGTCTGGGGGTGAAGGACGAGGAGAGCTATAAACGAGCTTATGGATTCTGGCGTGGTTCGCCCCCGGCGTTTGTCGATGACCACCCGAACGAAAATGCTCACCGCATAATTGCGGAAGCGGTGACAAGTAGAATTCGGAATCGCGGCGAACTTTCTGAGCCTCGGTAATCAAAACCTCATGAGACTTTGTGTTTCCTGCGGTGAAGTTTTCGACAGCATCGATTGGGTGTGCCCCGTTTGTCGGCACCAGCCTGAGACACTCGATGGGCACACGGCTTTTGCACCCGAACTGGCGCAGACGAATGATGGGTTCGAGGCGGAGTTCTTTCCCAGACTGTTCGAATTGGAAGGGAATAACTTTTGGTTTCGATCACGGAACCGGCTTTTGGTATGGACGCTGGAACAATATTTTCCGCGGGCCCGGAATTTTCTGGAAATCGGTTGCGGCACTGGCTATGTCTTATCCGGAATACACCGCGCGTTACCCGAACTGAAATTGAGCGGCAGCGAAATATACGCGGCCGGCCTTAGCTGCGCTGCGGAAAGGCTGCCGGGAATTGAATTGTTCCAGATGGACGCTCGGCAGATGCCCTTCAAAGAAGAGTTCGACGTAATCGGCGCTTTCGATGTATTGGAGCACATATCCGAAGACGAGCAGGTCCTCGCGCAAATGTTTCAGGCGACGCGGCGCGGGGGCGGCATAATATTAACGCTGCCGCATCATCCGGCGCTGTGGAGTGCATCGGACAATTATGCTCATCATGTGAGGCGATACACGACGCGTGAATTAATCGCTAAGGTGACGCGGGCCGGTTTTGAAGTTACGCGAACCACAGCGTTCGTTTCGTTGCTATTGCCGCTCATGCTCGTGTCCCGCTTCAGACAGCGCAAACATTACGATCCGAAACGTGAGCTCGATCCTGGTCCGGCGATTAATGTCATCTGTGAGAAAACTCTGGATGTCGAGCGCATAATGATTCGTGCCGGCTTATCGCTACCGTTGGGTGCATCCCTGCTGATGGTGGCGCGGCGAAAGTAGCCGTCGCTGCGTGCCTGTGTTGTTCGACCCGGCGCAATTCCTGTAGCCTTAGCACGCAAAGAGCATTTGAAACCGATCGGCGCTGCTTTCGCATGATTCCCTTTAATAAGGCGTACATTTCGGGCAGTGAGCTGGATTACATCCAGCAGGCCATATCGAATTTGCACCTGTCCGGCGATGGTTTTTTTGGCCGCAGGTGCGAAGCTCTGCTGGAACAGCAACTGGGCGTGGCCAGGATACTGCTGACGACGTCAGGCACTGCGGCGCTGGAGATGGCGGCGCTGCTGCTGGACATTCAGCCCGGCGACGAAGTCATCGTTCCGGCTTTTACTTTTCCCTCCACGATCAATGCTTTCGTGTTGCGCGGCGCGCGACCTATGTTCATTGATATTCGCCCTGATACTTTGAACGGAGACGAGGCTCGTCTGCAGTCGGCGATTACCCCTCGCACCAAAGCCATCGTAGTCATGCATTACGCCGGCGTTGGTTGTGAAATGGAAGCGATCCTCGGGATCGCCAATCAATACGCGATTCCTGTCGTCGAAGACAACGCGCACGGATTGTTCGGGAGATATCGGCAGAAATATCTTGGCACCTTCGGCTGTCTGGCGGCGCTAAGCTTTCACGAAACCAAAAATGTGATTTGCGGCGAAGGCGGAGCGCTGGTCATCAATGATTCAAAATATATTCAACGCGCCGAGATCATTCGCGAGAAGGGCACAGACCGCAGCCAATTCTTTCGCGGCCAAGTGGATAAATACACCTGGGTCGACGTTGGATCGAGCTATGTGCTGTCGGATATTTTGGCGGCCTTTCTTTACGCGCAACTCGAAAGCCGTGACGCGATTCAGGCGCAGCGAAAACGCGTCTGGCATTATTATTACGAGAACCTGAAGAGCTGGGCCATGAGGAGCGGTGTGCGGCTTCCCTTCGTGCCGCAGCATTGCGAGCAGCCGTACCACATGTTTCATTTGATAATGAATTCGCTTGCGGAGCGCACCGCCCTACTCAATCATCTGCAGTCTCGCCAGGTTAACGCGATTTTTCATTATCAACCTCTGCATCTGTCACGCATGGGGCAGGCGTTCGGCCGGACCGATTGCCCGGTGACGGAAGCGGTCAGCGACCAACTGGTGCGTTTACCGTTCTACAACGGCATGACCGAAGCCGAACTGTCTCAGGTCGTGGCAGCGGTGCAGAGTTTTGTCATCGGACGATAGCGAACGCTGGTATTTGCAAGTGGGAACTTAGGTCGTCTTCGTAATTCGCGCACTTCTATCGATGGAACACAGGATCGAACACCGTTCGAGCTTATCCAGCCGGTTGTTCCGGCTCAGATGCTTGCTGATAGCTGCGGCCATCCTACACATCTGTTTGAGCCTGGCCGTGTTTCTGGTGGGTAAGTACCAATTGTCTCCGGCGCAAATTTATCCCACCGGAATCGGCAGGTTCGCTTCTGACGGTCTGCTGTACGAACAACAGGTCGCGGAACTCAGCCGCGTCTTAAAGTCAGAAGGTATTCGCTATTGGGCTAACTGGCCGACGCAGCTACACGTGCGTTTGTATGCGCTGCCACTAGCGCTGGTGTCGCGCTGGTTCAGCTTCAACATATTGACGATTGAACCGCTGAACCTCATTTATTACCTCGCGATCGTGTTCTTTGTCTACAGGGTCGGTGAACGAGTTTTTGGTCATCAGCCGGGTCTGTTTGCCGCAGCGACGGTCGCGCTGTGGCCGTCATTTCTGTTGCACACGACGCAGTTACTCAGAGATCCGTTGCTCATTCTGTCGGTCCTGGTGGTCGTGTGGGTTCTGGTTCAATTGATCCTGGACGACATCTACTGGCAGCGGATGCTGCTGCTCGGATTGGCTTATACGGTAGCGCTAATCGCGATTCGCATAGTCAGGCTGCCGATGTGGCGCGTGCTCGTCGTATCCGTCGCAGTGGGCATAATTTTCTTCGGTGTACGCTCGCTGCAGCAGAGGCGTCTCAGTAAAATCGGTATTACCTTCGCTCTGCTGATGGTGACGGCTCTGGTCATCATACCGAGGTTTCAACCGTATTTTCACAACCAGCAAGTGCTGGGGCGACCACGTTCGATTAATCCTGAGGCCGAGGACAAACTGCCTTTGGACGAACAAGTTTTCCATCGTCGGGAAGCATTCAACTTGCGGATTGACGGCGAAGGCCTTGAACCAACTGCGGAGAGTGACTCGCGCCTTGATACGGAAGTACAACTCAATAGTTCAAGCGCGATAGTCCGTCATGTGCCGCGCGCGCTGGAAATCGGTCTTTTCGCGCCGTTTCCCAATATGTGGTTCCAAAACGGCAACCAGGTCGGCCAAAGCGGCCGCCTCGTCGCCGGATTTGAAACGCTCTTAACTTACGTGATTGAATCGATGGCCGTGATCGGCCTCTGGTGGCAACGGAAAAACCTGGTCGCCTGGTTACTGGCAATCGTCATTGGACTGGGAGCCGTTGCCCTCGGCCTGGCCGTAAACAACATGGGAGCACTGTACCGCCTGCGCTACCCATTTTGGGTTTTGATGGTAATACTCGGATGTGGCGGCGCGAGTTTTCTTTATCACCGCTTCAAAGACTCTAAGTCAAATACGTTTCAAGCCGAGAAGTCTCCACTTTGATTAGGCTCAGTCTCACACTCGCACTACTGGCAATCTGCAATGCCGTGCTCGCGATTCTGATGCCGTGGTACATCGTCACGCGGCTCGGCGTCGGCATCGAGACCGATGCTTTCTTCGTTTCGGGCGCTTTGCCGCAACTGATCTTCCTCGTCGTCAGCTCGTCCTTGACCTCTACCCTCGTGCCGCTGCTCACGACCGAAACCGGAGTTAATTTTCGGCGCGATGCGTGGACGCTTTTTCTTGGTGTGAGCGGCATCTTCTGTCTGCTCTCGGTCTTTTTGTTTGTCACGACGCCCGTCTGGGTTTGGCTCATCGTTCCGGGATTTAACAGTGAAGCGGAGCAGCTGGCCATCACTTTGAGCCGCATCCAATTGCTTTCAATGATCGGCAACGCCGCCGTCATCGTACTGTGGTCGACCTATTACGCGCGGCAAAAGTTTTTATGGACTGAGCTTTCGTCAATCATCGCCAACCTCACCTCGCTGCTGTTTCTCGTCTGGATGCTTGGCAAATACGGCATTGTCGCCGGCGCGTGGGCCACCGTCCTGGGACTGGGCTTAAAGGTGGTCCTGCTCATGCCGGGATTGGGCCGTTGGGAGCGACCGCAATGGAATTCGGAGTTAGTCAGGGAAGCCTGGCGACGCATCAAACCCTTTCTGCTGGGTCAAACCTACGCGAAATCCGATCCGCTCATCGATCGATTTCTCACCTCGCTCACCGCGGCCGGCAGCCTGTCGCTGCTCTACATCGGTCAGCAAGTTTATTCATCGGTAAACCTGATCACGACCAAAGCCATCTCGACTCCGTCGGTGCCGCGGCTGGCGCTGGCGGCGAAGGCCGGCGATTGGCCTGCGTTTCGTCGCATTTATCGTCACCGGCTCGGCTGGATGTTAGTCATCACCATCGCCGGTGCCGCGGGGCTGGTGGTTGTCGGCGAGCCGCTGTTGCGTCTGATGATAGGTCACGGCGGCATAACTGCAGAAAACGTGCATCAGTTGTGGTGGATTCTAATTGCGCTGGCCGGAGTGTTAATCGGCGGGGCCTCGGGACAGGTAATCTCGGCAGCGTTCTATGCGATTGGCGACACGCGCACGCCCACGGTGCTTTTCATCATCACCTATACGATTTACATTCCGATTAAGATTGTGGTGTTCGTGAAGTACGGTGTAATTGGATTAGCGCTGGCGACCAGCATTCATCTGGTCATTAATTGTTTGCTTCAGCTTGTCGTTCTCGAGCGGGCGGCGAAAATTACCGGCGATGGCGCCGCAGATGTGGTGATCGACTAACCAACTGCAAGTATTTCGTCCTTGGCTTTATCCGGGCGGCGCCGATGACGTTGTTCAGATTCGCGCTTTGCTTGCTGCCTTTGCCTTCTCTTTTCTTCGCGCTTTTCTCTCACCAACACGTAACCAACTGCGACAAAGAGAAAATAAAAGACCAACAATTGCGCGCGCTGGCGATAGGCGGTGCCGACATTGCCCTGGGTTATCGAATAGGTCAACGTGAGCAGACTTGTGAATATCATGATCGGCGCTATTTCGCGGATGCGATGCTTAACCGTAAACCACGCCCCCAAGACCAACAACGGAATGGCGCACCACCAAATAACCATTTCCGGCAACGTCAACATTTGACGAAACGATCCGAATTGCCAGGGAAAAGGCGCCAGCAAAAGATAGGTGAACCCAACCGGCAGAGCGCTGAGCGCCCCGGAAGTCGTCGAGACATCGACGTCTTTGTTAAAGCCTGATTCTGCGGATTGGGCCGCGTCCGAGCGCATGCGCTGCAACGATTCGGCACTCCCATAGACTTCCAGCTGCTGCGTCGCATAATACGTGACGCCAAAATATCCGAGCGCCAGGCTGACTATGGAAATGATGATCAACTGGCGCACAAACGATTGCGCGGTAAGTCGATGCCGGCCCAGAATGAATGCCGCCATCCCAGCGAGCGCGACCATGTAGAATACATAGAACCGCAAAGTCAGCAAGAAACATAAGGCGAGCGCCAGCGCCGCCAGGTACTTCACACTGAACTTGTCGCCGAGCTTGAGGATCGCCAGCATTGAGATCGCCAATAAGAAAACGATTGGCCCATCCTTCAAACCCTGGCACGACCAAATGATCAACGATGGGAAGAATGCCGTTAGCACTGCTGCCACACGGGCAACTCGCTCGTTCGGGAAGATTTCCATCGCTATTAAATACGCGATGGGCGCGGTCGCGGCCCCCAACATGCAATTTACGTATTGCGTGGCGAGCATATTCCGGCCGACGACCTTGTAAATCACCGCGACCATATAGGTCATGCCCCAGCCGCTGGATGAGCCACCAGCATAGAAGATGTCGATGGTCCGCTGATATTCGACGTTGCCGAGCCACACATTCCGCAAACACTCGCCGAGCGTGTCGTAGGTCAGGGCGTCGCCGCCAAAAAAAGACTGCCAATGAAATACATATATCGCGGTACCCACGATGACCCGTACCAGAAACGCGGCGATAAATGTCTTCAGCAGGAATTTGTGATCAGGCAGTTTGTGGATCGCCAGCATCGCCACAGCGATTAAAGGTAGCGAAAGCAACGCAGCCGGGCCGCCATCAGACGGCGCAACGAACAATATGACACCCAGAATTGCCAGTGCGACCGCTAGTAATAATCCGTTCACTTACGTTTATCTCTCGTGCTAAATCTCGTCCGGAAGATCAATTCGAGTTTTCCGTTCCACCAGAAACAGATCGTCCGCACTCAACGCCTTGATGGGCTTCGCCGGCACGCCGGCTATTAGCCAACCTTCCGCGTCGATCCGGCCGACCACTACCGAGCCGATGCCTACCACGCACCGCGGCGGGATCGACGCGCCCGGCGCCAGCCGAATTTCAGAGCCCACGTACGCGAAATCTCCAATCGTAATTGGCTGGGTCCGCTGCCGGTTATGAGTCCACAGCGATGAATTGCGCCCCCCGATGATCGTCCGTCGGCCTATTTCAACTCGATCTGTGAAATCGATTTTATGCCCAGTGGTGATGATGCTGCCAGCGCCGACGTGCAGCGTCGGGTCGACTGGATTAACGACGTCGGGGTCAGGAATCGAATTGATCTCGTTCAAGCGAATTATGTCGCAGTAGCGGCCGATCTCCACTTCGTCGCCGCCCCGAATAATGTTCAAGTGTCCGATGCGGACGTGATCGCCGAGGCTAAGTTTCCTAACTCCCAGTACGAGGTTGAAATGGCCAATTTGCACGTCGTCTTCGATTACACAGTCCTTCGCGTCCAGTATGGTTAAGCCGATCCGTACTCGCCTGCCAATCCGGTACCCAAAGAAGAACCGATAGCAAGGCCGCTTCATGAACGAAGGAAGCAACGCCACCGACGCGAGCAAGACCAGACGAACTTTGCTGACGCGGGACGCGACATTGGCAAAGCCCGCGCTGCCCGGGCGTGATTCTGCCCGTGGTTCGGCGACGATCCGTTCATCTACGACGCTTAGTTTTTCCACCACTAATCTCTTCGCGCGGCCGCCTCGTGTAACGCCGAGGCTAATTTATCTGCCTGATCTTCCAGCCCATAGTGGGCGACCGCATGAGCGCGTCCGGCATTTCCCATTTCGCGACGACCCTGTGGCTCAGCGATCAGCCATTTCAGGTTACGATACCACTCGTCCTGATCGGAAGCGAAAAAATGGGTCTGCCCAGGCTCGCCAATCTCCGCCGAGGCGCCCACCGGCGTGGCCACGAACGGCGCGCCGACCGCCATGTATTGAATCGCTTTGAAGCCCGATTTTCCCTGCGCCCACCTTCCTGAATACAGGCTCGCATCGATCGGATACAGCCCAATATCGATCGATTGAAAATCCGCCACCTCACGCTCTAACGTCCATGGCAGATTGGAGACCTTGACTCCCGGAACCGCTACGTTCGAGCGACCCGCGCCAACGATCTTAAGACTAAAATCGAATTGTTCGGCGAGCGACGAGAGCACCGGAAAGATCGATTCGAGATATGGAAACGTCGAATGCGTGCCGATCCAACCAAGCACTGGAGCGTCGTTGGTTGGTCGCGCGACCGGCTTGAAGATTTCGGTATCGACGACAGTGGGAATCACGCGCGCACGGGCGCCCTTCGACTGCACGTACTCGGCAATCGAACTATTGCCGCAAGTGACAATGGTCGCCCAGCGAATTAAGTCGTCGGTCTTGCTAAACCACTTGAGGAACTTCGCCAACCCACCATAGGTTGGACTGTCATAAGAAACATAGGTCGCGTCGTCCAGGTCGAGGACGATCGGACGTTTGAATCCCTGCGCAATTATCCATTCAATCAGCGGAGGCCCGAACAACATCGCCTCGCGCTGAATTAGAATCACATCAGCTTGGCGCACCGCCGGGATGCTTAACGCACGCATCAACGCAGATTTCGTGAGGCCCACGATGGTCCGGTGCCACACCTCTTTCCGATAAAGGTTGGCGAACATCTTCGAATCGATAAACGGACTTATCGAAAGCTGAACCCCGCGGCCGGCGAGAGGTCTCACAAATTGCGTTAATCGATATCGGGTAGCGGCCGCTTCGATTGGATATGATGATAAGGCCAGAACTTTCACGCGATGTTACGAGGTTGAACGTCGAAATTTTGCCATCGCTTCACGACGACTTTACGGCCCAGGCCTCGATGTATGCGCCCAATTCTCCGAGCCTGCTTATGCTGGTAACCAGATGTGCTGCTTGTTGCTCCAAGCGTCCGATCAGCCCGCCATGAGCCGGCACCAGACTTTGGCCCGCATACACAGTCCAGTTTCGCACTTCGAACCCGTGCTTCGAAAGCAACTTGCGCAATGCGTAGGGCGTGAATCCGAAGACATGAAACGGAGGGAAAGTCGGGGCCAGGTTGACGACCCAGTTACGGCCTCTCAACGTTTGATAGAAATTACCCAAGCGAAAATACAACCCGGCTTCATTCGGCACGTCGAGGAAGAGCGCGCCGCCCGGCTTCAGAATCCGCGCAATCTCAGAAATCGTTTCGTCAGGGTTGTATAGATGCTCGAGCACCGCCGACAGCACGACTACGTCGAAACTGTCGTTTGGGAAATTGCATTCTGCGACCGGCCGCCGAACAATTTCGGACTCTGAATGCCGTGCTGCATATTCTGCAAACGTCGGCGATAACTCGATGCCGACTGCGTCCCAACCAGCTAGCTTCGCCAGCCGTAGCAATTCACCGCGCCCCGCGCCTATGTCAAGCAAACGCCCTTTCGAGCCAATCAGAGATTCAGCCTGAGTCAGAAGCTTCTTTCCAGCCGAATCTTTTTCTGCTGCCTCATGATGTTCAAAATACTGCATCGGATCCAGCCCGTAGTGTTGCTCCAGCCCATTCACCGGGACCGGCATGGGATTAGGGAAAATTAATCCGCACTGATCGCAACGCCAGATGTCGCATTCAACGCCGAGACCGGCACGATGCGCCGCTCCGCCGCGCTTGCCCAACATGGTCTGCGGCGGGATTTCACAAATTGGACACTTCTGTAGAATCCAATTGTATTTTTCGTCGGCCGGCATTACGCGGACGTTACTCCCTGATTATTTCCAGGACTCTCTCGTACAACCGCGCGTAGCGTTCAACGCCCACACGCCGCACGTCGAATAGCCTGGCGGCAATTTCTCGATTCCGCCGGCGAGTTTCCTCATTCATGCGGCCAGCTTGCTCAATCATTCCCGCCGCGTGTAGGTAGCTCGCTTCATCGATGTCTCGGACCAGGACGCCCGCGTGCTCCTCGTTAACCAGCGCGTCCGAGTCGCCGATTCCGGCATTTATGATCAACGGAAGTCCACAAGCCAGATACTCGGCAAACTTTGTCGGTGACGAAGCCAGTTTAGAAAAACACGGCTTGATGAATGCCAAGCCGACGTCGCTCGCCGAAAGATAGGACGGCACCTCACGCGACTCTGCGGCAACTACAGAATATTTACTCGTGTCGACGCCGCGCTCGTGCATTAGCGATCTTATGCGATCGTGTCGCGTCGGCGTTAACCACAAGAAATGCGCGTTTGGTTTTTGCTGGCTTAGCTTCACAAAAAAATCTGCCATCGCCTCAGTCAGGTACCAGCCATCGATCGACCCGCTATACACTACAACATAAGCGTCTTCGGTCTTCATTTCCCGGCGCCGGCGTTGCCGTTCCTCGGCGTTAAATCGAAATAGATCGAGGTCGACACAACACGGCACCACTTCATGACTCAATTCCCGGCCGCGTAAACCGTCCCATTGATTGATGATTGGCCAAATGGTTTCGGTGAGGGTCACGATGCCGTCCGCGGCCATAAAACTTCGGCGCTCCGAGGCTTTGGTGATGCGGTAAGCGAGCGACCCCTTCCGCCAGTGACCCGCATCGACGTACTCATCGGCTAACAGTCCGCGCAAATCAAAAATCATCTTCACCCCGAATCGCCGCTTTAGCCGGTCTGCCATCTCGGCGGGGATATGACTGCGCGCGTGAACGATTTCGATCTGTTTCGTTCGCATCACGCTGCTTGCATATCTGACTCCGGCCCAAACATCGTAAGCAGTCGCCGGCAGCGATGGCTTCTGGTGATAACGCAAGCAGCGCCAATCGATACCATCCGCGGCTAACGAATCGCGCACGGCCTTGATTTTTCTTGCCAGCTCCGGTTGATTCATCGGGGCCCGCTCAAAACTTAATAGAGTGAATCGTACTCCCAGTTTGCTCAATTCCTTCAAATAGGGAATGACCTGGCTTTGCCCGAGCGGATCGAGCATGCCGTTGTAGGAGATATAAAGCACCTGTCTATCTACCAGCGACATGGCCCTTTCTCGATCCGTACAAGTGAAGTTTGTCGCGAAGGAACCAATCAATCGATCCGACGAAAGCCGCGGCATCGATGGTGGCGATAATTGGCACGAGCAAGACCATTCGTGCGAGATTCCGGCCCAGACCCGCGGGATATGAAATACGATTTCGGCGCAGAGCTTTACCGGCGCGCAGGATCATGAACAGCAGCCAGAGCCCCAAGGGCAGGAAAACAAACCGCCCTCCGGCGAACGCCGCCACCAGTACTAACGCCAGGATAATTCCATACCGACTGAAAATCGCCGCTTGCCACCGGCGAAAGAGACCGGCCCGCACATTCTCGCGCGAGTAAATCACAAACCGCTTGAAGGTGCCCCAGAGGTTGGGCTGAATCGCCCAGCGAACGATCGCCGCAGGGGCGCGCACGATGCGAAATCCCGCGGCCTCGACTTTCTGCATGAATATCAGGTCCTCGGCTGAACGCAGATTCTCCGGGAATCCACCTGCTTTTTCCCAGGCAACTCGCGGCATCAAGGCCGAGGCAATCGAGTAAGGCCGCACTGGCCCTGCGTCCGTGTCCGCGGGTGGAGGGACGTACGCAATCGCGGCGCACTCGGTAAAAAAACTGTCGATGATTGGCTCGTACGAGCCGTAAACCACGTCGGCGTGCGCCGGATCGACGACCTGATCAGCCAAAGCCCTTAACCAGTTGTGCCCAGGGGTGATGCCCGCGTCGATGAAGGCAAGCCAGTCGTTTCGCGCGTTAGCAACGCAAATGTTTCGCGCCCGTCCGGGCAACGAGTCGGGATCCGTCAACAACCTTACCGGCGCACCGCGCTCAATGAATTGCCGGATGATCGAGCGCGTTTCATCAATTGAGCCGCCATCGGTGATCACGATTTCATCCGGAGCGAGCGTCTGGCCCAACAGGTGTTCCAGCAGTGAGCCAATCGAATGTTCTTCGTCGCGCACCGGCACTACGACGCTGATCCGGATCGCCTTTGATTCTGGGGACGTAGACGCGTGCTCCAACGATCGTGATGCTAACAGAAGTCGAGATTATTTAAACCTGAGGGCCGCAAGTTGCGAGAGGGCGTCCAATCAGTTAGTTTGCCGGCCACTCGCCCGGCACAACGCGGCGCCCCAGGTGAAGCCGGCCGCGAACGCCGGCAGCAAGAGGTAGTCGCCATCTTCAATCCTGCCGGATTGCCACAAGTAGTCCAGCGCAATTCCCGTCGAGGCCGATGATGTATTGCCGAAATCTTCGATCACCGAAACGATGCCGTCTGGCCGGGTAAAGCCCAGCCCACGTCCAACCTGTGCCAGCAGGTTCGCATTGGCCTGATGCGGCACGACCCAACGTACATGATCTACCGTCAGGTTGTTCCTGCTGAGTACGGCCTGGCAGGCGGCAACCATCTTGCGCGTGGCTTGCAGAATTACTGACTGGCCCACCATCGCCGGCTTGCACAGTTCCGGGTCGCTGGCGTTCGCGCGTCCGCCGAATTCAGTACCCGGAGCACGCACACCCAGGTCGCCGACATAAGTGCCATCCGTGGCCAGAAAGATGTCTACAATTTCCAGACGAACAGTTGCCGCGGAAGCCGTTGTGACATCCTCTGCGCAGACAATTAAAGTCGACGCACCGTCCCCGAATAACATTGAGATCGTGCCGGAAGCGGGAGAGAGATCAAGCCACGCCGATTGGACTTCAGCCAGACAAACCGCAATACACTCAGCGGTCCCTGATTCGACCAGAGCGCGGGCGAGTTGCAAACCATAAAGCGCGTTGCAGCAAGCGGCGCGAATATCCAAACACGGAATCTCGCGCAGCCCGGCAAGCTTTTGAATCGCCGGCGCCGTCCCCGGAATGAACCGGTCGGGCGTCATGGTGCCGGTAATCAAATAATCGATTCGTTCCGGATCCAAACCCGCATCTTCAATCGCCGCGAGCAAAGCCGGCGCGGCCAGTGCACTAGTCGTAGTGCCCTCAGCTGCCCAACGCCGGTTGCGAATGCCGGAAGACTTCCGAACTTGTTCGGGCGCGAGTCCCAACCGCTCACTCAGATCTTCGTTCGACACCACGATGTCCGGCAAATAGCTGCCCGACCCGGCGATGTACGCTTTAGTGACTTTATTCAAATTGATTTGGGGCGGTGCGCCGCGACGTAATTCTCGATCTTGTCGATCGATTGAAACGTGCCGGGGTTTACATCAGCGTCTGGGACCTTGATACCGCAATGCTGCTCGAGTTCGGTGATGAAATCGACCAGTGAGAAACTGTCCAGGATGCCGGCCGCAAACAAGTCGTCGCCACCCTGCGGCCGAGCGAGGCCCTCGCGCTCAGCAGTTTGGTTCAAATAGTCGATGACTTGTCGAGGCAGGGCCATTATTTTCCCATCCTTTCGCCGTCAGGTGTTTTCGCCCCGGAGCCGATCACGCCGCGTGGCGGATAGAAACTCAGCGGTATCGCATCGTCTTTTTTCCTTAGGTTCGCGACGTATGTTAGATCAATCGAAGACAGCAGGCTACCGGGGGGTGCACGTCGTACTAACTCCTCGATAATGTAGGAGTCAAAAATCTCGCCGGGATGCAGCGCGTCCAGCATATACCGATCGTCGAGGCCGAAGTCTTGCGCGTTACCCACCGGCAAACATTCTATGCCCTGCTCTTTCAGTTGGGCCAGTAGATCATTTTTATATTCCGACCAAAATCCCGCCAGCGGCTGTGACTCGTTCAGCGCCTGAAGCACCGCAGACGAAAACGGTGGTTCGAATGCATAGACTTCAATACCCATTGCTTTAAGCGAGCTCAAAGCGTCCAACAGCACCCTGGTGCGACGGCTGTCCAAGTGGCTGCTGGGTTGAAAGGAAGCGATGTGGCGTTTCACCTGATCCAGTACCGGCTGTGCCAGCCGGTCGCGATAAGCCGGTCGCTTTATGAAATCTACGAGTTGCGGCGTGTAAACGAAACTGCCGTCGGAATAACGCTCTCCAATCCCGGCGGCCGCCGCCGCAATTCCGAAAGCATGATAGTTGTAAAACGGGGATGCCGGCGTCTCTCTGAAGACGCGCCAGGGAAAGCTCGATTTTCCCGTCCGTATTAGATTGCGCGCGGCTTCGACGTGCGCGGCGAAACTGTAGACATCGTCCTCCTGAGCATCCAACCAACTGGCTTCCTCAACCGCAGCAGCCATTTCAGTTATCCACCAGGAATCGATGCCGAGAAGGACCACTTGCGGCCGCGGCAGGCGGCCGTCTTCGACCTGGCGCGCATAGGCCGCCAAGTCATTCACATTTTGAATCATCCCGCCGCCGTTATAGAAAGAGTCCTCGTAGGGGTGAAACATGAAAGCGCGAAATTCCATGACCCGCGAGCTGCCCAGAGCGACAATGCGCGGCCGGCGCCGCCGGATCATGCCGGACTTTGAAAGATTGTATTGCTGCGAAAAATTGGCGCGCCCCCAAATGCTCTCGCCCGGCAGTTTGCTCTCAGCCGTGAGAACCTTTTCGATGGGCCACGACTCGCGCGTACGGTACATCGCCAACTCAAAGGCGAGGGCGCCGAGGACTAGCGGCGTCAGGAACAACGTCGCGCGCAGCGCAAACCGGAACGCCTCAACCCGGCTAGAACTTGACATAGATGAACGGAACATTGGACGTCACGCCGTACCAAAATATTAAACCGACGATCAAATAGTAAATGCTCCAACGCACTAAAAGCGGCAGGCGCGAAATGTCCAGAGCGTGCGGCCTAGTCCGCTGCAGCCATTCCCAGACGAGCAAAGCGGCACAAGCGGCCAGCGCCGGTAAATAAGTTGAGTGCGACGGCGCGAGCCACGGATGTCTTACCGTTCGCGCCAGTAATCCCGATGCGTCGCGCAGAGAGTTCGCGCGAAAGAACACCCATCCGAACATGACCAGCAGAAACGTCGTTAGCATCCGACGGAGCTCCGTCCCGGTCGGCAACAGCCGGCCCTGGGCTATCTGGGGCGTTTGCCGCCGCGGGCCTCTTATCATTTGCGGAATGAAATAGACTCCGTTCAGCGAACCCCAACTGACGTACGTCCAGGCCGCGCCGTGCCAAAGGCCGCTCAAAGTGAAAGTGATGATGATGTTTCTCACCGCGATCCATTTGCCTCGGCGTAAAGAGCCCAACGGAAAGAAGACGTAATCCCGAAACCAGGTCGACAGTGAGATGTGCCACCGCCGCCAGAACTCAGCGATATCGCGTGAGAAATATGGGAACGCGAAGTTTTGCATCAAATCGATCCCAAACAGACGCGCAGCGCCAATCGCCATATCGGAATACCCTGAAAAGTCGCAATAGATCTGAATCGCAAAAAGAAAAGTGCCGGCGAAAATCGTTACGCCGTCAAGACTCGCATAATTGGCGTAGACGTAATTGACCTGCGTCGCCAGATTGTCGGCAATGACGACTTTCTTGAAAAACCCCCAAAGCATTTGGCGCAAGCCGTCCTTTGCCTGCGCCATCTCAAAGGCCCGCTCGTTTTGTAACTGCGGCACCAGATGCGACGCGCGTTCGATCGGTCCGGCCACGATCTTTGGAAAGAACCCGGTAAAAAGAAGGAACGTGACCAGGTTGCGAACAGCGGGAAACTGTCGGCGATAGACATCTATCGTGTAGCCGGCCAACTGAAAGGTGTAATAGCTGATGCCCAAAGGCAAAATGATATTGAGCGCGAAGCTGCCAGCATGCAGACCAAAAATGTTAAGGAGCGCGACTAACGAACTGGCAAAGAATCCCAGGTATTTGAAGAGAATGAGAACGCCGAGGTTGATGACTAGACTAGTCCAAAGAAGTACCTGCCGGCGCGTCGCATTCTCGGTCCTTTCCAGAGCCTGAGCGAGCAGATACGTGATGACCGAACTCGCCCAAAGTAGCAGAAGAAATTTGTAGCTCCACCATGCGTAGAAGGTATAGCTCGCCAGCAGCAGCAGAAGATTTTGCGGCAGCACTTTGCGGGGAATCAGCCAGTAGAGAGCAAAAACAATTGGCAGAAACAGCGCAAACGCTAGAGAATTAAAGGCCATTGATAGACACGCCGCACCCGATCAATCCAGACTAAATTCTCGCTGCCAGCTGCCTTCGTCGGTGAACTGGGGTTGCTCTTTCTTATCGAGCACAAATGTCTCGAGCACCAGATAATCCATCTCAGTCCTCATAAAGCAACGATAACTGTCCTCGGGTGTGCACACGATTGGTTCGCCGCGCACATTGAAGCTCGTATTCACGATCAACGGACAACCCGTCAGCCGCCGAAATGCTTCGATGATTTCCCAATACAACGGATTCTGTTCACGCCGCACCGTCTGAATGCGCGCCGAGTAATCGACGTGCGTCACGGCCGGTATTTCCGATCGCTTGACGTTCAGTTTTTCGATACCGAACAGCTTCTGTTCCGCGGCTGTCATCTCGCACCGGTGCTGCGGCAACACGTCAGCGACGAACAACATGTAAGGGCTATCGTCGTTGATGCAAAACCAATCGGAAACATGCTCGCGCAGGATGCTCGGCGCAAAGGGCCGAAAGCTTTCGCGATATTTAATCTTCAGGTTCATCACCGACTGCATTTGCGGCGAACGTGGATCGCCGATGATGCTGCGGCCGCCCAGCGCTCGCGGCCCAAACTCCATTCGACCCTGATGCAACCCGATGATGCTGCCCTGGGCCAAGAGCTTTGCGACTGCGTCAGGCAATTCAGCGCGGGAATATTTCTTGAACGGAAGATTCTGCTGCTGCAGAAACGTTTCGATTTGTGCGACGGTGTGGCGCGGACCCAGGAACGAACCCTTCATGCCGTCGGCGTACTTTCCCACACCGTTGTTTGAATTCGATTGCGCCGCTTGCCACGCTCCGGTTGACTCGGGACTTTGCCGCGAATTCCCCAGGTACCGATGCCAAATTGCCAGGGCAATGCCGATGGCGCCGCCCGCATCGCCAGCCGCTGGTTGGATCCAGATGCTTTCAAACGGCCCTTCGCGCAGAATGCGGCCGTTGGCCACGCAGTTAAGCGCGACCCCGCCAGCCATGCAAAGGCGCTTCATGCCAGTTTCTTTGTGCACGAAGCGCGTCATCTTCAACATGGCTTCTTCGGTGATGGCCTGGATGCTGCGCGCCAAATCCATTTCGCGCTGGGTCACCCGCGATTCAGGTTTGCGTGCCGGCGCCGCGAACAAACGATCGAACGCGCCGTTGGTCATGCGCAGGCCCTGTGCGTAACTGAAGTACTCATGATTCATGCGGATGCTGCCGTCATCGCGCACTTCCGCAATCTTGTCTTTGATCAGCCCGACATACTTAGGCTCACCGTAAGGCGCGAGGCCCATCACTTTGTATTCGCCGCTGTTGACCTTGAAGCCGGTGTAATAAGTGAACGCGCTATAAAGCAAACCCAGGCTGTCGGGAAACCGCAGTTCTTTGAGCAGTGTGATTTCGTTGCCGCGGCCAACCCCAATTGAACTCGTGGCCCATTCGCCCACGCCGTCGATGGTGAGAATCGCAGCCTCCTCGAAAGGTGATGGATAAAACGCGCTGGCCGCATGACTCTCATGATGATCGCCGAACAGCAACTTCCATTCGAATTTCTTGCCGGCTTTCTTCGCGGCCCGATGATCTTCGATGCCGGCAGCTTGCGCCATTTCGGTGCGAATCAAGTCCGGCATCCAGAGCTTCTCTTTCATCCACAGCGGCATGGCTTTGAGAAAGGACGGGAAGCCTGCCGGCGCGTAATCGAGATAAGTTTCCAGCAGTCGATCGAATTTCAGCAGCGGCTTGTCATAGAACGCGACATAATCCAGCTCGTCTGCGCTGATCCCCGCCTCTTCCAGACAGTAGCGCGCCGCGTTTGCCGGAAAGTTATGATCGTGCTTTATCCGTGTGAAGCGTTCTTCCTGCGCCGCGGCGATTATTTCGCCGTCGACGACCAGACACGCCGCCGAGTCATGATAGAACGCAGAAATGCCAAGAATGCTGGACACCGTGAATGGAGGACGATTAGAAGAGTGTGTAAATGAATGGCGCGATAGCCGAACTCTTGGCCAGCACTAATAGAATTCCGAACAGGACGAGCGTGATCACAATCGGCGCCAGCCAGTACTTCTTATTTTCTCGCATGAACTGCCAGAGTTCGCTGACGACCTGTGCCTTTGACATGCAATGCTCCTAAAACATTTTCTCGTAATGACGAGGATCGCGCTGACGTTCAGGGTAAGTATGCCAGTAACTTTCGCGTGGCGCAGCGCGGCGGCTCAAAGGATCCCAACCAGTCATTCGTTTGATGATACCTATCGGCGTGACTACGGCGAAATATACAAACGCCAGAATGATCCGCGTCGACACGAATGACAAACCTTCGGCGAGCGTCATCCATGCCTTGTTGGGGTAATACAGAATGCGCGGCCAGACAATCGCGAACAGGACGAGCACGCTGCCCAGCGGCAGAGTAATCTGCGTCACATGGTGGAACTTGCCTCGATAGGTCCACCACACTCCGAGCAACAGCAGCATTCCACCGACGATCAGTCCGAATTCACGTTCGGCGCGCCACGATTTCTTGCGGACGGCAGATTCTTTCATCTCAACTAATCGTTAACTTGCGCAGGCACCCCCAGAACGGCCGTCTGATAACGGCTTCGGGATAGGTCGCGAGCGCCCTCATCAACCAACGCGCGCCGTCCGATTTGTTCCCGGATTCGGGAAAG
>JADMIO010604078.1_pt1 | contig 33451 bp, 23 predicted proteins | sample 8958161 | NCBI WGS metagenome assembly JADMIO01 (sample SAMN16585339, study PRJNA669376) | soil metagenome | isolation source: Crop rotation soil | place: USA: Cullars Rotation, Alabama | collected 2011 | reverse complement strand
CGCACCCCGCCGACTCGGCGCCACTGCAGACGCCCAACCCGCCGACTCAGAGGGCGACCACCGCGATGGCGGGCTCGTACAGGCTGCCGAGCCGGGGGCGGCCGTCGTGCTCCCGGACGCCCGTGCGCGACACCGGCCGCACCAGCGCCGCGGCGCCATCGCACGGCGTGGCACGATCGGGGCCGCCATGGCCTACTTCGAACAGACCGGCGCCGGCACGTACCGCGCCACCGAGCACGTCGGCGGCGCTTGGGACACCGGGACCCAGCACATCGCCCCCGCCCTCGGCCTGCTCGCCCACGCCGTCGAGGCCGACCGCGACGCGCGGCGCAGCGACGGCCTCGTCCTCGCCAGGCTCTCCTACGACATCCTCGGCACCGTCCCGGTCGCCGACGTCGAGGTCGACGTCCGCGTGCTCCGCCCGGGTCGCACGATCGAGCTGGTCGACGCGTCCCTGAGCCACGCCGGCCGCACCGTGGTGCTGCTCCGCGCGTGGCTGATGCAGACCCGGGACACCGCGGGCCTGCGCGGCACCGGGTTCCCCGACATCCCCGGCCCCGACGAGACCGAGCCCTGGGACCCCACGTCGGTCTGGCCGGGCGGGTTCATCGCCTCCGCGGAGGTACGCCGCCGGCAGCTCGAGCCCGGCCGGGCGGCGTTCTGGGTGCGGACCCCGCTGCCGCTCGTGGCCGGGCGGGACGTCAGCCGGGTCGCGGCCACGGCCGGGCTCCTCGACATCGCCAACGGCATGACCGTGCGGGCCGACCCGCGGGCGGTGGCGTTCCCGAACGTCGACCTCACCGCGCATCTGATCGCGGAGCCGCGCGGCGACTGGCTCGGCTTCGACACCACGGTCTCCTTCGGCGCGGACGGGCTCGGCCTCACGCACAGCGTGATCCACGACGAGACGGGGCCGATCGGCACCAGCTCGCAGGCCCTGACCGTCCGACCGGGCTGAGCCGGCTCGTCGGCCCGTCAGACCAGCGAGCGCAGCACCAGCACCACCGCCGAGACCGCCGAGACCAGCAGCACGGCGCTGCGGACCCGGTGGGTCGGGAGCAGGCGGCGCAACGGCGAGCCGACGACGACACCGACCACCAGTGCCGGCACCAGCAGCCCGCCCACCGCGACCTGATGCCGGGTCAGCTCGCCGGACAGCATCAGCCCGACCAGGCTGATCGCGGCTCCGATCAGGAAGTACACCGCCAGGGTGGTGCGGATCTGCCGGTGCGGGTGGTGCTGGTAGAGCAGGGCGAACGGCGGGCCGCCGATCGACGTGGCCGTGCCGGTGACCCCGCTGATGAAGCCGGCCACCGTGAGGGTGCCGCGGCTCACCGGCACCTGCACGGCGTGCCAGGTGAGCAGCACGGCGAGCAGCACGATGGTGCCGATGAAGACGCCGAGCTGACTGGCCGTGAAGGTCGCGACCACCCAGACGCCGAGGGCGGTGCCGAGCACGCGGGCGGGCAGCGACCAGTTCAGGCCGTACCAGTCGATGTCACGGCGCTCCTCGACCAGCGTCGCGATCGGCAGCACGAACGCCAGCGAGATCATCACCCCGGGCATCAGCTGCGGAGCGACCAGCGTGATCACCGGGGCGGCGACCAGGCCGACGCCGAGGCCGACGACCGCCTGCACGGTAGCGCCGAGCAGCACGGCGACGAAGACGAGCGCGAACACGCCCGGGTCCAGACCGCCCATCAGGCACCCATCACCCCAGCAGCTCCCGGTACTCCGGCGAGTCCAGGAAGTCGGGCACGACCAGCGCCGCCGACGCGGTCAGCGGCAGGGCGCGGGCCCGGCACGGGTCCACGAACACGATCTGCCGACCCTCCCCGAGCACGACGTCCGCGTCGGAGAGCTCGCCGGCGGCGTACCAGACCTGGGTGGTGTCGAGCGTGCCGTACGCCTCGTGGAAGACCTCGAGCTCGCGCCACCGCCGCAGCGTCCGCGGCGGCAGCCCGATGCCGGTCTCCTCCTCGAGCTCGCGGTACGCCGCCGGCTCGAACTCCTCGCCGTCCTCGACGTGGCCGCCGACCAGGCCCCACTTGCCCGGGTCGATCACCGGCCGCTCGTCGCGCTCCTGCAGCAGCAGCCATCCGCGCCGGTCGACGAGCAGGATGCTGGCGAACCGGTGCATGGCCTCACGCTATCGGCAGGCGCGAGCCGGTACGCCGCCCGGCCGACGGGGGTCAGCCACCGAGCCCGGCCGCGCGGGCGCGGGCGATCGCCTCGGAGCGGTCCTCGACGCCGAGCTTGGTGAGCACGTTCGAGACGTGGTTGCGAACGGTCTTGTCCGACAGGTACAGCTCGCGGGCGATCCGGCGGTTCTCGAACCCGCGCGCGACCAGGTCGAGGACCTCGACCTCGCGGCCGGTCAGCTGCGGGAACGCCTCCCGCCCACCGCCGGTCGCGAGGCCGGTGAAGAACCGGCCGAGCCGGTCGGCGACCGTCGGGCTGAACACCGCTCCCCCGGCGGCGACGGTCCGGATCGCGTGCAGCAGGTCCTCGCGGCCGGCGCCCTTCACGACGTACCCGCGCGCGCCGGCGCGCATCGCGGCGACCACCGCGTCGTCGTCGGCGCTCATCGTCATCATCAGCACCCGGATGCCGGGCGACGCGGCGAGGATGCGCGTGGTGGCGTCGACCCCGGAGAGGTCCGGCAGGTTCAGATCCATGAGGACGACGTCCGGCGCGAGGTCGGCCGCGAGCGCGATCCCGGTGCTGCCGTCGTGCGCCTGGCCGACGATCTCGAGGTCGGCGGCGCCGGTGAGCGCCGCGCGCACGCCGTCGAGGAACAGCGGGTGGTCGTCGACCAGCAGGATCCGGGTCATCGCGCCTCCGTCGGCAGCTCGGCGTGGACCAGCGTGCCGGCCCCGGTGCTCGTGATGGTCAGCCGGCCGCCGATCTCCTCGGCGCGCTGCCGCATCGACGCCAGCCCGAGGCCGCCCGCGCGGGGCCGCTCCGGCAGTCCGGTGCCGTCGTCCTCGACGCAGAGGGTGACCCGGGCCGGCGTACCCGCGAGGCGGACGCCGACCCGGCGGGCCCGGGCGTGGCGGACGGCGTTCGCGAGCGCCTCGGCCGCGATCCGGTACGCCGCCACCTCGACCGCAGCCGGCAGCGGGCCCGCCAGCTCGACGACCACGTCGATCGCCGTACCCGGGGTCGACATCCGGTCGGCGAGCCCGCGCAGGCCGGCGCCCAGGCCGAGGTCGTCCAGCGCCGCCGGGCGGAGGTCGTCGGTGATCGCGCGCAGGTCGTCGACCGCGGCGGCGACCCCGCCGGCCGCGGACTGCAGCAGCCCCAAGGCGGCGGGGTCCGCGACGAGGTCGCGGGCGGTCTCCACCTGGAGGCGGACGCCGGCCAGGGCGGCGCCGACGCCGTCGTGCAGGTCGCGGCGCAGCCGGCGCCGCTCCTCCTCGCGGGCGGTCACCAGGGCCGCGCGGCTGTGCTGGAGCCGGTCGGACAGGCGCAGCGCCGCGATCGCGGGTGCGACCTGGTCGCAGACGACCGCGAGCAGCTCGGCGTCGCGCTCGCTGATGGCGGTCTCACCGGGGCACGGCGCGACGACCAGCGCGCCCACGACGTCGCCGCGGTGCCGCAGCGGGATCCCGGAGGCATCGGCGTCGCCGACGACGATGGTCGCGGAGCCGAGCCGCAACGACTCGACGAGCACGGCGCCGACGCGTTCGGGCACCTCGCCGAGGTCGTCGCGCAGGGCGGCGGCGGTCGCCTCGAGGACCCGTGCCGGGTCGGCGCGGTCGCCGTAGAACATCCGATCGACGCCGCGGTTGAGGCGCTCCCCGAGCGGGTGCAGGAGCAGCCCGCAGACGGCCGCGGCGGTCGCGGCCGCGACGGTCGGGCCGCCGGGCAGCACCGCGGCGACGAGCAGGAAGAGGGTCACGTAGATCGCGGCCAGGCAGACCGCGAGGCTCAGCCCGCCGACCGCGCGGCAGACGGCGAGGTCGAGGTCGTAGAGCCGGTGCCGGGTCACCGCCACCCCGATCGCCACCGGCACCAGGGCGGTCGCGGCCGCCTGGGTCAGCGCGCCGACCGGCCACGGCAGCCAGGCCTGGAGCACGGTGTCGACGAGCAGCAGGCCCGCCGGCACCAGGAGCACCTGCACCTGCCGGCGCACCAGGCCGTCCGTGCGCCGCCAGCGGACGACGAGGGCCGCGGCCCCCGCGACACAGGAGGGCACCAGCAGCGCGGAGCCCGCCAGGAACACGACCTGCGCGATGGCTCCCGGGTACGCCGCCGACCCGGCCGCGAGCAGCGCCATGCCCGCCCCGGAGGTGACCACCCAGGGCCGCCAGCGCGGGCCGGGCAGCCGGCCGTCCGGGTAGAGCAGCGGGACCAGGGTCAGCAGCGGCAGGAACCCGCCGACCCAGATCCAGTCCCCGACGCGGGCGACGCCGAGCACGGCGAACAGGCCGGCCGCCGACCCGCAGAGGCCGATCCCGAGCAGCAGCCACCCGATCCGCCGGCCGCCGGTGCCCGAGAGCACCAGGACGGCGGCGGCCGAGTAGGCGAGGCCGATGGCGACGTCGACCGGCAGGTCCGGGACCTCCGACCAGTCGGCGACGAGGAGGAGGGCGGCGACCGAGGCCGCCCCCGCGAGCAGCGCGAGGGAGACCGCCACGCGGGTGCTCGACATGGCGCGGATCCTAGTGACCCGGACGCGAAATCCGTGCCATAGGTCGTGCTCCGAGTGCGTGCCTCGTAAGGCGGCGGAGCGCCGGGCTTCCGGGCGTATCTCAAGCTCTGCCAACGCAGCGAGGCGCGTGCTCGGGGTGCGACATCGGGTGCGGATTTCATGTTCGGGGCACAAGGTCAGCGACGAACGCGCCGGAGCGAGATCGCCGCGAGCAGGACACCCGCCACCAGGACGGCGACCGACCAGGTCCGCTCGACGTCGAGCAGCACGCCCATCGCGCCGGTCCAGGCGAGCCCCGCCCCGGCGAGCACCCCGAGGCGGCGTACCGCCGGCACCGTCGCCGCAGCCAGGGCGAGCACGACCAGGATGCAGACCAGCCACGCCATGTCGAAGAAGTGCGGGTTCTGGGCGTGGTGGCCGGTCGCGGCGTTCTGGAGGTCGATCTGGTCGAGCACGTACGGCGTGCACACGGCGGCGGTGACGAGCGCCAGCGGGGTCAGCAGCGGGTCGACACGCACCGGCAGTCGCAGCCGGGGACGGACCGGGAGCGCCAGCCAGAGCAGCCCTCCGGTCACGGAGATCAGCACCAGGAGCGCGGGCGCCCCGCCGCCGGTCGCCGCCGCGGCGCAGGCCAGTCCGGTGCCGACGAAGGCCAGGTGCAGCACGCCGGCCGCCGAGGACGGCCGGCGACCGGACCAGCCGGCGAGGATCAGCGGGACCACGGCGGCGAGCCAGAGCGTGGTCAGGAGCAGGCCCTGGCCGGTCAGCTGGTGGTACCGGTGCTCGGACAGCTCCCCGGTGACGAGGAAGCGGGTGAGGTTGACGGACCAGATGATCGGCAGGGCGCCGGCGAGGAAGCCGGTGACGACCAGGGCGGTACGCCGCAGCGCGCCGGGGCTGGAGGCCGTGGTGGACGGGACGGTGGTGTCGGTGTGGATTCCGGTGTGAGTGAGCATGCACAGACGGTCCCGTTCCCCCAGTCCCGGGTACATCGCCACAATGTCCTGACCGTGTCCCGGGGCCCGTGTCATTCTTCCGCCATGCGCATCGGTGTGCTCGGCACGACCGTGGCCACCGACGCCTCCGGCCCGGTCAACCTGGGAGGCCCCAAGCAGCGTGCCCTGCTCTCGGCGCTGGCGCTGCACCGGGGCCGCGCGGTCGCCGCCGACACGCTCGCCGACCTGGTCTGGCACGGCTCCCCGCCACCCGGCGTCTCGGGAACCATGCAGGGGTACGTCGCCGGCCTGCGCCGCGCGCTCGAGCCCGGTCGCACCACGCGCGGTGGCGGGACGCTGCTCGTGACCGAGCAGCCCGGCTACGCGCTGCGGCTGCCCGAGGAGGACCTGGACACCGCCGCGTTCGAGGCCGCCGTCGCCGCGACCCACACCACGGTGGCGCCGCTGGCCGACGCGCTGTGCCGCGGCCGCGCGCTGCCGTCTGGCGCCCCCGACGCGGGTGGCCTCGATGCCCTGCACCGCGCCCTCGACGCGGCGCTCGCGCTCTGGCGCGGGGTCCCGTACGCCGACCTGGGCGAGGCGCCCGCGGCCGAGGCCGAGCGCGCCCGGCTGGAGGAGCTGCGGCTGCTGGCCAGCGAGGACCGCGCCGCGCTCGGCCTCCTGCTCGGCCTGCACGCCACCGTCGCCGCCGAGCTGGACGCGCTGACCCGGCAGCACCCGCTGCGTGAGCGGGCCTGGGCGCTCCGGGCGCTGGCGCTGGCCGGCTCCGGCCGCCAGGCCGACGCGCTGGCCGTGCTGCGCCAGGTGCGCGACGTGCTCGACGAGGAGCTCGGGCTGGAGCCCGGCCCGGAGCTGCGGGCCGTGCAGACGGCGGTGCTGCGGCAGGAGACCGGCGCCACCGTGGCCGCGGCGGCTCCGGCGACGGCCCCGATCGCTCCCGGGCCGGCCGCCGCGCCGGGACCCGAGGTGCACGCCCCGCTGCCGTTCCCCACCCTCTGGGGCTGGTCGCTGGCCGGGCGCACCGACGAGCTCGCCGCCCTCACCGGTCTGGTCGACCAGGTCGTGGCGGGCAGCGGTGGCGCCCCGGCGTTCGCGGCGCTCACCGGCGACCCGGGCATCGGCAAGAGCCGGCTGGCGATCGAGGCGGCGACGTACGCCGCCGAGCAGGGCGTCACCATCGCCTGGGGCAGGTGCTCGCAGGACGACGGCGCGCCGGCGCTGTGGCCCTGGGCGACGGTGCTCGAGCGGCTCGGCTCGGAGCTGCCGAGCGGCGGCGGGGACGACGACAGCGGCGCGGCGTTCCGGGCGTGGGAGGCCGTCGTCGAGCGGGTCCTGGCGGCAGCGACCGCGGGTCCGCTGATGCTGGTGATCGACGACCTGCACTGGGCCGACACGTCCAGCCTGCGGGTCCTGCGGCTGCTCACCGAGGCGGCGGTCGCCGAGGGCTCCGGGCCCCGGCTCGTGGTGGTCACCACCTGGCGCGAGCACCCGCCGCCTACCGGCGCGCTCGCGGAGGTCGCCGAGGCGCTCGCCCGCAAGCACGCGGTGCGGCTCCAGCTGCGCGGCATCTCGGCGGACGCGACGGCACAGGTGTTCCGCCAGATCTCCGAGACGGAGCCGACCGAGGCGGAGACCGCGGCGCTGCGACAGCGCACGGAGGGCAACCCCTTCTTCCTGGTCGAGTACGCCCGGCTCGCCCGCGACCGCGGGGACCTCGCCGGGCTGATGGCCGAGCCGCAGCCGCCGGCGGCCGTCCACGAGGTGCTCTCCCGCCGCCTCGCGGGCCTCGAGGACGACACCCGGGAGCTGCTGCAGTCCGCGAGCGTGCTCGGCCGGATCTTCGAGCTCGGCACCCTGGCCGGCACCGTCGACCGGGAGGAGGACGCGGTGCTCGACGCCCTCGAGCCCGCCCTGGCCGCCGGGCTCGTGGACGAGGACGGCGTCGACCGGTTCCGGTTCACGCACGCGCTGGTGCGGGACACCGTGCTGGCGAGCCTGCCGGCCTCCCGGAGTGCCCGGGTGCACGCCCGGGCCGCCGCGGCGCTCGCCGACCGGCCCGGCCACGAGGCCGAGATCGCCCGGCACTGGCTCGCCGCCGGCCCGCGGCACCTCGCCGACGCCTGGCCGGCGGCCCAGGCGGCGGCCCGCGCCGCGACCGCGGTCTACGCGTACGTCGAGTCGCTGGAGATGCTGGAGCACGCCCTGCGCGCGCAGGATGCCGACCCGGCCTCCGACGACTACGCCCGCTTCGAGCTGCTCACCGACCTCGCGGACGTGCTCCGCCGCGCCGGGCGGTGGATCGAGCTGCGCGGCGTCACCCACGAGGCGGTCGAGGTGGCCGACGAGCTGGGCGACCTCGAGCTGCTGATCCTCGCCGGCGTGATGACGAGCACCGGTGCGCTGTGGCAGGCCGCTGCGCACGCGGAGGTCGACCCGTTCCTGGTCGCCGCGCTGCGCCGGGCGCTGGACCAGCTGCCCGACGGGGACGACCCGCGCCGCTGCCGGGTGATGCTCGCCCTGGCCGGTGAGATCTACTACGGCTCGACCCCGCAGGAGCGCGAGGCGCTCGCCGACGAGGCGGTGGCGATGGCGCGGCGGCTCGGGGACCCGGCGCTCACGCTGAGCGCCTGCCTGAACACCGCGATCGCCGTCTGGCGCGGCGGCACCGCGCAGTGGCGGTTCGACCTGACCACCGAGGCGGTCCGGCTGGCCCGGGAGCTCGGCGACGGCATGAGCCTCGCGTCGGCGCTGACCCTGCAGGCCGTGGCCGCGGGCGAGCTCGGTGAGATCGCCACGATGGACGAGAGCCTGGCGCTGGCCCGCGCCGAGGCCGACCGGCTGCGGCACATCTACGCACAGCTGGTCCTCGACTCGCTCGAGGTCTCGTGGTGCTCGATGCGCGGCCGCTTCGACGAGGTCGAGAAGATCATCGAGCACATGCGCGCCATCGGCGAGGTCGTCTCCATCACGGGGTACGCCGAGTCGGTCGCCGGCGCGCTGCTGATGCAGCTGCTGTGGCAGGGCCGCGAGGAGGAGCTGGAGCTCGGGATGATCGCGATGGACGGCAACACGTTCCTGCCGATCGCCACCTCCATCGTCGCGGTGCAGTGCCGCACGGGGCATCTCGAGGAGGCGCGCGCCTACTACGAGTCGCACCGCGAGCAGGTCGACGCCGGCATGGCCGACGATACGTGGTACTCCCCCATGGCCTGGAGCATGGGCGCCGAGGCCGCGTGCTACCTCGGCGAGCCCGAGCTCGCCGCGACGGCGTACCAGCGGCTCAGCGACCTCGCGGGCCGGCCGTCGTGCGCCGGGTCGGGCACCGCGATCGGTCCGGTCGACATGTTCCTCGCACTGGCCGCGCACGCCACCGGTGAGGACGAGCTCGCCACCCGGCACGCCGACCGGGCGGTCGAGCTGTGCGAGGAGTGGGACGTCCCGCTCGCCGCCGACTGGGTCCGCCAGGAGCGCGAGACCTTCGGCTTCTGACGCTGACCGCCGCGGGCGGGCCCCGCGGGCCAGCGGTGCGTGAGCAACCGTTCCGAGCCGACGAACGGTTGCCAGCTCACCGCCAGCCCGGGCCACCGCGGGCCAGCGGTGCGTGAGCAACCGTTTTGAGCCGACGAACGGTTGCCAGCTCACCGCCAGCCCGGGCCACCGCGGGCCAGCGGTGCGTGAGCAACCGTTTTGAGCCGACGAACGGTTGCCAGCTCACCGCCAGCCCGGGCCACCGCGGATGAGCGGCTTGCTCCACTAGCTGTAGCGGAACGTCCTCGCCTCGCGCCGGGCGAACCCGCGCCGGGTGAACCTCCAGATCAGCCTGAACGGCGCCTCGACATCGGCGAACAGCCGCTCCAGCGTGTCCCGGGGCACGTCGTGGGCGACCCAGGGGACCACGCGGGTCGCGTACGCGAGCGAGGCGTCCTTGGCGATCTCCTTCTCGATCGACTCCCACCGCTCGGCGCTGACGACGCGCTGGATGATCGCGATCGCCTCGGTCTCCTCGTGCGCAAGGTGCCGGCGCAGCGACTCCCGGGCCGCGTGGACCCGGACGGCGAGCGCGGCGCGCGTGTCCTCGTCGGTACGCCGGGCGAGCCGCCGAAAGCCGGCCGCGCAGGACTCGAGGAGCGGGTCGATCTCCTCGTGCTCGGCCTCCATCGCCTCCAGCACCGCGACGTCCTCGGGCCCGGCGAGCCGGGTCACCACCGGCCAGATCAGGTCGTCCTCGGCCGTGTGGTGCTTGTGCAGGACCTCGGCGAACAGCTCCCACCGGTCGGCGAGCAGCGACCACGTGTCGCGGTCCTCGGCCGGCGTGTTCCGCACGGCCGCCGCGAACAGGTCGAGGTCGCGCCGGAACGCGTGGTGCATCAGGTACATCGTGCGCATGTCGATCGGCCCCTCGGGGGCCGCCGCCTGGCCCGGCAGCCGGAGCTGCCGGGGCCAGGTCGCGCTGCTGCTGGTGGTCATGTCAGACCTCCACCTTCTCGCGCTCACCGGACGGGGACTGTGCGTCGAACTCGGCCCACACGTCCGCGTCGTCCTCGTGCCGCTCGGCCTCGATGCTCGGGAGCAGGCGATCCAGCCAGGCCGGCAGCCACCAGTTCCACTTCCCGAGGAGCGTCATGGTCGCGGGGACCAGGACCATCCGGACGACGGTGGCGTCGAGGACGATCGCGATCGCCATGCCGAAGCCCAGCTGCTTCACGACCGTGTCGGCCTCGGTCGAGAAGCCGAGGAAGACGACCACCATGATCGCCGCGGCCGACGAGATCACCCGGCCGGTCGCGGCCAGGCCGCGCTCGACGCTCCCACGGGCGTCGCCCGTGCGCAGCCAGTCCTCGCGGATCCGCGACAGCAGGAACACCTCGTAGTCCATCGAGAGCCCGAAGAGGATCGCGAAGTTCAGGATCGGGATCCAGCTCGACACCGGGACGGCGTGGTCGATGCCGAACAGGCTGCCGCCCCAGCCCCACTGGAAGATCATCACGAGCGCGCCGTAGGACGCCGCGATCGACAGCAGGTTCATCACGGCCGCCTTCACCGGGACGACGACCGAGCGGAACATCATCGCCAGCAGCAGCACCGAGACGCCGACGACGAAGCTCACGACCAGCCACAGCCGGGCGTCGAGCAGGTCGACGATGTCGGCGAAGAACGGCGTGGTGCCGGTGACCTCGACGCCGTCGGGGAGGTCGGCACGGACCGCGTCCACGAGGCCGGGGATGCGCTCGTCGGCCGGGCCGTACGCCGGCTCCGCCTCGAACACGCCGATAGCGCCGTCGGGCGTGGTGGTCGGCTCGGTGACGCCGACGATGCCCGGCTCGTCCGCGACGGCGGCGGCCACCGACTGCGGGTCGGCCTTCGCGGTGTCGACGACGATCGTGAACGGGCCGTTCGCGCCGGCGCCGTACTCGGCGTCGATCAGGTCGTAGGCCTTGCGCTGCGACGTCTCCTCGCCGGCGCTCGAGCCGTCCTGCGGCCAGGTGCGCATGCCGAGGACCGGCGCGGCGAGCAGCAGCAGGAGCATCAGTGCGGCGAGCGCGGCCGCCACCGGGCGCTTCACCACGCGGCGTGCCCAGCGAGCCGTGAGCGGCGTCTTCTCGGCGCGGCTGCGGCCCTTGCGGGTACGCCGCGGCCGCAGCCGGCCACCGGTCAGCCCGCACAGCGCCGGGACCAGCGTGAGCGCGGCGACGAGCACGGCGACGACCGCGATCGCGGTGGCGTAGCCGAACGTCGAGTAGACGGGCAGGCCGCCCAGGCGCAGGCCCATCAGCGAGATGAGCACGGTGAGCGAGGCGAACACGACCGAGCGGCCGGCGGTGGCCATCGCGCGGCCGGCGGCCTCGTGCTTGTGCAGTCCCTGGCCGAGGAACTCGACGTGTCGGGTGACCAGCAGGAGGGCGTAGTCGATGCCGACGCCGAGGCCGACCATGGTGGCGACGGTCGGAGCGGCGGTGCTGACGTCCATGGTGGCGGCGAGCAGGGTGACGCCCGCCGACCCGACGCCGAGGCCCAGCAGCGCGACCGCGAGCGGCAGGCCCGCGGCCACGACCGAGCCGAATGCGACGATGAGGATCACCAGCGCCGCGATCACGCCGGCGATCTCGCCGGTGCCCTTCATCGTGGACTCGGTCTGGCTCGGCAGCTCGCCGCCGAGCTCGGCCTGGAGGCCGGCGTCGCGCAGCGGCTCGATCGCGTCCTCCAGCGGGTCGTACCCGTCGGCGCCGACCAGGTCGGGGTCGGTGGTGGGGACGTCGTAGGTGAGGTTCACCAGGGCGGTGTCGCCGTCGTCGGAGATCCGCGGCGAGGACACGAAGCTGACGTGGTCGATACCGTGCAGCCGCTGCACCAGCTCGTCGAGGTGCGCGGCGTCGAGGGCGTCGCCCTCGCGGTCGTGGACGACGACCTGCGCGGTGGCGCCGCCGCCGTCCGGGACGTGCGCCCGGAGCTGCTCGATGCCGGTCTGGGCTCGGGCGCCCTCGACGTCGTAGTCGTCGTGGAAGGTGCCCCCGAAGGCCCCCGCCACACCGAACGCGACGACCACGACGGCGATCCAGGCGGAGATCGTCCGCCACGGGTGCGCCGCGGTGCTGCGGCCGAGGCGGTAGAGGATGCGGTTCACGGTGGTGCTCCCTGTCAGAGATCGGGTTGATCGACAGGAGCACTGTGCGCGCGCGTACTTGAGGCCGACTGGGAACCGGCTTGAGGTGGGTGCCGACGGCCTGCGGCGTCAGACCTCGCGCCAGTCCGGGCCCGCCCCGTCGTGGCCGTGGGCGGCCATCAGCATCAGCCCGCCGTCGACCGAGTACGACGCGCCGGTGACGTACGACGCGCGCGGCGACGCCAGGAACCCGATGACCGAGGCGACCTCGGCGACGTGGCCGGGCCGCCCGACCGGGTTGCCGGGCCGCTCCTGGCCGAACGCCTCCTCCTCGGCCATCCCGGTCATCTCCGTCGCGATCTCGCCCGGCGCCACGGCGTTCACCGTGATGGCGTGCTCGGCGAGCTCGAGCGCCAGCACCTTGGTGAACATCCCGAGCCCGGCCTTCGCCGAGCAGTACGCCGCGGCGCCGAGCCGCGGCACGTGCTCGTGGACGCTCGTGACGTTGACGATCCGGCCGCCCTGGTCCGCGCCCACCATCCGCTTCGCAGCTCGCTGCGAGCACAGGAACGGCCCGTCGAGGTCGGTGGCGAGGACCTCCCGCCAGGTGTCGAGGTCGAGGTCGAGGACCTTCGTCGAGTGACCGGTCCCCGCGACGTTGACCAGCACGCCGACACCCCCGAGCGCGTCGGCGAGCCGGTCCACGACGTCCCCCGCGTCCGGTGCGGACGCGTCGAAGCGCGCGACGGCGCAACGCTGCCCGCGCTGCTCGACCTCCGCGGCGGTCGCCCGCACACCGTCCTCGTCGGTGTGGAGCGTCAGGCCGACGTCGTACCCCTCGGCGGCGAGGAGCTTGGCCGTCGCCTGGCCGATGCCGGAGTCGCTGCCCGTGACGATCGCGAGACGCGGATGGCTCATGCGGGCCGGTTCCCGATCGCCGCGACGAGCATGCCGGTCGAGCGCCCGCCCGCGCGGCCCACGAGTAGTACGTTGCGTGCCGTCCGCATCGCAGAGAGGACCCGCCATGTCCCACCCGGTCCTGGTCGAGGAGCTCGGGCTCGACGACCAGCCGCCCGCGCTCCTCGTGCGCCCGGCGAGCGGCACGTCGCCCCAGCCCGCCGTGCTCGGCCTGCACTGGCTGGGCCACCACCGGAACGACCGGACCCAGCTCCTGCCCGACGCCGTCCGGCTGGCGCAGCTCGGAGTCGTCAGCCTGCTACCGCAGGGCGTCTTCCCGTGGCTGGACGGCCCGCGCGGCGACGCCTCCGACGCGACGTCGGTCGCGGACCAGGCGCGGCGCACCCGGCGCGCGCTCGACACCCTGGTCACGCACCCGCTCGTCGACCCCGGGCGGGTCGCGGTCGTCGGCCACGACTACGGCGGCATGTTCGCGCTCTCCCTGCGGGACGTGCCGCTGCGCGGCATGGTGGTGGCCGCCCCGGACGCCACCTGGGACCACTGGTTCCACAAGTACTGGCACGCCGACTCCGAGCGCCCGCCGGGCTACGCCGAGCAGTTCCAACCCTGGGACCCGCTGGCCGGGGCCGCGCACCACCAGGACCACCTGCTGCTCCAATGGGCCGAGAACGACGAGTACGTCGAACCGGCCGTGCGCGACCAGTACGCGGCCGCCGCCCCGCAAGCGGCGAGCACCCTGCACGCCCGCTACGACCACCAGCTCGGCGACCGGGTCGTCGAGGAGCGCTTCCGGTTCGCGTGCGACGTGCTGGGGGTCGCCGCCCCCGGTCAGCCCGCGTGACCGTCCAGGTACGCCGCCACCAGTGAGCCCATCGTGCCCAGGTCGTAGCCGCCCTCCTGCACCAGCACGCTCGGCACACCGAGCCCACCGAGGGCGGCCCCGGCCGCGCGGAACCCCTCCGCGGTGACCTGCAGCGGGCTCTCCGGGTCGTCACCCGCGGCGTCCACGCCGAGCGAGACGACCAGCGCCGAGCAGTCCCGCACCCAGTCCGTGAGATCCTCCACGGCCGCGACCCAGCGGTCGTCGCCGGTGCCCTCCGGGAGCGGGAGGTTGCGCGTCGTCCCCACCCCGGCGCCGGCGCCGCCCTCGCTCGCGTGCCCGAACACGTGCGGGAACCAGCCCGCGGCCGGGTCGACGTGCAACGAGCCGAAGCGCACGTCCGGCCGCTCCCAGAAGATCGCCTGCGTGCCGTTGCCGTGGTGGGCGTCGACGTCGACGATCGCGACCCGCTCGTGGCCGGCCGCGAGCAGCGCCTCGGCGGCGACCGCGGCGTTGTTGAGGTAGCACGATCCGCCGTACCCACGCTGCGTGACGTGGTGGCCCGGCGGGCGGCAGAGCGCGTACGCCGCCGGCGCCCCCGCCAGGACGAGGTCGACCGCCGTGAGGGCGACGTCGACGGCGGCGCGCGCGGCCTCCCAGGTGCCGGTGCCGACGAGCGTCATCGTGTCGTAGCAGAAGACGCCGGCCCGGGCGTGCAGCGCGACCGGCGGAGTCGCCGGCATGCCGGCCAGCAGCGCCCCGGTCTGGAAGAAGTAGGGCACCACCCGGTCCTGGCCGACCAGCTCGTCGTACGGGCCCCGGGCCCAGGATTCGGCGGCGGTGGCGAGGAACTCGAGGAGCGCCGGGTCGTGGACGGCCGCGAGGAACCGGTCGTCGTGCGGGGTCGCCTCGTGCATCGGGTGCTCCTCGAGGGCCTCGAGGATCGCGTCGACCCGCTCGGGGAGCTCCGTTCCGGGCGTCGGTACGCCGACCCACACCTCGTGCCTCGGCACGTGTCGCCTGGTCGCCGGCGACCAGACCACGGGGACGGTCACAGCGCCAGCATCCCATCGGGAGCCCTCGTTCGGGCAGGATGGCGGCATGCCGCGTGCACGTGACCTGGGGGTCCGGATCGGCGTGCTGCCGCCCGGCCCGACCAACTCGGTGCTCGATGTCGCCGGCGTCGGCCTCGGTCACGCGACCGTGTGGCGCGACGACCCGCTGGTCGCGCGCACCGGCGTGACCTGCCTGCTGCTCGCCGAGGACGCCTACCGGCGCCCGGTCCCGGCCGGCGGCGCGGTGCTCAACGGCGCCGGCGAGTGCACCGGGTTCCTCACCGCTGCCGAGTGGGCGACGGCGGAGACGCCGGCCTACCTGACCTCGACGATGCAGCTGGGTCGCGTGTACGACGCCGCCTGCCAGATCGAGCTGGAACGCGACGGTCACGTCGCGGACGAGGTGGTGATCCCGGTCGTCGGCGAGTGCGACGACTCGTTCCTCAACGACTGCCGGCGGATGCACGTGACCGCCGAGGACGTGGTCGCCGCGCACGCGGCGGCGCTGGCCTCCCGCGGATCGTCGGTGCCGCCGCAGGAGGGCGCGGTCGGCGCCGGCGCCGGCATGTCCTGCCTGGGCTTCAAGGGCGGCATCGGGACGTCGTCACGGCTGACCGCCGAGGGGCACACCGTCGCCGTCCTCCTGCTCACGAACTTCGGCGCGCGCGAGGACCTCGTGGTCGCCGGCGTACCGGTCGGTCGACTCCTGCCGGCGGCGCCGTCGGCACCGGACCGTCCGGCCGGCTCCTGCATCGGGCTCGTGGTCACCGACGCCCCGGTCGACGGCGCCTCGTGCGCACGGCTGGCCCGGCGGGTCGGGATCGGCCTCGGACGGGCCGGATCGGTGGCCCACCACGGCAGCGGCGAGATCTTCTTGGCGTTCGGCACCGGGCTGCGGCTGGACCGCGACCAGCGGCTCTCGGCCGCGCCGCTGACCGGGCGCGCGATCGACCCGCTGTTCGCCGCGGTCGCCGAGGCGACCGAGGAGGCGGTGCTGAACTCGATGTTCACCGCACCCACGACGGTGGGCCGCGACGGGAACACCAGCGAGTCCCTGCACTCGCCCGACGTCCTGGCCCTGCTGGAGGCGCGATGACCGAGGTCCGGATCCCGGTGCGCGACGGCGTCGAGCTGGCCGCGACGCTGTACCTGCCCGACCCGGCCCGTGGCTCGCAGCCGTGCCTGCTCGAGGCGCTGCCGTACCGCAAGGACGACCTGACGTCGTCGTACGCCGCCGGCTACGAGAGCCTGCGCGACCGGTTCGGGTTCGCGGTGTGCCGGCTGGACCTGCGCGGCACCGGGTCGTCGTCGGGTGACGCGACCGACGAGTACCCGGCGGAGGAGCAGGCGGACCTGGTCGAGGTGATCGCCTGGCTGGCCGCTCAGGAGTGGTGCAACGGGCGGGTCGGCATGTTCGGCACGTCGTACTCCGGGTTCAACTCGCTGCAGCTGGCCTGCGAGCGGCCCCCGGGGCTGGGCGCGGTGTTCGCGATCTACAGCAGCGACGACCGGTGGACCGACGACGTGCACTGGCGGGGTGGGGCGCTCAAGCTGGTCGACCTCGTCGACTACTGCCACTACATGACGCCGATGTGTGTGCTGCCGCCCGTGCCGGAGGTGTGGGGGCCGTCCTGGCGCACCGAGTGGGAGCGCCGGCTCGTGACCTTCCAGCCGTGGGTCCTGACCTGGCTGCGGGAGAGCGTGCACGGCGACTACTGGCGCGGTGGATCGGTGCGCCTGGGACCCGCCGGGGACGGCTACGAGCGGATCGGCGTGCCGACGATGCTCGTCGCCGGGTGGGCGGACGGCTACCGGAACAACTCGTTCCGGACGATCGCCGCGCTCGCCGAGAACGGCGTGCCCCACCGGCTGCTCGCCGGGCCGTGGGCGCACGCCGACCCGCGGACCGCGATGCCCGGTCCCCGGATCGACCTGGACGTCGAGATGGCGGCCTGGTTCGACCGCTGGCTGCGCTCGGAGCCGGACGACTTCCCGTCCGGGTGCGACGTGTTCGTACGGACGTCGACGGTGCCGGAGCCCGATCTCGACCTCCACGAGGGGTACTGGATCTCGCTGCCGTCGATCCCGCCGACCCGGCCGTGGTCGGTGTCGCTGCCCGGGCGCCGGCCCCTGACCGTCGTGCCGGACACCGGCAGCGCCGCCTGGATCGACTGCGCCGGCCACCTGCCGTGGGGCCAGTCCGGTGACCAGCGGCTCGACGACGCGCGGTCGCTGACGTGGGACGTCGCCCCTCCGGCGCTGCCCGTGATCGGCCAGCCGCGGGCCCGGCTGCGGATCAGCGCCGACCAGCCGCTGGCCTCCCTGTCGGTGAAGCTGTGCGACGTCTTCCCCGACGGCACGTCGGCCCTGGTGTCGCGCGGGACGCTCGACCTGACGTTCCGCGACGGTCTGCACGGCACGCCCTCGGCACTGGTCCCCGGCCGGGAGTACGACGTCGAGCTCGACCTGGACGCGTGTGCGTTCCGGTGGGATCCCGCCAACACGCTGCGGGTCAGCATCGCCGGCTCCGACTGGCCGAACACGATCGCCCCGCCCGTGCCGGTGCACCTGACCGTGCACGCCGGATCGGTCTCGCTCCCGCTGCTCGAGGGCTCGTTCCCCGCACCGACCCTCACCCCCGGCGCCGAGCACTCCGCGGAGTCGCTCGAGGGTGTCGGCTGGTCGATCACCGACGACGTGCTGGGGCGCACCACCACCGCCCGCACGCACACCGTGTCCGAGTACGCCACGCCGTACGACGGCCGCGCGCGTGAGGACTATCTCGGCTCTGTGACGGTGGACCGTCGTACGTGGGAGCAGACCGCCCACGCCGTGACGACGTACGACCTCTCCTGGCCGGGGGTGGCCGTCCAGGTCGCATCGGCCATGAACATCACGGTCACCCGCGCCGGCCTCGACGTCTCGATCGGGACCGTGGCCACCCTGGACGGCGAGCCGGTCTCGCACCGGACGTGGCAGGAGACGATCCCGAGGTCGGCCTGAGGAATCAGCCCTGACGTGTTCGCCTCGAACCGACGGCGTCATCGGGTTCGTCGCAGTTGCGGATGAAGAGCCTCTCAGGTGACGTGCGAACTTGTGCTCACCGCTCGGCTCAGGAGACCCGCGGGACGATCCGGCCGTAGTGGACGTACGCGGACGGCGCCCGCGCGTCAGCGGGATGCGGCAGGAAGGCGAAGGTCAGATGACTTCCGTCGAACTCCTCGACGGTGATGAAGGTGTCGCCGTCGAGGTGGACGAGCTCGGACCGGACCGGTCGCTCGCCGATCTCGGCGATCACGTCCTTCGGCGTGCGGTCGAGCCAGAGTCGACCGTCGTCGTCCTGGGTGATGCGGATGTCGTAGATCGTGTCGGCGTAGTAACCCAGGAATCGACCCACGTCCATCTGCTGGGGCTTGTCGGGTGGCGTCGGTGGTGAGGGCAGCACGACCCCGGCGAGCGCAGCCAAGAGGTGGCCGACGACTGCGGTGGACAGGCCGGAGACGTCGCCTCCGTTGGTGAGCAGCGCCACCGCGACGCCACGTTCGGGCACCACACGCAGGAAGGAGGACTGACCGATCGTGCCGCCGTCGTGGCCGAGGACCAGGCCGGCGTCCGTGTCGGTCAGCTCCCACCCCAGGCCCCACGACGTTCCCAGGCCGGTGAGCCGCGGGAGGTCGATCTGACGCTCACGCATCGCAGCGACGGACGCCGGGGACAGCACGCGGGTGCCGTCGGGCGCGACCCCATCGGCGAGGTGCATCCGCACCAGGCCGAGGAGATCGGTCGGCGTCATCGCAAGCGTCGATCCGGACGGGGCGTTCGACCTGGCGAGTGCCCACGTCGACGCCGGTGTGAGTTGTTCCCCGGGGCCCGTGACGTGGCCGACGGCAGCGCGATGCACGATGGCCTCGTAGGGACTCGGCGAGACCCGGTCGAGGGCGAGTGGATCCGCGATCCGCTCGAGCAGCACCTCGTCATAGGGCTTGCCACGCAGGACCTCGATGAGCCGGCCGAGCACGACGAACGCCGCGTTGTTGTAGGAGAACGCCGCGCCCGGCGGGGACAGCTGCGGCACGTCACGGAGCGTGGCGACGTACCTCTCGATCGCGTCGTCGCCGCGGCCGGTGTCGGTGAAGATGTCGCCCTCGAAGCCGCCGGTGTGGCTGAGGAGGTGGCGGGCACTGACTGTCGCGGCCGCCTCCGCGTCGCCGAGCGCCAGCGCCGGGAGGACGTCACGGACCGGGCGATCGATGTCGAGCAGGCCGTCGTCGACGAGCTGCATCACGAGCGTGGCGGTCCACACCTTCGTGATCGACCCGATCTGGAAGACGGTCTCGGCGTCCACCGCGGCGCCGGTGCCGAGGCTGGTGACACCGGCCGTGCCAGTCGTGACCTGGCCGTCGACGAGAACCGCGACCGAGGCGCCCGGGACGCCGTGCTTGCGCACGAGCGAGGCGAACTCGTCCCCCAACCAACGGTCGATGTCGGGAACGTCCATGGTGCCACCGTAGGAACTACAAGCCGTCGGCGCGCCGTATATCCGGACAGACCCGCCCCCTGTCATTCGTCACATCGGACAGCCGGCTCCGGCGCGAGCGTCGGGCGGGTCGATGATGGATCTCACCAGTAGGGCGTGCTCGTGAACGCGACCATCTCGGCCTCGGTGTCGCCGTCGTTGCGGAGGGCGTGCGGCTGAGCACCGTCGAACTGGACGAACTGGCGAGGGCCCAAGCGGTAGACCTCGTCGCCGTACATCAGCTCGAGCTCGCCCTTGGTCACCCAGATCGAGTCGTGACCTCGATGGGCGAGAACATCTTGGAAGCCGGCCTTCGGCGCGAAGGTCGCCAGGATCACCTGTACACCGAAGTGGTCCCGGGACAACAGGCGGTACGTGATACCCGGGCCACGGTCGATGGTTCCGACATCCTCGGGCCCGAGGATCGTCGGCGCAGCATGGGAGTCCTCCTCGAGGAGCAGCTCGCTGGCGCGAATGTTGAAGAACGATGCCAGCCTCGAGAACCGGGACAGTGCGATGTCCACCTGCCCACGCTCGAGCATGCTCAGAAACGACGGGGAGAGCTGAACCTCGCTCGCGACCTGCTCCAAGGTCAATTTTCGGAGCCCTCTGAGGCGGCGCAGTCGCTCTCCGATGACCCGGCGAGACTCGAGGGTGGCTTCGTCGACACCTCCGTCGCGATCCTGCGGGGCCTCGCCCGTGCTACCCATCTTTCCCCCTTTCACGAGACCCGATCGCCGAGGACGCCGCCACCTCCTTGGACGCATCTGCGCCGGGCGCCACGGGTGGCGCCCAGCAGGCGCTTCGTGCCAGCACCCTACCTGTCACGACCCGCGTGCCGGCGAAGTGCTTGACGTCCGAGGGTCCCTCAATATACTGAATCTATGTCAGTCAGAACGGGCAGGCGCGGTGCCTAACCTGGTCGCGGGCAAGCGCGTGACCGTGGTGGGCGCGGGCGCTGTGGGCCTCTCCGCCGCGTACTTCCTGCAGGGCGAGGGCGCCGAGGTGCTGCTGCTGGACCGCGCTCAGCCTGGGGACGCCGCCTCCCGTGGCAACGCGGGCTGGATCACGTTGATGCTCTCGTCGCCGCTTCCGTCACCCGCCGTGCGACGGACCGCCGTGAAGGCGGTCGGCCGCCGCGAGTCACCACTGTTCATCTCGCCGCGGCTCGACCCGGGCCTGCTTCGGTGGCTCTGGCAGTTCTGGAGGTACTGCAACGCCGAGGACTACCGCGCCGGAATGGCTGCGCTCGCGCGGCTCAACCGACGCACGTTCGACTTGTTCGATGCCTTGAAGCACGAGGGAGTCGACTTCCCGATGTGGAACCGCGGTCTCCTCGTCGTCTTCCGAGACCCTGCGGCCGCCGACCGAGAGCTGCAGGAGTTCCAGGCCTTCGAGGCGTTCGGCTATCGCGTCCCGCAGGCGCTCCTGGAAGGACAGGCGCTGCGCAGTCTCGAGCCTGCGCTGGCTCCCGACGTGAGAGCCGGCTTCCTGCTTCCGGACGAACGGCACATCGACCCGATCGAGTTCACCGCTGGCCTGGCACGCCGGATCGTCGAGCGAGGTGGGGAGATCCGGACAAATTTCGACGTGACCGGATTCTCGCACCGGGGCCGCCGCGTCACTGCCGTCCGCTCGGCCACGGAATCGCTCGAAACCGACTTCCTGTTGATCGCGGCCGGGGCGTCATCCGGGCAGCTTGCGCGACTGCTCGGAGCACGGCTTCCGATCCAAGGTGGCAAGGGATACAGCTTCAGCTTCCAATCGGAATCACCCCCGAGCCACCCGTTGTACCTCGGGGAATCCAAGGTCGGTGTCACGGCATTCGAGGGCGGACGGGTCCGCGTGGCAGGAACGATGGAGTTCAGCGGGCTCGACCTCAAGCTCAATCCGAAGAGGATCCGCTCGATCGTCAGCCATGCCCAGAACTATCTGGCGGAGCGACCCCAGCCGCCCATGAACGAGCCCTGGGTCGGCATGAGGCCGCTCACCGTCGACGGCCTCCCGGCCATCGGACGTGACCCGAATCTCGAGAACGTCTACTACTCCACCGGCCACTCGATGTTGGGAGTCACCTTGGCGCCTGCCACCGCTGAGGCCTTGGCGGAAAGCATGAGCACCGGATCGACGCCGCCAGTGCTCACTCCGTTCTCGCCAGCACGCCTCATCAGCTCCCTCCGGCACGTTCGTGTGGCATGAGCCGTGGTGAGATTCCTTGGCCGGCGGCTGGTGAGCTATGCGGCGATGCTGTTCGTCTCGACGAGCCTCGTGTACTTCCTGGCGTCGTTGATGCTCGATCCGAGGTCGAACTTCCTGACGATGCGGCCGCAACCTTCGGACTCGACCATCGACGCCGCGCTGGACGCCGCGAACATCAACGACGAGGAGCCGCTACTCGCGCGCTATCTCGACTGGCTGGGCGGAATCGCGACTGACTGGGACTGGGGCCGCAGCCCGGCGGGCCAACCGGTATGGGATGTCTTGTGGCATCGGATCGTCGTCAGCGTGCATCTGGTGTCGATCGCTGTCGTCATCGCTGTCGTCGTGGGCGTAGCCCTGGGTGTGTACACGGCGAAGCGGAAGTACCAGGTGGTCGATCGGGTCGCCACGGCGACGAGTTCGTTCTTCCTGGCGACCCCTGCCTTCGTCCTGGCGCTGCTGACCGTGATGGTCTACCTGCAGCTGCACGAGCGACTCGGCACCAACGGGCTGTATGTGACGGGCCTCGGAACCGGGGGTCTGGTCGACCAGGCTCAACACCTGCTCCTCCCAACGGTGGTGTTGGTGTGCTCGACCTACTACCACTACCACCTCACGCAGCGCACCTATCTGTTGGACGCGATCAACGCGGACTATGTGCGCACGGCGCGATCCAAGGGAGTGCGACGCGGCCCGGCCATCCGGCGTCATGCGTTGCGCATGGCGTCGGTGCCGACGACCTTCAGCGTTGCCGCGAGCCTGACAGCGACCGTGACGGGCTCACTCTTCGTCGAGATCGTCTTTGCCGTGCACGGCGCAGGCCAGTTCTTCGTCGAGACGCTCAACACCAATGACATCAACGGCGCGGTCGCCGTGGCCTTCATCGCGGGTGTCGCGACCTGCGCGGGATTGCTGGTGGCGGACGTGGCAGTGGCCTTGATCGACCCCCGGACTCGATTGGGATGAGGACGCGAACCATGAGTCAGCCCGGATCTGTCACCGCACCCGCACGGCTGCACCTGTCCAAGCGGCGCCTTCTTCTCTACCGATTCAGCCGTCGTCGGTCTGCGCTGGTGGGGACGATCCTCATTGCGCTGTTGGTCGCCTTGGCGGCAGCAGGGCCGCACCTGGTCCGGTGGGATCTCGACGAACCGGACTTCACGGCCCTGAGCGCGCCACCGAGCTCCGAGCACTGGTTGGGCACGGATCTGGCCGGTGCCGACATTCTTGCGCTTGCCGTGCACGGCCTGGGGCGGTCCCTGATGGTCGGCGTGGTGGCTTCCCTGGGCGCCGTGACGATCGCTGCCTTCGTGGGCACATCCATTGCCTATTTCGGGGGCAGGATCGAGCGGGTCGCGACCTGGATGCTGGACATGTTGCTCGTGGTTCCGACGTTCTTCCTCTTCGCCTTCATGACTCAGGGCCTGTCAGGCAAGAGCGGCTGGTTGATGTTGGCGCTCTCGCTGATGGCCTTCGGTTGGGTCATGGGCGCCCGTGTCATCCGAGCGATGACGCTCTCCATTCGGGAAAGCGACTATGTGAAGGCTGCCCGGTACATGGGCGTGGGGCACTTCAAGATCATTCGGCGACACCTCATACCCAATCTCGGGTCGATTCTCGTCATCCAGGCCGTGTTGGGAACAGTCCTCGCCGTCGAGGCAGAGACTGCACTCTCGTTCATCGGCTTCGGCATCGCGCCGCCGGACACGTCTCTCGGCGTCATGATCAAGGCGGGATCGCTCACGCTGCAGAGCGCGCCGTGGATGTTCGTGGTGCCCGCCGGCCTGCTCTTGACGTTGTGCGTCTCGGTCATCCTCGTCGGTGACGGCCTGCGCGACGCTCTGGATCCCGACTCCGAAGTGGACACCCCCCGATGACCGCGCCGCGGACGGAGATCGTCACCAGCCAGCGGGCGGCGCGACTCGGTGAATCCCTCCTCGTCGTCGACGACCTCCACGTCGACTTTCCGACTGAGGCGGGCGTCGCACACGCCGTCCGCGGCCTGTCTTTCGGGCTCCGCCCGGGCAGGACGCTGGCGATCGCCGGCGAGTCCGGTTCGGGCAAGTCTGCGACATCGCTGGCCCTGATGGGATTGCTGCCGGGGAACGCGTCGGTGCGCGGCTCGGTCAGACTCGATGGCCAGGAGCTCCTCGGCCTCGACGACCGGCGGATGTCGCGGATCCGAGGCGCTCAGCTGGCGATGGTCTTCCAGGATCCACTGTCGGCTCTCACGCCGGTACACACGGCAGGACGGCAGATCGAGGAAGCACTGCGGTCGCACCAGGACCTCACCCCTCGCCTCGCGCGACGTCGCGCGATGGAGCTGCTGGACCTCGTGGGCGTCCGCTCCCCCGAGCAACGGCTGGAGTCCTATCCCCACACGCTCTCCGGGGGCATGCGGCAGCGGGTCATGATCGCGATCGCCATCGCGAACCAGCCACGCGTGCTCATCGCGGACGAGCCGACGACGGCCCTCGACGTCACGGTCCAGGCCCAGGTCCTGGAGGCGCTCCAGGTCGCACAGCGCGAGACCGGCGCCGCCCTGCTGCTCATCACCCACGACCTCGGCGTCGTCGCGCGCATGGCTGACGACGTGACCGTGATGTATGCGGGCCGCGCGGTCGAGTCCGGTCCGGTCGACCAGGTGTTGCTGACGCCGAAGATGCCCTATACGAAGGGGCTGCTCGCGTCCGTTCCCAGCATCGAGGTCCGGTCGGGAGGGCTGCGCCCGATTCCCGGCACACCACCCCTGCCGCAGGACACGATCGTGGGATGCGCGTTCGCGGCGCGGTGTCCCTTCGTCGAGGCGCGCTGCCGTGCACTGGAGCCAGCGTTGCTCCCAGTGGCACCGGATGGTGGTCACTCCGCGGCTTGCCTGCGGACCCAGGCTCTGGACGCGACCGACTGGCACGACGGCGCCGAACACCAGGCGGAGCCTCCCGAGTCCACGATCGGTAGCGAAGCAGTACTCCGCGTCGATCGGCTCTCACACTCGTACTCCCTGTCGAGCCGATACCTCCGACGCGCCAGTGGCCAGATCCGAGCGGTCGACTCGGTGTCGTTCGAGGTTCGGCGCGGCGAGACCCTGGCGCTGGTCGGCGAATCGGGGTGCGGCAAGAGCACGATTCTCCACCAGGTCATGAGATTGGCCGCCCCCCAAGAAGGCACCATCGCCGTGTTGGGTCAGGACGTGAAGGCTCTCGGAGCCGACGGACGCCGCCGAGCACGCGGGCTGGTCCAGATGGTCTTCCAGGACCCCCTGGGCGCCCTCGATCCGCGCATGCAGGTCCGGCAGATCCTCGCCGAGCCTCTGGAGGCTCGCGGCTGGTCGCGGACGTCAGCACGCCGGCGTGTGACGGAGCTCGTCGAGCTCGTCGGGTTGTCTCAGCAGGCGCTGAACAAGTTCCCGGCCCACTTCTCCGGAGGTCAGTGTCAGCGGATCAGCCTGGCGCGCGCGCTCGCTACGGAGCCCTCGTTGATCGTGCTGGACGAGCCGGTCTCGGCCCTCGATGTCTCCGTGCAGGCCTCGATCCTCAGTCTTCTCGAGGATGTCCAGCGGCGAACAGGCGTGGCGTACCTCTTCGTGACCCATGATCTCTCCGTCGTCAGGCAGGTCGCGCACCGTGTCGCTGTCATGTACCTCGGCAGGCTCGTGGAGGTCGGCGATACCGGCGACGTGTTCGACTCACCCAGGCATCCCTATACCCGAGCGCTCCTCTCCGCCGTTCCCGTTCCGGATCCCGTGGTCGAGAAGCGCCGACAGCGGATCGTTCTCAGGGGTGATCTCGCCGGCGCAGCCGCCGGTGAGGCAGGACCCGGGTGCGCCTTCGCGCCCCGCTGCCCCGTCTACGAGCACCTCGCCGACGAGTCGCGTGCGACCTGCGACACCAGGAGGCCCAGCTTGAGTTCCGACGCACACACGACCGTCGCCCACGCGTGTCACTTCCCGGATATCTCGGCAGCCAAGGAACAGGAGTCAACACAATGAAGATCCGCAGGATCTGTGCCCTCGTGCTCGCGACGGGCCTGATGGGCCTGGCCGGATGCTCGGGCACCGAGAACCAGTCGACGGGAAGCCTTCCGCCGGAAGGACTGCCGCCTGGTGCGCCGAACGTGCCGATGCCCGAGCCGGGCAAGAGGTACGACAACCCTCAACCCGCTGACCGACTTCGCGATGGCGGGACACTTCGGCTGGCGATCGGCGCCATGCCAACGAACTTCAACCCGTTCAGCGTCTACGGCAACACGTCGACGGTCACCGCGATCGACCGGTGGACGATGCCCGATCTCTGGGCCTACGACGTTTCCGGAGGCATTCCCGAACCCAATACGGACTTCATCCTGTCCTCGGAGGTGATCGATGAGTCACCGGAGACGGTGAAGTTCACGATCAACCCGGATGCCAGGTGGAACAACGGCGACCCCATCACCTGGCGGGCCTTCCGCACGACGTGGCTCACCTCGAGTGGTCAGAGTGCGGAGTACCTCCCGGCCACCACGCTCGGATACTCCTCCATCAAGGAGGTCCGGATGGGTGACAACGACAAGGAAGCCGTCGTTGAGTTCGAGCAGGCCTTCTATCCGTACCAACTTCTGTTCGAGCGCTTGCTCCACCCCAAGAACGATGACCCTGCGTTCTTCAACGAGGGCTGGGCAGGAGACCCCCAGAACGACTTGCGGGCGGGTCCGTTCATGGTCGAGAGCTACGACGAGGAGCAGTTGACCCTGGTACGCAATCCGAACTGGTGGGGCGATCCGCCCAAGCTGGACCGCATCACCTACCGGGCGATGGAGGCGGCCGCGGCGATCAATGCCTTCCAGAACGGCGAGCTGGACGCGGTAGGCATCGGCTCTGCCGACCAGCTGCAGCAGCTGGCGAACACGGACGACGTGCTCGTCCGGCGAGGTTTCGGCACCTCGGTCTCGGTCTACAGCATGGGGCAGGACAGCGAGCTCTTCCAGAACTCGTACGCCCGAGAGGCATTCGTTCGCAGTATCGACCGCCGGCAGTTGGCCGAGATCCAGTTCCAGGGCCTCAACTGGCAGGAGGACCCTCCCGGATCGTCCGTGATGTATCCGTGGCAGGACAACTACACGAACAACCTGGACGGTCTCGAGTACGACGTCGATGCGGCCACCGGGCTCATGGAGGAGCACGGCTGGTCGATGAACGGCGACGGTCTGCTGGAGAAGGACGGCAAGACCGCGCGATTCACCTACGTGCTGTTCGGGGACACCCCCATGAACAACGCTCTTGCCCGGGCGCAGCAGGCCATGGCGAAGGAAGCGGGCTTCGACATGCAGATCGAAGTGCGCTCCCAGGCCGACCTCTCGACCACGATCCAGGAAGGCACGTACGATCTCATCTCCCTCGGGTGGGGCGGATCCATCCCCTTCGGGTTCGCGTGGCAATGCATGGTCTATTGCAGCAGCTCGCCGCAGAACTTCTCACGCATGGGCACCGAGGAGCTCGACCGCGAACTTCAAGAGGCGTCAACCATCTCCGACGTCGACGAGGCTGCCCAGGTCGGTGCTGAGGCCGAGGCGACGGCGCTGCGCCTGTTCGGGATCTTTCCCCTCCACAACGGACCGGACATGGTCGCGGTATCCGCCAAGCTCGCGAACTTCGGCCCCGCGGGCTTCCTGACGCCCGATCCGGTTGAGGTGGGCTGGGAGAAGTGAGGGTCTCGTCGGCCCGGACGGGTCGCACGACACTTCGAAGTCCCTACTGAATGGAGGTTGTTCGATGCCCGTAGCGGCAGACCTGGTGCGGCGGGGAGCGATGCGGTTCCCGCAGAGTCGGGCGATCGTGTTCGAGGGCCAGACACTCACCTACGCCGAAGTCGATCGATGGGCGAACAGATTTGCCAACGCCCTGATGGGCCTGGGGGTGCAGAAGGGAGATCGAGTGGCGCTGCTTCTCGACAACTGCCTCTGGTCGGTGCCCCTGGACTTCGCGTGCCTCAAGGCAGGATTCGTTCGGGTCCCGTTGAACTCTCGGCTCTCCTTGACCGAGCACTGCCGGATGCTCGAGGAGACAGAGGCAACCGTCCTGATCCATCTCGGATCGCTGGAGGGCGCTGCGGCCGCGATCAGCGAGCGGCTCCCCCAGATCCGTCGACTCGCGCTGACGCCCTCCGAGCAGTCAGCGGCCGAAGACCTCGTCGCGCTCGCAGAGATGTCGGCGAGCACTGACCCGGAGGTCAGCCTCACCGAGGACGACCCGATGCTCTACATCTTCACGTCGGGCACGACCGGGCGTCTCAAGGCGGCCGTCCATACGCAGGGCTCATGGGCAGCGATCGCGACCAATGTCCTTGCGAACCTGCTCGATCCTGGGCCGGACTCGGTCATGCTCCACGCGGCTTCCCTCATCCATGCGAGCGGGACGTACGTGTTGCCCTACTGGCTGCGGGGTGGGACGTCGGTGATCCTCAAAGGGTTCGACCCGGCGGGGTTCATCGACGCCATCGCCGAGAACGACGCGACAGAGATCAACATCGCCCCATCCATGCTCGCGATGCTGTTCGCCAGTGGCGACGCGACGCGGCGCGCCCTGCCGAGCCTGCGCACGGTGATCTACGGCACCAGCCCGATGCCACGACCGCTGCTGCGGAGGGGCATGGAGGCGTGGGGCCCGATCTTCGTCCAGTTCTTCGGCCAGACCGAGGCACCGCTCTGCATCACGGTCCTGGACAAGGTGGATCACGCGGATCCGGATCTGCTCGGATCGTGCGGTCAGCCATCCGTCGACGTGGACGTGCGGTTGCGCGGCGCCGAGGGTGAGCCCGTCGCCGTTGGCGAGATCGGTGAGGTCCAGGTGCGGGCACCGTTCGTCATGAAGGAGTATCTGCACGCGCCGGACCTCACCGCGGAGACCTTCACCGCCGACGGCTGGATCCGCACCCGGGACCTGGGGAGGTTCGACGACCGCGGCTACCTGTACCTCGTGGACCGGGTCAGCGACATGATCGTGTCCGGGGGGTACAACGTCTACCCGCGCGAGGTCGAGGATGCGCTGGCGCTGCATCCTGACGTCGTCGAGTGCGCCGTCGTCGGCGCGCCCGATGAGATCTGGGTGGAGGCCGTGACCGCATTCGTGGTGACGCGGGATAACTCGACGGTGACCGCCGAGCAGCTCATGACGACCGTCCGCGCAGAGCTGGCCGGCTACAAGGTCCCGAAGGCCATCCACTTCATCGACGCGATTCCGAAGTCGCCAGTCGGCAAGCCGCTGCGGAGGGTCCTGCGGGAGCCGCTCTGGCCGGCGCAGACCTGATGGCCGGATCCGCGCAACGTTCCGACCCGAGCGACTACCTCGTCAGGCTGCGCCGAGAGTTGCACGCCTTCCCCGAACTTGCCTTCCTGGAGATCTGGACCGCCGCCAAGGTCGTCTCGGAGGTCGAACCCACGGGAGCAACGATCCTGACGGGCGGGACGGTCATGGACCTCGGCGGCATCGCTGCCTACCCCGACGCTCGCACGCGCGAGGTAGCGCGTGAGGCCGCGGTGGACGCCGGCGCCCGGCGGGATCTGGCCGAACGCCTGGCAGACAGCGGCACCGCCGTTGTGGTGGACATCGCCGGCAATCGCCCCGGCCCGACGTGGGCACTGCGCTTCGACATGGACGGTCTACCGCTGACGGAGTCGCACGGCCACACCCATGCCCCGGCGGTGAACGGGTTCCGGTCCCGCAACGACGCCATGCATGCCTGCGGGCACGACGGTCACGTGGCGATCGGGATCGCCCTGGCACGGACACTCGCGCCGGGGGACTTCGCGGGCCATGTCCGACTCGTCTTCCAGCCCGCCGAGGAAGGTGTCCGTGGTGCGTCGGCGATGGTTCGAGCCGATGTCATGCACGGCGTCGACCGATTCGTTGCCCTGCACCTCGGGCTGGGACTACCCAGTGGTGTCACAGTTCCTCGTGTGACAGGGATGCAGGCAACGGCGAAGTTCTCGTGCACCTTCACGGGTGTCGCTTCGCATGCCTCGGGTGCACCCGAGGAGGGCCGCAACGCGGTGGCGGCCTGCGCCAGCGCTACGACGACACTCCTGGGGTTGCCGCGGTTCGGAAAGGCGACGACCCACGTGAACGTCGGTCGAATCGCCGGGGGCGAGTCGAGCAATGTCATCGCGGCCTTCGCCTCGCTTGCTGGCGAGGTCCGATCCGACTCGGAGGAGTCGTGTTCGGATCTCGCGCGTCGTGCGCAGGCCGTGTGCGAGGGGGCGGCGCAGATGTGGGGATGCGCGTCCGACTTCACCGTCACCGCGCGCGCGCCCGATCTGATCTCCGACGACGCGCTTGTCACCTATGCGGCGGAGTGCGCACGGCAGGAGTTCGGGGCCGACCATGTTCTCGAGGAGGTTCGGATGCCCGCCAGCGACGACGCCGCAGTGTTCGGCAGGCGCGTCCAGGAATCGGGCGGCGAGGCTGCCTACCTGGTCGTGGGCGGAGGCAATGCGATGCCCCACCATCATCCGGACTTCGACTTCGACGAGGCGGCACTGGTGCGTGCCCATGACTGGCTCGAAGCCTTGGTTCGCCGAGCCTGAGTCCGCTGAGGCATTCGACATGGACTTGGGGAAGCTACCTCGACTCACCGGCGACTGGGCCGCCGAGCTGGGAATCCCGGGCGCTTCGGTCGGCGTGGTGGCCGACGGCGAGGCGGTGACGGCCCATGTCGGGGTCGCGGACATCCGGTCCCGGACACCGATCGGGGACCACACCCTGTTCCCCTTGGCATCGACGACCAAGCCGTTCACGGCGACTGCTGCCCTGAGCCTCGTCGAGGCGGGGAGGTGGGACTTGGATGGGCTGATCGTCGAGTGGGCCCCAGAGCTCTCGCAGGGCCCGAACGAGTCGTTGGCCTCGGTGACGCTCCGGCACCTGCTGACCCACTCCGCCGGCTTCGAGGGAGACCACCCTCCCATCGAGTCGTCGCACCCGGACGTCCTGCAGGAGAGCGTGGCGCACATCGCGAGGCTGCGCCAGCTGCACCCGCCCGGGGCGATGTCCTCTTACAGCAACGCTGGAATCCAACTCGTGGGCGCCCTGGTCGAGCGCGTCAGTGGCCAGCGATTTGGCGACTTCCTGACGTCGCGCGTGCTGGAGCCGCTCGGGATCGCGGCCAGGATCGTCGGATCGCACGCTCCGGAACCCGGGCAGGGAGTGAGTGGACACGGCGTCGTGAACGGTGAGACGCGCGCCGTTCCGTTGACCTTCTGGCCATCCGAGAATCCTCAAGGGGGCATCCTCGCGACGATGGACGATCTGCTCCGGTGGAGCACGTTCCAACTGCGCGGCTCGCAGGGCGCCAGGGGTCCGGTGAGCGATCACACCAGGGCGATGATGCAGGAGCCCGCGGTGGGGGCAATGGCTCCGCTCTCCGCCTATGGGATGCCGTGGCAGATCCGGAACCGCGGCGACCTCGAGGTGATCGGCCACGGCGGCACCCACGACAACCTGTGCGTCACCACGTTCGACCTGGTCCCGACGCTCGGTCTGGCGGTCGCAGTCCTGGCCAACCATCGCCGCGGCAAGGAGCTCGGTCGCAGGGTGCTCGACTGGTGCCTGGCGGAGTCCGGAGCGGCAGATCCAGGTGCGCCCACAGCGGCGACCGCAACCACCGTCCACCGGGACCTGGAGGAGTTCACGGGTCGCTACCGATTCGGGCTGGGCGAGCTCGTCGTGGACGTCGTGGGGACGGATCTGCGCATCTCACTCGACCCGGCGGCCTGGATACCCGCGGACGTTGCGGCACAGATACCGCCGTTCCTCGTGCGACATCGTGCCGACGACGTCTTCACACTTCCTCGTGACCCCGGGCAGGACGTGTGCCGCTTCTACCGGGACGACGATGACAGCATCGTGCATCTGGGAGCCATGGGGCGGATCGCCACGCGAGCCTGAGTGATCACGCACTCTCGTCCGGAAGGTCGACGTCCAGGTGCCGGCCCAGGAACTCGATGACCTTGGTGTAGGCATCGGACCTGTTGCTCCGCTTGCCGAGGCCATGTCCCTCGTCCGGATAGACGACGAGCGCGCACGGCACCCCCATGGCGTCCAGCGCAGCCTTCATCTGCTCCGACTCGGACAACGGCACGCGGGGGTCGTTGGCGCCATGAATGGTCAAGACCGGGGCACGGATGCTGTGCACGTGGTTGATGGGCGAGGCCAGCATCAGGAAGTCGCGGTCCTCGTCAAGGAACCCGTACTCACGCTCACGCACCATTCGCCGGTAGGGCGAGGTCGTCTCGAGGAAGGTGACGAGATTGCTGATGCCCACGATGTCGACTCCCGCCGCCCAGAGGTCCGGCTGCATGCTCAGGCCGGCCAGCACCATGTATCCCCCGTAACTGCCCCCGTAGAGCGCGGCCCGGGCAGGGTCGGCGCCGACTGAGGGCAGCCAGGCATGGATGTCGGCGAGGTCGCCGACGGACTCCAGGCGGAGTCGCTTGTCGTCCAGCGAGTACCAACGCTTCCCATACCCCGTCGAGCCGCGGACGTTGGGAACGAGCACGATGTGCCCGGCGGCGACCATCGCCTGCGCAACGGGAAGGAAGACGCGCTGCGACTCGTACTCGGGGCCGCCATGGATGTAGAGGACCGCCGATCGTGGACCGCCGTCGCCGTCGTGATCCGGCCGGTAGACGAAGCACGGGATCGACTCTCCGTCCCGGGCGGTGACCCGGTGCGACGTGGGGGCCACGAGCGCCGGCGCCGTCGCATCGACGAGCTCGGACTCGCACACCAGCGTGGTGACCTCGAGGCTGGAGACCTCGATCCGGAGGATGCGAGACGGGACGGTCGGGGACGTGTACCCCACGGCGATGTAGGACGAGTCTGCCGACCACACGGCTGTGCTCACGCCATCACTCGGTATCGGAAGGCGGTGGATCAGCTCGCCGTCCGAGGAGTGCAGGCTCAGCTCCGTGCCGCCATCGATCCAACGCGTGACGAGCAGGTAGCGGCCATCACGCGACGGCTGGGCGGTGACGTCGTGGTCGTCAGACTCGACCAGGGACGTCCACACGCCGTCGTCGCCGATCCTCACCACGGCAAGGAAGTCCCGGTCACGGTTGGATGACATGACGATGTCGCCCGTGGTCGGGGACCGCCATACCTGCCGGTGCATCGCGTGCTCGTCCCGCCTGGTGAGAGCTCTGACGCTCGCACCGTCGGAGATCAAGACCTGGTTCGAGGCGGGGAGCTCCGTGTACAGGGAGACCAAGGCATGCAGTGATCCCGACGGCGTCCTGCCGGCAGCAACCTCCTCGATGGCCCCGCCGTCGAGGTACAGCGCGGTTTCCACGCCCGAGGAGATCTCGCGGGCGATCACGTCGAAGTCGGTGCCGTTCCGGCGGTTGGTCGCATAGACGACGTGATCCGGGAGCGTGTCGAGAATCCGGTGGAAGTAGCGCTCATCGTGCACGAGGGGATGGAGGTCGCCGAGACCGGCCGGCGACGCCGGAGGCGGCTCCAGCGACAGGGTCGAGAGCTGGCCGAGTTCGTCGCCGCCGTTGTCGTGCTGGACCACCACCGTGCGAGATCCCGGGAGGTAGCGGCCAGAACAGGCACCGGGCAGGGCGGTGAGCGCTGTTCTCTGCCCCGCAGGGTCGATCTCGACCAACTGGAGCGATCCCTGCGCATCGCAACCGGTCAGGACTCGACCTTTCCAGCACAGTGGGATCCGAAGCTTGGAATTCACGTGACTTGAAGTCGCGGC
>JADMIO012752873.1_pt1 | contig 33453 bp, 25 predicted proteins | sample 8958161 | NCBI WGS metagenome assembly JADMIO01 (sample SAMN16585339, study PRJNA669376) | soil metagenome | isolation source: Crop rotation soil | place: USA: Cullars Rotation, Alabama | collected 2011 | reverse complement strand
CTTTCCCCAGCACATACGACATTAATCGTGCCGATACCCAGGTTAGGCGCGCTGTCAATAACTATGACATCATAGTCATGAGCAACAGTTTCAATGGCCAGTCGGAGCATCAGGTGTGGATCGGTGGGCAGTTTACCTTCATCAAATTTGCCCATTAACTCAGTTTCAATACGGTGCAGAGCCAGACAGGAAGGAATAATGTCAAGCCCCGGCCAGCAAGTGGGCTTTATTGCATAAGTGACATCGTCCTTTTCCCCAAGATAGAAAGGCAGGAGAGTGTCTTCTGCATGAATATGAAGATCTGGTACCCATCCGTGATACATTGAGGCTGTTCCCTGGGGGTCGTTACCTTCCACGAGCAAAACACGTAGCCCCTTCAGAGCCAGATCCTGAGCAAGATGAACAGAAACTGAGGTTTTGTAAACGCCTCCTTTATGGGCAGCAACCCCGATCACCGGTGGAAATACGTCTTCAGCACGTCGCAATCGCGTACCAAACACATCACGCATATGATTAATTTGTTCAATTGTATAACCAACACGTTGCTCAACCCGTCCTCGAATTTCCATATCCGGGTGCGGTAGTCGCCCTGCTTTCTCGGCATCTCTGATAGCCTGAGAAGAAACCCCAACTAAATCCGCTGCTTCACCTATTCTCCAGCGCCGGGTTATTTTCCTCGCTTCCGGGCTGTCATCATTAAACTGTGCAATGGCGATAGCCTTCGTCATTTCATGACCAGCGTTTATGCACTGGTTAAGTGTTTCCATGAGTTTCATTCTGAACATCCTTTAATCATTGCTTTGCGTTTTTTTATTAAATCTTGCAATTTACTGCAAAGCAACAACAAAATCGCAAAGTCATCAAAAAACCGCAAAGTTGTTTAAAATAAGAGCAACACTACAAAAGGAGATAAGAAGAGCACATACCTCAGTCACTTATTATCACTAGCGCTCGCCGCAGCCGTGTAACCGAGCATAGCGAGCGAACTGGCGAGGAAGCAAAGAAGAACTGTTCTGTCAGATAGCTCTTACGCTCAGCGCAAGAAGAAATATCCACCGTGGGAAAAACTCCAGGTAGAGGTACACACGCGGATAGCCAATTCAGAGTAATAAACTGTGATAATCAACCCTCATCAATGATGACGAACTAACCCCCGATATCAAGTCACATGACGAAGGGAAAGAGAAGGAAATCAACTGTGACAAACTGCCCTCAAATTTGGCTTCCTTAAAAATTACAGTTCAAAAAGTATGAGAAAATCCATGCAGGCTGAAGGAAACAGCAAAACTGTGACAAATTACCCTCAGTAGGTCAGAACAAATGTGACGAACCACCCTCAAATCTGTGACAGATAACCCTCAGACTATCCTGTCGTCATGGAAGTGATATCGCGGAAGGAAAATACGATATGAGTCGTCTGGCGGCCTTTCTTTTTCTCAATGTATGAGAGGCGCATTGGAGTTCTGCTGTTGATCTCATTAACACAGACCTGCAGGAAGCGGCGGCGGAAGTCAGGCATACGCTGGTAACTTTGAGGCAGCTGGTAACGCTCTATGATCCAGTCGATTTTCAGAGAGACGATGCCTGAGCCATCCGGCTTACGATACTGACACAGGGATTCGTATAAACGCATGGCATACGGATTGGTGATTTCTTTTGTTTCACTAAGCCGAAACTGCGTAAACCGGTTCTGTAACCCGATAAAGAAGGGAATGAGATATGGGTTGATATGTACACTGTAAAGCCCTCTGGATGGACTGTGCGCACGTTTGATAAACCAAGGAAAAGATTCATAGCCTTTTTCATCGCCGGCATCCTCTTCAGGGCGATAAAAAACCACTTCCTTCCCCGCGAAACTCTTCAATGCCTGCCGTATATCCTTACTGGCTTCCGCAGAGGTCAATCCGAATATTTCAGCATATTTAGCAACATGGATCTCGCAGATACCGTCATGTTCCTGTAGGGTGCCATCAGATTTTCTGATCTGGTCAACGAACAGATACAGCATACGTTTTTGATCCCGGGAGAGACTATATGCCGCCTCAGTGAGGTCGTTTGACTGGACGATTCGCGGGCTATTTTTACGTTTCTTGTGATTGATAACCGCTGTTTCCGCCATGACAGATCCATGTGAAGTGTGACAAGTTTTTAGATTGTCACACTAAATAAAAAAGAGTCAATAAGCAGGGATAACTTTGTGAAAAAACAGCTTCTTCTGAGGGCAATTTGTCACAGGGTTAAGGGCAATTTGTCACAGACAGGACTGTCATTTGAGGGTGATTTGTCACACTGAAAGGGCAATTTGTCACAACACCTTCTCTAGAACCAGCATGGATAAAGGCCTACAAGGCGCTCTAAAAAAGAAGATCTAAAAACTATAAAAAAAATAATTATAAAAATATCCCCGTGGATAAGTGGATAACCCCAAGGGAAGTTTTTTCAGGCATCGTGTGTAAGCAGAATATATAAGTGCTGTTCCCTGGTGCTTCCTCGCTCACTCGACCGGGAGGGTTCGAGAAGGGGGGGCACCCCCCTTCGGCGTGCGCGGTCACGCGCACAGGGCGCAGCCCTGGTTAAAAACAAGGTTTATAAATATTGGTTTAAAAGCAGGTTAAAAGACAGGTTAGCGGTGGCCGAAAAACGGGCGGAAACCCTTGCAAATGCTGGATTTTCTGCCTGTGGACAGCCCCTCAAATGTCAATAGGTGCGCCCCTCATCTGTCAGCACTCTGCCCCTCAAGTGTCAAGGATCGCGCCCCTCATCTGTCAGTAGTCGCGCCCCTCAAGTGTCAATACCGCAGGGCACTTATCCCCAGGCTTGTCCACATCATCTGTGGGAAACTCGCGTAAAATCAGGCGTTTTCGCCGATTTGCGAGGCTGGCCAGCTCCACGTCGCCGGCCGAAATCGAGCCTGCCCCTCATCTGTCAACGCCGCGCCGGGTGAGTCGGCCCCTCAAGTGTCAACGTCCGCCCCTCATCTGTCAGTGAGGGCCAAGTTTTCCGCGAGGTATCCACAACGCCGGCGGCCGGCCGCGGTGTCTCGCACACGGCTTCGACGGCGTTTCTGGCGCGTTTGCAGGGCCATAGACGGCCGCCAGCCCAGCGGCGAGGGCAACCAGCCGAGGGCTTCGCCCTGTCGCTCGACTGCGGCGAGCACTACTGGCTGTAAAAGGACAGACCACATCATGGTTCTGTGTTCATTAGGTTGTTCTGTCCATTGCTGACATAATCCGCTCCACTTCAACGTAACACCGCACGAAGATTTCTATTGTTCCTGAAGGCATATTCAAATCGTTTTCGTTACCGCTTGCAGGCATCATGACAGAACACTACTTCCTATAAACGCTACACAGGCTCCTGAGATTAATAATGCGGATCTCTACGATAATGGGAGATTTTCCCGACTGTTTCGTTCGCTTCTCAGTGGATAACAGCCAGCTTCTCTGTTTAACAGACAAAAACAGCATATCCACTCAGTTCCACATTTCCATATAAAGGCCAAGGCATTTATTCTCAGGATAATTGTTTCAGCATCGCAACCGCATCAGACTCCGGCATCGCAAACTGCACCCGGTGCCGGGCAGCCACATCCAGCGCAAAAACCTTCGTGTAGACTTCCGTTGAACTGATGGACTTATGTCCCATCAGGCTTTGCAGAACTTTCAGCGGTATACCGGCATACAGCATGTGCATCGCATAGGAATGGCGGAACGTATGTGGTGTGACCGGAACAGAGAACGTCACACCGTCAGCAGCAGCGGCGGCAACCGCCTCCCCAATCCAGGTCCTGACCGTTCTGTCCGTCACTTCCCAGATCCGCGCTTTCTCTGTCCTTCCTGTGCGACGGTTACGCCGCTCCATGAGCTTATCGGGTCCACTCGCGAACGCAGAAAGGCCCACCCGAAGGTGAGCCAGTGTGATTACATTTGCGGCCTAACTGTGGCCAGTCCAGTTACGCTGGAGTCACTAGTATTTAGGTGACACTATAGAAGCGGCCGCGACAACTTGTCCACGTGGAATTCTAAGCTTAGGATCCCAATGTGCTGGAAAGTTCATCCGTCTGAATTAAAATTTGCGATCGAATCCGTAATGCAATCAGGTTTTTATTATTCTCATAATACGACGGGTAGATTGGTAAATCTTTTCAGGAACAATGAAGACAGGACAATATCATTACAAAGAGCCATGCTGGATGATATGGAAGTGAATTTTTTAAAGTTTGCCTGTACTGACATGACCTATAAAGAGATCGCCATGAAACTTAAGCTCAATCCCAGGAGCGTAGATAATCTTCGTGATAAGTTATTCGAAAAACTGGATGTGAAAAGTCGCGTTGGCCTGGCCATGTATGCGATCAGGCATGGACTGGTAAGTTTGTAACTCAATAAAAAAATATAATGTAAATAAAAGGGGCTAGACAGCCCCCTTCGGTTTTGGTTAATGGTTCACCCGCACGGAGCGGTTTTCTTCCCTAAAACTTTTATGAGACCATTTATGAACCATCATTCAGCGAAACCTTGAATCACGCTGCCAAAATATTACCGGTTTTATTCCAGTGTAAAGTGAAAAGGTCAAACTCACGCTGTTTTTTCCTTTTATAGGTTCCGTTTTGGCATCATTTTTCCTCATATGTGTATATCCTAAGTAGATTTTCTAGTCTTGGGTAGCAAAATCCACATGGTAATTTTACTAATTTTACCAAGTAAGTTTACGCAATTTTATGTACTCGCTTAATTCATAGTGCGTTTCAACTAAATAAAAATCAGCTATTTAGATGTCATAAAAGACAAATCAATTCAGTACTCTACTGTGGGCTATTGAGAAGCATTTGAAATAGATGAAAGTTTGTGTGCTCAAAACAAATTCTCAACCCAGTAAAAAACAGGTTATGGAAAAAATGCTAACACTCAAAAAATCAGTTGCGAAATTCGGAGAAGACATCGGTCTTGAAGAAGGTGCAAAAATGATCAACGCCTACGAATCTTCAGTTGAGGTTAAAATGCAACCTCAAATGATCGGTCGTGAAATCCTTACAGCTATTTTGGCTCAGCCGAATTGCCAAGGTATTAAGTTCTTCAGCGGTTTGAACGAAGCTGGAGAAATCAAATTGGTTTATATCGGTATTGATGCTTCAGGAAAAGAAATCCTTAGCATCACTGAGATCAACAACGAAGGATCTCTAGTAAACAGACCAGCAATCGTTGCTGATAGAGCTGAAAAGCCAAGAAACGATGATGGTATCGGTTTTTGGGAGTTTTAAACAAAGTTTCCAGTTGATTTAGCTTAATTGCTTGATCGCTATAATAATACTTAAGGTTTTCCTATATTTGGGAAAACCTTTTAGTGCTTAAGATACTCTCTATTTACTCAGCCCTGTTTCCAATCCTATGCCTATTGTTTTTTCGACCCAAAGAGAAGGCAACGGCATTTATTTTTCTATTTATTTATTCCTTCATTTCATTTTCGACTGATTTACTTACTATATATATACTAGATCCAAAATCGCACATGATCTATTTCTTTGCAAATCTATTTGCGCTTTCTGAAATAGCATGTTTTTACTTTATAGCTTCTTGTTTCATTCATAGAAATCCTTTGAAAAAGACAATGCAAATAGCTGTAGCATTGTTTGTTCCATTCGCGATTTATAGATTAATAACATTTACCCATATAGATATTGATTCTTTATTGGCAGGTATTGAAGTTTTCATTGTTATTGTAATATGTATTCTTTATTTCTTCGAACAAGTGACTGGTGAAAATCAAGAAATTTTAATGAATGCTGAGCCACTATTTGCAAAACCTGATTTTTGGATGATGGCTGGCATTATTGTTTACATGTCTGGAACTTTTTTCTTTCTTATTCTCTCTACTAGCATGACTGAACAACAACAGCATTCTTATTGGATTCTACAATATTCTTTCAACACACTCAAAAACGTATTTTTCTGTATATCTATAATTATTGCCGCCCGTAAAAGCACCAAAACACTAACATGAACCTAAACCCTATTGTAACTTAAATGATCTGGCTGCAAACAAACCCCGGTGGTGGCGTGTCTACCATCCTTTATTTCGGTACGCTGGGAATGATCGCCCTGGCGGCCGGCCTTGTGATCTTCGTACTGTATCACCAGCGCCGCATTACCAAGTACCAGCTGACGCTGCAGAAGATGGAAGCAGAGCAACAGAAACGTTTGCTGATGGCATCGATTCAAATGCAGGAAGAAGAACGTTCACGCTTGTCGGCCGACCTGCACGATGACGCCGGCCCGTTACTGGCAACGGCACGTTTATACCTGAATGAGAATTTAGTTAACCAGGATGTGACCACGCAATTGCAGGCGATATCGAACGCCAAGCAGATCATTGACGAGACCATCCAGCTTATCCGTAATATCTCTCATAACCTGATGCCGCCGACGCTTCGCAACTTCGGCCTGGAATCTGCGGTGAATGATATGTTCCAGAAGATAAGCGGATCGGGGCAACTGAATGTGAGCTGCCGTTTCCACGATTATAAAGAAAGACTGAAAGCAGAGAAAGAATTATTGCTCTTCCGTATCGTACAAGAGCTGATCGGAAATATCCTCAAGCATAGTAACTCGGGATTCATTCACCTTACACAGAATTACGGAGAGGACCGCATGTTCCTTCGCATCCATCATGACGGAAGGGGCATCACGCAAAGAGATTTCGATAATATGAACTCGAGTAATATCGGATTGGGATTGAAGAATATCAACAGCCGTATCCGAATACTGAAAGGAAAAATATTTTTTGAAAAAGATCCGTCACAGACCTATTATAAAGTAACGATTGAAGTACCCATAGAAGAGTAAATTTTGTTGACATAACTAACACCGTTTGTATGAGTGAAGCTATCATTAAAGTTGCGATCGCAGATGATCATAAGATATTCCGTAAAGGAGTGATCTTGTCATTGCGTGCGTATACCAATATCAAGTTTGTACAGGAAGCCGATAATGGTGATGAATTGTTACAAGGTTTACCCGAATCACAGCCGGATGTTATCTTAATGGACCTTCGTATGCCGATGAAAGATGGCATTGAAGCCACCAAACATGTAGCCAAACATTTCCCGAATATCCATGTCATTGTTCTTTCAATGTATGAAGACGACCGTTTCATCAGTCATATGATGGAGAACGGCGCCAACGGTTATTTATTGAAAAGCACCGATCCTGCTGAGATACGCAGGGCCATTATGGAAGTACATGAAAAAGGATATTACTTAAATCCATTCGTCAATAAAATCCTCCTTAAGAAAACTCAGAATCGCCAGAAACCCATTCCTTCATTGAACAGTGAAATTGTTCTTACCGACAGAGAAAAAGAAGTGATCAAAATGATCTGCATGGAATTCACCGCACAGGAGATCGCACAAAAATTAGAGATCAGTCCACGTACCGTGGAAGCGATCAAAGATCGTTTGATGGATCGCTTTGGCGCCAAGAACACCGCAGGCCTTGTTTTCTTTGCCGTAAGGAATAATCTCACAGACTAGAATGTGATTTTATTAACCCGTTAAAATGCTAACTGAATTAGATGTTCGGCCCGTTGGACGATAATTCATATTTTAAGTTATTTGCCGACTTTACACCATTGGTTCCGCTTGTTACGATCTATTGGAAGCGTGCCTATGCGTATAAGTCGCTTAGCTTATTGTCGGCATTACTGGTGCTTTCTCTTGTATTCAGCTTAATTGCATTCTTCCCGCAAGCCAACAAAGAACTATTCCAGATACTAAGTAATCTCTTTCTACTGATAGAACTTGGATTCTTTGCGATGGTCTTACATGAGATCGTTCAGAATAAAACATTCAGCATGGTCATTTTCTTTTTGCTGACCATCTTCCTTACGATCAGTATCAGTTATTTTTCGATGAAGGGATTCATTATTCCTGCGAAACCGGCAAGAACGGTAGCGAACATTTTTATCTTACTGATATCGATCGCAGCGATCATTCAACTCATCTTCAAAGAAAATCTTTTGCTGATCAATTTACCGGGCTTCTGGATCGCAGCAGGGATATGTTTTTTTGCAGCCATGCAATTGATGACTGAAAGCATCGTGAAAGTGATACCGGGATTAAGCGCCGAAGATGTGAAAGCCTCACTTGTATTCGTCTATATGTCTGAAACGGCAAGACAGATCTGTTTTACGATCGCAGCTTTATGTTACCGGGATAAAGTAGAGGAATTCTGATCATTTATTTTACGATCTCCACAACAGGATCCATCCGAAGAACAGTAAGGATCAATACATAGCGGCTTACGGCCCGGTAGCTTGTTCTTTCTTTTGCAAAGATCACCGACTTTTTTCCATTTAATTTTTCGCTGTTCTCGCGCATGTATTTGGTAAGATCAAAGGGTTTACTGACGATCACTTTCTTATCATTAAGATCCTTATAAGATACTTCACTGTTTGAAACGAATACGCGGAAATATGATTTATCGTTCTCATCAATATGTATCGATGGATCCCTGTACACTTCAAGAGAGTCTTTCCCTTTCAGATGCGCCAGTTTCTCTCTTATATTCTTCCTTACGAGATTTTGCACTACGGGTGTGTCAGGTGTAACCGCTTCAGTTTTTGCAACCGCAGTTGTTGTATCTGCCGCAGGTTGATCCGTAGTTTTAGTTTCAGCTGAATTACAGGCTGCGAAAAAAACAACTGACAGAACAAAAAGAATAGTTTTTGCTTTCATACATCAAATTCATTTAGGATTATTATTCGATCCTGCTTTCCTGATCAGGTTCTGATAGTGTGTACTTCTTAAACGATTCATTCTTTCATACAAACTATCATAGATCAACTTTAAAGTAGCAGGTTCGCCTTCATAATATTTATAACTCTTTACGAATTGCTGCCGGTCGGTTCCGTATATAGAGAATATCTGTGCGTAGAATTTAGCATTCTCCTCTTTTCTTGTTTGCAATGAATCGAGAACGATGAACTCATTTGCATAGTTATCAGCAAGCATCATGTCTCCCAGGATGGAAGTCATTTTATCTACGGCAATGATACCGGCCGGAACATTTGCTTTGTTATTGCAGGAAAGAGAAGCCGCGATCAAAACGATCATTCCAAAAAAAAGAGAACGCGTCATTTCAAACCGGATTTGTATTTGGAAGAGTTAGGGATATCAAGTTTCTGTAAAGATTCCAATGCACGTGTTTTATCCTGTGGCGATGCTTTGCTGAAGATACCGATCCATTCGTCCGATCTTCCAACGAAGAAGAATTGCTGCACCATTGTATTCGGATTATCACGATTGAGATTATTGAGATAGTTCAATACTTCAAAAGCCTGGCTGCGTGCATCGATCTCATCTTCGTATAATTTATCCATCACTAACCTGTAATAAGTATAATATACATCGTGTATAAGAATGTAACGGCTATTGGTAAGATTCTCCATCAACCAATACCTGTTACGGATACCATCAAAACCACGCCATCCTTCTATCTCACGTGATTCAGGAGCATTGTTGACCACGGATTGTAATTTATCAAAGAAGAATTCACCGCCATGTGGCGCAAATGAGTCATAATCGAGCCCGAGGATAAGATATGCATAGTATCCGAAGACAGCTGTGAGATTAGATGCAAGCGGATCATTTCCTGTAATCCTGTTCTCATTGAATTCTACAGGTTGAAATTCCTGGTAACGGAAAGTGATCTTATCATCCATGAAATTCACGAGCGGAGATACATAGGTTGAACTATATACCGGTCTTGCTGCCTGGATCATGAGAGAGGCTTTATAAACATTGGTCTCAACGAGTTCAGATATATTCAGGATGAAATTGCATTCGATCCTTTCATTGGATTTGAAATTATCGTTGCCCCATTTTTTATTATTCATCATATCATTGAGCGCCTTCTCCAATGTTGTGAAGATCTTTCGGTCAACAGTGGTTGGCACTCTTGCAGCAGACACAGTGACTTTTGCTTTCAATTCCTGTGCAAGAGCAGAAAAAGAAAGAAGCATCGATAACAGAATAAGAACGGATCTATTTTTCATGAATTTTATTTGCAATGAGGTTAACGATATCTTTTGCAACTTCCTGTTTTGATTTGAGTGAGAACTGATGTTCTTTACCATTCTTTTCGAAGATGGTGACCTTATTGGTATCAGCAGCAAACCCGGCACCTGAATCCTGCAATGAATTCAATACAATGAAATCAGCATTCTTCTCATTCAACTTCTTCAATGCATTCTCTTTTTCATTGTTCGTTTCCAATGCAAATCCTACCAACAACTGGCCATTCTTTTTCAATCCACCCAATGATCTGAGTATATCTTCTGTTTTCTTTAATTCAAGTGTAAGATGGCCGTTGGCCTTTTTTATTTTTTCTTTTGATGTATTGACAGGTGTATAATCTGCAACTGCAGCAGACATGATAGCAATATCAGACGAAGAAAAATTCTCAACACAAGCATTGTACATTTCATTGGCAGAACCAACATGAATCACATCCAGCCCGGAGAAATCGAATTTCACATCTGTTGGCCCTAATACCAGTTTCACGTTCGCTCCCCTGCTGCTCATTTCTTTTGCGATAGCAACACCCATCTTACCGGTAGAATGATTGCCTACAAAACGAACAGGATCGATCGGCTCATAAGTTGGACCGGCCGTAATCAATACTTTTTTTCCGTTGAGGTCATTTTTTTGCTGAAAAAAAAACTCAAGATATTTTATGATGGCTTCCGGTTCGGCCATTCTTCCTTCGCCGAATAAACCGCTGGCAAGTTCACCATTATCAACAGGGATGATCTGATTGCCGTATGAAATAAGTGTATCTAAATTCTTTTTTGTTGAAGGATGATGCCACATGTCTTCATCCATTGCAGGCGCAACAATAACAGGACAAGTTGCAGAGAGATAAACAGCGAGTAAGAGGTTATCGCATTGTCCGTTTGCCATCTTCGCCAGTGTATTGCAACTAAGCGGTGCCAGCAGCATTGCATCGGCCCATCTTCCCAACATCACGTGATTAGACCATGTGTCTTCATCGAAAAGGTCGATCAGAACTTTATTCTTCGAAAGTGTTCCTAATGTAAGCGGGGTAATAAAATCTTTTGCTGCGGGTGTCATTACCACTTTTACTTCAGCACCTGCCTTCACCAATAATCTTACAAGATTGGCTGATTTATAGGCAGCAATGCTACCCGAAACCGCAAGCAATATTTTTTTATTCTGAAGCATGGTATGGAACTAAAAAGGCGATGCCCGTTACATCGCCTGTGAAATTAAAAATTTATATGCAAAAATGCAGTTTAAGTTTAACGGAAAAGATCGTCCTCGTTCTTACGATGGTAGATCTTATCATCCATGAATTCCTGCGTTGCCAGTAATGCCGGGTTAGGCATACGCTCATAAGCACGTGAGATCTCGATCTGTTCCTTGTTCTCGTGGATCTCTTCGAGGCTATCTGTATGGCTTGCGAATTCTTCGAGCTTGTTGTGCAATTCTTCCTTGATCGCGATGTTGATCTGGTTTGCACGTTTAGCTACGATAGCAATAGACTCGTATACATTGCCGGTCTTTGCTTTTATATCAAGCACGTTACGTGCTTCTGCTACGTTTGATGTATTAGCGCTGTGTAGTCGTCTTAGCTTGCTCATTTTGTAATTCCTTTATATTGTTTACTGTTTTTTTATAATAGTCTTCCGCTTCTTTCATCAACTTACTATCCTGGAAACGGTCAGAGAAATCGTTGTATTCGGTTATTACCTGTTCGTAACGTTCCATCTTCTTTTCTTCCACACTGTTCACGGCGAACATGTAATAAGATTTTATCACCATCAGTTTGTATTCATCGCTCTTCATCGACTCAGGATAGTTGTTCAATACTGCTGAGTAAGCAACTGCTGCTGCACGATACTGAGAGATGTTGTAATACAATTCTGCGCTCTTTGCATCTTTTATCTCGAGTTTAGCACGGCATTTATCAATGATCTCCGTTGCTGTTTTTATTCTTGCCGAACCCGGGTTATTACCGATGAAAGATTGCATCAGCCCCATTGCTTTGTAAGTTGTCGTTTGATCGAGATCCGGTTTAGGCGACATCTTATAATAACAAAAAGCTCTCATGTATTCCATTTCTTCTCTTTTGGCACTACTTGGGAATACTGATACGAATTCTTTGAAAAGATTCTCAGCATTCAAATAATCCTTCAGGTTGAAATAGCAATACGTATAGTGATAATAAAGATCTTCAAATTCTTTGGTTCCTCTGTAAAACGGGAACAAACTTTCATATAACTGGAGCGCCTGGTTATATTTCTTCTTTTCGAAATATTCATTGGCCATTTTCAGCTTATAATCATAATCGTCACTCTTTTCGATCTTGGCGAATTTTGAACACGCCGCCAAAAGAACTGCTACCGTAAGAAATAGAAATAAACGCTTCATCATAAAGGTGGGCAAAGTTATAGTTTTATAGGCAAATATGCAGGTATTTTATTAAGCCTTTCAGGTCGGCTGGTTAATGTTTTGAAAAAATAAATCACTAGTTCTGAAGGCTTTAAAAAAAATAACCCCGGCTCGAAGCCGGGGTTGTCATTCCGCAAAAAGTAACAATATAAATGTAGCTAGATTATTGTCCTTTGATATCAACGGTCTTAGGGTCGCCGCCGTTCTCAGAATTATCTACTGTTACGGTAATTCTTCCTTCGTTGATAGCTTGTTTGCTAACGAGGTAGTTCTTAACAGCATTAACTCTTTCCAAACCTATTTTCTGATCGCCTTTAGTATGACCGTAACCGGTGATCACGATCGTACATTCAGGGCTTTCTTTCATCTTAGAAGCAACTACTGCCAATGAGATCATCGCATCATTGCTCAATTTAGAAGAGCGGCCTGTGAATGAAATAACTGGAAGATCAGCTAATTTTTGTGAACATGGTTTTGGACCACCACCGAAACGAGTTGAATCGTTGCAGCAAGCTGGCTCAGGGCATTTACCAACGCCATCAGCATCTACCGGTTGGCATTGAGTTGGAGTGATCAATTCTTTATCCTTACAATCAGGAACACCGTCACCATCCGTATCGCGGCTCACACCATGTGTATCAACAGGGCAGTTTGCCGGAGTGTTTGGTTCGCGGTCGAATTGGTTGATCACACCGTCACCGTCATCATCATCCAATACCGGTTTAGGGATCTTCATCAAACGTGGGTTACGCAATTCGCTGTAAGCATAATCCAACGGATTGAGCCACCAAAGTGGTTCAACTGATTTACCACCGATATTGATATTAAGACCGAGAGAAGTAAATTGATAAGAATCGAAATCACGTGTAAGTGATCCGCTTCCGAGAGGATGCTCTTGCCAACGCACACCATCCAACAGATCATCTTTCACGAATGTCCATCTTGTTTCAAGAGCAAGGTTCAGGCGTTTGCTTAAACGATAAGCTACACCTGCACCAAGATTTGCAGAAGGTTTGAATGTATTACCAAAAAGTTTTGGTCTTCTGTCACCCTGGCTTTCTGCATCAGATTCGTAAGTATCATCCATCAATGCTTTCAATGCACTGCGAACTTCTTTACGTGTTTTATAAGTTCCGTTCTGGATACCTGAGAAATCATAAGGTTGACCATTGCTTCCCAAAGCATTTACTTTAGTATCGTAAACAGATCCGCCGATACCGAAGAAGGCATACATGTTAAGACCCGTTCTTGCTTTGTGGAAACGAATATTGTTCAAAGTGATCACACCCTGTAAACTCAGATCCTGGATCGTTGTTTTGTAATTGTAGAATACAGGCTGGTAGTCTATACCGTCTAGTGGGAGACCTGTTCTGCTGCTATAGATACCGATTCCATAAGGAGAACCTGCTGCACCATTCTGATAAGTTCCACCATAGATAGGACCATCATAATTAGCAGCCCACGGATTACCGAATTGTCCGCCGGTACCATAGTTCAAAGAGTTCAACCAATCAAGACCTTTAGCAGTTAAATAATCGTATTCTAATCTTAAAGAGAAAACATAACCGAATGCCTTTCTAACGTGAACACCAAAACCCGGAGTAAATCCAATAGAAGCTACGTCTCCTGCTACTGAAGAGTAACCGGCTTTGATACCCACTTCCCACTGGTTACGTGGTTTTGCAGGGAAATCATACTGGGCGTTAAGGAATTCGTTTTGTTGAGGCATTCTGCGTGTAGGAATAAGTGAAGAGTCATAGACTCCTGCTACTTTCACCTGTCCCACTGCAGTAGTGCTTGCGAAAAATGCTACAATCGCAATTAATAATGCGTACTTTTTGCTTGCCATAGTGTAAATATTTGTTTATGAACGGATTCTTTGGGAATGGTTTGTGGGCAAAAATATTAAAGGCTATGCAATATTTCAAACATTTTTTTAATAATCTTCACATTTCCAGCCCTTGCCACAGACAATCGAAATGCTGAATTCGTTGCCCGTTTTTTAAAAAGATTTGATATTGCCCGAAATTGAACTCATTTTAGCATCATGGAATCAGCCAGGAGAATCATTGCAGATGAACTTAAGATCTTCGAAGAAAAATTCAAATCGGCTGTAAAAAGCAATGTAGCCCTGCTTGACAGGATCATGTACTACATCGTTAAACGAAAGGGCAAACAGCTCCGCCCGATGTTCGTTCTTCTTTCATCAAAACTTACCGGAGGTATCACAGAATCTTCTTACAGGGCCGCTTCCATGGTAGAATTGCTGCATACGGCTACTTTGGTACATGATGATGTGGTGGACGATTCGATGGAACGCCGTGGTTTCTTTTCGATCAATGCCCTTTGGAAAAATAAGATCGCGGTGCTGGTAGGCGACTATCTCTTTTCAAAAGGCTTGTTATTTTCCATCGAGAATGATGATTTCAAAATACTGCAGATCGTTTCAACTGCTGTTAAGCAAATGAGCGAAGGAGAACTGTTACAAATAGAAAAGGCCCGTAACCTTAATCTCAAAGAAGATGTTTATTACGAAATCATCCGTAACAAGACAGCTTCCCTCCTTGCTTCGGCATGCGCTGCGGGAACTTATGCTGCTACCAAAGATGAAGCACTGACCGCTAAAATGAGATTGTTCGGTGAAAAGACGGGAATGGCTTTCCAGATAAAAGATGATCTTTTTGATTACGGAACAGATGATATCGGCAAACCAACAGGTAATGACATAAAAGAAAAAAAGATGACATTACCATTGATCTACACTTTAAATAATTGTAATACATCTGTTCGAAGAGAGCTCATTTACATCATCAAAAATGAGAATACTGATAAGGAAAAAATTAAATTAGTGCTGGATGAAGTGAACAAGGCAGGAGGCATCAGTTATGCTCATCAGAAGATGCTTCAATTCAGAGATGAAGCACTTGCAATACTTCACGAATTTCCTGCATCAGAAACAAGAGATGCACTGGAAGAATTGGTTCGTTTCTCTACTGACAGAAAATATTAATGCAAAAGAGGTGGAAAATACTGGAAACGGATAATGCAAAAGCATCATCCCTGAATGAAGCGCTTAAGATCAATTTCGATCTTTGCCGCATTTTAGTGCAACGCGGTTATACCACTTTCGATGAGACGAAAAAATATTTCCGCCCTCAATTAAGCGATCTGCACGATCCATGGTTGATGAAAGACATGGAGAAAGCTGTTGAAAGAGTTCGATCGGCAATAAACAATAAAGAAAAGATCCTTGTCTTCGGTGATTATGATGTTGACGGAACGACTTCCGTTGCCTGCATGTATCAATTCCTTTCGAATATTTATACTGAAGTTGATTTTTATATTCCTCATCGGTATAAAGAAGGATACGGGATTTCCAAATTAGGGATCGATTTTGCAAAAGAGAATGGATTCACATTGATCATTTCTCTCGATTGCGGAATCAAATCTGTTGACCTGATCGCCTATGCAAAAGAGCTCGGTATCGATTTCGTTGTTTGCGATCATCATTTACCTGATAAAGAACTTCCGCCTGCCGTAGCCATTCTCAACCCAAAACAAAAAGATTGTAATTATCCATATAAAGACTTGTGCGGATGCGGTGTTGGTTTTAAACTGATGACGGCACTTGCAGAAAGAATGAATATCGCGAAAGAAGAAGTATATCAGTATCTCGATCTTGTTGCAACTGCCATCGCTGCCGATATCGTTCCGATGACTGGCGAGAATCGTGTGATGGCCTTTTATGGTTTGAAGAAAGTGAATGAATCTCCGAGCAACGGAATAAAAGCATTGATCTTTTTAGGCGGCATTCAAAAAGAACTCAGCATCAACAATCTTGTTTTTGTGATCGCACCGAGAGTAAATGCTGCCGGAAGAATGGATGATGCACGCAAAGCCGTACAGATGTTCATCGAAAAAGATTATAAAAGGTCTCTTGCTTTTGCAGAGCAATTACATAATGACAATACAGATCGTAAAGAAGTGGATTCGTCCATAACAGATGAAGCATTATCCATTATTCGCTCGAATGATACGATGACGGATCGCAAGACAACCGTTCTATTTCAACCGCATTGGCATAAAGGTGTTGTTGGAATTGTTGCTTCACGACTGATAGAACATCATTATCGGCCTACTGTTGTTCTTACAAAGTCGAATGATGTGATCGCGGGTTCCGCAAGAAGCGTTGCAGGTTTTAATCTATATGAAGCGATACATGAATGCCGCGATCTATTGCTTGGTTATGGCGGGCATTTTTATGCAGCAGGTCTGACCCTCGATCCGAATAATTATGATGCTTTCTCTGCAAGATTTGAAGAAGTTGTTTCAAGAACGATCAAACCAGAATTATTAATTCCTGAGATCATTATTGATGCAGCAATAAAATTCAGTGAGATCAACAATACATTCTATAATATCATCAAACAAATGGAACCATTCGGACCGGAGAATATGCGCCCGGTTTTTGTTTCAAGAGGATTGATGGATACGGGTTATTCAAGAATTGTAAAAGAACTGCACGTAAAATTCTCTTTGCGGCAGGATGATGTTGTGATGAGCGGCATCGGATTCAATCTGGCCGAAAAATTCTCCTTACTTCAATTAAAGAAACCAGTTGATGTTGTCTACACTTTAGATGAGAATGAATGGAACGGGCAGACAACGCTTCAATTAAAAGTGATCGACATAAAACTTAGTGACGACGGACGATAGACCATGGGCAATGTAATTAAGACTATGATCTAAAAGAGAACAGCCCCCAACTTTCGTCAGAGGCCGTCCTTTGATAAAGCGGAGTTAGTGCTTTATAAATTTCTCAGTCGCTTTTACATCTCCATCAGTGTACCTGATCAGGTAATATCCCGAAGGAAGCTGACCAATACTCACATTAGAGATCATAGAATTCGAAACAATGCGTCCTGATTTAAGAAGTTTACCATCCGTTGTATAGATAGCATAAGCAGCTTGTTTGGCAGCAGGGTGTTGAAGCACCAATTGATCGCTGACAAAGTTCAATACGAGAGAAACGGCTGACGATCCTCTCGCTCCTATCGAAATAACATGACTATACTTGGCGTTTCCGCTGCCAGCAACGGCCTTGATGCGATAATAGTAAGTGATGTTGTTGTCGATATTATCCTGGTAATTATATTTTGAAGATGCAGTTGCATCTACATTGCCTACTTTAATAAAGTTTGTGCTATTGATGCTACGCTCTACTTCGAAATGATCCACGCCATCAACATTTTCCATCGTCCAATTCAGCTGATTGTAATTGCTGATACGTTTTGCATTGAATGAAGTAAGTTGTAAAGGAAGGATCAATGCCGGCGCTCCTGCACCGATCACGAATTTCATCCCGAAAGAAGTTACGTTTGAACCGATATAATAATTGTTGGTATTGTCTCTTGCGTTGGCAACAAGTAAAGCCCATGTTGAAGCATCGGTAGGTGTTGCTATCGTTGATTCGTAACTATTGATACTTGGATCAGGCGCTGCAGCAAAGTTCGATCCTTCGAGAGCGGATTGCCAATCGAAGCGAACGGAACTTAAATTAGCCGAGCCCGAGTTCCTGTCAACTGTCCAGAATGCGTCAACAATATTCACCGAGAACATATATGGAGTGATCGTAGGATCAACACCTGTATAAACACCTGCACTGAAATCTGTACTTCCTGCAGATGGAGTAAAAGTAGCAGGCAGGTAATAAGTTGCCGTACCGATCGGGTATGCTCTTGCAACACCTGACGTTAATGCATCCTGTCTCAATCTTCCCGTTCCGGATCCTACAATAAAATAACTGCTCGAACTTGCATTCGATATCGTAGCTGCTGAACTATTCATCTCTAATGTATAGTTCTGAATATTGAGATAGTTAGCGCTTCCTGTAAAATCAAATGCTGTGTTCACAAGTGTATTGCCTTCCAGTTGTTTTGTATTGCCACCTGAGATCTTAAGTGTTGCATAATCATTATACGGAGAAGAGATTCCGCTCAATGAAGAAATAAATTGTCCGTTCGAACCATAATATTCTATCGTACCACCTGTTTCTGCTCTTACTTTTAAATTACTTGCACTGCTAACCGTTCTTGCAGTTTGTCCTGTTGTCCACAATCCATTACTATGTGAGGTTTGTAATGTTCCGTAAACAGAAACATAAGAACCCGTTACACCTGCCGTACCGTACGACATAGTATAACCTTGCGCATCCAATACAGCGCCTGCAGAAACTGTCATCACCGGAATATCTGTCAAGCCACTTCCCATTGCAAGATCACTGGTAAGCTGAACGGTCTTTGAAGGATCAACGCTATAACGCATATAACTTCTGGTTCCGCCGGTGAAGCTCCAGGTAACCGGTGTGATGGTATGCCATCCTACAATGTTACCATATGTTGTTCCTGTTCCTGTTTTAGTGATCGTTCCTCCTGTCTGAGAGATATTACCATTCACGTGCAGATAAGCAACACCATTAGTCCCGTCATGCATATTCAATGTACCGGCCTGCATAATGAAATGGCGGCCGCAATAAGCATGTGTTGTACCGTTATTGAGTAATGTGAATTGAAAAGTAGATCCTGAGAACGCAGAACTGATCGTAAGGTCATTCGCAACAAAATAGATAGTGTTATTAAACCATTTCTGATTCCACACACCTGCATTGGTCCAGGCAAGTTCAAGATTTCCGAAATAGTAATTATTACCGCTCCAGCTGACAGATGCATTGATATTTGCATTGAAATCACAAAGAGGTTCGTTCACATCCCAGTTAGTTACTTTGAATGTGCTGGTAACACCAAATGATTCTGTTCCTCCGAAGATACTTGTACCGTTACTACTGTTATGAACGTATGTGCAGCCATTGTCGAGTTGCAATGTTGCCGACGCATTCATAGAAATGGTTCCGTTATTCTGGGTTATGGCGGCTGCATTGGTAACAAACTTTGTGTTCTCACCTGCTGCACCAATTGTAAGTGTGCGGCCTGAATTAACAGTAAAGGTCACGCCTGAGTTTACCACTAATTGCGAATTGATTCCCCTGATCGTCCAGTTGGCAGCTGATAAGGCAACAGAAGTTGTATTCCTGATATTGAATATCTGGTTTGGATCGGTGAAGTTTAGCGGCGCAGTGCCACCACCGAATATGGTAGTGCCCCAGTTCGTTGTTGTGTTTATGTTACCGGTTCCTTTGTAATAATAGTAGGTCTGCCCGTATGAGCATACGAATGACATACAAATGGCGCATGTGAGTATTAAATACTTCATAGAGTCCCTGTTTAGACTGATGATTAGAATGCCAGATTGAGGATGATCTTTAGATAGATCTTCAAAGGATTGAAATAATAAGAAAACTTAGAAGGAGAAGTATTTCTGGAGGATATTCAACTCTTACAAATGTAGACGCTCTTGTCTACAAAAAGAAGCCCGGGGCTTGTTTTTTTTGGCTTAGGGCTGAAGGGAGCGGGATATGCCCCCTTCAGCATAGCCATTTGGGTTATTTTTTCATGAATTTCTCCGTTGCGCTGATGTTTCCATCATTATAACGGATGAAATAAAAGCCAGTTGGCATAGAAATCAACTCAACAAAACTGATCGCCGCGTTTGACTCAGTGCGTCCTGATCTCAATATTTTGCCATCAGTGGTATAAATAGCGTAAGCACCGTTCTTTGTCATTGGGTGATGAAGTATCAGCTGATCAGAAACCAAGTTTGATGCAAGTGAGAATGTGCCGAATCCTTTTCCTTTGATAGAAATGATCTGGCTGTATTTTGTTTCTCCTGCACCTGATACCATCTTCAAGCGATAGTAATAAGTGATGTTGTTATCGATATAATCCTTGTAATTATAATTGAGTTCATGTGTAGCTGAAACATCTGCGATCCTGATGAAGTTCCTGCCATCGATGCTTCTTTCAATTTCAAAACGATCCAATCCATCGGCATTCTCCATCGTCCAGCTTAATAAATTATAATCGTTGATCCTTGTTCCGGTGAATCTCGTGATACCTAACGGCAATATCAACGCAGGCGTACCTGCACCGATCACGAATTGCATTCCGAATGTTGTTACGTTGGATCCGATATAATAATTATTGGTATTATCTCTTGCTGATGCTACCAGTAGCATCCATGTAGCTGCACTTGTTGGTGGTGTAACTGTTGACTGATAACTGTTAATCGATGCATCGGGAGCAATATTAAAATTAGATCCTTCCAATGCAGTTGGCCAATCAAAACGAACAGCACTGAGATTAGCGGAACCGGTATTTCTATCAACGGTCCAGAATGCATCCACAATATTTGCTGAGAACATATACGGAGTGATCGATGCATTTACACTTGTATAAACACCTGCACTGAAATCATTAGCTGCAGCTGTTGGAGTAAGTGTTGCCGGAAGATATGCTGTTGCTGTTCCAATAGGAAATGCACGTGCGCTTGCCGGAAGATTGTTTTGTCTTATTCTTCCGTTAGTTCCTACTATAAAATAACTGGTAGAGGAAGCACCGGTAATAGAAGCCCCGGTCAATATCGTACCGCTATAATTTGCCACATCAAGAAGATCTGATGTACTATTGAAATTGAAATTCGTGATCACATCAAAATTTCCCTGGTCTAATTGTTTTGTTCCGGTACCGCTTATTTTCAAATTATAATAAAATCCTGTTACACCGGTTACATATTGGTTTCCTGCTTTATAATATTCAAAAGTATTACCCGGACCGCTAACCAGGTACCAACCGGTAGCACCAAAAGTTGAATTAGCTCTTATTGCTAATCCATTCGCGTTACTTGTTCGGAAAAGTCCTTCTGTATAAAAACCAATATTACCTCCGCCATAAGTTATGAGATATCCTTGTGCATCGAATGTTGTATTTACATCAACCAGTAAGTTGGTAAGTGTTGGAGCAAGAGCGAAATAATCCAATCCTGCAGTACCAAGATTGAAATCGGACCCCAGAGTAACAGTTTTATTGGCTGCTCCTACTGCTGTTACAGTAAATTCGATCCATGATCTTGTTCCACCTGAGAAGGTCCATATAGCAGAAGTAGGGCCATATGTCCATACAAATGCAGTAGCACTTAAACCGGTAGATGTAATTGTTCCTCCGGTTTGAGTAATGTTTCCGTTTACATTAAGAAAACCGCCATCTGATGCATTGTGTGCGGCAAAATCGATGGTGCCGGCAGCCAATGAGAAATTTCCGTAGACATATATATCAGGCACCACATTCGCTGCTGAAAAGCGAAGCGTCCCAACACTTGTGATCACCCAGTTACCCGCTGTCAAAAAAATCGGCGTTACCAGATCCGGCCAGTTTTGATTCCACGTACCTGAACCACCCCAATTAAGAGTAAGATTTCCGTAATAGTAAGTGTTGCCATCCGTGCCGGGCGCAGATACATTCAAACCATTACCAACAGTAAGACTTGTACCAGCGGATTGCCAGCTGTTAACTTGAAAATTACTTGTCTTACCAAAAGTTTCTGTGCCAGCGAATATAGTTGTGCTTAATGTGCCATTGTTGTTATGGATATAAGTACCACCGTCATTGATATTGAACTGTGGAGTTGTACCGGCAATCGTAATAGCATTGTTTGCTGTTACAGTTCCTCCACTTTGAATAGTAAGTTGATTGATTGTTGCTGTTCCGCTGGTGATCTTTGAGTGACCGTTCTGCACGATCAATCTAACTGTATTGTTGAGTGCGCCAGGGTTTGCACCAGTACCGTTCGTATTAATGCTCCAGCCCGATAATGTGTTGAAGTTGGTAGTAGTACCGTTAGAGTAATAAGTAATTTGTCCGAATACTGATACGGTAATAAATGACAATAACAAGAGTACAATTCGCCTCATAGCAAAGAATTTGAATTTGAAATAACACACGAGTCATTCAGGAGAGACGGATCAAACTGATGTTTTTACAAGGAAGATGGGGTGTGAAACAACGAGGTCTTTCAGAAAAAGTTTTCTTTAGATGAAAGAGAGTTAGCTTAATCACATAGGATAAGGTAAAAGAAAAGTAACAACTCCAAATGTAAGCCGAAAAAGCCTGAAATGAGAATTTCATTAGAGGAATTATGCTAAAAAAGACCAAATAGTGACCAAACAGAGCAGGTAATCCTTAAATATTTACATTTGACCTAAATCTAACTCATGATACAGCGTATGCAAAGCGTGTGGCTGATACTCGCCGCCAGTGCAGCCTTTCTAACGATCAAGTTTTCTTTCTATAGCGGCAATGTAATAAATGACAACCAGCAAAAACAATTTGAATACCTCAATGCTACTACCAGCATTTTCATCCTAGTGTTAACCGCTTTGCTTGGAGCAGGAGCGCTTATCGCTGTTTTCCTGTATAAAGACAGGAAAGTTCAGCTACGCGTTGTGATCGCCGCAATGCTTGTATCAATTCTCAGTATCGTTCTTTATTTCTACCAGGTAAAAAGATTTGCGGAAGGCAGTTATGATCTTACGGCTGTTCTCTCAATTGTTGTTCCCGTTTTTTTATTTCTTGCTGCGAGGGGTATCTATAAAGATGAGAAGTTGGTAAAGAGCCTTGACAGATTGAGATAATCTAAATTAAAATTATTCGACAATAAAAAAGCCGATGATGTTTCATCGGCTTTCAATTCATTTTATCTGATCAGAATTTCACGAATTTCTGAGTGATCAGTTCATCGCCTGTGAGTACCTGTAAGATATAATTACCGGCAAGCAATGAAGATGTATTGATATTAACGTTGTAATCTCCTGCTTTGAATGATTGTGTTGCCACGAGTTTTCCATTCATATCTATCACACGCATTGTTCCGTTTGTTGTGATCGCACTTACGTTCACAGAAAGAACATCCTTCACCGGGTTTTGCATCAAAGTGATCTGGTTCCTGCCTCCGAGATTGACGAGTATGATATTGCTGTATTCGATCACACCACTATGATTCACCAGTTTCAACCTGTAATAATTCTTTCCTTGCGCCGCATTGATATCAGTATAACTGAATGGTGCGTTCGTACAAATTCCATTGGTGCTGATCTCTGCCACATCAGTGAAATGCTGTGCATCACTGCTTCTTTGAAGAACGAAAGACGAACCGATCTCTGAACATGATGCAACCCAGCTCAGTTTTGCTGAACTATTGCTGAGTGCTTTACCGGTGAATGAATGTAATTTGATCGGCAATATTCCTGCAACGATCTCTGCAAATGTATATGCACCGGAAAGGAGATTGAGTCCGTCAACATCTACTGATCCTGCAGCAGGTGCTCCATAATAATTATCCTGACCATACTCATCCCAACTAGCACCATTGTAATGCGCAATATGTATTGCGGATTCGTCAAGTATATAACTATTAGCTCCGTTCCAATAAAGATGGAGATATGCCGGCGCTACAGTTGTTGGATATATATCCCAATATTCAACATGACTTACTATATAAGGTGATGGATTAAATATCGCAGCAGTAGCAGCCGATACAGCAAGATTTGAATAAGGTTGATAATAATAGGAAACTTCGTAAGTGTTAACAGCACCGCTTTCATTTATAATATCAGCAGGAGCATATTTTCCGCCCATGCCCATAGGAAAACTATAAGTTGTCCCATTACTAGGAAGCCCTCTTTTAAGTGTTCCTTGTATCCATGCATTAGCGCCACCACCAGTTAATGTTGCTGTTGACGGCATGGTAATGATCTGTCCATAATCATTAATGATCTTTCCATTCGTCAATGCAAGTATACCATTTACCGTTACATGATTTGCAAGGAAGAAAGAGTCATTAGCGATCACTCCGAAATTGACAGTGAAATTTGTAAGCGCAGCACCTGGTCCGAAACGCAACCTGTTCACGTTTGTATTCTGAACAGTTTTGTTCATCGTTACACTTGCATTGGTCGAATTGATGGTGCCCAATGAAGTGGCTGTGCAATAACTGCCTCCGTAGAATGTAATGTTGTTATTGTTATTTGCTACCAACACTGTTGATGTTGAAGCTCCCTGGTTAAGTTGTAATCCGCCACTGGTAAGATTACCGAGAACAAGATCGGTAACCGGACCGAGTATGATACTATCTGATGTAGCTATACCTACTCTTCCCAAACGGAATATCCTTAACGGATTCGATCCACCATTGATAGTTTGGGTAGGACTTCCTTCCATATTCAACGTTAAACGATTGGCATCACCGGTTGCATTCGGTTCGAATGTTGAGCCACCCGACATCGTAAGATTTCCGTATAAACTTAACGTGGTAAATGGAGAAGCTGCTCCATTTATATTCGATACACCGTTAATGGTAAGATCACCGCGTATATTGATCGTTCCTGAAGCGAATGTTTTTGTACCATTTGTGAGTTTAAGATCGTAATAGTTGTAATTAGGAACAACCACAGTTGCCGCTTGTGCAAAATCAACTGCAGATCCAATTTGTAAAGTAGATATAGTTGGAAGTGTTGTATTATTCAAAGTAAGTGTTCCTGCATTAGAAACATCGGTAGATCCTGTATAAACAAAAGCAGCAGGAACAATAAAGTTAGTTGCTGAAACGCCGTCTCCTACTATCACTTTAGAACCACCACCCGAAACGGTCCATGCTGCTCCAATTGTTGGAGAAGCCTGATTCCTGATGTTGAAAAGTTGATTAGCTGCAGTAAAGTTTGCAGGAGAAGCTCCGGAACCATCTGTATTTGTTCCCCAGGTAGCCAATAAGTTCAGGTTGCCCGCCGATTTGCTGTAATAATTTGTAGCAGACAATGAAGTTCCTAATACATAAATATCATCCAACCGATACTGTGTAGTACTGTTCTTGGAAAATTTGATCCAAAGAGATCCAGTTGTAGGCAAGGCAGTCGTAGCATTTATGAATGTCCATGTATTAGTAGAAGCAGGGGGTGTATAAGTTATCGGGAAATAGGTACTTCCATCTGTGCTATATTGAACAACAAGGTCATTAGTGCTTGTTCTCAACATTCCGAAATTGAGGGTAAGGCCCGTATAACCGGTTGTAATAATTCCGCTGATAATAAAATCTCTTGCATTACCACTCGAGGTCCCCATGAAAACATTACCACTTCCTGATGAACTAGCATAACCCGAAGAAGGAAGCGTTGTACGCACATCACTTTGAGCAGGTGCTGTAGTACTTGAATAAGAAATGGGTAAAGGATTGTCCCAACCCGCATAACTGTTAACAAGGGTTGTACCGCCCGGCGTACCACAACTTTCATAATACACAGTGGCCTGACCTTTTGCATAAATAACACCGAACAAAAAAAGAAGTACAGTAAAAAATTTTCTCATTATAGAATTTTTAAATTCTCAATGAGGTAGGGATCGAAGTTTTTTCAAAGGATGGATCGGCCTAAACGGCTGCAAAGAAACAACAAAAATTACACCTATTTATCAGAACATATGTAAAGTAATTGCTATTGTTTTCAACATTTTAAACCGTGAAAACCGCTGCTGTAGCCATTATGATAACTAAAAAGAGTTTTCCGCTGCTTTAAAAACTAAAAGCCGGTCATTAAAACCGGCTTTAAAATATCGGTCTGATAAATAGTTATTCTGCTTTTACAAATTGTTTGCTGATGACGTTATCACCTGCAATGATCTGCAACATATAGCTGCCGCTTGCAAGGGATCGGGTATTCATCTGCAATGTATAATCGGATGATTTGAACGATTGAGTTGCCAGCGTTCTGCCATTCATGTCAACAATTCTTGCAGTACCGCTACTGTTCAAGGCACTCAGGTTAACCGTGAGTACATCTTTTACAGGATTCTGCTGGATCGTAATAACAGCTCCTGTGTTGAAGTTCACCAATACGATATTGCTGTATTCGATCGTTCCTCTTGCATTCACCAGTTTCAACCTGTAATAATTCTTTCCTCTTATTGCTCTTGTATCGAGATAACTGAAAGAAGCATCCGTAAATGTTCCGTTCGTATTTACAGTAGTGATATCTGTGAACTGTTGTGCATTGCTGCTTCTTTGAAGAACGAAATAAGAACCGATCTCTGTATTGCTTGCTTTCCATTCAAGTAATGAGCCCAATGATTGTGCTTTACCGGTGAAGCTTAATAATTTCAAAGGAAGGATCCTGAAATCAGTTGTAGCAAATGTAAAAGGACTGAATGATGATACAGCTGCACTTGTTACAAATCCTGCGCTAGCATTGCCACCATAAGCTGTTTGTCCGAAGTCCGTCCATGTTGCTCCGTTAAAATGTGCGATCCTTACAAATGATGGATCTGTGATATTGCTGGTAGCACCATTTGTATATTGTAATGTAACATCAGCAGCGTTGTTTCCGCTCAGTTGTGATAATGTCCAATATTCTTTTCTGCTCACAGTATAACCCGGGAAGTTGGTAAGTGTCGTTGGATCGATACTATAACTTCCGTAACCCGAGTTAAAATATCTTGCCGAGTAAGAATCGATATCTGTTAGGTTAGCGATAGCAAGCGGTGCATATTTTCCTGCTTTTCCTAACGGGAAAACAAAATCACTTACACCATTCTTCACTATCTGCCCGTCAACATAAGATGCACTTGAACCACCGGTGAAACCGGAACCATCTTCCATGATCAGGTTCTTATTGGTAAACATCAATACAACTCCTTTATTAAGGTTGAGTGAACCTAGTACAGAAGCGTCTGATGCCAGTTGGATAGTATCTCTTGTAAATGCTGCTGCAAAATCAACAGTAAGATCTTGTAACAATGCTCCCGGAGCAAAATAGATTGAACCAACTCCTGTTCCTGCATTATTCTTGAATTCTATTGTTGCATATGCAGGATTTATCCTTCCGCTTCCTGCAATAGCAGAAGCTTCAAGGAATGTCATTGCATTCGGACCAAGGTCAAATTCAGTTGTTCCACCCGGGCCTTCATTCAATCTTAAACCACCACCTGATGAATTACCAAGGAATAATGCCATCTGTGATCCTGATGCATCAATAATTAAAGGAATAGTTGGTGTTGCCGGACCACGTTGTAAACGTAATAACCTGATATCGGTATAGAAATCTGTCAACAAACTCTGAAAGCCGCTTGTTCCTTCAAAGCTCAATACAAATCTTGCATCATCAGCCTTGTTATTGATATTGGTATTATCATTATCGAATAAAGTTCCGCCGGCAAAGATTACATCGCCATTCACGATAACCGTAGCAAGCGATTTTGAACCGTTAACAACCGCAGCATTTACCACAAGATCCTTCAATACGGTTGTTGTTCCCGGCGAGAAATATTTCATTCCATTGGTAAGACTGAGGTTCCAGTATGTTCCTGCAGGAATACGGATGGTATCAGTAGAGAATTGTGCAAACTCAATAGTAGATCCGGTAGCAAGTGTTCCGAATGTTGGTTTGATCGCATTCTCAAGACTAAGTGTTGCATTATTCATCACGTCGATCTTTGTTCTCGAACTAACAGAGTCGGCATCCGAAAGAACAGTGAACACCATGAAATTCGTTCCGTCACCTACTACTACTTTAGAAGAACCATTAGAAGAAGTAACATCCCATGAATCAGTATACCATGCATTAGCAGAGCTAACGATATTGAATACCTGGTAATCGCCGGCGAAATCAACCGGTGAGCTGCCTGTTCCGTCAAGTTTAAGACTCCAGGTAAGTGTGTCATTAAGACCATTACCTCCCGGCTTAGTATTAAAATAATTTTTATAAACGATACCGCTTACATTGATGATCGCATTTGCTGCCGCACCACCACTGTTAGTGATCGTTCCGCTGAATATACCACCTGTAACACCTGATGCAATACGAACATAAATAGTAATAGCTGCTAAATTTCCGCCAGTATATGGAACATTGAGAGATGAACTGAAAGGGCCACCAACCGCAGTTGCAACTTGTATATTAGCTCCTGCAGTAACAGTAAGATTTCCTGCAGCGGGTGAAAGATTATATCCTTTTAATGTATAGGAAGAAACATTTGACGGAGCATTCGTACTTCCAACCAATCCTGTGATATCCTGCGCTGCAAGAATGTATGGTGATGTACATAAGTTAGCAGCAGATGCACTATTTCTTGGATTAGGAACTGCTAAATAAAAATCGATCGCATTATTGTTGTTATCAATACAACCATTATTTGCTCTGAATGCAGCAGCGGTCGTTGTGGTTGTAGGTGTTGGTCCGCTCGCACCTTCGTAACAATTGGTGCCTGTTCCGTATCCGACAAAATCGATAACGGTTGCACCGCCAACAGGACAAGAACCCACAACAGCCGAAGTACTATTTACCAAAGCAACTTTACCTGCATTTGTACTCATGTTTGTTGCACCGGTAAGATCTGCAGTAGGAAGGTTTGCACCAAATGATCCCCCCGCCATGGCAATAAGGAAATATTTTCCCGCACCGATCGAACCCGCCAATGGAGTGATGGTCCATGTGGCACCACCGGTGGCTGCATATTGTATCGACCAGTTAGTTAAACTAACTGAAGCGCCTGTTGGATTGAAAATTTCTATGAAGTCATTTTTGTAAGTAGCGCCTACGGTTCCGCCGGCGCCATATACCTGGCTGATCTTGAGTTGGGCTTGAGTGGTAGCAACAGCAAACAGCAACAGAAACAGAGTAAAGGTTTTCCGCATAAGTCCTGAGTTTTTGAACAATCTCAAATGTAAATGGATTCTTTAGAAAAACTCTGTAGTAAACATGTATTTTCTGACCGCTTTTGCCCGAAAAGGCCCCGATAAGCCAAAAATAACGCCGTTAACATCTAAATAAACCTTGCGGTATGACTTTCCTTGCTGCGTTTTAGGTCTTTGGCCTCCCCCGAAAAGACAAGTTGACCACCCGCGTCGCCGGCTTCGGGACCAAGATCGATGACCCAGTCGGCAGAGCGTATCACATCAGTATTATGTTCGATGACAAGGATGGAGTGGCCCTGTTCGATCAAAGCATGGAATGCAGCAAGTAATTTTTTGATATCATGAAAATGAAGACCTGTTGTCGGTTCGTCAAAAATGAAAAGAATATTTCCCTGCGCTTTGCCTCTTCCCAGAAACGAAGCAAGTTTTACACGTTGTGCCTCACCGCCGGATAAAGTATCAGAAGACTGGCCAAGTTTCACATAACCCAAACCAACTTCACTTAAAGGTTTGATCTTTTCAGCAACATTTTTTTCTCTTGCAAAGAATTCGATCGCGTCATCAACACTCATCTCCAATATTTCATAAATATTCTTATCGAAATATTTTACTTCCAATACCTCTTCCTTGAATTTTTTTCCGCCACACACTTCACAGGTAAGGTGCACATCGGCGAGGAATTGCATTTCTACAATTTGCTCACCTTCGCCTTTACAGGTGTCGCATCTTCCGCCATCCACATTAAAAGAAAAATGTTTTGGTTGAAATCCTCTCATTTTACTTAAAGGTTGTTCTGCAAAAAGATCCCTTATCTCATCATACGCTTTGATATAAGTAACAGGATTGCTTCGTGATGATCTTCCGATCGGGTTCTGATCCACCATTTCTATTTGCGTGATCGAATCAATATCGCCAACGATATTTTTATGCAAGCCAACTTTGTCAACAAAATCTCCTTTGATCTTTTTCAATGCAGGATAAAGAATTTGTTTCACTAAAGTTGTTTTACCGCTTCCACTCACACCACTCACCACACAAAGAACATTCAAAGGGAATTCTACGTCGATATTTTTCAAGTTATGCTGGCGTGCTCCCTGCACCGTGATACTATTATTCCATTTACGTGATTTCTTTGGTGGATCGATCGACAGTTCCCCATTGAGGTATTTTGCAGTAAGACTATTCTTATTCCTTAATATCTCATCGATATTCCCTTCAGCGATCACTTCTCCGCCGAGATGACTTGCCAGCGGGCCCATATCAATGATATGATCTGCTTCACGCATCATCATCTCATCATGTTCAACAACTACCACTGTATTATTGAGCGCTTTCAGATCTTTTAATACTGATATCAATCTTGCCGTATCTCTCGGATGTAATCCGATCGAAGGTTCATCGAGTATATATAATGAGTTAGTGAGATTACTGCCGAGTGAACGCGTTAATTGTATGCGCTGACTCTCACCGCCGCTTAATGAATTTGCCAAACGATTCAACGTGAGATAACCGAGACCAACATTCAGCAATGTTTGAATACGTTGATTGATCTCGAGTAGAATTCTTTTTCCGATCTCTTGTTGCTGCTTTGTCAATTCAAGATCATCGAACCATTGTTTGAGATCTTTTACCGGCATATCACATAATTCACCGATATGCTTACCGCCGATCTTCACATACAATGCTTCTTTTCGCAAACGATAACCCCGGCATTCGTAGCATCTTGTCTTGCCGCGATAACGTGAAAGCAAAACCCTGTATTGAACTTTATAAAGATTGCGTTCTACTTCCTGGAAGAATTCATTGATGCCATGGAAATATTCATTCCCTTCCCACAACAACTTGTATTGTTTATCGGTGAGATCGGCAATGGCTTTATGCACAGGGAAATCAAATTTCTTTGCGGCACGTATCAACGCTTTGTTCCATTCACTCAGCTTCTCTCCTTTCCACGGAGCGATCGCGCCTTCATATACACTCAATCTTCTATCAGGAATAACAAGATCCTCATCGATACCCAATGTTTGTCCGAATCCTTCACAAACCGGACAAGCGCCATAGGGATTATTAAAGGAGAAAAGATTAGGCGATGGCTCTTCGAATTTTATTCCGTCTGATTCGAACCGATGAGAGAATGGGATTTGCTTATTGCCGTTCACTTCGATCAGCATTTCACCTTCGCCTTCATAGAAAGCTGTGTTGACCGAATCCGCTAAACGATGAAGATCGTCTTCATCGAATTCTTTTACAATAATGCGATCGACCAATATTGAAAATCGAAGATCGGAACTCGAAAATTTCTTTTGTATCTCTTTATCATTTAATTCAAGAAGATCTTCGATGCGATGAATTTTACCTCCTTCACTTTCGCCTTTCGCTTTTCGATTTTCGATTTCATAGATCCTTGAAAAGCCTTTCTGCAACAAAATACCCAACTCTTCTTTCGGCTTTCTTCCCTTTCCTGTTTTGAACGGAACGATGATCACAACTTTATCTCCTTCTTTCAACTTCTTTATTGTATCAACAACGTCACTTACATCATCTTTCTTTACTTCTTTACCTGATACAGGAGAATATGTTTTACCAACTCGTGCAAACAACAACCGCATGTAATCATACAACTCAGTCATACTTCCAACAGTAGATCTTCCTGTTCTTGTAATTACTTTTTGTTCTATTGCTATTGCAGGACATAGGCCTTTTATATAATCAACTTCAGGTTTATTCATTCTTGTAAGGAACTGTCTTGCATAAGCACTTAAGCTCTCTGCATAACGTCTTTGTCCTTCTGCATAAAGTGTGTCGATAGTGAGCGAAGACTTGCCGGAACCACTTACGCCGGTCACTACAATCAGACTATTACGTGGGAAATCTACGATGACATTTTTGAGATTATGGACCTTTGCGCCATGTATATGAATGCTATTAGTCTTCATAGGTGTTTTCACCAACTCCTTGTGTGCTATGGGTTTCATTGATATAGTAAAGTTAGTATTTCACAATAAAAGTTTCACTGTAGTATTTTTACTGTTATTGTGTAAGGTCAAAAAAATATTTTAAAATTTATTTGGCGGGACAAATTTTCTCTATACTTTGGCAGTCCAATCCAATTTTTTGAAAACTTAAAAATTCCATGCTATGAAACTTAGAGCTTACACACACACATCGGTACAGGTTACCTGACACTTACTTTTTCCAGAAACAATTTTACGGACGCACCCCTTTAAAAAATGAGAAGGCATCTTGCGCTCCGCTCGTAGAGAAAAATCCAATTCACAAAAACCAAAAAAAGTAAGTAGTTTATGAAAACCTATATCAATCTGACAGACCAACACCTTGTACAAATGTTTGTAGAAGGAGATTCTTTAGCCCTAGAAACTTTAGTGAACCGTCACAAAGAAAAAATTTACACGTCGATCTTCTTATTAGTTAAAGACAAATATCTCGCCGAAGATATTTTCCAGGATGTTTTTATCCGCATCATCGACACATTACGCGGCGGCCGTTACACAGACGAAGGCAAATTCCTTCCATGGGCAATGCGTATCGCACACAATCTTTGCGTAGATCATTTCCGTAAAGTAAAACGTACTCCAACCGTTAAGACTTCAGAAGACAAAGACATTTTTGAAGTGTTAAATTTTGCTGAAGCTGGCCAGGACACAAAGATGATGCAAAAGCAAAGTCACGACCGTGTTCGTCAAATGCTTGAACTATTACCTGAAGACCAAAGAGAAGTTATCATACTTCGTCATTATGCTGATCTTAGTTTCAAAGAGATCGCTACTCTTACAAACTGCAGCATCAACACCGCACTTGGGCGTATGCGTTATGCATTGATCAACCTGCGTAAAATAATGATGGAAAAACAAATTGCACTCTAGTAGTGAAGTGGAGTTAAACCTCAGAACCCCGAAAGTTAGCATTCGGGGTTTTTTATTTTATTTATTTTGATCGAACTTATCCAAACCACTTTGCAGCCACTTGCTGTATTCGGCCGCATTTGGAGTGTAACCAACAGGATCGGCCAGCAACTTCTGATCAGGCGATAACAACACATACCAGGGTTGTGAAGTAGCAATAAAATTTTCCGTCTGGAATGTTGCCCACATATCTCCTACCGTTCTTATCTTTTTCTCAATGCTATCTCTTGTCACATATAAGAATTGCTCACTCACCGGCAATGCTTTTTTATCATCCACATACAATGAAACCAGTATGTATTTACTCATGAGTTCTTTCACTTTTGTATCAGGCCAAACATTCTCTTCCATCTTGCGGCAATTGACACATGCCCAGCCTGCTTTCCAGCACAGTGGGATCCGAAGCTTGGAATTCACGTGACTTGAAGTCGCGGC
>JADMIO010928615.1_pt1 | contig 33455 bp, 31 predicted proteins | sample 8958161 | NCBI WGS metagenome assembly JADMIO01 (sample SAMN16585339, study PRJNA669376) | soil metagenome | isolation source: Crop rotation soil | place: USA: Cullars Rotation, Alabama | collected 2011 | reverse complement strand
GGCCGCCCGCGCCACGTGCGCGACGTGCGCAGGGCCCAGGTCCTGGTGACAGGGGAGCTCCAGCACGTGGTCCCTCAGGCGCGCCGCATCCGGGAACTCGTTTCCGTCGCACCGGGGATGGAAGCTCGGCCAGCCCTCGTTGGCCTCCACGTTCTCCGCCCGGAGCCGCGCGAGGACCTCGTCCCGGTCCGGCACCCAGAGCGGGTAGAAGAGCGGGCAGACCCCGGAGGGAAGCTCGCTCACCAGCGGAGGCGCGACCCCGCGCAGGGCGCCCAGGAGGTGGAAGAAGTTCCGCCTCCGCCGCTCCACCACCCGCGCCAGCGCGTGGGCCCGGGCGATCCGCTCGACCAGGGGTGATGCGCCGAGCCCGAGCAGCTCCCGCCGGATGCATCGCTCCCGGTCGTCACTCCACCGGAACCGCCGGGAGAACCACCGGCCGACGCGCCGGAGCGCGCCGCCCTGGTTCGGCAGCCGGAACTCGCCCCGGAGCAGCATCCTCCGGGCAATCCGCCGCAGGGTCGGACCGGTCGCCGGTCTCGGCAGGAGAGGCAGCTGGTACCCGCGCCGACCGTTGAAGACCAGCGCGCCTCCATGCGGAACCGGAAGTGTCTTGCTCAGCGAGAAGATCGCGGCGTCCCCGGTGCTGCCGAGCGGATCCTCTCCGTCCACCGAGAGGAGCGCCTGTGCACAGTCCTCGATGAGGAGCAGCCCGTGCCGGTCGGCGAGGCCACGAAGAGCGCCGGTCGGACCGGGGAAGCCGGCGAAGTGCGTGAGGAGGACCGCCCGGGTGCGCGGACCGATGCGCCGCTCGACGTCGTCGACGTCCACCGTCCAGCGGGTGCCCACCGCGTAGAAGGCCGGATGCGCTCCGGCGGCGAGCAACGCATCCACCTCGACACCGTGGTGGTACGCCGGGACGAGGACCTCGCGGCCTTCCAGCCCGAGCACACGCGCCGCGAGGTACAGCGCGCCCCGTCCGAGATGTGTCCAGGTCACCGCGTCCGCCGAGAATGGATGCTCGGTCAGAGGCCGGGCAGCAGGCCGGAGGTGCTCCCATCCGAGCGTGGGTTCTGCGGGGACGTACGGCCTCGACCTCGGCATCAGGAGAGGACGTGTGCACTCGGCGCCCGTCCGTCCAGCCTCGCCGTGGGGCTCTGTCGGCGTCAGCCCTGGCCGGCGACCACGGAGAGCAGGGCTTTCCCGAGCTTCCGGGCATCGTGGCGCAGCCGGAGTCCGGACTTGAGCAGATCCGCCTCGACCGGAACGACGCCGAGCGAACGGATGCGCTCGAGGTCGGTGCTCACGGGCTCGGCGCCTGTCCGGGCGTAGCGGCGCACGCGCGTCGCATCGAGCGGCTCCGAGTTGAGCAGCGCGACGTCCACCACCGGACCCGCGTGCTCCAGCACGGCCCGGACGTGATCCACCGCGCCCATGCCTCCGGTCTCGCCCGGCTCGGTCATGAGGTTCGCCACGAGGACGCGGCGGGCCCGCGTGGTCCGGAGCGCCTCGGCCACACCCTCCACCAGGAGGTTCGGGAGCACGCTCGAGTACAGCGAGCCCGGCCCCAGGGTGACGAGGTCCGCCGAGGCGATGGCCTCGAGGACGCCCTCGGTGGGCGCGGGGCGGGACGGATGGAGGAAGACGCGGCGGACGCGGGTCCCGGCGCGCACGAGGTGTCGCTCGCCCACGATGCGTCGCCCGTCATCCAGCTCGGCGACCAGCTGGACCGGGTCCACCGTCGAGGGGAGCACCGTTCCACGCGTGTCGAGGAGCCGGGACGCCGAGCGGATCGCCTGGAGGAAGTCCCCGTGCATCTCGGTGAGCGCGGCGAGGACCAGGTTGCCGAGCGGGTGCCCGGCCAGCGATCCCCGCCCTCCAAAGCGATGCTGAAGCACCTCGGCCAGCGGGCCTCCGGCGCCGGCGAGGGCCACCAGGCAGTTCCGCACGTCGCCCGGCGGAAGCAGGCCGCGGGTCCTCCGCAGCCGACCCGAGCTCCCTCCGTCGTCGCTCATCGCGACCACGGCGGTGAGGTCCACCCGGCGGCGGCCCCTGCGAGGGTTCACGTCCCGGGCGAGCGCGCGCAGGACGACGGGAAGCCCCGTTCCGCCTCCGAGCGCCACGACGCGGAGCGGCCGCTGCGGCTGGAGCCGGGGGCGCGGCGTGAGGTGGGTGACGGAGGCGAGGTCGGTGGATACCGGCTCGGGCAACGTCATCGGGCACCCCGGCCGATCAGCACGTGACGCACGGTGTGGAAGATGATGGCGAGATCCAGGAACAGCGTGCCGTTCTTCACGTAGTAGAGGTCGAACTCGAGCTTGTTCCGCCCATCCTCCACCGAGGCCCCGTAGGGGTAGCGGATCTGCGCCCAGCCGGTGATGCCAGGCTTCACTCCCTCGCGGAGCGAGTAGTACGGGACGTCGCGCGAGATGAGATCGATGAACACCTGTCGCTCGGGCCGCGGCCCGACGAAGCTCATGTCGCCGCGGAGAACATTGAACACCTGGGGAATCTCGTCCATCCGCGTCTTCCGGATGAACCGGCCGATCCGCGTGACCCGGTCGTCGTTGGCGCGGGCCCACACCGCGCCGTTCTTCTCGGCGTCCGTCCGCATGCTGCGGAACTTCCAGAGCGCGTACTCCTTGCCGTTCCGGCCGACCCGGTCCTGGCGGTAGAAGGCCGGGCCGCGGGAGTCGAGCCGGATCAGCACCACCAGAACCAGCATCAGCGGCGCCGCGAGAACGAGCAGCACGCTCGCCACCACGACGTCGAAGGCGCGCTTCGAGGCTCGCCGCAGCGGACCCTGCGTCAGCTCGTCGGCGGTCGCGAACTGGACGCCGTCCAGGACGTGCACCGGGATGCGCCGAAGGATGCGCTCGCAGTATTGCGCGGCCCCGTAGACCCGCACGCCCGAGAAGCGGCACCGGGCCAGATCCTCCGCCGTCGCCTTCTCCTCCCCCGGCTCGGTGGCGAGCACCACGGCCTCCGCGCGCGCCCTGCGAGCGACGGCGAGCAGCGGGTCCTTTCCGGGCCCGAGCCTCCGCGGGTCCACTACCGCCGCGACCTCGGTGGCCTCCTCGGCGATGTCGAGGAGCTCGAGCATGCGCTTCGTCCGCGGGCCCTGCCCCACCACCAGCACCCGGCTCGGCCGGGCGAGCGCGTTGCCGAGGACTCCCCGCGCGGCGATGACCCCGAGCATCGCCCCGAACGCTCCTCCGAGGACCACGCCTTCCGGAGGACGGACGTGGAGGACCGTCAGCAGCATCGCCATGGCGAAGGCGGCGATGCCCAGCGCCCGCACCAGCCGGGCGCCTCGCCCCCGGTCCTCCGCGGCGACGCGCAGGTCGTAGAGATCGAGGAAGTAGAGCGCCGCCTGGTACATGCCGACGAACCCGATCGAGAGCACCAACAGCAGGGTGCTGGTGATGACCTCGTGGTGCGTGCTGGTCGCGCCGCTCTCGGTGGCCAGCGCACGGGCCAGCATCACCGCTCCGGTGGCACACGCCGCCGCGATGGCCGCGCTCTCGGCGAAGAAGAGCAGCGTCTTTCGTCCTGACACCCAGTGGTTGAAGACCCGATACATCTCCCCTGCCCGCCCTTCCCGCCTCGCCATCACCTGCCCCGCCGCCTGTCCGGCCGCGCGGGGCCACCCACCCGCCTCACGTCTTCAGCGCACGTACGACTTCAGATACGGCGTGCTCGCCAGCGCAGCGCCGTTCAGCACGCATCCCACCACGCTCGATCCCGCCAGGTGCTCCAGTGCCTGGTGAACGTGCTTCCCCGCCGTGGCGTTGGCCCGAACCACCAGCACCACCGCGTCGGACAGCGTCCCGAGGATGGACGCGTCGGCGAACGGCAGCGCCGGAGGAAGGTCGAGGTACACCTCGTCAAAGCCCTCCCGCACCGCGCGGAGCAGCTCCTTCATCCGGGGACTGGCCAGCAGCTGGGTGGGCTCCTCGGGCACCTGCCCCGAGGGAATGACCGCCAGCCGGTTGGCCTTGAACCGCCGCACCACCTCGCGGAGCTCCGCGTCGCCCTGCAGCAGCTCGGAGAGTCCCGGCCTGGCCCGGAAGGCGAGCATCTCCGCCACCTGCCCCCCGCGCAGGTCCGCGTCGATGAGGAGGATGCGGCGGTCCGGGTTGGCTCGCGCCGAGGTGAGCGCGAGGTTCGCCGCGGTGACCGTCTTGCCTTCCCCCGCGAGCGCCGAGGTGAACGCCACCAGGCGCATCGGCCGCTGCTCTCGCAGGCGCTCCAGCCGGTAGTACAGCGACCGGTACTGCTCGGCGGCCACCGAGCCCGGCGCGGTGAGCGAGACCACCCGGTCGTTCACCGGAGCCTGGCTGACCGAGCTGCCGTCGGAGCGGTGGAGGAAGTTCTCCGTCCGTCTCTCCTGCGTCGTGTCGTTCTCTTGGATCACGGAGTGCATTCCTCAGTTCAAGCTGTCCACCGCGTCGCGGGGAGGCGTGCGCAGCGGGTTCGCCGGGAGCAGGACCCGCCGCTCGGTCCGTCCGTTCATGGCCGGAACGATGGCGAGCACGGGCAGCGGCAGCTCGCCGCGCAGCTGCCGCTCGTCGTGGATGCTCTCGTCGCGCAGCTCCACCATCACCCCGGAGAGCACGCCTGCGCCGAGCGCCGCGACCAGCACGACCATCAGGCCGCCGAAGCGGTCCGGCTTGGACGGCGCGACCGGAGGCGCCGCCGGGCTCACCAGGCTGAACAGTCGCGGGGCATTCCGCGCCTGGATCTCCTGTGCGATCTCCGACTCCACCTTGCGCCCCAGGACGGACTGGTACTTGGTCTTGGCGATGTCGTACTCGCGCTCCAGCCCCGCCAGCTCCGCCGCCCAGCGCGGGGTCTGGTCCAAGCGCGTCTGGTAGGTCTGCATGTCCTTCTGCAGCCCATCGATGTCGCGCTGGATGCCGGCCACCTCCCGGCCCGCGCGCGCACGCTCGTCACGCTGGACGCCCAGCCGCGAGTCCGACTCGCGCACCTTTGCCCGGGCCGACTTCAGCTCGCGGGTGAGGCGGAGCACCTCTGGGTGGTCGTCGGTGTACTGGGTCTTCGCCGCTGCCAGCTGCTGCTCCAGCTGATCCGCCACCACCTGCGCCCGGCCGACCTCGGTGTCGCCGCCGTTCCGCATCAGCACCAGGTCGCTGCGCCGGGCCTCGGTGGCGCGAAGCTGCTCGGTGCGCGCCCGCAGCTCTCCGGCGAGCCGATCCAGCTGGCGCATGTTCGCTTCCATCTGCTCTGGAAGCTCCCCGATGTGAGCCACCTTGAAGGCGATGATCTTCTGCTGCCAGCCGTTGACCGAGTCCTGGAGCTCCTTCACCTGCGTGTCGAACACCTTGATGGCGTCATCGGCCTGGGCGGCGCGGGTCTCGTTGGTGAGCTGCGCGAAGACCTGGGGGACCAGGTTGGCGATGTCCGCCGCCTGCTTCGGGTCTCCCGCGCTGACCGTCACCTCGAACGCGTTCCAGGTCGGCTTGACGTCGATCGCCTCGCGGAGCTGCTCGACCGCCGCCTCCTTCCCCCGGCGCGCGACGAGCTTCGGATAGAGCTTCAGCTGATCCACCACCCGACCCAGCACCGGACCACCGAGCATCGCCTGCGGCAGGCTGGTCAGGCGCGGCTCCACGTCGCCCACCGTGCGCTGCACGAGCTGCGCATCGGTCTGCTGCGCCTCGACGCGGACGACCGCGGTCGCCTTCCACACCCTCGGTCGCGTCATCACGTACGCCGTGCCAACCACGAGCACCAGCGCGGTGACGGAGAGGACCATCCATGGCCTCCGCCAGAGCGCCCTCGTCACGTCGTCCACGGTCAATCCACGGTCCATCGTCTCTCCGTCAAAACGCATCCACCGTCAGCCGTGCGGCGACGATGTTGCGGGTGAGGCTCGACTGCGCCGGATCCACGCTTCCCACCTGATCGAGCCGGTCGTAGCTGGCCTGGATGGCCGCGTACCGGTTGAAGCGCCACTCCGCCCCTGTCCCGAGGCCGTATCCGGCCGCGACTCCCTTCTCCTGGTCGACCTTCAACGGAAACACGCCGATGTTGGGCATCGGTCCGTTCCGAAAGAAGCTGCCGTACCCGAAGAGGCGGAGCTTCTCGAGCACCTGCCAACTCAGCGTGAGACTGGAGTAATCCGCCCACACCGCAGTGCTGAAGCCGCTGGCGCCCACGAGGTCGTGGCCCACCGCGAACGCCCACTCGAGACGCTTCGTGATCTTCTGGCCGACATCGACCTCGAACCGGGGGACGACGCCGTCCTTCGAGGGGTCGAGGTGCTCCCGGTAGAACGCGGCGCCGGCGCTGATCTTGATGTTGGCCGACCGGCTGAGACGGTACCTCCAGACCAGGCCCGGGCTGTGGGCAACTGCATTGTTGTCGCCGAACTTGAACAGCTGCAGCCGGTACTCGGCGCCCAGGTCGGCGCGCCGGGTCAGCCGGTAGTCCACCTCCATCGAGGGCGAGTTCAGGAAGCCTGGGGGATGGTCCGGCTCCTCCACCCTCGCCCCCTCGAAGCGATAGCCGAGGAGGAAGCTCCAGCGAGGAGCGAACTCCTGCTGCCAGCCGAAGGTCGCGACGCCGTAGAAGGTGCGCGCCAGGCTCCTCGCGAGGCCCTGCCGCGGCAGGGAGAGCGGATCCGAGGTGTCCCAGAACTTCGCCACCGTGTCGATGCGCGCCGTCCGTGACAGCTGGCTGTGGAGCTCGAACGCGGCGCGATGGTCGAGCTGCACCTCTCCGGAGCTGCTCCGGTAGAGGATGTCCGGACCGTAGAAGGTGTAGAGCTGGGTCAGCCGCTGATCGAGCCGCAGGCCCGCCTGCGGCATGATCTTGGTGAGGAACGCGCCGGGTCCTTCCTGGCTCCCGGAGAGGAGAACGTCGTCGTCGTAGCGCTCCTCGATCGCCACCCGGAGGATGGGCTCGAGCGGACCGGAGCGGTCCGCGGCGCGCGCGGCCTGCATCTGCGCGCGCGCTGCCGCCGGAACGAGACCGAGGAGCGCCGCCACCACTCCGCGGAGGGCTACCCTGGAGACGAGGCCCAAGGTCGGGCTCCGCTCAGGGCACGACGACGGTGTCGCCGGGTTGGAGCGGGAAGTCCGAGCCCTGCGCACGCCGGTCGATGAGATCCGAGTACCGCACCGGGATGTGCGGGCCGTTGTTTCCCCGGATCACCATCATCCCGTTGCGATCCGCGAACTCCGTCAGGCCCCCGGCCATCGCCAGCGCCTGGAGCACCGTCACCTGTCCGCGAAGGGGAAACGCGCCCGGCTTCTGCACCTCTCCGGTGACGTAGACCCGGGCGCTGTTCACCTCGCGCACCATGACCGTCACCCGCGGCGTCTGGATGTACTTCTGGAGACGATGGGCGATGTCCTGCTCGAGCTCGACCGTCGTGCGCCCCTCGGCCTGCACCTCGCCCACCATCGGCAGGGTGATGAAGCCGTCGGGCCGGACCGGCAGCGTCCGCGACAGGTCCGGGTCCCGCCACACCGAGACGTCGAGGACGTCCTCCTTGCCGATGCGGTAGGGCTCCTCGGCGGCCGCGGCTGGCGCCACCGTCTGCTCGTGCGCACAGCCGCCGAGCAGCAGACCCCCGATCAGCAGCCCCCCGATCCACCTTCCAGTCCGTGTCGTCTGCACGCCGGCCGGGGAAGCAGCGCTTGTGCCAAGCGGCGGCCGCGCCAACCCCGCAGGAACTCCGGCGCTGCGGCCACCCGCGGCCCCGCGGGCCGTAAGAAGTTCCGCCCGGAGGACGAACGGCAGGTCGGCGCGATGATCGCCCGGTCGCCCGGCGAGAGTGAAGGCACCGACTGTCGAGCGACTCGACACTCGCCTGGCGCCGCGAGACCGGGCGGGCTGCAGACCGCCGGACGCATCCCTAGTTTCCGCTCGCAGTGCAGTCGGGTCGGCGACGGGAGGCGGCGGGAGCACTATGTGGAAGGCGGCGGCGGCAGCGGTGGTCTCGTTCACGATGGGAGGCGCGGCGATGACGGTGCTGGGGACGCTGCTCGGGGGATACGCGGAACCCGCAGCGCTCGGACTCGCCGGCATCGGCCTCATGGCGTCATCCCAGATTCTCGGTCACCAGCTCTTCGGCGCTCGTCAGGCCGAGGTGGCGCCTGCTCCGGAGTCCAAGGTCAGCGCCTGACGGCGGGTTAGCTCGAGGGAGGTCCTGAGGACGTGAACGGCTCTCCCGGTGCCGAGCTCCCCGCTCTGCGCTGGATGCCCCGGGACGTCTCCGACGTCGACGCGGTGCTCGGCCGCGAGTGGCTGGTGACCAACGCCCTCGGGGGCTACGCCTCGGGCACGGTCGCGCTCTGCAACACCCGGCGGTACCACGGCCTCTTCGTCCCGGCGATCGGCGGCCGTGGCCGGGTGGTGATGCTCGGACGGCTCGAGGAGGAGGCCCGGATCGGCGAGACCGCGTACCGCCTCTCCGGCGCCGAGCATCCCGACGGGCTGGATCTCCCGGGCCTCGCGCTGCTGCGCGACTTCCGTCTCGAGGGCCTGCTTCCGAGCTGGGAGTATGCGCTCGGCGAGGCCCACCTCCGCCGCACCCTCGTCCTGGTGCACGGCGAGAACACCGTCTTCGCCGTCTACCGGCACCTCGGTGGCCCGGCGCTGCGCCTCCACCTCCGCCCCTACCCCACCTTCCGGCCCCACGAGACGGCCCCCGACGGCGCGGCGCCACCGTCCGTTCCCGTCCAGCTGCTCGATCTCCGCGTCACGCTGCAGGCCTCGCCGGGCGCCCTTCCGCTCCGGATGTGGATGCACGGCGACTGCGAGCGGGCCTTCGTCGGTCTTCCTGCCCGGAGCCGCCCGCTGGTCCACCGCGTGGATCGCGCGCGCGGCTACCACCACGTCGAGGAGCTGGCGAGCCCGGGGTACTTCACCTGCACGCTGGAGCCCGGAGCCACGGTGGCGCTCGCGGCCACCATCGAGGACTGGCACCGGCTGGAGCGCGACCCCGCGCAGGTGATCCTCATGGAGCGCCAGCGGGAGCGCCGGTTGCTCGATCGCGTCGGGGAGGCGGCGCGCGAGGGAACCGCGGCCCGCCTCGTCCTCGCCGCTGATCAGTTCATCATCGCGCCCGCGAACCGGCCCGCCGACGAGGCCTGGGCCCGTGCGACCGGGCAGGACGCGCGGAGCGTCGTCGCTGGCTACCCGTGGTTCACCGACTGGGGCCGGGACACGATGATCTCGCTGGAGGGCCTCACCCTGTGCACTGCCCGGGCGCGCGAGGCAGCCGCCATCCTTCGGACGTTCCGCCACTACGTGAAGGACGGCCTCGTCCCGAACTACTTCCCCGAGGGCAAGGACGCGGGCGTCTACCACACCGCCGACGCGACCCTCTGGTTCTTCCATGCGCTCCAGCGCTACCTCGAGCACACGGCCGACGCGGGCCTGCTCCACGAGTTGTGGCCCGCGCTGGTGGACATCGTCCAGCACCACCTCGCCGGGACGCTGTTCCACATCCACGTCGACCCGGCGGACGGACTGCTCTGCCAGGGCGCCGAGGGCTTCCAGCTCACCTGGATGGACGCCAAGGTCGACGGCTGGGTCGTGACGCCCCGGCGGGGAAAGGCCGTCGAGATCAACGCCCTCTGGTTCAACTCCCTCTTGCTCATGTCGGACTGGGCGCGCGAGCTGGACCAGGACCCGGCGCCCTACCTCGCCGCCGCGGAGCGCGCGCGCACATCGTTCAACCAGCGATTCTGGAATCCCGAGACCGGTTGCCTGCTCGACGTGGTGGACGGCCCGGCGGGCGACGACCCGAAGATCCGCCCCAACCAGGTCTTCGCCATCAGCCTCACCCATCCGGTGCTGGACCGGAGCCGGTGGGAGCCAGTGCTGCGCGTCGTGCAGGAGCTGCTCTACACGCCGGTGGGACTTCGCACGCTCTCCCCGCTCGACGCGGACTTCAAGCCGACTTACGACGGCGACCTCCGCGCGCGCGATGCCGCGTACCACCAGGGGACTGTCTGGCCGTGGCTCCTGGGCCACTACGTCGACGCCTGGCTGAAGCTGCGACCGGACAGGGTGCTCGCTCGCGACATGGTGCTCGGCCTCCAGGCCAGCCTGAACGAGGCGTGTCTCGGACAGATCGGCGAGATCTTCGACGCCACACCGCCATTCCATCCTCGCGGGTGCTTCGCGCAGGCCTGGAGCGTCGCCGAGATGCTCCGAATCTGGCTCGCGACCCGCTAGGGTTGCCGACGGCGACCCGGACGCATGAACGGTCGGCGGGATGCCACCCGTGCCGTCACCCGCCACACCGTTCAATTCACGGGTGTGACGGGTTCCGCGCAGCGAGGGTGGTCAGCACATTGAGCCAGTTCAACTCTCTGAAGGAGGAATGAGCTCATGACACTCACGCACCGGCTCGCGCTGACGGCGATGTTCGCCAGCGCCGCCGCATTCGCCCAGACCAGCAGCCCCAACACGAGCACCACCTCGAAGTACGACCCCACCCGCGCCAGCCCCAGCTCGACCACGAGCGCGAGCACGCCGTCCAGCACCCACGAGACGATGCACGAGTCAGCCAAGAGCACGGTGAAGATGAGCCCGTCCGCCGTTCTCTCCATGATTCACCAGGTGAACCTGGACGAGATCAAGATGGGCAAGACCGCCCAGACCAAGGCCCAGAGCGACAAGGTCAAGGACTACGCGAAGGACATGGTCGACGACCACACCGCGCTCGACAAGAAGCTGACCGACTTCGTCAAGGACGAGGGCAAGGGGAAGCTGACACTCTCCGCGAGCCAGATCCCGGCCAGCAAGCACGCGGAGATGAAGCACATGGCCAAGGAGGCCGAGCACAAGCTGAGCTCGGTCACCGGTGCGGCGTTCGATCGGGACTACGCGAAGGCGATGCTCAAGGGCCACGACAAGGTCCTCTCGGATCTCGATGCCGCGCTTCCCTCGCTCGAGTCGAACGCCAAGGTCCATGACCTCGTCTCCGACGCGCGCGACAAGGTGAAGGCGCATCGCGACCACGCGAAGAGCCTCCTGAACGACCTGGAGGGCACCACCGCCACCGGCGGGAGCGGGATGCAGGGCAACACCGCGACGACAGGCCGCCAGGACACGATGCCGCAGTCGGTGGGCGGCGGTGCGACCGGTGCGACGACCGGCACGCGCGCCACCGGCAGCACCACGGTCAGCCCTCCGAACCCCGGGACGACGACGCCGAGCGCCGCTCCTCCCCCCGCCGCAACGACGCCCAGCGGCAGCAGCGGCCGCTAGTCCTCGCGCGGCGAATGGCCACGGGAGCTATGCTCGCGCGCTCCCGTGGCTGCCCACTGGCTCATCAAGAGCGAACCTTCCGCCTACGCCTTCGCCCGTCTGCAGGCGGACGGCCGGACCGAGTGGACCGGCGTCCGCAACTTCGAGGCGCGGAACAATCTGCGCGCGATGGCCGAGGGTGACCTTTGCCTGTACTACCACTCGACGGAGGAGAAGGCGGTGGTGGGCATCGCCCGCGTCTCCCGCGCGGCCCACGCCGATCCGACCGCACCGGGGGAGGACTGGGCTTCGGTCGAAATCGAGCCGGTCGAGCCCCTCGCCACGCCGGTCCCGCTGGACCGTATCCGCGACGATGCCTCCCTGAAGGACTTTCCCCTCGTGACCCGTGGCCGGCTGAGCGTCGCCGCGGTCACGCCCGCGCAGTTCGCGCGGGTGCTTGCCCTCTCCCGGCAGCGAGGCGCGACCCGCGCGCCCGGGTCGAAGCGATCCACGGCGCGGCGGACCGCCCCGCGGCGCCGGGCCCGCTGACCGTCGCTCAGCTGAGGACCGGCGTGGGCACCACCTCGGGCTGCGTCACGGCGCTGAAGGCGGCCGTGAGGAGCCGGCGCGCATTGCCCTGCACGTCGGGGAACGCGGCGCACCCGATCGAGACCGCGGTCCGGACGACACGCCCGTCCACCTGGAAGCGCGCCCGCTCGAACCGGTCCGCCAGCCGGGAGCGCAGCCAGGGCAGACCTTCCTGGGGCGTGGAGGGCAGGAGCACCGCGAACCGGTCGTCGGCCACGCGGGCCACGACGTCCGCCTCGCGGCAGGACTGGAGCAGCACCGCGCTCGCGTAGAGCACCAGCCGGTCCGCCATCCCGCGGCCGAACGTGCGCCGCAGGTGGCGGAACCCCTGCAGCTCGATTCCCAGCACGCCGAAGCCGCCGCCGTGACGCTCGCAGCGGAGCAGCTCCTGCTGCACGAAGGCGGTCATCGCTCGCCGCGACCAGTTCTCGGTCAACCGGTCGCGGAGCGGAGCGAGCTCGTCGTCTCCGGGTCGCGCGGTGCGGCGCACTCCCTCCCGGAAGCGGAGAAGCCCGCGCACCCGCGCGACGAGCTCCCGGAGATCGAGCGGCTTGCAGAGCGCGTCCACGCCGTGGCCTCGCTCCAGCACGTGCACCCGCAGCTCGGGGTCCGGCGCGTCCAGCAGATAGATGAACGGTACCGCGTCCTTCGACATCCTCTGGAGCCGCCGGGCGACCGCCACCGACGAGAAACCAGGAGCGTGCGTCGTCATCAGGACGACCTGCGGCCGGAACAGCGACCAGAGGGGCAGCGCTGCCTCGGCGCCTCCCATCGCGAGTGTCTGGAATCCCGCCTCGCGGAGCGCCTCGCCCACCTGGGTTCGGGACGCCTCGGATTCGTCCACCACCAACACCCTGGGCGTGTGTGGGTCGCGCTGCGGCACGGTCGTTTTTCCAGGGACGCCTCGGCTGGCATCCGTCAGAAGTTCAGGCTCCGGCTCCCCTCCATGGGGCGCTGGGGGTGTCCTACGCAACGCTCGTGCCACGGAGCCGTGACTCGAGCGCCACCGGGTCCACCCGCAGCCTGGCGATCTCCTCGCCATTGACGGTGACCACCGGCACCGCGTGTCGGTAGCGCTCCCAGGTGTCGGCGTGGTCCCGGATGTCCACCACCTCCAGGACGAAATCGACCCGGGTCCGGATTTCCTCGAGCACCCGTTGCGCCTGTGCGCACAGGGAGCAGCGGGGTTTCGTGTAGATCCGAACCGTCACGCCTGTGACACTAGCGCTCATGCGCGGCCTTCTGGGCGACCTAGCGACGATGCCCCTCCGGGATCTGGTGGCCTATCTGGGCAACCGGAAGGCAACCGGCACGCTGCTGGTGGAGGGCCCGGACGAGCGCCACAACGTCGTCATCAGCGACGGCGCGGTCATCCAGGCCGGCAGCAACGCGCCCCGCGAGTATCTCGCCCAGTTCCTGATGAACATGGGGATGATCACCGAGGACGAGTACACCGAGGCCTTCCAGCAGCAGCTGACGACCAAGGTGGCCCTGGGGAAGATCCTCGTCGACTCGGGAAAGGTCCCCGAGGACGCGATCCGCAACGCGCTGTCGCTCAAGTTCCGCGAGGCCCTGCTCGGGTGCTTCGACTGGACCGACGGCCGCTTCACCTTCACTCCCGGCGACGTCCCTCCCACCGTGCCGGGGCTGGACGTCAGCGTCAGCCTGCTCGACGTTCACCGCGAGGCCGATCTCCGCCAGACCGCCTGGCGTGCCATCCGCGAGGTGTTTCCGACGGGACGGGTGCGCCTCCGGCTCGACCGCGAGCAGCTGGCCGCCCAGCCCGAGCCGGGCAGCCTGGACGATCGGCTGTACGCGCTGATCGACGAGGGGGCCACCATCGACGACCTGGTGCTCGGGCTCCACTCCACCGACTTCTTCCTCTACCAGCGGCTGTTCGCCCTGCACCGCCTGGGCGCCATCTCGGTCATCCCGAACGAGTCCCCCACCGTGCCCACCGAGGTGCCGGAGGTCCTGGGCAGCGAGCAGGGGCCGGAGGAGATCCTCCGCGCCGCCGAGGCCTTCTATGCGTCGGGGAACGTGGCCGATGCCGCCGCCCTCGCCCGTCGCGCGTACGAGATGTCCCCTTCTGCCCAGACCGCGAACTTCCTCCGCCAGGCCGAGGCCGCGCTGGCAGACCAGCTCAAGGTCGAGCTGGTGCACGGCGGGAAGGTGCCCCGGCTCAAGGTGTCGACCGGCCTGGTACGGCAGATGCCGCTCAGCGCACCCGAGCGCTACCTCTTGTCGCGCATCGACGGCCAGCGGACGGTGGAGGCGATCGTCCAGGTTTCTCCGATCCACGAGCTCGACGCGCTTCGCTGCTTCAAGGGCTTCGTCGAGCAGGGGCTGATCGAGCTTCGCTGACCGAGGCGAGGCGGCCCGAGCCGCCCATCGCCTCCAGCCCCAGCCGCATCGCCTCGCGGGCGAGCCACGGAGCGCGGATCCGCCACCGCGGCTCGTTCACCACGACCGCCGCCACCGCGACCCGGGGCGCCTCCCGCGGCGCGAATCCCACGAACCACGAGTAGTCGCGGAACGGATTCCGGTCCGCCAGCGAGCCGGTCTTTCCGACGGCCCCCCGCAGCTCGCGCAGGCGGAAGAAGCGCCGCGCCGTGCCGTGGGTCACGGTCTCCTCCATCATCGAGGTGAGCGCGGCGGCCCGCTCCTCGCTCAGCACCCGCTCCGGATCGGGCGCGGTCGCGAGATCGCGCTCGTACAGGATGGGCGCACGCCACAGCCCGCCATTCGCGGCCACCGAGGCGATCAGCGCCCCGTGCAGTGGCGAGAGGAACACGTCCCCGAAGCCGGCACCGGTGCGCGCGAGCTCCAGCGGCTCGTCGGGCACGGCGGCCAGCGAAGGCTCGGTGGGGATGGCGAAGGGAATGGGACGGTTGAAGCGAAAGAGCTCGGCGGCGGCGCGGAGCTTGTCCGCGTCGAGGTAGCGGTGGGTCAGCTTGGCGAAGACCACGTTGGCGCTCCGGCCCAGCGCCTCGGAGAGGCTCACGCACTCGCGATCGCGGCTCGAGTCAGCCAGGAGCGACTCGCTCACCCGCCGCTTCCCGCCGTGGTAGCAGGACTCGTCGTCGGGGCTGACGCCCTCGTCGAGCAGGGCGCTCGCGGTCACCAGCTTGAAGACGCTCGCCGCGGGGAAGACGGCCTTGACCGGGAGCCCGCGGAGCCCGGGAGCGGCCTCGCTGTGCTCCACCATCGCCAGCACCCGTCCGGTGGACGGCTCGAGGACCACGACCGCAGCCCACGGCGTCTGGTAGTCGCTGAGGGTCCGGCGGAGGCTCTCCTGCACCGAGGGGATGAGCGTGAGCGCCGCCTCGCCCTCGGGGCCGCTCACCACGTAGTGGGCGCCGTCGCGGTGCGCGCGGGCCAGGAGATCCTCGGCGGGACTGAGCGGCCGTACCGATGCAAGCGGCGGCGTCTTCACCCGGCTGGGCACGCTGGGCGCCGCCGCTGCCGGAGGCACGGCGACCTCGGGAATGAGGTCCTCCGCCGGCGGGACGCCGACGGCACCGGGGAGCATCGTGGGATCGAGCGCCTCGTCCTCGGGGGTGAAGCCGGTGAGCAGCACGGCGAGGAACGCGAGGGGGAGCGCGGCGCGCATGTCCCGCCATGGTACGACGGGATCTCCGACCCGGTGAAGACTTCGGCCGGTCTCCTCTGGTAGGCCCTGAGCCCACGTTGAGCCCCATCCTCGAGACGCTGACGGTGACCCGGACCGAGCTGCTGCGGACCCTCCGGAACGCGCGGGTGCTGGTGCTCCTCCTCCTCTTCGGTACCTGCACCGCGCTCGTCGGCCTGGTGGTGGGACTCCTCACCCGGAGCCTGGACAACCAGGGGCCGGAGATGGCCGCACAGGCCTCCGCGGGCATCCTCGGGTTCCTGGTGGGCGAGGACGGCGCGGCGCTGCAGCACCTCTCGGAGCTTCCGCTCCTGGTGCCGCTCGTGTTCCGCGCCACGCTCTTCTTCCTCCCGCTCTTCATCGCGCTGCTCGGGTACGACCAGCTGAGTGGGGAGGTCGCCACCGGCAGCGTCCGCTACCTCGCGGTGCGATCGCGGCGGGGAAGCATCCTGGTCGGAAAGTTCCTGGCTCAGGCGCTGGTCATGGGAGCTCTGCTCGCGCTGGTGCTGGTCGGCCTCTTCGTCGCCGGCGCGGGGCTCCGGCCGGGGCTCGATCCCATCGGGTACGCAGCGGCGGCGGGACGGTTCTGGGTGGGCGGGCTCGCCTTCGCGTTCGGCTACCTCGCGCTGACCGCTCTGTCCTCGGCGTTGACCTCCGGTCCGGGGAGCAGCCTCCTCTTGAATGTCGCGGCGCTGTTCGGCTTCTGGCTCCTCGACGTCATCGGGGGGAAGGCGGCGTTCGAGCACCGGACCGGCGGCGCAGCGTCGTGGACCGAGACGCTCCGCTGGCTGTCGCCGTCCGCCTACGCCTCGGGTCTGCTCGGCTCGTCGTCGGCGCTCCTCACCTCGGCGGCGGCGTACGGGGCCTTCGGCGCCGTCTTCCTCGCCGCGGCGTGGGCGGTCTTCCGGGCCCGGGACCTGTGACCGTGGACGCCGCGCTCAGCTTCGAGGGAGTGACGAGGCGCTACGGAAGCACGGTGGCGCTCGACCGGGTGAGCTTCCAGGTGCGCCCGGGGAGCTGTCACGGGCTGGTGGGGCCGAACGGCGCCGGAAAGACCACGACCTTCGCGCTCGCGGCCGGGTTCCTGCGCGCCGGCACCGGCATCGTGCGCGTCCTCGGGAGGGAGCCCCACGACCGGGGACCGCAACGTCCGCGCATCGGCGTACTGCCACAGGACGCCGAGCTCCCGGCCTACCTCGACCTGGGCACGTTGCTCACCACCTGGGCGCGACTCTCGGGCGAGGCGCGACCCGGGGCGGCCGCCCGCGTGGCGCTGGAGCGGGTGCAGCTGGCGGACGCCTGGGATGCCTCCCCCCGGGCGCTGTCGCACGGAGTCGCCAAGCGCGTGGCGCTCGCCCAGGCGCTGCTCGGGGAGCCCGCGCTGCTCCTGCTGGACGAGCCCACCGCTGGTCTGGATCCGCGCGCGGCCGCGGAGGTGCGAGCGCTGATCGCCGGCCTCCGGGGACAGCGGACGGTCATCATCAGCAGTCACAACCTCGCGGAGCTGGAGCGCCTCTGCGACGCGGTGACGGTGCTGGACCGCGGAAAGGTGGTCCAGGACGGGACCCTGGCGGAGGTGACCCGCCGCGGAGCCGAGTTCTCGGTGCAGGTCAGCCGGGGAGACGTCCCGCTCCCGGAGCTGCGCGCTCTTCCGGGCGTCGCCCGGGTGGAGCTCTCGCCATCGGGCCGCCTGGCGGTGGGGCTGGCACCGGATGCACCGCCGGCCGACGACGTCATCGCCGCGGTGCTGGAGGCGCTGCTCGCCCGCGGGGTGCGGATCAGCGGCCTCACCCAGGGGAGCTCGCTCGAGCAGCGCGTGCTCGACGTGACGGCGGGAGCCTGAGCCGGCCCCAGAGGCCTGGCGGCGGGGCGAGCGATCCGAGCCGATCCCCGAACACCCGTCCCGGGAAGGACACCGAGCGCACCCGCGACCTTCCGCGTTCCCTCGAGGCCGCGCCGGGACCGTTCTCAGTCCGGGTAGAACAGCGGCTCGCGCTCGGCGACGAAGCGATGCAGCGCATTGGCCGCATCGACCCCGAGCTCGACGAACCGCACGCCCACGCCCGGGAAGACGTCCGGAACGCGGTCGTCGATCTCGCGGGTCCAGCGCACCTCGCCCTTCACCGTGATGCGGGTGTTGCCCGGCAGGGTGAAGGTCAGGTCCACCGGCGTGCCCACCGGCAAGAGGCTCACCGTGGCGACGAAGACGCCGCCCTCGCTCAGGTTGGTGCTGAACCCGGTGAACACGTTCGAGTCGCTCGACATGTCCACTTGCGTTTGCATCGGGATTCGCGCGGTGCTGCGGCCGGAGGGCGCCGCACCAGGGGCGGACATCTTCCCCAGCGCCATCGACCGGGAGCGAGTGGGTCCGGCGGGGGGTTGCTTCGTGGCGCCGGCAGGGGGCTGCTTGGTGGCGGCAGCAGGAGCCGCACGGCGGGAGGCGGCCTCGGCCTCGCGACGCGCCCGGGCCTTCTCCGCCTCCTTGCGCGCAGCCTCGGCCTGCAGGGCCTGCTCCGCGCGGGCCGCCTCGGCGACTGCCTCCACCCGCTCGAGCTCGCCGGCGTCGCGGGTCAGCCCTGCCCGGTGCTCCTCGAGCGCCGCGAAGGTGGCCTGGATCAGCATCCGGGCCGCGGGGCCCGACAGGTTCGGACAGGCGAGCCGGTGCATCTGGAACCGCGCCAGGAGCCACTCGGCCTCGGGAACGCCGGCCTCGTGCAGCCGGGCGGCGCGCTCGCTCAGGGTGTGAACGTGCTCGTTGAGCAGCTCGATCGACCGCGTGAGGGCCTCGGCGGCCTCGGCCTCGGAGGCGACGTTGGAGCCAGACACCGGATCGTGACCCGGGACGGCTGAGTTGCGAAGTCTCATGCCCAGGGGTCACTTCAAGCCCGGTGCCAGGCCGCCCCCGCCGTCATCCCGCGGTGTTGGACTCCCTGCCCCCCGGGGTCGCGGGAACCCAATCCCGTCCGCGAGAGGTGAGCTGGACCCGGATGCTCCACCCACCTGGCCCCCGGTCTGCAGACAGCACCCGGTGGCCGAACCGCGTGCACCAGGCGTCCACGTCGGGGCCGATCGCCGGGTCCGAGCCGGTCAGATCGACCAGATCCCCCGCGTCCAGCCCGCGCGCGCACTCGGCGAGCCGCACGATGGGGAGCGGGCAGGGCAACGCCCCGACCCGAAGCTGGACGACCCGGGCCATGCCGGAGTATCCCTACCACGCCCGCCTCGGCCCTCGTCAGCAAGGCGGTCGACCCACCATGAAAGTCAGCGCGATTCTCACCCTGATCGCCGGGCTCGTCCTGGGATTCTTCATCGGCCAGGCGACCCGGACCACCGCTCCCTCCTCCCCGACCACCGCCCAGCGGCCCGGCACCCCGCCGACCCGCCAGCGGCCGCCGCCGGACGCGACCGTGTACCGGCTCCCGGTGGACGACTCACCCGCGCGAGGCCCTGCCGACGCGCTGGTGACGATGGTGGAGTTCAGCGACTACCAGTGCCCCTACTGCCGCCAGGCCCACTCCACCGTGTCGCAGGTGGAGAAGAAGTATGCGGGCAAGATCCGCCTGGTGATGAAGCAGTACCCGCTGACCTCCATGCACCCGATGGCCATGGGGGCCGCGAAGGCCGCCGTCGCCGCCGGCCTGCAGGGGCGGTACTGGGAGATGCACGACCGGCTGTTCGCGAGCCCCCAGCTCGACCCCGACACCCTCGAGCGCTACGCGAAGGAGATCGGCCTCGACGTCGACCGCTGGAAGCGTGACCAGGCCGATCCGAAGGTCGCCGCCCTCATCCAGCGGGAGATGGACCTCGCCACGAACGTCAACGTCAGCGGCACCCCCGCGTTCTTCGTGAACGGCCGGCGGCTCCCCGGTGGCGCGGCCCCGCTCGACGCGTTCAGCGGCCTCATCGACGAGGAGCTGGCCAAGGCCGAGGCCATGGTGCGCGGCGGCGTCCCGGCGGCGCAGGTGTACGCGAAGATCCAGGAGAAGTCGGTCGCGTCGGCCATTCCCCCGCCGGTGGTCAAGAAGGTCGACGCCCCCGCCGATTCGCCGTCCTTCGGCCCGGCGATGGCGAAGGTCACCATCATCGAGTGGAGCGACTTCCAGTGCCCGTACTGCGCAAGGGCCGCGCCCATCGTCGACCAGATTCGCAAGGCGTACCCGAAGGACGTCCGCTTCGTGTTCCGCCACTTCCCGCTGCCCATGCACCCCGACGCGCCCATGGCCGCCAGGGCGGGCGTGGCCGCGCAGGCGCAGGGCAAGTTCTGGCAGATGCACGACTGGATGTACGCCCACCAGCGCGAGCTCGACCGGGCCTCGCTGGAGCAGGCGGCCGCGTCGTTCGGGATGGACGTCGCGAAGTTCCGCGCGGCCCTCGACAACGCGGCGACCGAGTCCCGCGTGCAGGCCGACGCCCAGGCCGCGCAGAGCGTTGGCGTCTCCGCGACGCCCACCTTCTTCGTGAACGGCCGCGAGCGGGTGGGCGGATGGCAGAGCTTCGACGCCCTGAAGACGGAGATCGACAGGGAGATCGCCCGGGCGGACAAGCTCCTGTCCTCCGGAGTGAAGCCGGCCGACCTCTATGGCCGGCTGGTGGCGGATTCGGCCGGTCCCTCCGGCGCGCGAAACTGATCACCGGAGCCGGTCCACCAGCTCCGGAAGCTCCATCAGGCCGTCGATGACCGCGTCGGCCCCGCCAGCCTCGGGGCGCCCCGCGTGAAGCATGCCCCACGGCCCCCGTCGGACGAGGACTGCCCTCAGCCCGGAGCGCAGCGCCGACAGCACGTCGTTGTCCAGCCGGTCGCCGGCGTAGAGCGCTTCGGCGGCGGAGCACCCGGCCTCCGCGACCAGTCGCGCGAAGAACTCCGGCGACGGCTTCTCCACGCCCCACCGCTCGCTCGAGCCGACGAGGTCCAGTGGAATCCCCGCGCAGACGAGGGCCATCTCGAGCTCCGACGGCTGGTTTCCCGCGGCACCCAGGAACAGCTCGCGGGAACCCAGCGCCTGCAGACACGGAACCACGTCCGGGTACAGGTCCCCCGGCACCAGCGGCTCGACCGAGCGCATCCGATCCCGGGCCCGCGCGAGGCGGTTCGCTCCGAAGTGGTCGAACACCCGCCGGTGGTGCTCGTCCCTCGCGATCGTCGCGCCGAGCAGCCCGAAGAACGTGAGGCGGGGCACCTCGAGCGCGTCCGCCCAGGCACCCCACATCCGGGTCTCGTCGACGAGCGTCTCTCCGACGTCGAAGAAGACGGCCCGGAGCGGCACCGGCGAACTCTCCGTCACCCGACGGCGATCGCGTCGATCTCGACCCGTGCGCCCTTGGGCAGCGCGGCGACCTGGACCGTCGCTCGCGCGGGCGGAGCGGTCCGGAACGCCTGGCCGTAGACCTTGTTGACCACGGTGAAGTCACCGAGGTCGACGAGGTAGATGGTGCAGCGGACGACGTGGTCGAAGGATACGCCGGCGGCGGTGAGGACCGCGCCGAGGTTCTTCATCACCTGCGCGGTCTGCGCGCTCACGTCACCGGGAACCAGCTCGCCGGTCGCTGGATCGAGCGGGATCTGGCCGGAGAGAAACACCATCCTCGAGGCCGGCACCGCGATCGCCTGCGAGTAGGGGCCGATGGCCTTCGGAGCCTGCAGGGACTCGATGACGGAGCGGTGCATGGCCCCGCCTGCTACTCCGGGCGCCGCGCCCCGGCAACTCCGGCCGAGCTCGCAGCGACTCCAACGGCTCCGAGGAGCGTCCCTCCCACGTGTGGGGTTCGCCCGGGTGGCGGACGCCCCGCTTCCCGGAACTGACCCGGGGCCCACCGGCAGCGCAGCCTCGCAACCCGCCGTTCCCCCTCGGGGTCGACGCGACGCGCTGCCGGGCCGGCCGGTTGCAAGCACAGGTCCTACCCGCATGCTTCCGCCGGTCACGCACACCCGAGATCCTCGCCTCGACATCTCCCGGGCCCGCCAGGTCCTGAAGGACGCCCTGCGCACGCACGACGCCCGCGAGATCGTCCGCTGGCTCGAGGAGCACACTCACGAGCTCACCCGCTCGCGGTTCTTCGAGCTGATGTTCTCCTTCGGTCCCCTCGCCGGGACGCTCCTGAACGCAGTCGGCCGGCTCCTGCCCGCCGAGCGTCGCCTCCTCGGCGAGGCGCTGGGCCGTGCCTTCGCGCTCGGCGCCGTCCGCCCTGCCGACGTGCGCCGCGCCGTCCCCGAGCACTGGAGCGGCGCCGCTCCCGGCGACCCCCACCTGGGCCTGGCGGAGGTGATGATGCTCACCGGTCGTCCGGCGATGATCCACGTCTACGTGGAGCGGGAGCTGGAGATCTCGCGCAAGCCGCACGGTCAGGACCGGCAGCGCATCGCTGCCGCGCGGATGGCGTTCGTCGCTCTCCCCGCAGACATCCGTGCCGAGCTCGCAGCGCGGCATCCCGAGCTCTCGTCGAGCGCCGAGGTCACCGCCGCGGCCTGACGTCCGCGCGCGCTCAGACGCGCTCGACCGAGTAGACCCCGTTCAGGTTCTCGATTGTCTTCATCACGTCGGTGAGCTGCTTGAGGTCGGAGATGGTGACCTCGAAGGTGTTCACCGCGCGGTCGTCCCCCGTCACCCGGCAATTCGCCTGGCTGATGTTCACGCCCTTCTTGCTGAAGATGTTCGACATGTCCGCGAGCAACCCGGGCCGGTCGGCGGTCAGGACCCTCAGGGTCACGGCGCGCTTGTAGTCCCCGCGCACGTCCCAGGCCACGTCGACCCGGCGCTCGGGGTCGGTCGCCAGCGCGCGCTCGCAGCCCACCGTGTGCACCGTCACCCCCTGGTTGCGGGTGATGAACCCCACGATCGGATCTCCGGGCACGGGGTTGCAGCAGCGGCCGAAGCGCACGAGCACGTCGTCCACCCCGCCGATGAGGACCCCGGTCCGGCTCCGGCGGCCGACCAGCTTCCTGGCCAGCTCCGTCACCCGACCCAGGCCGTTGGTCACGCTGTTCCCCGAGCCGCTCTCACCCGCCGGCGCGCCGTTGACCGGCTCGGCCTTCGCCTTCTCCTTCTCGGTCTCGGCGAGCTTCTCCGGCGGCAGCAGCCGGGCCAGGAGCTGGTTGGGGACGACCTTGCCGTAGCCCACCGCGACCATCAGATCGTCCTCGATCCGGTAGCCGAGCTCGGCGGCGACCGACTTGAGGTCTCCTGCCTTCAGCAGCTTGTTGAGGTTGAGCCCGACGCGCCGGAACTCCTTGTCCAGGAGCTCGCGGCCCAGCTGCTGACTCTTCTCTCGCTGCTGCTGCTTGATGAAGCTGCGGATGCGCTGCTGCGCCCGGCTGGTCTTGACGAACGTCAGCCAGTCCTTGCTCGGGTGGGCGCCAGGGCTGGTGAGCACCTCGACCGTGTCCCCGTTCTTCAGCTTGTAGCGGAGGGGGACGATCTTCCCGTTCACCTTCGCGCCGACGCACCGGCCGCCGACGTCGGAGTGGATCGCGTAGGCGAAGTCCACCGGCGTGGCGCCGCGGGGCAGGCTCTTCACGTCCCCCTTGGGGGTGAAGACGAAGACCTCGTCGGTGAAGAGGTCCACCTTCACCGTCTCCAGGAACTCCTTTGGGTCCTTGAGGTCCTGCTGCCACTCCATCAGCTGCCGCAGCCAGGCGAACTTCTCGTCGTCCCGGCTGACCAGCGCCTTGCCTTCCTTGTAGGCCCAGTGGGCGGCGATGCCCTCCTCGGCGATCCGGTGCATCTCCTCGGTGCGGATCTGCACCTCCACCCGCTCGCCCAGCGGTCCGATGACCGTGGTGTGGAGCGACTGGTACATGTTCGGCTTGGGAATGGCGATGAAGTCCTTGAACCGTCCCGGCACCGGCTTCCACAGCTGGTGGATGAGCCCCAGCGCCTCGTAGCAGCTGGGCACGGTGGGCATGATCAGCCGGAAGGCGATCATGTCGTGCACCTGCTCGAAGTCGATGCCGTTGGAGCGCATCTTCTTCCAGATGCTGTACAGGTGCTTGAAGCGGCCCGACACCTTGGCGTGCAGGTCGCGCTCGGCGAGCTTCCGCTCGATGAGGCTCACCACGTCCTCGATGTACTGCTCGCGCTCCTTCTTGCGCTTGCCGACCCGCTCGGCCAGATCCGCGTAGTCGCCGGGCTTCAGCCAGCGGAAGCTCAGGTCCTCGAGCTCGGTCTTGACCCAGCTGATGCCCAGCCGGTTCGCGAGCGGCGCGTAGATGTCGAGCGTCTCCTGGGCGATGCGCTGGCGCTTGTCCTCGCGCATGAACTCCAGGGTCCGCATGTTGTGGGTGCGATCGGCGAGCTTCACCAGGATGACGCGGATGTCCTGCGCCATCGCGATGATCATCTTCCGGAAGTTCTCGGCCTGCTTCTCCTCCTGGCTGAGCGTGGCGCTCGCCTGGAACTTGGAGAGCTTGGTCACCCCGTCCACCAGCTGCGTCACCTCGGGGCCGAAGAGCTCGCTCAGCTCCTCCGGGGTGGCGAGCGTGTCCTCGATGGTGTCGTGGAGCAGGCCGGTGACGATGCTGGCCTCGTCCAGCTTCAGCTCCGCGAGGATTCCGGCGACCTCCAGCGGATGGACGAGGTAGGGCTCGCCCGAGTGGCGGAGCTGCCCCTGGTGGACCTTGGCCGAGTAGACGTAGGCCTTCTTGATGACGTCCAGATCCGGGTCGGGATGGTAGCTCTTGACCTGGGTGAGGATGTCGTTGAGGCGAATCATTGATACTGCACAATCGTAACTGTGGGATCGTGGGTGTTCAACGCACCGACCCCGGAACTGGCCGCCGGGGCTGAACATTGACCGTGCGCTGACCGCGTTCCTACAGTGACCGACGCCCGCCCCATGTCCCGCCTTCTGGTGAGTCAGCTCGGCGTGGTCTGCCCGTCCTGTGACGTCCTCAACGCGGCCGGGGCGCAGCGGTGCGAAGCCTGCGGAAAGACCTGGGGAAGAGCCTCCGCGCCGGCCAGGAAGCCCACCGGTTCCGCTCCGGCCATCTCTCCGCCTGCTCCAGCCGCGCGGCCACCCCCGGCGACCGCCCCGCCAGGAGCGAGCGTGCGCAGCGCTCCCACCCCCGCCGGGGGCGTCCCCCGGGCCGCTCCCGCGCGTTCGGCGGCTCCAGCGCCGGTCCCGAGCCGCTACATCCTGAGCGTCACCGCCGGACCGGCACGTGGCCAGCGCTTCCGGCTGATGGCGAACGGGTGCAGCGTCGGCCGGCAGCGCGGCGCCATCCTCTTCGCCGACGATCCGTTCGTCTCCCCTCATCACGCCGCCTTCCGGATCCGCGAAGGCCAGCTCACGGTGAAGGACGAGGAGTCCGTCTCCGGGGTCTACGTGGCCATCACCACCCACGAGCTGCTGATGCCCGGGGCGCTCTTCTCGGTGGGCCCACACGTGCTTCGCTACGTCGGCCCGCTCCTCTCCCGCGCCGTCGAGCCCGGAAAGCCCCGCATCTACGGCGCGCCGGTTCCGCAGGCGGGTGGCCTGTGGGGACTGGAGGAGATCCTCGTGGGTCTGAGGCCCGGCCGTGCGGTGGTGACGGCGCAGCCGGCCCTCACCCTGGGCTCGTCCGGCGCGGACCTGGTGTTCGCCCCCGACCCGACGCTCGCGGCCAGGCACTGCGAGATCAGCCCTGCACCGCAAGGGGCAGTGCTCCGGGACCTCTCGGGAGGGCTGGGCACCTTCGTCCGGGTCGCAGCCCAGGAGCGCCCGCTCAAGCAGGGCGACCGGGTGCGCATCGGCCAGCAGACGCTCACCGTGGAGCTCGCGGCCTGAGCCGACTCGGTGCTTCGGCCGGAGTGTGCTGACCCATACGATGGCCGATCCTCTCGCCGCGACACGCAGACTAGAGCCCTGCGCTCCACGTGCCACGGGGCACGCCTCCGCTGCTCGTAGTTCGTGTGCGCGATCTCGCTTCGGGCTCGTCCATCTCGCCCTGCTCACCACACCCCGGTCGAGGCACTAGCGCGTCGACAGCGGCTGCTCCACGTCCGGGTACCACTCGCGGACCACGGCACGCGCGGGCGAGGTCGGTGACTCCTTGAGCGCCCGGGCGAAGAACCCGCGCGCCTCCGCCTCTCCCTCCGCCCCGCGCTGTCTGGCCAGCATCCCCAGCTTCAGCGCGACCGCTGCGGTCGGCTCGGCCTCGAAGGCCTCGAGGTACTTGCTCCGTGCGAGCCCACGCTCGCCGGCGAGGTAGAGGTTGTCTCCGTCCTGGACGAGGGTCGCCGCCTTCGCCGGGTCACGCTTCTCCGGTGGCACCTCCCGCGCCCAGACGGGGGCGGAGCTCAGGAGCGGCGGAATCGTCGCCGTCGCCGGCGCGGGACCGTCGGTGAGCGGCTTGAACGCCAGCACCCCGGCGCCGGCCGCGGCGACCAGGACGAGCGCGCCGAGGCCGAGCTGCAGCCCGCGCCCGCTGCGACGCACCCGCCCCCTGCTCGCCACGGTGGGAGCGGAGCCGACCGCGTCCTCGGTCGATCCGACCATCCCCAGCGGGATCGGGACCCGGGCGGTCCGCGGAGCGTGGACCGCCTCCGCGGCGGGCAGGAGGTTGAGCGAGTCGAGGAACGCCACCGCGGTCTGGGGGCGATCCGCGGGCTCCTTCCGGAGCGCCCAGAGGATGAGGGCCTCCAGCTCCCGGCTGCAGCAGCCCGACCGGAGCTCGTTGGGCGGCTTTGGGTCCTCGGTGAGGTGCTTGGTGGCGTAGCCCATCGCCGAGTCGGAGCTGAAGGGCAGCTGCCGGGTCACCATCTGGTAGAGCAGCACGCCCACCGAGTAGAGGTCGCTCCTGGCGTCCAGGGGCGCGCCGCGGGCCTGCTCCGGGCTCATGTACTCGGGCGTGCCGCACACGAAGCCGGTGCGGGTGAGGGACGGGCCCTCCTCCGAGGTGCCGTCGACGATCTTCGCGATTCCGAAGTCGAGCACCTTCACCACGTCGGACTCGCCGCCGCGGCGGGCCATCACCATGACGTTCTCGGGCTTGAGGTCGCGGTGGATGACCCCTGCCTGGTGCGCATCCGCCAGCGCGGAGAGCACCTGGGTAACGATGCGGATCACCCGCGGCTCGGCCAGCGGCCAGTCGTCGGTGAGGACCTGGTGGAGATCGCGGCCGTCCACGAACTCCATCGCGATGAAGAGGCCACCGTCGTCGGTCTGCCCGAAGTCCAGGACGTCGATGGAGTTGGGGTGGTTCAGGCGGCTGGCCGCCTTGGCCTCCCGCTGGAACCGGGCAACGGTGCGCGCATCCCTCTGCAGCGCCGGGTGGAGCAGCTTCAGCACCACCGGCTTCTCGAGGACCAGCTGGTTCGCGCGGTAGACCCGTCCCATCCCCCCTTCCCCGAGCAGCTTCTCCACCCGGTACTTCCGGGCGACCACCTGGCCCACGTAGGGGTCCCCCTCCTGCTCCCGGGGGAGCGCATTCCCGCAGGCCCCGCAGAACTGGGCGTGGGGGGCGGTCTCGGTGGAGCAGGACGGGCAGGTCACGACCGGAAGACGACGCTCCCACTCCTCGGGCAGGGCCGCAAGGCTGCATGGTACGCTCCGGATGCCCAACGCTTCAGGATGGCCTTCTGTCCTCGCTGCGATGCGCCCAACCCGGATGATCGAGAACGCTGCAGCCGCTGCGGAGCCTTGCTGGGCGGGGGGACGATGGTGATGGGGTCCCCGAGCGCCGGCCGACCTCAAGTCAGCTTCCGCGTCGTCCGCGCCGACGGCGGACCGGAGATGTCCGTGCCGATGAGCGGCGAGACGCTGACGTGCGGAACGCGCGCAGACCTCACCCTCCCTGATGACCCGTTCATCTCCCCGGTGCAGGCCCGCTTCTTCTTTTCCGGCCAGCGCCTGGCGATCGAGGACCTCGGCGGCGGAAACGGCGTCTTCGCCCGCCTGAAGGCGGAGCGAGAGCTGCCCGCCGGGGGAGAGCTCCGGCTCGGCCGCCAGCGACTCCTGCTCGAGGCCATTCCCCCGGTGACGCCGGGCGAGGGAGGCACGCTCGCGTGGGGGTCGGCGGACCCGGGCTTCAAGCTCCGCATCGTCCAGCTGCTCGAGGGCGGGATGCGCGGCGCGGCCTTCTGCCTCCGCGAGGGCGAGAACCTCCTCGGCCGCGAGGTGGGTGACATCACCTTCCCCGGCGACGGCTTCGTCTCCGGGCGCCACGCGGTGCTCAACGCCCGGGGCGAGCGACTCACGGTGAAGGACGTCGGAAGCTCGAACGGGACGTTCCTCCGGATCGCCGCCCCGACCTTCGTCGAGCACGGGGACCAGTTCCTCGTCGGTCGCGAGCTGGTTCGCGTCGAGCTCGGCGGCTGACCGGCCCTTCGTCCCGGAACTCCATGCGGCCCGCCCTGCCCGCCTCCGCTCCCGACGGCACCACGGCGGACGCGGTCGTCGCGGCGGCACGCTGGGGTCCGGTGCTCGCGCTCGCCGGCCTCCATGCGGCGGTCAGCGTGGCGTGGGTGGCCTACAACCTGTACCTGGGCGACCTGCTCGTGCGCGCGGGGTTCCCGGCGTACCTCGCGACGGTCCTGCTCACGGTCGAGGGTTTCGTCGGCGGCCTGATCGAGCCGCTCACCGGCGCCCTGTCGGACCGGGCGCGGAGCGGGATGTTCCGCCGCTTCTTCCTGGTGATGGGCGGGGTGGTGGCGAGCAGCCTCGTCTTCCTCGCCCTTCCGGTCGCCGCCGTCGGCGCACGGCCCGGTCCGGCCTCGCTCGTCCCCGCCCTGGTCATCGCCTGGGCGCTGGCCATGGCCATCTTCCGCGCGCCGGCGCTGTCGCTGCTCGGCCGCCACGCCCGTCCCGGTGCACTGCCCCTCGCCGCCTCCGTGCTCACCGGCGCGGGCGCCCTGGTCGGGGCAGCCGCTCCCCCGGCCCGCGCCTGGCTCCTGTCGCTGGGGGCCGGACCCACCTTCGCGGCCGCCTCCGCCGCGCTGCTGGTGAGCGCGCTCGTCGTGCGCGCGCTGGAGCGGCGTGAGCCCGCCCCCCCCGTCCCCGCCGCGGCGCCGGCCCGGCTCGAGCGGTGGCAGATCCAGGCGGGCTGGATTCTCCTCGCGGTGGGGACCAGCTCCGCCCTGGGCTTTCGCTTCCTCCTCGGCGCGCTGCCGCGGGTGGGAGCGGGCCCGGGGGCATCGGCGGCCGCGATCACCACGGCCTTCTTTCTCGGAATGGCGCTCGCGGCCGTTCCGGTGGGGCGCGCCGCCCTGGGCCGCGTGGGCGGTGGCCCGGTCACGGTGGCCGGCCTCGGGCTGCTCGTCCTCGGCTCCTTGCTCGTTCCCCGGATCGACGGCGCCACCCCGGTCCTCCTCGTGTCGGCGCTGCTCGGTACGGGCCTGGCGGCCGCCCAGAACGGCCTCATCGCCTGGTCGCTGTGCGCGGTGCGCACCGAGCGGAGCGGTCTCGGCCTCGGGCTGCTCCTCGGAGGTGGAGGCGTCGCGCTCGGTGCGTTCAACCTCGTGCTGTCGGTGCGGAAGCCCGCGCCGGAGGCCTCGCTCCTGGCTGCGGCGGGGCTCTACGCCCTCACCCTGCTGCTTCTTGGCGTGCTCCGCCGGACCGCGCGGGCACACCTGGCTCAGCCGTAGGACTTTTCCTTCTTCTCCTGCTCTTCCTTGCAGCGGATGCAGAGGGTGGTGACCGGGCGGGCCTCGAGCCGCTTCGGGGCGATGGGCTCCTCGCAGCGTTCGCACACGCCGAACGTGCCGTCCTCGATCCGCGACAGCGCCTTCTCGATCTTCTTGAGCAGGAACTTCTCGCGGTCCCGGAGGCGAAAGACCATCGACTGCGCGTACTCGCTGGAGGCGAGGTCGATCTCGTCCGGGAGGTCGTCGGTGTCGAAGTTCGACTCCTCCATGAGGGTCTTCTTCGCGCTGTCGAGGAGGGCGGACTTGCTGTCCTCGAGCATCTTCTTGTAGCGCTTCAGATCTTTCTGATTCAAAGGTGCGACTCCCTCGACCTTGCTTCCCGCGAGGAGGCTCGGCATCCGTCGGATGCCGACCCCCTGAAAAAAAGGCCGCGGAGTCTTATCTGGCGCCCCGGTGAAGTCAAGGTAACCTGGCCTGCCCCATGGTCGATCCCGAGAAGAGCGCGCGTCTGGAGGCGACCCGGTTTGACCGGGAATTCCTGCGCTCCGCGCTCGCGCTTGCCGCCAAGCCGGACATCGACCACTTCCTCTACATCTGCGACACGCCCATCGCCGCGGACGATCTCCGGCGGAAGCAGGCCAGGAAGAAGCTGGTCTACGCGGTGACCGCGGAACCCATCGCCGCCGAGCTGCACGGGAAGAAGCTTCGCGCCCTCGTCATCCCCGCGTACGACTACAGCCGGGTGGAACGGGTGAAGGTGGCGCTCGTCTCTGCGCTCGCCCAGGGGGCGTTCAAGGAAGGCGATCTGGTGCTCTGCATGACGGGCCGGGTGGGACACCCGCCCGACACGCTCATGCAGATGCGGATCGGCGGCTCGCTCGACGATCGCGTGGCCATCGAGGGCATCAAGCTCGGCGAGGAGTTCAACAGCCAGGTGGTCGACGCGCTCATCCAGCTGGCGCTGCAGATCGGCCAGGAAGGCTACGAGGGGCACCCGGTGGGCACCATCATCACCATCGGCGACCACAACAACGTGCTGGAGAAGAGCAGGCAGATCACCATCAACCCCTTCCAGGGACTGGGCGAGAGCGAGCGCAACGTGCTCGACCCGCGAATCCGCGAGGCCATCAAGAACTTCTCCGTGCTCGACGGGGCGTTCGTCATCCGGGAGGACGGCGTGGTGCTCTCCGCCGGTCGCTACCTGTCCGCGGGCGACGAGGACGCGAAGGTGCCGCTGGGCCTCGGCGCGCGGCACGCGGCAGCGGCGAACATCACCGCCGCGACCCAGTGTCTCGCGCTGGTGGTGAGTCAGACCTCGGGAGCGGTGCGCCTCTTCAAGGACGGCAGCATCCTCCTCGAGCTGCATCAGAGCGCGCGGCGCACCTGACCGCGCCGCACGTCCACGCTCACGCGCGCAGGCTCAGGACGACTCGCGGTCCTCACGCCACACCTCGGCGAGGGCGTGCGCGCGCTCGACCTCGTCCCGGGCAGCGTCGACGGCGGCCAGCCGCCGCACCCTGTCCGCCCGGGAGCGCTGGGCCTCGGCGGCGAGCGCCGTTCCCGCGGTGAGGCGCGCGGCGGCGAGGTCCCGCTCGGAGCGCAGCCGATCCACCTGCTCGGCCACGCGGCGGGCGGCCTCCTCCAGCTGGGCGACGTCGGTCTCGGTGCGCGACAGCTCCTCGCGAAGGCCGCGGGCCCGGCCGTCCTCGCGCCGGGAGTCCGCGTCGAGGACCTCGGCGGTGCGCCCGTCACCCGCGGTGCGCGCCAGGTCGGCCCGGTCCTGGAGCATGCGGGCGACATGCTCCATTCCGGACAGCTCCCGCCCGAGCCGCGAACGCACCGTGAGGAGGGTCGCCGCCGCGCGACGGAGCTCCGCCGCCTCGTTGGAGAGGTCCGAGACGAGGTCGTCGTACGCCGCGATCGGATCCGGCGTCGGAGGCGGACGCCGGCGGAACCAACGGAAGGCCATCTGACCGGAGCCTACGCCGCCCGGGGATCCGTCACGGGGTGAAACGTTTCAGCCTTGACGGCACACGAGTTCATGTCGCCCGCCGGGGAAGAACCTCCCGCCGGCGCGACAGCACAGTTGGCAGCCGTTTCTCGAAGGCGATGAATCCGGAGGCCTGCCCCGGACGTCTAACGGGTCAGGAGGTCGGTGACATGGCGATCGCGCTCACACCATCGCAGCTGAAAGCCATCTGTCCGGACGCGCCGGCCAGCGCGGTCCTCAGCCTCAATTCCATCCTGGCGCGCACCGGCGGCATCACCCACCTCCGGGCGGCGATGCTGGTGGCACAGCTCGCGACGACCTCGAAGCACTTCCGGCGCCTGGAGGAGGAAGACGGCCCACACCGGCCGTCCGCCCCCTTCTTCGGCCGCTCCTGGGTCCAGCTCAGCGGTCGCCGCAGCTATCGAGAGGCGGGAGCGGCGCTCGAGCTCGACCTCGTCCGGCACCCCGAGCTGGCCGTCAGCAACAACACCGAAGTCTCGGCCTGGTTCTGGACCGCCCACCACCTCAATGCGTTCGCGGACGTCGGTGACGTCGATGGGTGCTCCCATGCGATGACCGGCGGAGGAGCCAGCGCCGATCGCCTCGCGATCGCGCAGGCGCTCTACGAGCGGGCCTGTAGCGTGCTCTCCGGGTGCCACGGCCTCGCGGCGTGATCGCCGATCTCAGGCTGCTGGGCGGCAGAGGAGCCGCAGCCGGTGCAGCGCCTCCACCGTGCGCGGCCCCGGCCGTGCGTGGCGCGTGAGGTGCGCGGCCACCGGAACCTCGCGCTGCGCGAGGAGGTGCTCGAGCAGGACCACCGCCTCGCCCGCGCGCTCCTCGAACGGGGCTAGCGACGCCGCCTCGGCGATGGCCTCGAGCGCATCGACCGTCCAGGCGTCGTCCTCCCCCGACGGCGCATCCGGCGCAGGGAACAGCGCATCGAACCTCGCGGCGTCCACCGGAGGGCGCGCCGGCTCCTCCCCCGCGGCGACGCGCGCCAGGGCCTCGAGGTGCGGCCGGAGCTGCTCGAGATCGACCCCGTCCACGCGCTCCGGGCCGGGAAGGAGCGTGGGGGGGCGAAAGTCGAAGTCGCCGGGCATCCCGGCCAGGCTCGCGTCGTCGAGGTGCAGCCAGCCGGCGTCCATCCCGGCGGCGCGCTGCCGGGCCACCCACCCCTTCAGCCACGCGTTCTCGTCGCCCAGGCACACCACGCGGAGCGAGACCGGCAGCCCCCGGAGCGCGGCCCAGGCCGCCTCGATGCGCGCGGTGTCCACCGCGTCCTCGCCGTCGGTGACCACCACCAGGAGCGCCGAGGCGAGGCTCGGGTCCCGCCGGGCCTGGTGCAGCCACTGCGCCGCCCCGGCCAGGGCCGCACTCAGCTCGGTCATCCCGCTGCAGGGCCCACCCTCGACGAGCGTTCCGATCCAGGTCCGTGCCGCCTCGGCGCTCTCGACGCGCTCGAAGCGCAGCGTCCGGTCGCCGAAGAAGCACAGGTCCACCGGATCCACCGGAATGCCCGCCAGCGACTGACGGCGGAGCGCATCGAGCTCGGCCAGGAGGAGCCCGTCGCGGAGGCGGGCCCGGGAACCGCGCATCGACCCGGATGCATCCGCGAGGTAGACCCGCGCGCGCACCCTGCGCGCCGGGCGTGGCGCGGTTCCACCCACCAGCCGCCGGACGCGCTGGGCACCCGAGGCCAGGTCGTGGACCAGCCGGCGCGGGTCTTCCACAACGAACTCGCCGACGTCTTCCACCCGGCCGGTGACCGCCAGCTCGAGGCGCCGGTCGGGAGCGATCGCCCGCGTGTCGGCAGACACCATCCGCTCCTCGGCGAGCGGAGCGTCGTCCCAGGCGACCAGCCGGGCGGCGGCACGCCCGAGATCCAGCAGCGGCCGGCGAGCGGCCTCGGTCCCGAGGAGGAGATCCACCAGGCGATCCTCTCCCGCCACCTCCGCGGCCACGGGCGCGACAGCGATGGCGGGGCCGGCGGGCAGCACGAGGCGGAAGGCGTCCAGAGCGCGCCGGAGCGCGAGCGCCGCCTCGGTGCGCCCTGCCTCCACCGCCCGCAGGTACTGCACGCGGAGCGCCGCGTACGCCGCGCCCGGATCGCGGCGCGCCTGGTCGAGCGCCCACCCGGCCTGCCCCGCCCACCCGTGCACCGGGGGCACGGCGGCGTCCCACGCGCGGTCGCGCGCCGCGCGGAGCCTCAGCTCGGTCGCGTCCTCCTCCAGCGCGCCCGACTCGAGCAACGCGTGCGCGCGCTGCACGTCGAGGCGGCGGCGCTCCGTATCCGCCACCTCCGCCAGTCCCCGCTCGAGCAGCAGCGCTGCCACGGCGGTCCGCGGGCGGCTCCAGCGGCGGGGCGCCGGCGCCTGCGGCGGCAGGGCCGTCCACTCCGGGCTCACCTCCCCCGGCGAGACGAGGAGGTCCGCGGTCCGTGCCACCCGCTCGGCCCGGAGGA